>JAEEGL013517835.1_pt1 | contig 10347 bp, 11 predicted proteins | sample 9134231 | NCBI WGS metagenome assembly JAEEGL01 (sample SAMN16246548, study PRJNA631951) | gut metagenome | biome: gut microbiome; feature: rumen; material: fiber-attached | host: Bos | place: Iran: Karaj | collected 2018-10
CGAGGCCACTTTCGAGCGTGGTGAGGCTGACGTCCAGGTGCCGCAGAAAACAAAGCTCAGTCGCGAAGAACGAATAGCAAGAGCCAAAGCCATTATCACGAAGAACGGCTTCATGACGCTCTACGACTATGTCAATGCCACTCACCAGAGCCGTTCTGTTGCCTCGAAAGACCTGCGAAAGATCGTAGTCGACCCAAATTCAGGCATCACCACCCGTGGCACCCATTCGCATAAGGTGTGGGTAGCGAAGAATGAAGATATTTGATGCCCATTTACCCCATTCTTAAATATTCTTTTGGTAAAGAAATCCGTAAGAAGTAAAATATTTCGTACTTTTTTATACAAGATTGGAATATATTTTGTATATTTGCAACCTCTGCCACAGTATGGCGCACCTTTAGTGTAAATTTGCAGAAAAAACAATAAATATGATTAATAATGATAGAGGTCAAAGCCTAATAAGCAAATATGTTTGGGTGATAGAAACAATATATCGCAGACGCAAGATCTCGTTCAAGGAACTGAACGAGCTGTGGCTTCGTGATGACATCAGTAGAGGTGTGGAGATCCCTAAGCGAACTTTCGACAACTGGAGGTATGTCATCTTCGACATGTTTGGTATCATTATCTCTAATGAGAACAGGGGCGAGTATCGTTACTTCATTGAGAACGAGGAGGACATCAGCAAAAATGGACTCAGATCTTGGCTATATAATACATTTTGTGTAAGTAATGCCTTGGCAAACAGCCAGAGTATTAAAGACCGCATAATTCTGGAATACGTACCTTCTGGTCAGGAATATCTGCAACCCATCATTGATGCGATGAAGGAGAATCGTGTACTCAAAATCACTTATTATAGCTATTGGAAGGACGAAGAAAACAGTTTTGACGTACAACCTTATTGCGTGAAGCTCTTCCGTCAACGTTGGTATCTGGTTGCCCGCAGTACCTATTCCTATTATTATGAGCAAGGGCCGCGCACCTACTCACTTGATAGAATCACGGCTCTTCATGCAACGGAAGATACATTTGAAATGCCGAAGAACTGGAGTGCAGAAAGGTTCTTTAACGGCTGCTTTGGCATCATGGCTGACCAATTTATCGAACCACAGCAAGTGAAACTGAAAGTATCAGCAAGTCAGGCCAACTATATTCGTGACCTGAAGATGCACGAGTCTCAAGAAGAGATCGAACGCAACGAAGAATACAGCATATTCACCTTCTATCTTCGCCCAGAGTTTGACTTTCAGCAGGAACTGCTTTGGCATGGTGAGAATATAGAAGTGTTAGAACCTCTTTGGCTTCGTAAGGAGATTGCCAAAAAGATTGAGAACATGTGGGACAAATACAAGGAGGACAAATAAATGATGGTTATGAAATGCTGGTTACATAGAATAACAGGTGGAGAAAATGCTTTGGGCTTTGCTCACCCTCTTTTGTTTACCCACCACTTTTTATCTATTGGTTGGAGTGATTTCTCCTCAGATGCATTTGTGAAGCGAGTTCAGGCAGAAGGTGAAACGGCTATAGAAAGCGCTATGCAAGCTGAAGGATGGGGTTTACCTAAAAACAGATGGAACCTTTGGCGTTTTATTCATGAGATGAAGAAAGGAGACATTGTTCTTGTTCCCACAAGCCATGAATTTAACTTGTTTGAAATAGAAGACGATGTTGTCTTTTCAAATGAATCCATAGACTCTTCTGTATTTGTGGATTGGAATAATAAAAAAGCCATTCGACAAGAAGACGGTTATTATTACAATGAAGATGGTCTGCTAATAGATTTGGGATTCTATAGAAGGGTGAAACCAATTCTATATAACATACCTCGGATGGGATTTGCCGATCAGAAGTTGATTTCAAGAATGAAAATCCGACAGACCAATGCAGATATCTCAGACCTGAAGGATTCTATAGAGAATACTCGGAAGGCTTATGAAGAACATAAGCCCATCAATCTGAAGGAGAAAATTATCGAAGAAACAGCTCCAAAGCTTTTGACATTGATTGAAAATCTAACGAGTGCAGATAGTTTCGAGAATCTTGTCGAGTGGTATCTGAAATCGTTAGGAGCGAGTACTGAAATCCCAAGTAAAAATGCTCCAGACAAAGGTGAAGGTGATACTGATGTTATAGGATACTTTGATAATATCAAGACTGCCATCATGGTTCAGGTAAAAAAGCATGAAGGCATAACATACGAATGGGCTATTCAGCAAATCAAGGCATATAAGACAAATCACAATTATGACGATTATCATACGCAGTTGTGGGTAATCTCGTCGTGTGAGCATTATAGTTTGAAAGCAATGAATGAAGCAGAGGAAGCTGGTGTTCGACTAATCTCTGGTATCGAATTTGCAACGATGATATTGAATGCAGGACTAGAAGGCTTGAACTTATAATTATTAACCCACTAAATTAATTTATTATGTTGTACAAAGTAACTGTAAAAAGCAATTTATTATCAAACGGTGTTCGTTTAGAAAAAGGAATGTCTGTTGAAGTGGCATTCCACCAAAAAGCTACCTTGTCCTCTTTATTGAGCGATGGAAAGGGACAAGAGCTTGTCATTAATGCATTCAAAGCCAAATATGGTGTTGATGTAAAGAAAGCAGGTGCATTTACTTCAAGATATTTGGATCTGGAAACAATTAATTAAAAATATAACGATATGGAACATGTATTTTTTGATCCTTGGGTAGGTTCATTTTATGAATCGGGTATAGATGGGAAAAAGGTAATGATAATGGGACATGTTCATGTCTGTAGTGATTGCAAAGAATGTGGTATCATCAAAGATAAAGATGAAGAATGTGCTTCATTAACGAAATACGCTGTAAAGAATTATTTAAAATGGAGAGAAACAGGTGAAGTTCCTTCTCCTGGATATGAAGGATGGCTTTATACTTATTATAATTTTGCTAAAGCTTTCTTTGGATATGAACCTAATCTTAAGCAAGAGAAATGTGAACTTTGGGACAAGGTGTTATTTTACAATTACGTACAATCTGCTGTCACAGAGTGGAAGCAGAAGCCCAAAAAAGATGATTATAAAAGGTCTCAAATTCCTTTTTGGGAGGTTCTTAATGAATACGAACCCGATATCATTGTTGTATGGGGAGCAGATGCATATAATAGAACACCCGATGGTGGAAAAATTGAGGAGCCAATTATATATGAAGACATAAAGGCTATGCGTTATATTTACACTTTAAATTCGGGCAAACAATGCTCAATGATCAAAATACACCATCCTAGCATGTTTTTTTCATATTCCAAATGGCATGAAATTATAAAGTCAACAATTGGGATGTCTATTTAACCTCAATTGCAAAATACCTATATAACGTCATTTTTCTCTGACCTCTGCCACTAGTTTGTGGAGCTCTTTGTTTATTTTGCATTGAAATTGATTTTATAGGACAACAATAGTAATAAGAAAATATAAATGTTAGGTGCAATTATCGGAGATATAGTCGGCTCAATATATGAGTTCGACAACATCAAGACCAAGGAGTTTTCCTTCTTTGATGAAAGAAAGGAATATACTGACGATAGTATTCTTACGATTGCTACCGCTAATTGGTTGCTGAATGGTGGTAAAGTCGAGAAATACTATCTCAAGTATGCAACAGATTATCCATACCCGTTGGGAAGCTATGGCACAATGTTTGTGGAGTGGATGCATCGTTCTCGTCGTGGTATCATACAACCATATAACAGTTGCGGGAATGGATCTGCTATGCGTGTTGGTCCTGTTGGCTGGGCTTTTGATACGGTAAATAAGACATTAAATACTGCAAAGGTTTCGGCAGAGTGCACACACAATCATCCAGAGGGAATCAAGGGCGCTCAGGCTGTTGCTCTTTGCATTTTCCTTGCACGTCAAGGAAAATCGTCATCTGAAATAAAGGAAAGAATTCAAAGTGGTTTTGGTTATGACTTATCTCTAAATGTTAATGAAATCCGCCCCCGATACTCCTGGCAAGGGCTTGACGGCATTATATCTGGAGGGACATGTCAAGGTAGTGTCCCCCAAGCCATTATATGTGCTCTTGAAGCAACCGACTTTGAAGATGCCGTCCGCAACGCAATAAGTATTGGTGGGGATTCAGATACTATCGGCTGTATTGCTGGCTCTATTGCCGAAGCCCTCTATGGCATACCTGATGAAATACGCAGGTATGGAATAAACTCTTTACCACCGGCATTACGTACTATAGTAGAAGAATTTGAGAATAGATATGGGTTCAGATAATAAGCAACAAATGATTATCTACATTTCCTATTCCAACCACTACAAAGAAGTGCTTTCACGGGTATAATCCGTGAAGCATACTCTTTGGATTGGTACCGTTGACATAAAAGAACTGTATGTAGATGACTCGTCACGTTAATACATGAATATCGTATGAAAACATTAGCAAACCTATTGAAAGAATTTGACGGCAGACATTTGACGGAATCGCAATTAACAGAACAGTTTGAGATAATTGCAAAGGCTGCCATCTATGGAGGACATTTCCGTGTTAACAATGAAGATGACATTTACATTGTAGAAGTGGAATTCTATTTTCATTCTGAAGATGATACTGTAAGCAGTGTTCACGACTTTGCGATGTATCATCGAGGAACGGTTGACTGGTTCCCTGTTGGCTCCTTACATCCACACCGCTCAGGGATTGATGTGACATTCGAGAGGAAAGGCGCATATCGTGCCAGTTTCCTGATTCGGAAATATGCAATTAAAGGTGAGATTGTCAACACTCCCAGTTATTTGCCAGAAGACTTAATAGGGTACACTGGTTGTATTTTAGGTGATGGACCAAAAATAGAATGGAAGGATACAAACTACGATGACACACCACTGAAAAGAAATCCAAGAATCAAGGTGCGAGCTTATGATGAGCTTGGAATCCCCCTCAATGATGATAAAGGTAACAAGCAATACGACGATCGCCTTTGGCGGTTCACAAAAGCATGACATCAAATGAAAGAAACTGTTTTTATCTCTGAGTGGCTCAAAAAGAGTTACCCTTTGGTGCATGACAGCCTCTGCTATGCATTTGACAAATGTAAGGTCTCGTTCCAGACATTACCTTACTCCAACGACTACTGGTGCCGTGACTTCATGCCTGTTCATATAGGTAATGGCAAATATGTGGGTTATAACTACTGCCCAGATTATCTGCGGGACGATCCAGCCCAAAGTGAATACATCACGAATCAGTCAGCGGCATGTGAAGATGTTGATTTAGAGATGGCTGACATCATGGACGTTATCTTTGATGGTGGAAATTATGTTAGATGCGGAGAGAAAGTCTTGGTAACAGACAAGATTTTCATGGAGAATCCTCAATGGCGACCACTGCGTCTGATAGAGCGGATGGAAGAAGCGTTTCAAGCAGAGGTGATCCTCCTGCCTTGGGATATGGAGGACGAATGTGCCCATGCTGATGGAATGGTGGCTTGGTTAGGTAGTAATCGCATACTCATGAATAACTACCGACAGTTAGAGAAGGGTAAAGACAAGCCTTTCACGAAGAGGGTCATGAAAATATTGGAGACGCACTTTGACATTACAGAACTTAGCTATGACTGTAAAATTCATCAAGATAGTTGGTGCTATCTCAACTATTTGGAGACCGACAATGGAATTATCCTACCTGCTTTGTCAGAAACAATGGATTGCGAAAACGACCTTGCTGCACTTGAGTTATTCATGGCTCTTTTCCCTCAAAAGGAAGTGGTTCAGGTCTTTGCCGCACCTCTAATCAAAAAAGGTGGCGCTATCCATTGTATCACATGGACCTTATTTAAGCAATAGACTATGATGACCTTCGTCTCCAACACCTCCCACCACAAAGAGGTGCTTTCACGGGTTCAGTCCGTGAAGCATACTCTTTGGATTGGGACTGTTGACATCAAGGACCTCTATGTTAATGTGAACGGTGAGGTAAAGCCGTTGCTGGAAATTATTGCGTTGCTCATTCGGCGTGGAGCGGAGGTGCGTCTCATTCATGCAAAGGAGCCTGGGCAAAACTTCCGTGATGATTCTGACCGCTTTCCAACATTGACAGCCAGAAACGTGTAGCATGGATGAAGGAGCTGATTGAAAAAAATGAGGATTACAACATGCCACCATTTAACAACTGTGTTGTTTGTATCGGCACGTCATCCGAACATCCTTTCAGAGTTGAGGAGATAAGCATCATAGAATGTATTGTGTCCCGTTGCTCTGGCACCAACTCTTTCTATGTCTATACAGATGATGCCTTAGAGAAGGAAATGAGAATTACGACAGCATTTTATGAATAACAAAAAATACCAGACAAGGGATAGAAAGTGTCCTTTAACCAATTCCTTCCAGTTCCTCTGTCAGAAAACTATACACATAGCCGGAAGACTGGAAGAAAAAGCCTGTTTTGGGGTCGCTCAGTTTCTCAAAGAGGCGTGAAGTATAGACGGCATCAAAGGCTTGCTGAAGTGAAAGTTCACGCTCTTCCATCAGCCTGGAAATTATGTCCTTCACAATTACCTCCTTCACGTTCTGGAATTCTGCCTAAGATACGTTATAGCTCACCTCCTTTCCGTTGGCAGTAGGCTTGAAGAGTATCGATGTTCTCTTGGAGCGAGAGCGTGTGCAAGATGCCATTGTGCTTATCGCATAACGCTAGGGCACCATATTGGCTTAGATAACGATAAGCCTGGCCTCCGTCACATTGCTACGGGAGGCAAGCGCTGCCACCAGCAGGACAATATATTCTATTTTATTAAGCACCGATGCTGCCATAAGCATGTCGTTTATAAATCTGCTGCAAGGCTGCGGTTAAGCGAGGGCTATGATGCTTGCATCAAATAGCCGAGCGGGAGCAGTCTCGCACGCTTTCGCGTGCAAAGATACAAAACTTTCTGCAAACTAAGTCTCTTTTTATCAGAAAAACTTCGTTTCTATATCTTTCTTACGCCTTATGGCACTTTTGTCTGTCCTTCTCCGATAGTTACGGATGCATCACATTTATTATTGTTATGTTTATAATCGTTCTAATTTCATGACTTTTACTGGACGGTCTGAGCCGACTTCCTAATTGGGGCAGACAGTCTCCTTACCAGTATCAACGAATCCGTATTTCTCCATCACGCGACCAGACGCAGGGTTTGAAGGAAAATAGTCACCCAAAAAGCATTGTGAAGCCCTTTTCATTGAAACAATAGTCGATGACCATTTGAAGTGCTCCCGTACAGATGCCTTTGTCCCAAAACGGACGGGGTATCCAATAACCTACCTCCGCCTGATCTTCGGCAATCTTCAGGTTCGACGCTGATGCTGGGAGGTAGCCCACACAGCCAATGGGCTCATCCGTCTCTTTCCATATGACTGCCTACATTCCTTCTGCGCTGAAAACATTTCGAATAATCTCCAGACTCTCCTCCATAGACTGATGTGGTGGCCATCCGGCATGAGGCCCAACTTCCTGGTCACTGGCGTATTTGAATAGCGTCTCAGCATCACTCTCTAGCCAAGGACGCAATAATATCCTTTCTGTTTCCATATTATTTCTTCCATCGTTTAAGCATCGGAAAGAAGCCTTGCATCATCTGCTTATACTCTTCCTTTGTCATAGGCTTAGGCATCTGTTTGTTGACTTCGTCGACGAACTGAGCACAATGCTCTATCATCTCGTCCATCGTACATTCCTGCAGGAACTTGCCATCCTTATAACAATATTGGCAGTAATCGAAGTTGGTGCTACCATCAGCATTGGTGCCGCAGTCTTCATTCTTGGTGAGAGGCATGCCACAACTCTGGCAGAACTGAGGCAATTGCCCCTCTTGGAATGCTTTTTCTTTCTTCGGAAATGTTGCCTCGTAGACCTCGAAAGCCTCTGGATTCTCGTCTGCCACGAAGTAGCCCTTGGGTGGGCAATAGGTACCCTCACGATTGCCCCAATAGCCGGGAATCAGTTCCTGGGCTAGGAAGTAAGGCACTTCTGACTCCCTCGGCTCTGCGTGATAGTGAATCTTCAACTTGCTGGCAAGGTCGAAGCCTGACTGCTTGTAGAACTCGATATTTCCTTCCATCTGAAGCAGACCAATGCCCATTTTCTTAGCTTTTTCCAATGCATATTGCAGCAGTTTCAGACCATATCCCTTACGCTTATAGTCGGGGTGAATGCTGATAGGACCGAAAGTCCAAGAAGGGAAGCAACTTCCGTCGTCAAGCATTATCTCTGCCTTAGAGAACATCACATGACCAATAATCTTATTGTCCTCTTCCATCACGAAGTCTAATTCAGGGATGAAATCGGGATTTGTTCTATACTGATTAAGCACGTAATGCTCTGTGCATCCTGGGCGATAGACGTTCCAGAATGCCTCGCGAGTCAGGTTTTCCACCTCACGATAATCTTCTGCTTTTTCTAATCTGATATTCATTTCTACTATTGTATTTTTATTAATGATGCAAAATTACGAAGAATTCTGAATATTGCCAAATATTTGTGATATTTGATTACATACGCGCTTTCTGCTTCTCGCCAGCACCAGAGCCACGATACTTAGAGCGTGCCTCATTGAACTTCCACGTCAGATTGAGAATGAGGGTGCGACGCGTAGGATTAAACACAGTCATCTCGCGTGGACCATACAGGATAGCCTTGGTCTCGTCGGTACTGAATACGTCGTTGCAACGCAGATCGAGAGTGAGCGAACCCAGACGGCGCAGATTGATGTCGTGCTGCACGCCGAGGTCGAGACGGCCCTGAGCCTTCAGCAGACGGAAGTTACCCACATCACCCTTAGGCGAGAAACGCATACCTGCGTTGATGCGCCAGTCTTTTGGCAACTCGATGGTGTTATCCCAACCCATGTTCAGGTAAGGACGATCGAGCGTGATAGTAGTGCCATGGGCTGTAGGCGCCTTGTAGTTCTGGAAGAGCAGATAAACAAACCATGTGGGGTGCCAGCAACCAATGGTAGGACTGGCGTATGGATTGAAGCTCAGCTGACGATAATTATCCTTCGTGTTGATAGGGCGTACAAGACAGATTAGCGGATCGTCGGCACCAGGATAGGGCTCTGACGACATCGTCGTGGCATCCTTCACAAGGCTGTAATCAATACTGATGCCCATCCACTTGTAGGCAGCATTCAGTACAACACTGTTGGTATATGTCGGCTTCAGGTAAGGGTTACCACTCTGATAGGCATAACGATTCAGATAGATTGTCGAACTCGTCAGATTGCCGTATGCCGGGCGCTCGATGTCGCAACGATAAGAGAGCGACAGCTGTACCTTGCCAATCGGAGCAGAGATGGATGCGGTTGGGAACCAGTCGCCATAGTTACGACACACCTCGTCATCGCGCACACCAAAGTTATAGTAGTCGTTCTGCAGGTGCTCGTAGCGCAGACCAGCCTGAACGAAAACCTTGCCAAACTGATGGCCGTACTCCACGAATCCAGCTGCCGACTTCTCGTTGATCTCTGTGTCGGTAGTGGTTACAGGCACAGCCTCGGATGACTCAAATGAGTAGGCATCAGTACGATGGTTGTACGAGTACTCGCCTCCAACTGAGAGATTACCCTTCAGCAACGGATAGCTGAAGATAAGCTTCGAGGCCCAGAAGTTGTTGGCACTCTTGGTGTTACTCTCGATGTTACGTACAGTGCTATTACCTGTCTTCGCGCCATCAGCCCAAGCTAGTTCCTTGGTGTGCCCAGGAGCCTCGTTATCGTCGAAGAGTCCGTCGATGTTCAGGTCGATGCCCAGATTGCCCACCTTACCATTATAATAGGCGTTAAAGATGTGCTTCTTGTAGTGGGTGTCCTGCCATACCTCGCTCTCAGAACGTTCTGTGAAGATGCCGTTCTGGTATTCGTCGGTATTAAACTGACTGCTCAGTTCGTCGCTGGGGTGATAGTCGTACTTGTAGAATGCACCCAAGCTGTGGTTCTCATTAATCATGTAGTTAAACTGCAACTGTGGCAGCAAACCCTTCCATTTGCGCCTTGTCTCCTGCTTGGAATAACCATTCACGACGTCATTGCCAACCAGATAATACATATCGTTTTCCTGTAGCGACTTCCAGTGACCGTAGTGACCAGCCCAGAATGAGGCCGTGAGGTCGAGGCCGCCCTTACGATAGTTGATGTCGAGAAGGTTGTTCACCGACCAGCCATACTGATACATGCCCTGAGCTTTCTCCTGGAAGCTGACACCCTCGCCCTGAGCCTTTTTCAGCGTGATGCGTACGACGGCCTTGGTTGATGCGGCATAGCGTGCACCGGGATTCTGAACCACATCGACATGCAGAATCTGATCGGAGTTGATGCGTCCCA
>JAEEGL013589593.1_pt1 | contig 10347 bp, 10 predicted proteins | sample 9134231 | NCBI WGS metagenome assembly JAEEGL01 (sample SAMN16246548, study PRJNA631951) | gut metagenome | biome: gut microbiome; feature: rumen; material: fiber-attached | host: Bos | place: Iran: Karaj | collected 2018-10
CCTTTATTGAGGAATATGAAGAGGCAAGTCTGGTAAAGGGCCCTGAATCTTTGAGACGGATTAACCTGAAGACCATGCCTTATCCGGGCTTTCCGACGGATATGCAGCCGCAATTTGGCGTACTGCTTTGTCTTGCAAACGGGACATCGGTGATCACGGAAGGGATCTATGACAACCGCTTCAAGTATGTCAATGAACTGCGTAAAATGGGTGCGGAAATCCAGGTTGACGGACGCGTTGCCGTCATCGAGGGCGGACGCAGACTGTCAGGTGCACTGGTGCATGCCTGTGACCTCCGCGCCGGAGCTGCAATGGTAATTGCCGGGATGGTTGCCGCCGGTGTTACTGAGATTGATGAGATTCATTATATTGAGCGCGGATATGAACACTTCGTGGAGAAACTGAAAGCACTCGGCGCAGATATCAGCATTCGTTATGATGAAGAAGAAAACCAGCGGACGAGACTTCTTTCTATTTCCTGATGCTGCATATCCAGGTTATCTGTGTCGGAAAATTAAAGGAACGATTCTACGAAGATGCGGTCACCGAGTATGAAAAACGTCTCGGATTATTCTGTCGTCTGGAACTTGTTGAACTGCCGGAAGAACGGCTGAGAGACCGGCCTTCTCAGGCGGAGATTGAAAATGCTCTGCAGCATGAAGCAGAGCGAATCGAAAAGAAACTGATCAGGGACAGTGTTCTCGTGTGCCTGTGTGTGGAAGGAAAACAGCTTGACAGCGGGGCGTTTTCCGAGCTTATGGTGCATACAGAGAATTCTGGTCGACCGCGGCTGTGTTTTGTAATCGGCAGTTCTTTTGGCCTCGCGGAAGGCCTGAAGAAAAAGGCAGATATTTGTTTGAGCATGTCTAAAATGACCTTTCCTCATCATTTAGCACGTGTGATGCTCATTGAGCAGATCTATCGGGGCTTTCAGATTAAGGAAGGGTCAAAATATCATAAATAGAAAACAAACAGGATATATGCTAAGGAGGAAAAACATGCGATCATTCATGGAAGAATACCGGCGTTGGCTGGACAGCCCGGCACTCAGCGAGAAGGAATGGGCTGAGCTCAATGCAATCGCAGATGACGAGAAAGAAATCCGTGAACGGTTTTTTGCGCCATTGGAGTTCGGAACGGCCGGCTTGCGCGGCACAATGAAGACTGGTCTGCATAACATGAATGTTCACATTATCCGGCATGCCACACAGGCATTTGCAGACGTTATCTGTGCCGAAGGAGAAACGGCAATGAAAAAAGGCATTGTCATTGCCCATGATTGCCGCCTGAACGGACGTGCGTTTGCTGAGGAAGCAGCTGCTGTCATGGCAGCCAACGGAATCTATGTCCGCATCTTCGACGCACTCCGTCCGACTCCGGAATTGAGCTTTGCGGTTCGTTATTACGAGGCAACAGCCGGCCTTAACGTGACGGCAAGCCATAACCCCAAAGAGTACAACGGTTATAAGGTTTACTGGTCTGACGGTGCACAGCTGCCTCCCCAGCAGGCTGATGCCATTGCCAAACGTATGGCGGAGACGGATATCTTTACCTGTTTTAAAACCTGTGACTATGCACAGGCAGTGAAAGATGGAAGAATTTCCGTAATCGGAGAGGAAACGGACGAAGCTTTCCTGTCAGAAGTGATGAAACAGGCAATTAACCCGGATGCGGTAAAAGCGGTCGCGGATGAATTTCGCATCGTCTACACACCGTTCCATGGCTGTGGATACAAACTGGTACCGGAAGCACTGAAGCGTCTTGGCATGAAGCATATCTATCCAGTCAAGGAACAGATGGTCATTGACGGCAATTTTCCGACGGTTGTCAGCCCAAACCCGGAGAACCCGGAAGGATTCTATCTGGCGGTGGATCTCGCAAAAAAAGTTGGCAGTGATCTCATTATCGGGACTGACCCGGACTCCGACCGCGTCGGAACCATGGTGCGCGGTGAGAATGGAGAATACATCTCCATCACTGGCAACCAGTTGGGTGTCCTGCTTCTGGATTACATTATTCAGGCCAGAAAGACAACCGGCAGTATGCCTCCGTCTCCTGGCACCGTCTCCAGTCTGGTTACGACCCCGATGGCCCGCACTGTAGCGGAAAAAAACGGGGTACATTTTGAGGACACCTTTACGGGATTCAAATATATGGCCGAACGTGTTGCTACCTGGGAAGCAGCAAACAGCTACCAGTATATCTTTGCCTTCGAAGAAAGTTACGGATATATGGTGGGTGACTATGTCCGTGACAAGGATGCGGTGACGATTTCCATGCTGGTTGCCGAGATGGCAGCCTGGTACCATGCAAAAGGAATGACCCTTCTCGACGCATTGCATGCACTGTATGAAAAGTACGGCTGGTATATGGAAAAAACACTGAACCTGGTCATGCCTGGCGTCGACGGCCTGGAAAAGATGCAGGCTCTGATGAAGGAACTTCGCGGGAATCCACCCACGAATATCGCCGGCGAAGAAGTAATCCGCCTGCGCGATTATCTGGATGGCAGCATCAATGTGATGGGGCTCGGCAAAGTTGATAAGACTCCGTATTTCGGCTCTAACGTTCTGTATTTTGAACTCGCGGATGGTAGCATCTTCATTGTCCGTCCGTCGGGCACAGAGCCGAAAATCAAAGTTTACCTGTTGGTAAGAGGCAACAGTGAGGATGAATGCAGCGCGAAAATCAATCGCCTGGTAACTTACGCGGAGGCCCTTGGAAAATGAAACTTCTGACGCTTTTTCTCAGCTTTGCGAAAGTAGGCGTGATGACTTTCGGAGGCGGATATGCGATGATTCCGATTCTGGAGCGCGAGATTGTCGACAGGCAGGGATGGGCGAGCAGTGAAGAATTGATGGATTATTACGCCGTGGGTCAATGTACCCCCGGCGTAATTGCCGTCAATACAGCAACGTTTATCGGTTATAAAGTGGCAGGGATCGCCGGAGGAATCGTGGCTACTCTTGGAGTGGTGTTTCCCTCTCTGGTGATCATCACGCTGATCGCCGGAATCCTGACCAGTTTTGCCGACATTCCATCTGTAAAAAGCGCTTTTGCCGCCATTCGCGTGTGTGTTTGCGTGTTGATCTTCAATGCAGTGCTGAAGCTGTGGAAAGCAGCTGTAAAGGATAGAGCGGCGTTGGTATTGTTTGTGCTCGTTCTAGCGCTCTCGCTGTTTTTTGATATCTCCCCAGCCGTGTTTGTCATATTCTGCGGCGCAGCCGGCATTGTGCTGACAAGAATGGGGGTACGCGGAAAATGATTTTTTTAAGACTTTTCTGGGAATTCTTCAAGACCGGTCTCTTCGCAGTAGGGGGAGGAATGGCTACCCTGCCTTTCCTGTATGACATCAGCACCAGAACAGGATGGTATACGGAAGCAAAGCTAGCGGATATGATTGCCGTATCAGAATCCACACCGGGACCGATCGGTGTCAACATGGCGACCTATGTGGGGTTTGAAACAGCTGGAGTTCCGGGAGCTGTAGTTGCAACATTGGGATTGATCTGCCCGTCGATTCTGATTATTTTAATGATCGCACGTGTTTTGAAACAGTTCCGGAGCAATAAGACAGTCGATGCAGCGTTCTACGGGCTCCGCCCCTGCTCTGTTGCGCTGATCTCAGCAGCCGGGCTGCTGGTCGCAAAAATCACATTTCTTGACACGGCAGCATTCGAGTCAGGCGTTGCATTTCAGCATGTGTTTCAGTGGAAAGCGATTCTTCTGGCAGCAGCTCTTCTTGTTGCGACGCGAGCGATAAAACCACTGAAAAAAATGCATCCGATCGTGTTCATTGCGATATCTGCAGCGATCGGAGTCATATTCTCTTTTTAAGGATTTGATACTCCATGATAGACAGAACGATTGAAGTCGAAAGAATGGAACATGTGATCAGCGTGTTCGGCTCTTTTGATCAGAACCTTCGGCTTATTGAGACAGAACTGAACGTAAAAATACTGGACCGCGATAACCTCATCCACATCACAGGGGAAGAAGAAGGGGTTATGCTGGCAGAAAAGGCCATCAATGGTCTTCTGGAACTTGCTGCCCGGGGCGAAGCCATCGATGCACAGAATGTCCGCTATATCCTTGGCCTTGTTCGAAGCGGAAAAGAAAGCGAAATCCAGAAACTCGCAGGAGATGTGGTATGTATTACGGCCAAGGGAAAACCCATCAAGCCCAAAACACTGGGACAGAAAGAATATTGTGATGCCATCGCAAAGAATACCGTAACTCTTGGAATCGGGCCGGCGGGTACCGGAAAGACCTACCTGGCGGTCGCAGCAGCGGTAGCGGCATTTCGCGCGGAAAAGGTGAACCGGATCATCCTGACCCGGCCTGCCGTGGAAGCAGGGGAGAGACTCGGCTTCCTGCCGGGAGATCTGCAAAGCAAAGTGGATCCCTATCTGCGGCCGCTCTATGACGCACTGTTTGACATGCTTGGCGCGGATACGTATCAGAAGTATCTGGAGCGCGGAAATATCGAAGTCGCACCGCTTGCCTATATGCGCGGCCGAACTTTGGATGACAGTTTTATCATTCTTGATGAAGCGCAGAATACTTCAAGGGAACAGATGAAAATGTTCCTGACCCGAATCGGTTTCGGATCCAAAGTCGTTATTACCGGTGATATCACGCAGATTGACCTTCCTGAGGATAAAGTCAGCGGCCTGAAGGTTGCGATGAAAGTCCTGGAAGGAATCGATGATATTGAGATCTGCACACTCACCGGAGCGGATGTAGTACGGCATCGTCTGGTACAGAAGATTATTGAAGCGTACGAGGTTTATGAAAAACAGCACGGGAAGGAAAGCGTTCCAGCGACGCTGCGGTCCGGTGCGGACGGAAAAAACGGAAGCAGAAAGAACCAGATGAGGAGAGGAACAGGCAACAGCACAGGGGTCTCCAGGAGGCGGAGCCATGCATGAGATTGCAGTAAGTCGGGAGAAAACAAATCTCGGACATCGGAATGCGGCGGCACTGATTCGTAAAGCTGCAGACAAAGCACTTGCCTCTGAAGGCATTTTAAAACCATGTCTGATCAGTGTGATGCTGACAGATGCCGAGGGAATCCGGGAGGTCAACAGGATATTCCGGGGAGTGGATCAGGAAACGGATGTGCTTTCTTTCCCACTGAATGAACTGAAGCCAGGCGCATTTGATCCTGAACTATGCGAAAAGGACTTGGATACAGGAGCAGTGATGCTGGGAGATATGATGATTTCCATCCCCGCATGTGAAAAACAGGGAGAGGAGTTCGGACACGGTTTTGAACGGGAGATCCAGTATCTGACGGTTCATTCCGTTCTGCATCTTCTGGGCTATGATCATCTGGATGAAGGAGAACAGAAGAGAAAGATGCGTGCGCGGGAAAAAGCCATCATGGGTGATGACTGACCGGCAAAAGCAATTTCGTGCAGGTGGGAGCGCTGCGTCAACAGAGGAAACAGGAAGGCGTTATTCTGCATTGTGTGCCGGGCAGATCATAAGATTGAGGAACGAATGGAGTAGAAATGACAGAGACAAGTAAAAGCGCAATGATTACTATTTGCGGCAGGCCGAATGTCGGGAAGTCCACGTTGACAAACGCTCTTGTGGGAGAAAAAATAGCAATTGTTTCCAGCAAACCGCAGACAACACGCAACCGGATCAATGCTATTGTCAACCGAGGTGATACCCAACTGGTTCTGATGGATACACCTGGTTTTCATAAACCGCGTACCCGGCTGGGAGAATATATGATAAACGTCGTAAGAGAAAGCGTCGCAGATGTTGACGGTGTTTTGCTGGTGGTAGAGCCGGTTCCGACGATTGGCACACAGGAGGAGATGCTGATTGCCAGGATAGAAGAACAGGGGCTCAGGTCGCTCCTCGTGATCAATAAGATCGACACCGTCGAAAAGGAAAAACTGCTGGAAGTCATGGCAGTATACAACGCTCGGCATGAGTTTGACGCTATTCTTCCTGTCTCCGCGAAAACAGGGGAAGGTCTGGAGGAACTGTTGGCAGAACTGGAAACTTTTGCTGTTGCAGGGCCGCATTTTTTCCCGGAAGATATGATTACGGACCAACCGGAACGGCAGATCTGTGCGGAACTGATTCGCGAAAAACTGCTGTTTTGTCTGGAAAAGGAAATTCCACATGGTACTGCTGTGGAAATAACCGGGTTTCATGAACGGGAAAACGGCATCATCGATATCGAAGCGACCATTTTCTGTGAGAAGGACAGTCATAAGGGCATCATCATCGGGAAAAAAGGGACTATGCTTAAGAGGGTCGGAGAACTTGCCCGTACCGATATGGAAGAGTTTCTTGGAGCAAAGGTAAATCTGCAGACCTGGGTAAAAGTGAAAGAGAGTTGGCGGGATTCCCTGAGTCAGCTGCGCAATTTTGGGTATACGGAGCAATAAGATGTTCCGAACGGAGAACGCATTGATTCTGAGAGAAGTTCGCTTTCAGGAATCAGACAGAATTCTCACCGCACTCACTGCGGATGCGGGGAAAATGACACTGACTGCGCATGGAGCGCTCAGCAGAAGAAGCCGGATTGCTGCGGCAACGCAGCAGCTGACCTATGCGGAACTGACTCTTTTTGAGAAAAACGGGAGATTTACAGTACGCGAGGGAATAACCAAAGCAAGTTTTGACGGCCTCCGAAAAGATCTGGTACGATTTGCGCTGGGGACATATTTTGCAGAGTGCCTGGAACAATATGCCGGGGTAGATCAACCGGAACCGGAACTGCTTCAGCTGGGACTCAACAGCCTCTACGCACTGAGCGAAGGCCTGGGAAGTTGCAGAAAGATTAAAGCAGCGTTTGAACTGCGCCTGATGGCGATTGAGGGCTATGCGCCGGCGGAGGAACAGTGTTCCATTTGTGGGAGATATGACATACAGGAGCCGGTTTTTCTTCCTGAGGACGGGCAAATTGTCTGTCGAAACTGCCGAAAAGGCGGGAAGGCGTTTTCGCTCGGCTCCGGCGGGCTTGCAGCACTGAGACATATTATTCGTTCGCCGGCAAAAAAGATGCTTTCCTTTCAGCTTCCCGAGGATGAAATCAGCATGCTCGGTGAGGTATCCGAGGCATGGCTCCTTCAGTGTTCGGACAGAAACTTTCCGACGCTGAGATATTACAAATCTGTTGTTTCGAATCCCGTACTGATCCCTGAAAAATGAGTTGCGAAGAATAAAAACCTTATCAAGCATGAGGATGACATGGAAAAACCATTTGTGCTATTGGAACTGCCTGCTGTGCTGGAAATGCTGGCCGCTCAGGCGGAATCAGAGCTCGGAAAAACAGCAGCAAGGGAACTGCAGCCCTCTTCCAGCCGTGAGGAAGTGCGTCGGCGGCTGCAGGAAACAACGGACGCGGCCCGTCTGATGACACTTCGGGGCAGCCCGTCCTTTTCCGGTGTGCGGGATATTCGTCCGGCACTGGATCGCGCACGTCTCGGAGGTACCCTAAACACACGGGAACTGCTGGATATTGCAGGACTCGCACGCTGCGCCAGACTTTGTAAAGCATACCTTGCAGATGAAAAACACGAAAAAACCGGGATTGACCATCTGTTTCATGCGCTGAGGGCGAATAAGTATCTTGAGGAACGGATCTATACTGCGATTCCGGCGGAAGATGAGATCGCAGACAGCGCATCTTCCGATCTTGCAGATATCCGAAGAAAAATGCGTGCTGCTGCGGCGCGGGCACGGGAAGCGCTGAATAAAATACTCTCTTCACCGTCTTATGCCAAAGCACTTCAGGAACCGATTATTACCATGCGTTCCGATCGTTATGTGCTTCCGGTACGAGCTGACCACAAGAACGCTGTTCCCGGTCTTGTTCATGATGTTTCCGCGTCAGGCATGACGCTCTTTATTGAGCCCATGGCTGCAGTGAAGGCAAATAACGAACTGCGGGAGCTTGCTGCCAAGGAGAAGCTCGAGATTGAGCGCATTCTTTCGGAGCTTTCCGCGGAATGCGCGGAGCATGCGGAAGGCTTTGCGGAAGACTGCGTTTTGCTGGTTCGACTGGATTTGATCTTCGCCAAGGCCCGTCTATCCTATAAAATGGATGCCACGGCAGCGGAAGTCTCACAAAAAAGCATTGTGCTGCGCAGAGCGCGGCATCCTCTGCTGGATCCGGCAAAAGTGGTGCCGATTGACCTTCAGCTGGGGGAAGATTACGATACACTCGTGATTACCGGTCCGAACACCGGGGGGAAAACAGTCGCCCTGAAAACAATCGGTCTGCTTGCCTCAATGAATCAGTGCGGCCTGCATATTCCGGCTGCAGATGGAAGCTCGCTGCCGGTCTTTTCTCATATTCTGGCTGACATCGGTGATGAACAGAGCATCGAGCAGAACCTTTCCACATTCTCTGCGCATATGACAAATATCGTAGGAATCCTGGAATTGTGCGAGGATAATTCACTGGTTTTGTTCGATGAGCTTGGAGCTGGAACAGATCCGACAGAAGGAGCGGCGCTCGCTGTTGCGATTATTGAATACGCACGCCGGTGCGGGGCAACCATCGCAGCGACGACACACTATGCGGAACTCAAGGTTTATGCGACAAATGAGCCCGGCGTTCAGAACGCATCCTGTGAATTTGATGTGGAAACACTCCGGCCGACTTATCGCCTGCTGGTTGGCATTCCCGGAAAATCCAATGCCTTTGCGATCTCCAGAAGACTTGGCTTGGGGGAAGAAATCATCGAGGATGCAAAAAAACGGGTCGGAACGGAAACACAAAGTTTTGAAGCAACCATTGAGAAGCTGGAACAGACCCGGAATTCTCTGGAGCGCGATCGGGAAGAAACAGACCGGCTTCTGAAAAAAGCGGCGGAAGAGGACAAAAGAGCATCCCAGCTGCGGGCAGAACTTACCGTTCGCCTTGATAAAGCAGAGATAAAGGCCCGTCGGGAAGCACAGCGCATCCTGGATGAGGCAAGACAGACGGCGGATGAAGTCTTTGCACAGCTGGATCAGATGCGCCGCCAGATCAACGACGAACAGCAGACAGATGAAATTAACCAGGCAAGAAGCGAACTGCGGCGGAGGCTGAATGAAAAGGAAGAGGAGCTGCGAGCTGCGAATCCTGCAGTTCCTCAGGAGAACAGAAAATCGGCAAGAAAACTGGAGCCGGGGGATATCGTCCAGATCAAGGCGATGGGAATCAAGGCGGAAGTAATCTCTTTCGCAAAAGACGGCAGCGTAAACCTGAAGGCGGGAATGATGAATATTACCGCCAAAGAAGAGGAGCTGCTGCTCCTTGAAGGAGAAAGCGTTCATCATAAGAAGCCTGCGACAGTTGCAGGAACAGGAAGCCGACTGATGCATGTTGCACCGGAAATTGATCTTCGCGGAATGGAGACTCTGGAGGGGGTTCTGGCCGCTGAGCGATATCTCGACAGTGCGGTGATGGCAAAGATGAAAACCGTGACCATCATTCATGGAAAGGGAACCGGGGCACTACGGGAAGCAGTCCAGCAGATGCTCAGACGCAACAAACTGGTAAAAAGCTTCCGTCTTGGCCGCTATGGTGAAGGAGAAGCAGGGGTTACCGTGGTCGAACTGAAATAAATTTTCTGCAGATTATACCTGGAAAATAGGCAAAACAACGAAAGCTTGAAAATCTGTTGACGTAGAGCGTGAAATTTGGTAAAGTATCAGGCAGCAATATTATCTCATCATGTTTATTCTGATAGAAAACGAGGAGTGGCAAGTATGATCAGCAAAGAGGTAGTTATTGATAATCAGGTAGGTCTTCACGCCAGACCCGCGACTTTCTTTATTCAAAAAGCCAATGAATTCAAGAGCAGCATCTGGGTTGAGAAGGAAGAGAGAAGAGTCAATGCGAAGAGCCTTCTCGGAGTCCTCTCCCTCGGTATTGTGAAGGGTACTGCAGTAAAGATCATTGCTGACGGAGCGGATGAAGAAGCTGCAATCGAGACGCTTTCCGCCCTGATTGACTCTGATTTTTCTGAGTGATCTGCCGCCTTTTGGCAAAATAAAGAACAGAACTGCCGTTGCGGGAAGACGCAAGGGCAGTTCTGCTGTTTTGGGGAAAAAGATGACTGTGCTGAAAAACCTTCTGAATAAAGCAAACTGTCTCCCTTTGCTGCCCGGCATATATATCATGCTGGATGTACAGGGAGAAGTAATCTATGTCGGGAAAGCAAAGAAACTGAAAAACCGTGTCAGCAGCTATTTCCAGGGAGAGCACCTGCCGAAAGTGGCAGCAATGGTGGAAAAAGTTGCGGACTTTCAGGTGATTGTAACCGGAAGTGAATTCGAAGCACTGGTTCTGGAAAATTCCCTGATCAAACACCATAAACCGCATTA
>JAEEGL014954233.1_pt1 | contig 10347 bp, 9 predicted proteins | sample 9134231 | NCBI WGS metagenome assembly JAEEGL01 (sample SAMN16246548, study PRJNA631951) | gut metagenome | biome: gut microbiome; feature: rumen; material: fiber-attached | host: Bos | place: Iran: Karaj | collected 2018-10
GGATCGTCCTCGGGTATGCCCGCCTCCACCTTGCCGACAAGGTCCGCGCCGACATCCGCCGCTTTGGTATAGATGCCGCCGCCCACACGGGCGAAAAGCGCCATAAAGCTCGCGCCCATGCCATTCATGACCATGATGCTGCCGATTTGAGCGGGGTCGCTGATCGCGAGGGCATAGCGCAAAATGAAGAACCACATCGTGATATCCAGCATGCCGAGGCCGACGACCGAGAAACCCATCACGCTGCCGGAGGAGAATGCCACGCGCAGGCCGTTGTTCAGACTTTCACTCGCCGCTTGCGCGGTGCGTGCGTTTGCGCTGGTCGCAATGCGCATGCCGACAAAGCCCGCAAGCATGGAAAAAATGCCGCCTGTAAGAAAAGCGAACGGTGTGATCTGTGAGAGCATCTCGCCTTTCGACCCAAAGGCGATGACAAGCAGGAGAACAAACACGGCGGCAAAAACCTTGAAGACCGTTGTATATTGCTGCTTTAAGTAGGCGTTTGCGCCGGAGCGGATAGCTGCCGCGATCTTCTGCATCCGCTCGTTGCCCTCCGAAACGGAGAGCACACGGTGACGTTGCAGCATCGCGAAGGCCAGTGCCAGAACCGCGCCTAAAAAGCCAAGAAGAAACCACTTTTCCATTTCCATCGTTCTCTCTCCCTCTTTCGTAAATTTTTCTATATCCGATTCGTTAATAGAATGCGCGGATAAATGCCTCAACATCCTCCCGTTTTCCCTTAAAAACGCCCGGCGTTTCCATCTTCAGCGAAACGCAGGCGGTCGCGTACAAAAGCGCCTCGTCCATGTCTGCGCCGGTGACACGTTCGGCGAGATAGGCGCCGAACGTCGTATCGCCGCGTCCCGTGCGCCCGGAGAGGTTGCGCGCCTTGACCGGGCAGCGAAAAACGCGTGTTCCGTCGCACACAAGCATTTCCTCGTTGTGCGAAACCATAACCTCCTTCGCGCCCCAGTCGCAAAGCTGCCGCGCAGCCGCCTCGCGGTCAGAAAGGCCGGTGAGCATCTCCGCCTCGGCGGCGTCGGTCTTGAAAAATGCCATGTACGGCAGGAAGCGGCGCTTTTCCTCCCAGTCGCGAAGGCGCAGTTCCCCGCTCTCGTTGTGCCTCAAAAAACCCTGTGCGTCCGCCGAAAGAAGTGCGCGTTCATGCAGTGTCTCGATCAGCTCGACGGGAAAATCCCCGTACAGAAGTCCGGCAAGATGACAAAGCTTGTAATCGATTTTTGGCAGCTCCGCGGATGCGATTGGGTCGGACTGTGCCGCGCACCCGGAGTTTCTGCGTTCCCGGTCCGGCGTGAAATACTCGTTGCGCATCAGCGTGGTTTTTGCCGACGGAAGCAGCGCCTTGTCCTCCTTCGGCAAATCGAAGCATTCCATGATATCCGCGTCCTCCGCGGCGATTTTCACGGCGGCGAACACCTTTGCGCCCGCGGCACGCGCCGCAGGGGTGCAGAAGGTCACCGCGCCGCCCACGCTTCGGTCCTCCGTGCCGGTATAGTCGATGTTCACATCGCGGGTCGCCGGACCGAGGATCATCAGGTCGTATGTCTTCATTACGTTTCCCTCCCCAAAATGCGCTCCGCCCGCCCTTCTTGGGACGGGCGGTGCGTGTTTTAACCCCGATACGTCTCGCCGCGGCCAAGCGTCAGCGCCTCATAGGCACGCTGTATCTTGGCGTAGTTTCCGTCGCGGTCGAGCACAACGCCGCGGCCCGCGCCGTCCACGATCACGCCGCGGTCAAGCGCCGCAAGCCGCTTGTCAAGCGCGCGCAGCATTGCCGGCGCGCTGCCCGGCTCGGTGCTGCGCCCATCAAAGATGATATGCAGATACACCTCCCTGACGCCCTCCGCCATTTCGGCAAGCATCACCGCGTAGTCGATGCAGCCGTGGCTGGACTTCTCGGTCAGATATGCAAGCAAGTGCAGCGCGGAGCCCTCGTTTCTCGCCGCGTCAATGGCACGGAGAAATACGGGGTTCGTGCGAAACGAGCCATCGCGGATTGCGGCGTCCATACGAACGTCATCCTGCGCAACGATGCGGCCCGCGCCGAGGTTGTTGTGTCCCGCCTCTGAGTTGCCGGGCTTTCCGTCCTGCAAACCGACGTCCCCTCCGGAGGCGTGAAGAGCGCTGTTGGGAAAATCCGCAAGCAGCGCGTCCCACTCGGGCGTATCGGCGAGGAAAATGGCGTCGCCCTCATCGTGTGTGCCATAGCCCCAGCCGTCGAGGATAATGAGCATCATCTTGTCGCTGGTGACGCCGTCCGTCTCGATCAGGCTGCGTCCGCTCATCTCTGCGGGCTGCTTCAGGCCAAGAACGCTCAGCACCGTGGGTGCGACGTCCCCGAGGCGGCCGTCCCGGAGCTGAAGCGCGCGGTCTTTCGGGTCGAGCACGATGAACGGCACGGGGTTGGTCGTATGCGCGCCGTGGGGCTTGCCCTCCTTTGTGTAGAGCGTCTCGATGTTGCCGTGGTCGGCGGTAACGGCGACCAGATATCCCTTTTCCTTCGCATAGCGCGCGACGCGGCCGACGTACTTGCTGACAGCGGAGGCGGCAAGCAGCTTTGCATCCTTGTTCGATGTATGTCCAATCACATCGCCGTTGGCAAAATTTGTGACGATAAAATCATAACCCTCGTCCACGGCGCGTTCCACCTTCTCCGCGACCGTCGGCAGACTCAGCTCCGGCTTTTGGTCAAATGGAATGCCCTTGGGCGACGGAACGCAGAGATCGGTCTCGCCCGGAAATGGCTGGTTATACCCGCCGTTAAAAAAGAAGGTCACATGCGCGTACTTTTCGGATTCGGCGCAGTGGAACTGCCGGAGTCCCGCCTCGGAGATCACTTGCGCAAGCGGCTTTTCCACACGCTCCGGCGCAAACGCGATAGGCAGTTCCTTGAACTTCTCATGATACATCGTCATGATGGTAAAATCGAGGTTCTTCAGATAGTCGCGCTCAAAGTGCGGAAACGTGGGGTCGACAAATGCGTCAGTCAACTCGATCTCACGCTCGCCGCGGCGGCAGCAGAACACGACGTGGTCGCCGTCCTTGATCTTGCCAACCGGCGCGCCCGTCTCATCCACAAGTACCATCGGCTCAAGTGAATAGTCGGTCTGTCCCTGTTCATAGGCGCGCTCCACCGCGTGGGCAAGCGCCTCGCCTCCGTGAAAACTCCTGTCAAGCATGAAAGCACCTCCTCTATTGCAGCGGCGGAAAAAGCTCCAGCAGCTGTGTAAAATGACTGATAAATTCGTCGGGACGGTTTTCGTCCGTAATTTCCTGCAGCTTTTTGCCGGGATAGCGTACGCCAATCGTCATGCCGAGCCCCGCCGCCTTGGCGCCCACGATATCGCGTTCAAGGTTGTCGCCGACGAAGCAGGTGCGTTCGGGCGCGGCGCCCGTCTCCCGCAAGGCATAATAGTAGATGGCCGGATGCGGCTTGCGGATCAGGCACAGCGAGGATTGCTGCACGCTTCTGAAATAGGGGCGCAGGCCGTCCCGGTCAAGCCACTCGTCCACTTCCTTTGTGCCGACAAGATCGCTGACGATCGCAAGCGTATAGCCGCGCGCATACAGTTCCTTGACGGTCTCGGCGCCGCCCTCGGTCACAACGCGCTCGCCCTTGGTCTTGCGGTACTCATATGTCAGTTCGTCCGCCGCCTCTTCTACGCGCTCGCGGGGATAGTCGTATGCCAGCCAGCGTGTCCACAGCTCCCGTACCGGCGCCTCGCAGTAAAAGCGCAGCGCCCACGCGCGGTACTTGTCGTAGCGCGGTTCGATCACGTTATGATAAAACTCCGCCGGGTCGCCCCGCGCGCCGAGCAGTTCCATGATGCGCGCCTTTGCGGCAGTCTGGTAGGCGTCATCCTTGCGGATCACGCGGAAGGTGTCTCCCAGATCCATAAAAATGGTGTCGATTTTCTTTTTCATATCACACCTCATTGCAGGATGTCGAGCGCCAGGATATCGAGAAAGCGGTGCACGATATAGTCCGGGCGGTTCTGGTCGGTGACGGTCTTCTTTGCCAGCTTCTCCGGGCTGATAAAGAGGATATTCGCCCCGATGCCGGCCTCGATCGCACCCGTGATGTCGCGGTCAAGCTTGTCCGCCACGGAGGCGCATTCCCCCGGCTTGAGGCCGAGCGCCTCGCAGCCCATCAAATAAATTTGCGGGTCGGGTTTGCGGATGCCGCAGACGGACGAAAGGGCCACGGCGTCAAAGTATTGCTCCAAGCCATCGTCGCGCAGCCAGTCCTGTATCTCGTGCTCGCCGATCAGGTTGGAGATGATGCCGAGCTTATAGCCGCGCGCGTACAGCGTTTCGATGACCTCGCGCCCGCCTTCGACAACGCGGCGCAGGCCCTTGACCTGTCGATACTGGAAGGTTAGGTCATGGCAGATCTCCCGCAGCTTCTCCTCCGGCATCTCAGGCAGCAGCCACTTGTGCCAAAGCTCAAAGTCGCCGCACTCCTTCCGCTCGCCCAGCGCCCAGTTCCGGTAGGGACGGTAGCGCTCTTCCACCAGCGCGGCAAACGCCTGAACGTCCTTCTCTCCGGCGAGCGCCGCCATGCGCTCCTTCGCGCGTTCAATGTAGTCGGGATCCATCTCCGAGATGCGCAGCGTACCGCCGAGGTCGAAAAACACTCCCTTGATCTTTTCCATTGTCATTTCCTCAAGCGAGCGTCGGGAACAGGTCGAGCAGCTCGGGAATGGCACGGATGTGGCAGTCCGGCTGCACCGTCGGCGCCTTACCCTCGCGGTCGGCAGTTCCCGCGTCCTCAAAAAGGACCATCTTGCCGAACTTCGCCGCCTTCGCGCCCTCCACGTCGCGCACGGGATTATCGCCCACATAGGCGCAGTTCTCCGGAGCGGTGCCTATGCAGCGCGCCGCAAGCAGATAAATCGCCGGGTCCGGCTTGCGCAGGCGCACCTTCGAGGAGAGAATGACCGTGGTGAAGCAGTCCGCCACGCCGTCGCGGCACAGCCAGTCAGGAATCTCGGTCTCCGTGATGGTGTTGGCGATGATGCCGAGCTTGTAGCCGCGGCGTTTGAGCTCGCGCAGCGTTTCGAGCGTCCCCTCGTGCACCACACGGCGACCGTCGTGGTCACGCCACAGTCTCGTCAGGCGTGCTGCATTTGGCGCGATCTTCTCCGCCGGATAGTCCGGCAGCATATATTGCAGCCAAAGCTCCATCTCGGACACGTCGAGCAGCGTGCTCTTGGCCTGCTTGCGGTATGCCTTCCAGTTCTTTTCGAGCTTTTCAAAAAAGGCGTCGTGCTCCTCTCTCGCGCAGACAAGCTCCATCAGCGCGCGCTCCGCCGCCGCGGCAAACGCGGCGTCCTCCACCACATAGCGCAGTGTTGCGCCCACGTCGAAAAAGATCGCTTCGGTTTTCTCGTTCATGCTTCTCCCTCCGTCGTCTTGTTCTCTTTTCGGATGATTGCGGGGAGCTCCGCAAGGTCTTCGATCAGATAGTCCGGCTCATAGCCCGCGTTTTCCAACCCGACATCCCGATGGGCGGCGCCTCCCGCACTGATACGGATCATCGTATGCCATCCGGCATTTCTCGTTCCGATCACGTCGCGTGAGATCGTATCGCCCACATAGGCAAGCTCCTCCGGCTTCAGGCCGAGCGCGCGCTCCGCCGCCCGGAATATCCCTGCGTCCGGCTTTCGGATGCCAGTTTCCGATGAGGTGATCACGCAGTCCATGTACCGCGCGATATCGTACTCCGCCAGAAAATGCGGCACGACCGTGCGGGAGATGATGTTGCTGATGACGCCCAAGCGCAGCCCCATGTCGCGCAGCCGCTCCATGGTCTCCTTCAAATGCGGACGGCGCATCACGCAGGGACGTTCATAATCATAGAGAAAGCTCAACTCCTCGGCAAAGGGTTCCAATCTCTCGCGCCCAATCGCGTGCTCGGCAAGATAATAGTCGTTCCATATCTCAGCGCACGGAAGCTCCCGGCGGGTCTGTTCGGAATGGTGCTTATATCTCTCACCGTTGACCTTCAGGCATTTTGCGAGCATCTCCGGCGCGGCGTCCAGAACGATCCCATAGTCCGCCATCCTTCCCAGCAGCCGTTCGGCGAACCAGACGTCGCGTCCCGGCGGAAGCGTGGCCGTGTGGAGCGTTCCACCCAGATCAAACAGAACAGCTTTGAGCATTTGACTGTCCTCCTTTCCGCTGTATGTCAAACGTTTCCGTAACTATCCTATTGCTACTTTACACTTTATTTCTCATTCCGTCAAGCATTTTTCCTGTGATTATATTGCATAATTTCGTTTAATTATATGATATTAGCAACTAATAGCGTAAATTTTCGCAAGCGCAGCGAATCGTTTTCGCAAATTTTGTCATTTATTTTCGTATCATTCCCCGCTATGTTTCAGTTTCACATATTATTTTGTAGTATTATCAATAATCGCTCGATTTTCGTTGCCGTTCATTATTTTTTGCTTGATTTTTTCAGGCAAGTGGTTTAAAATACTATCAAAGTGTTATCGGAAATTTTCGGTGCGAGGTCACTGTCATGAAAAACGTTACCATCAAAGATGTCGCCAAAGTGGCGGGCGTCTCTTATTCCACGGTTTCGCGCGCGCTTTCGGGAAGCCCGGAGATCAGCAAGGACACAAGAGAGCGCATCTTGCAGGTCTGCAAGGAGATGAACTACACCCCAAATACCGTCGCACGCTCCATGGTCGTCAAGAGCACCAAGCTGCTCGGGCTTGTTCTCGCGGGCGTAAACAATCCGTTCATGTCCGAGCTCGCCTATCACATCGACCGTCAGGCGCGTGCGCGGGGATACAACATCATTTTGTGCAACTCCTCGCGCGACGCAGAGCAGGAACGCGAGCTGTTCGAGCTGATGATCGGGCGTCAGGTCGACGGCATCCTGCTGTTCCCCGCCGGCGCAGGAAGCTACGAAACGCTTTATCCCTATTTAAGCCGCATCCCGACGGTGTTCATCGGTGAAAACCTGCGTGAAGCGCCGGAAAGCTATGTGTCGGTCGACAACTACCGCGGTGCGCAGATCGGCGTAGAGTATCTCTACAAGCTCGGGCATCGGGATATCCTCTACTTCGGGCGCAGACGGGGCAGCACCACACACCAGCTCCGCGCGGAGGGCTATGCCGCCGCCTGCGAACGATATGGCCTCAAGCCTCAGTTTTGCAACAACACCTTCTCCTCCAGCTCCATCAAGTACGGCTACCAGCTCGCCAAGCAGCTCTTTGCGCAGGAGCGCTGCTACACGGCGATCTTCGCCGCGACGGACACCAATGCGCTCGGCGTCATGCAGGCGGCGGAGGAAATCTCGCTGCGCATTCCGGAGGATCTCTCGCTGCTCGGCTTTGACAACATTCACGACAGCGGGCTGCCGCGCATCGAGCTGACCACCATCGAGCAGCCGAAAAAGATGCTTGCCTCCGTGGCGGTGGACACGTTGATCGACAAGATCCAGAACGAGCTGACCGGGTATTCGCACCGCATCCTTTCGCCCACGCTGGTCGAACGCTCCTCCTGCGCGCCGCTTGTTTGACGTGCGCCGCGCAAGCCCTTGAATTTCTACAGAGCCGGGCAGCTTTGCCCGGCTCTGTTTTTGTGTGAAGCGTTCAGTTTCCCGTCATCCCGCGCACAAGCGGGAAAACGTCGTAGATGTCCGATATGATATGGTCGGGTTCAAACTCGCGTCGGACGCCCAAGTCCTTCTCCTTCGTCAGCTTGGAGCAGATCTGGATCGCGCACGCAAAGCCCGCGCGCTTTGAGCCGATGATATCCCGTGAAACGGTGTCGCCAACATAGACGCATTCCTCCGGCCGCACGCGCAACTGGTGCATCGAGACACAAAAGATGTCGGGAAGCGGCTTGCGCAGTCCGGTCACGGACGAAAGCGTAACATCGGAAAAATAGTCGCGTATGCCATATTCCTCCAGCGTATCGAACACCTGATACATCGCGGCGGTGTTGCTCACGACGCCAAGCTTCACACCGAGCTTCCGCAGTCCCTCCAGCATTTCCTTCACACGCGGGCGAAGCGTGCGGTGGTAATGCGTGATTTCCCACATGTGGGCGATCTCTTCACACACGGGCGCCAACTTTTCCCGCGGAAAGCCGAAATCCTGCAACGCGTAATCGCACCAGATCGGAACGGGCTTTAGTTCCACGTCCGAGGCATCGCGATAAACGCCGTAGCGCCTCCAGCCCTCATCTACGCGCCGTTTGAGCTCTTCCGTTTCCGCGTTTGGGTCAAGTCCCGCGGCGCGCAGCATCTCGTCGAGCCTCTTGATCGCGGCAAGCTCGGATGCTTCGTCGACGTAGATATCCTCCAGCGTTCCGCCCATATCGAACATGACCGCCTTGACCATGACTTCCTCCTTCTGACCGCCGGCGCAAGGCCGCAGTCATCCGTCCGCCGCGGTCTTTCAGCGGCGGTCAACGTATTTTTTCCACGCCGGTTCCTCCTCGGGCGGAGTTGCCGGATGATGGTCTTTCCTGCACAGCAGGCCGAACAGGAGCATGCCGATCCCGACCGGCAGCAGGCAGAACCAAAGCGCAAAGAGCATAAATTCGCGCATCGCGCCCGTTCCGCGCAGCAATATTCCCATTGTGACGATTGCCGCGGCAGTATAGAGCGCAAGCCACAGATAGGCAGCAAGCATCAGCCGCTTATCCGGCAGCGCGATATGCAGCACAACGCCGATGAGGCATACCGCCGCCGTCACGCAGAGTGAGCCGAAAAGGTTTCCCCAGACGACCGGCCATGAGGCCGTAATGGGAGCAAGCAGCTCTGTGAGATAGTGGAACGCAGCGAGATGCAGTCCGATGAATACGGCGCTGAGGCAAAAGGCGTAGATCAGGAATCCGCTTTTCGGTTTGCCGTTCTCTGTAAAGAGAAACGTGCTCCAAAAGCGTTTTTCCCGTGCATCCCACTTCTTTTTTCTCTCCTGCCGCTGCTGCTCGCGCTCGCGCGCCTCCGCCTCGGCCAGAAGCCTGCGTTCCTGATCCATGCTTTCGCGCGCTCCTTTTAGCCGATGTTCGGATTCTTGTCCAGCCAGTAGATCCACAGATCCTGCGCATCAAGGAAGGTGTTGTAGATTGCGGCCAGATCCGGCTCGGCGGCATTGAGTTCCTTGAGGGACATATCGTTCTTCTTGTCCTTGACATCGTCGCGCACGGGCCAGTTGCCTTCCTTCTGGAACGGCTTGAAGCCACCGCTTTCGCCGTCGGCACCACCGGTGACGTAGCGGATGAAAAGGCGCGCGCCCGCGGGATGCTTGCAGTTGTTGACGACATACATATACTCGCAGTTCTGCAGGCCGTTGTACGGGTTGAGAACGATCCACGCAATGTTGTAGCCGGAGTCGTCGCGGTTGGTGATCTTGCCGGCGGACGCCAGCGCCAGCGCAGGCTCCGCCGCGGTGGAATTGTGCACTGCCTCAACCAGCTCGTCGCCGTCGCCGATGAAGGTGATTTTCATCTGGCTGAAGCGCCACAGATACTCGACGCCGGCATTGTGCTCGGGCACCTCGAAGGCAAAGCCCGTGGGGTCATAGGTGTATTCGAGATCCTTGCCGTAAACTTCCTTATAGTTGGCCTCCAGTTGGTCAGCATTCACGATAAAGCTCGCGAAGATGGCCAGATACGCGGTCTCGGAGCCGATCTCCTTGGTAAAGAGCTGGTATTTCTGGCTGCCGTCAGCATTGCGTTCAACAATCTGCCACCAGCTGTTGATCGGCTGACCGTCGGGGAACGCCTCGGTGTTGTAATACCAGAACGACTGCGAAGCATAGAGGGGATACCCGTAGCGCAGAAGGCCGTCGCTGATGTGCGCGCAGATGTCCTCGGGATAGTAGGGCGCAATATAGCCGTCCTCGTAATATTCAAAGAAGACCTGTCCGTTCGCGTCCTTGACCTGCAGCACATCGCCCTGCACGTTGTTGGCATTGGCTTCAAGCACGCACTTTTGCAGCACTTCGTCGTTGTCAAGATCCATGATCTCCACCTTCAGGCCCGGGAACGCCTCTTCAAAGCCCTCCTTGTCCTTGAGCATCTTGGAGGAGGTGGCATAGATATTGATAGAACTGCCGTCCTTGACTTCCTCAAGCGCCTTTTGATGGAGTTCCTCGTCACTCATCTTGCTCCAGTCGTCATAGATGGGGCCAAAGAATTTTGACTCCTCGACGGCAGGCGCGGGCGTCTGGCTCGCAGAGCTGGAACCGGAGCCGGAGCCCGACGAAGCGGCCGGTGCGGATGCGGCAGGTGCAGGGCCGCCGGCAGCGGGAGTATCCGTTTTGCCGCCGCAGGCAGCAAGGGCAAAGAGCATGCACA
>JAEEGL015608599.1_pt1 | contig 10347 bp, 6 predicted proteins | sample 9134231 | NCBI WGS metagenome assembly JAEEGL01 (sample SAMN16246548, study PRJNA631951) | gut metagenome | biome: gut microbiome; feature: rumen; material: fiber-attached | host: Bos | place: Iran: Karaj | collected 2018-10
GAACCTCCACGGGTGAAAACCTTATCCACTAAGCCTATTTTCGCGGCCTCTGCGGGCACGAAGCAACCTATTTGGGCACGTAGTACTATCCAGGCCGTTTGACGCAACAGCGCCGATTTACCGGCCATATTCGGACCCGTGATGATCATGATCTGTTGGTGCTCATTGTCGAGCATGATATCGTTGGGCACATAAGGCTCGCCTACAGGCAGCTCCGTTTCAATCACGGGGTGACGGCCCTGCTTGATGTCAATCACCTCCGTCTCGTCGATCACGGGGCGCACATAGCGGTGCTCCTCAGCCGTCTTGGCAAAGCCCAGCAGGCAGTCGAGATGAGCCAGCAGCGTAGCGTTGATCTGTATCTGAGGGATAAACTCCTGAATGCCCATAACGAGGTCGTTGAAGAGCTGTGCCTCGAGGCTCAGAATCTTATCCTCAGCACCCAGAATCTTTTCTTCATACTCCTTCAATTCCTGTGTGATATAACGCTCAGCCTGCGCCAGCGTCTGCTTGCGCACCCATTCCTGCGGTACCTTATCCTTATACGTGTTGCGCACCTCAAGATAGTAGCCGAACACGTTGTTATAGCCTATCTTCAGCGACTGGATGCCCGTCAACTGTGCTTCGCGCTCCTGTATCTGTAGCAGGTAGTCCTTGCCGCTGTAGGCGATACGGCGCAGTTCGTCGAGCTCCTCTGAGATGCCGTCGCGCATCACCCCACCCTTCTGCACCAGCTGTGGCGGGTCGCTCTTCACCTCACGCTCAATCCTGTCACGTATCGACTCACACAGGTTTAGCCTTTCGCCCAGCCGCTGCAGCGCCTCATTTTTCGAGTACAGGCAGGCCGTCTTGATGGGAGCCACCGCCTGTAGCGCCACCTTCAGCTGCACCACTTCGCGAGGCGACACACGCCCCACCGCCACCTTCGAGATGATACGCTCCAAGTCACCCACACGGTGCAACTGATCATCGACACACTGGCGGAAATCAGGCTCACGGAAGAAATACTCCACGATATCCAGGCGCTCCTCAATCGGCTTCTGGTCTTTCAGCGGGAACACCAGCCAGCGGCGCAGCAGTCGCGAACCCATCGGGCTCACCGTGCGATCGACCACGTCGAGCAACGAACGACCGTCTTCCTGCATGGGCTGCAGCAGTTCCAGCGAACGAATGGTGAACTTGTCCAGCCTCACGAACTTCTCCGCTTCAATGCGGCTCAACTGTGTGATATGGCCTATCTGCGTGTGCTGTGTCAGCTCCAGATATTGCAGAATAGCACCTGCCGCCGTCACGCCTCCATGCAGATGATCCACACCAAAGCCCTTCAGCGACTTCACCCCGAAATGGCGCAGCAGGCGCTGGCGGGCGCTGTCTTCCGTAAACACCCAGTCGTCCAGTTCGAAAGTAACCAGTCGCGTACCAAAAAAGCGCTCAAAATCAGCACGTTTCGAACGCTCAAACAGCACCTCCTTCGGCTGGAAATTGCCCAGCAGCTTCTCCACATACTCCGTCGTGCCTTCACCCGTGAGAAATTCGCCCGTCGAGATGTCCAAGAAAGCCACACCGCAGATACCCTTTCCGAAGCTTACGGCAGCCAAGAAGTTGTTCTCCTTGTAGTTCAGCACATTGTCGCTCATGGCCACGCCAGGCGTCACCAGTTCTGTGATGCCGCGCTTCACCAGTTTCTTCGTCAACTTCGGGTCTTCCAGCTGGTCGCAAATGGCCACACGCTTGCCTGCCCTGATCAGTTTGGGCAGATAAGTGTCAAGTGCATGATGAGGGAAGCCCGCCATCTCGTCGCCTTTGTTATAGCCGTTGTTACGCTTCGTCAGCGTGATACCCAGTATGTTGGAGGCGATGATGGCATCGTCGCAATAAGTTTCATAGAAATCACCACACCGAAACAGCAAGACTGCATCGGGGTGCTTCTTTTTCAAGTCAAAAAATTGCTGCATCATAGGGGTCAGCTGCCCCTCTTTCTTGGCCATAGTTGCTTTTTTGACTGCAAAGATACACATTTTTTCTTAAAAAACACCGCTAATTGTTGGCAGATTCAAAAACTTTCTGTAGATTTGCACCTTAGTAACAAAAGAAAAGCAATCCACAATATGACTTTTACACAACATGCCAACAGCATTTTCAATCAGGTGATCAGCGATTATCATCTGACAGACAACGTCGATACACCCATCCGTAACCCCTACGAGCAGGGCACCATCGAGCATAGTCTCTACCTGAAATGCTGGATTGACACCGTACAATGGCACTTCGAAGATCTCATTCGTGACCCACAGATCAACCCCACCGAGGCACTTGCCTTGAAACGCCGCATCGACAAGTCGAATCAAGACCGTACCGACCTGGTAGAGGAAATCGACAGCTATTTCCGCAAGGTCTATAGCACCGTCAACCCCCTACCCGATGCCCGTCTCAACACGGAGAGTCCTGCCTGGGCCGTTGACCGCCTCAGCATCCTCGCCCTGAAGATCTATCACATGAAGGAGCAGGTCGAGCGCAAAGATGCCGATGCAGCCCATATTGAGCGCTGCCAGCTGAAGCTGAGCGTGCTGCTCGAACAGCAGGTAGATCTCTCTACCGCCATCGACCAGCTGCTCGATGACTACCAGGCAGGCCGCAAGGTGATGAAGGTCTATCGACAGATGAAAATGTACAACGACCCCAGCACCAATCCCGTGCTGTATAAAAAATGAAAAAAGAGCATATCCTCGTTATTCGCTTCTCAGCTTTAGGCGACGTGGCTATGACCGTGCCCATCCTGTGGGCACTGGCCAGACAGTATCCGCAACTCAGGATTACTATGCTCAGCCGCCCGATGGTGCGCCCCTTCTTTGAAGATCTTGCTCCCAACATCAACTTCATGGAGGCCGACATCAAAGGCGAATACCGGGGCATCAAAGGTCTCAATGCACTCTATCGCCGACTGACAGCCAAGCAGTTCACCTGCGTGGCCGACCTTCACAATGTGTTGCGCTCAGAATACCTGCGCTTCCGCTTCAATCTGGGCCACTATCGCGTAGAGCACATCGACAAGCATCGCCGTCGCCGCAAGCTCCTCATTGCGCCGCTGGCCAAGAAGGTGAAGGAACCGCTGCCCACCTCCTTCGAGAACTACCTCGAAGTGTTTGAGCATCTAGGCTACCCCATCGCCCCTGAAAACCTCTGTTTCCGCTCGATCTTTGGCGAGGAGAAAGGCAACATCAACATGCTGCCCAAGGTGTTCGGCCCTCATCGCTCGTGGGAACAGTGGATAGGTGTGGCTCCCTTCGCTGCCCATAAAGGCAAGATCTATCCTATCGACAAGATGGAAGAAGTGGTCAGGAGGCTCTCTGAGCGCTACCCCAAATCGCGCATCTTCCTCTTCGGCAAAGGCCACGATGAAGATATCGTCTTCCCAAAGTGGATAGAGAAATATCCGCAGTGTCTTTACGTAGGCCGCGAGACGGAGAATCTCTATCAGGAGCTCATCATCATGAGCCATCTCAACGTGATGGTGTCGATGGACTCAGCCAATATGCATTTGGCTTCGCTCACAGCCACACCCGTGGTCAGCATCTGGGGTGCCACTCACCCTTACGCAGGCTTCCTCGGCTGGAAGCAAGGTGAGGAAAACGTGGTACAGCTCGACATGGACTGTCGTCCGTGCAGCATCTACGGTAACAAGCCCTGTCAGCGTGGCGACTATGCCTGTCTGACGGACATTACTCCCGATATGATCCTTGAGAAAGTAAACCAAATATTAACTAAAAACTAAGAGAACTTATGAAAAAGTATGTATGCGACGTCTGCAGTTATGAGTATGACCCTGCAGCTGGTGACCCTGAAAACGGTATTGCCCCCGGTACAGCATTTGAAGACCTGCCCGAAGACTGGGTATGCCCCGTCTGTGGCGTAGGCAAAGGGGACTTCAGCGAAGCGTAATTTGTGCCATTTTCAAGAAACGGCACTTCTCCCATAGAGAAACGGCACTTCTCGCCTTGAGAAGTGCCGTTTCTCTGTAAGAGGTGTATAACCTTATTTCTTGAGCAGTAGGTCGAGCGCAAATTTGTAGATGATGATGCCCGTGGTGACGGAGACATTCATCGAGTGTTTCGTGCCCAACTGAGGAATCTCCAGACAGCCGTCAGAGGCATCGATGACCTCCTGATGAACACCCTTCACCTCGTTGCCCATCACTACAGCATATTTCTTGTCTGGAACAGCCTGGAAGTCGGGTAGGGAAGTGCTGCCCTCAGCCTGCTCTACTGACAGAATAGTGTAGCCCTCCTGACGCAGCTTCTCGACTGCTGAGAGTGCCGTTGCAAAGTACTCCCAACTGACGCTGTCTTCAGCCCCCAGTGCCGTCTTGTGAATCTCAGCGTGGGGTGGGGTGGAGGTGATGCCGCACAGGCAGAGCTTCTCCACACGGAAGGCATCGCTGGTACGGAACACAGAACCTACGTTGTACATTGAGCGCACATCGTCGAGCACCACGACCAGTGGCAGTTTCTTGGCCTCCTTGAACTCCTCGACTGAGAGGCGCTTCATTTCTATGGTACGGAGTTTTCGATAATTCATTATTTTACTGATTAACTTTTACGAAATGACTACTCGTAGGCTCCAGATTGTTCTCACGAAACACATCGAGAATGTGACGATGAAGCTCCGTATAGACATCCGGCAGACGTTGAGACTCCTGAGTATAGGCATTGATTTGATAGCGAGTATAGAAGTCCTCCAGTTCCGTAATGAGCACAAAGGGTGGGGGAGTCTTCAACAACAGTTCGCAGCGGCTGGCAGCCTCAAGCAGCAGCGGTTCTATCTGTTGGCGGAACACTTTATAAGTGAAAGTGAAATCGCTGTGAACAATCGTTCCACCACTCTGACGAACAGCTGCAGTATAGTTGACCGTAGGCAGAGAAAGGATGGAGTTGTTAGGCACCGTGATGACGTTCTCCTTGATGTCGCGCAGTCGGGTGATGAAGGCATTCTTCTCGATGACCGTTCCTTCACGATCGCCTATCCGCACAAAGTCGCCCACCAGGAAAGGACGCATGTAAGTGATAATGATGCCTGATACAAGGTTGCCGATAGAGGCGGTGGAACCCAGCGAGAAGAGGGCTGCCACAAAGATAGAAACACCCTTGAACACTCCTGAGTCACTGCCAGGCAACAAAGGCCAGATGACAATGAGGGTGAAGGCAATGACAAAGATGCGCACAATCTGATAGGTAGGCTTAGCCCACTCTTCATAGAACGTATCAAAATGCAGTCGCCCTGACTCCACTTCTGAAGCCATGTGATTAAGCATCCGCAACAGCCAGCGCACGATGAAGATGATGATGCAGATTTTCACTAAGTTAGGGAAGAAACTCACTAAAGAAGAGAAAATATCCTCCAGTGGATTCCAGATGAACCGTATCATGTTTCTCGCGAACTTCTCTGTCTCAGGGAAGATAGAGAAGAGCGACGGCAGCGAGATCAGCAGCTGGAAGATGACCAGTGCCACCTGTAGCACACGCGTCATGATGAGCAGGATATGTTTGCCCTGCTTCACATTACACAGCTCGTAGCCCTTGATGACCACAGGTCGCATGTAGCCTCGCAATCCACTCAAAATCTCCTTTCTGAGCCAACGGATGAAGCGGGCTGTCAAGATGAAGAAAACAATCTGTAGCACAATGATCACCAGTGCCATTCCAAAGTTCCTCAGCTTAGCGTTAAGACCATATTGCTCCTGCAACTCTTCTATTTTTAAGCGGATGATTTCCTTCTGGTCTTCGGCCAGTTCCTGACGAGTCTGGCCATTCCAAAGTCCATCGAGATCACTCACGCGCATCACCACTATTTCACCCACCATGATGTCGGTGGTCATGTCCGACTCAAACACATGCACTGAGTCTGTTGTCGCTTTCAGACTCTTGCCTAACAGCAGGATGCGATGACACACATCGCTCACACGGTGGTCGCGGTCTTCACCGCCCAGTGAGGCATAGATGAAAAACAATGTGTCGCCATCAATCACCACAGGACTGCCTGGCATGACTTGCCTGAGCGAATCGATGTGCTGTCTCAGGCGCTCCTTACGCAACGAATCCATGCGAGCCGTATGACCCGTAGAGTCGAGCATGTGCTTCATCAGCATCATGCGCAACTTGTGATCATCCAGTTCACGCTTCAGGGAGTCAATCACCAGCTGATCTGAGTCTTTTTCTTCCAGCAGGGGCATCTCCACCGTCTGGCTGCTAATTCCTAAGCACGTAAGCAAGGAAAGCATCAAAAGGAAAAAAAGTCGTTTCTTCATATCAAAGTGCAATTCTGGGTGCAAAGATACGAAAAAGAAAAGAAAAAAGGGCATAATTCACATTGAATCATGCCCTAATCTTTATTAATCAGACGCCATTACTTCACCATCACCTTCTTGCTTCCGATGATGTTCATACCCTTCTGAGCCTTCATCAAGCGCTGACCGTTGAGGTTGAAGATGGCATTGTTAGCCTTTTCAGCCTTCACAACATTGATGCCAGTCACACCGTTGATTGACACCACATAGCCGTTGGTCAACTCAGGAGTCTTCACTTCATTCTTCACATAATTCTGCAACTTGCCGTGGAACACAATCTCATCACCTTCCTTAATACTATTAATGGTCTCCTCAGTAAAGTTCTGGTTGTTGTAGTTCTTGGCGCGGAACACGGTCAGCACCGTCTGGCCACCCTTTTCGTCAGCAATTGTAAGGTTCACATTGCCATAGAGAGTTTGATCAGCTTTACGCTGGAAGTCAGGTGTACCTACTACGAAGCCCTTCACCTCATACTCCACGGTTGAAGTCTTACCGGCAGCCAGCGTGTCGATGATAGCCAAAGCCTGAGCTACGGTGAGATTTTCTACTTCAACGGGTTGAGGATTATCATCCTTTTCTTTGACTGTCAGAACAATAGAAACGCTCTGAGCCTCATACTCATCGTTACCAGCAAAAGCAGCAGTCAATGTGGTCTTACCGGCAGCAACAAGAGTAATAACACCTTCCTGACTGATAGTAGCTACAGTCTCTTCACTGCTGCTGTAGGTAACAGGCAGATTATTTGCGTTTGAAAGGGTGAGCGTGAACTCTTCACCCAACGTAGCCGTTGTGCTGGCCTTACCCCAAGAGAGACCTGCGGCCTTCTTAGCTGTGCCCTGATACAGTTTGAAGTTATCGACACGGGCATTAGAGCTGTTGTTGTTGGTGAAAAGAAGCTGTATCATATCTGTACCTTCGGGCACAATCACCTCACGCTCATAGTCGTTACCAATGGAGATTGCTTCACTAACCATCGGATCCTTATGGGTGATTTCTTCAACCGAAATAGATTTATTACTCTTGTAGGTCAGCATCATCCTGCCCGACTTACCATTCAAAGAAATAGAAACCATGAAAGAACCACCATTCTTGGCTAAAAGCAACTCAGGAGCAGTGCCACCAGCAAGATTTTCGTTATAGAACGTGGTGCCGCTCTTGAAGGATTGATCTTCATTGAGAACAAAGCCCGTGAAAGTATAAGCAGAATTGAAATTACTGGGATTAACTTTAAATTCAGTCACACCACTCCAGTCTTCCTGCCAGATAATGTCCTCAGCAAATGCTGACATACCAAGCATGACAAGCATGCTCACAAATAAAAAGCGTAAAGTTTTTACCATAGTTGTTTACTTTTAAGTTATACATTTTTGAAATTATGGTGCAAAAATACTCATTTTATTTTAATAAACAATGCGTTTCCACCGTTTTTATTTTGCTGTTCCACCAAAAACTATTAATTTTGCAGGCAAAGAATTAAAAATACATTGAATGAGTATGGAATATAATTTCAGAGAAATCGAAAAAAAGTGGCAGAAGCGATGGGTGGAAAACGGCACCTACCGCGTGGTCGAGGATGAGAAAAAGAAGAAATTCTATGTCTTGAACATGTTCCCTTATCCTTCAGGAGCCGGTCTGCATGTGGGTCACCCCTTAGGATATATAGCTTCCGACATCTATGCCCGCTACAAGCGCTTGAAGGGCTTTAACGTGCTGAACCCCATGGGCTACGATGCCTACGGTCTGCCCGCTGAGCAGTATGCCATCCAGACGGGTCAGCATCCTGCCATCACTACTGAGCAGAATATCAACCGCTATCGCGAACAGCTCGATAAGATTGGCTTCTCCTTCGACTGGAGTAGGGAAGTGCGCACCTGCGACCCTAGCTACTACAAGTGGACGCAGTGGGCTTTCCAACGCATGTTCAAGAGCTATTTCTCACTTTCATCCATGAAAGCACAGCCCACCATCAAGCTGATTGAGCACTTCGAACTGATGGGCACTGAGGACTGTCATGCCCTGGGTACCAAAGAGCTGCATTTCACCGCTGCTGAATGGGCCGCCTTCTCTGAGAAGAAAAAGCAGGAGGTGCTCATGAACTATCGTATTGCCTATCTCGCAGAGACGATGGTCAACTGGTGTCCCGCCTTGGGCACCGTGCTGGCTAACGACGAGGTGGTCAATGGTGTTTCTGAGCGTGGCGGCTATCCTGTAGAGCAGAAGAAGATGCGTCAATGGTGTCTGCGCGTCTCGGCTTACGCTCAGCGTCTGCTCGACGGTCTTGACACTATCGACTGGAGCGACTCTATCAAGGAAGCCCAACGCAACTGGATAGGCCGCTCGGAAGGTACGGAGATGCAGTTCAAGGTGGTTAACAGCGACCTTGAGTTCACCATCTTCACCACACGTGCCGACACTATCTTCGGTGTCACCTTCATGGTGTTGGCTCCTGAGTCAGAACTGGTGAAGAAACTCACCACGCCCGACCAACAGGCTGCCGTCGATGAGTATCTGGCCTACGTGAAGAAGCGCACGGAGCGCGAGCGTCAGATGGATCACTCGGTAACAGGTGTCTTCTCCGGCTCTTATGCCATCAATCCCTTCACGGGCGAACAGATTCCTATCTGGATTGCAGAATACGTGCTGGCTGGCTACGGCACAGGTGCCATCATGGCTGTGTCTGCCCACGACTCTCGCGACTATGCCTTTGCCAAGCACTTCAATCTCCCCATCATCCCGCTCATCGAGGGTGCCGATGTCTCTGAGGAGAGCTTTGATGCCAAGGAAGGCACGGTGATGAACTCACCAATGGCAGGCAAGACGGCTCTTGATGGCTTCTCCCTCAACGGCCTTACCGTCAAGGAAGCCATCGCTGCTACGAAGAAATTCGTTACTGAAAAAGGACTGGGAAGAGTCAAGGTCAACTATCGTCTGCGTGATGCCATCTTCTCGCGTCAGCGCTACTGGGGCGAGCCATTCCCCGTCTATTACAAGGATGACATGCCCTATATGATTCCGAAGGAGTGCCTGCCTCTGCAGTTGCCTGAGGTGAAGGAATATAAGCCTACAGCCACGGGTGAACCCCCATTAGGCAACGCTCAGCACTGGGCTTGGGACACCAAGACCGATAGTGTGGTCGATCGTTCCGCGATCGACAATAAAACGGTCTTCCCCCTCGAACTCAACACTATGCCTGGCTTCGCTGGTTCCAGCGCCTACTATATCCGCTACATGGATCCTCACAACGACAAAGCACTCAGCGACAAGGAGAAGAACGAGTACTGGCGTTCCGTTGACCTCTATGTAGGCGGCTCTGAGCACGCCACAGGTCACCTGATTTACTCGCGCTTCTGGGACAAGTTCCTCTATGACTCAGGTTATACCTGCGAGGACGAACCGTTTAAGAAGCTCGTCAATCAGGGCATGATTCAGGGATGGTCAAGCTTTGTATTCCGTCTGAAAGGTACAAACAAGTATGTCAGCTTCGACCTGCTCGAAACAAAGTATGACAATGAGGCCAAGAAGCAACGCTATTTCTACAACGGTAGTGAGGCTGATCCCATCTATACTGATATCAGCACCATCAACGGTAAGGAGCTTGACGTAGAGAAGATACGCGAATGGATGCCAGAGTTCAAGGAGGCTGAGTTCATCATGAATGCCGAAGGCAAGTATATCGTCAACCAGGCAATCGAAAAGATGTCGAAGTCGAAATACAACGTAGTGAACCCAGATGATATCTGCAACAATTACGGAGCCGACACCTTGCGTCTCTATGAGATGTTCCTCGGACCTATCGAACAGTCAAAGCCTTGGGACGTAGCTGGCATCGATGGTTGTCATCGTTTCCTGAAGAAACTTTGGAACCTCTACCAGAATGGTTTCGAAGAGGGAGAACCTACTGCTGACAACTTGAAGAGTGTTCACAAGCTCATCAAGAAGGTGTCACAGGATATTGAGCAGTTCTCTTACAACACCTCTATCTCAGCCTTCATGATTTGCGTGAACGA
>JAEEGL016167059.1_pt1 | contig 10347 bp, 8 predicted proteins | sample 9134231 | NCBI WGS metagenome assembly JAEEGL01 (sample SAMN16246548, study PRJNA631951) | gut metagenome | biome: gut microbiome; feature: rumen; material: fiber-attached | host: Bos | place: Iran: Karaj | collected 2018-10
ATCAATAGAGACGCAAACGCGCTCAATTTGGTGCCCATAGCGCTGGGGAAATACCTGTTCCCATTCCGAACACAGAAGTCAAGCCCAGTAGCGGCGATTATACTGCTCTGCGGGAAACTAGCAAGGTGCCAAATTATACGACAAAGCCACCCCGACGGGTGGCTTTTCGTCTATCTAGTCATTAATAACCCATAGCGGACAAAACTTTTTTGATCTCACTAGTTGATTTATCTTCTGTTTTAGATACGATTATGATAGCGAGCAAAGTGTTGTCATACTGGACCACAGAATGACACAGCGCCAAATCACCATAAGTCTTCTGACATCCCTCTTTTTTGTCATATTTTTTTGACCAATCAAGATCCTCATCGGTTCCTAAGCCGCTAAGGCCACCTTGGCTCTCAATTAAGTCCTTTAATTTCTCTCTGGAACTCATATTATAAAAGAGGACTGTGCTTTCAACCATCTCTTCTTGATTCGACATGGCATAAATCGAATAAGCCCCATTCGTATCGCCGTAGCCAGAAAGATATCCTTGCCCCTCTTTGTAGCCTAGATCGGTCATAATCTTTTCGAATTCAGCTATTGTTTTTGGTCCTTTTATGAGATGCGTAATCAAGAAAAAGCCACCAACTGCCAAAATTATCACCAGAACCACCGCAATTATAATTTTTGGGATCGGACTAGGCTTCTTTGCAGGCTCATTTGCAATAGGAGCCTGTGTCGCTACTGGAGGGTAGGTGTTGTCGGTAGCCTGAGGCATAGGCGTCGGACCCGGCATAGGTTCCGGATTTGGCGCAGGCGCTGGGCTCGGCGTAGTCGGCGCAGCTTGCATGCTATTTTGAGGGTTAGAATCTTGCATAAAAATTTCCTTTTAACATAACCATTATAGCATACCCTTATTGTTTTTTAAAAAAGCCCGCAAAAGCGGGCCCGTGCGTGATGATAATCACAGTAAATACCGCATAATAACCTCCCCAAAATTTCTATCTGTGGCAACTGCGACAAGATCATCCATTTTTTCGCCCTCGTCTTCATTGTGGTACTTGATACGAAGATCCACCCAATCATCCTTTTTATGATTTTTATAGATTTCGATCACCATATCTCTCATATCTGGACGTCCCAAAGTATCAATTAGTTCAGCTGCCAAAAGCTTAGGCAAGCTCAATTCTGTTTCATTACGCAGAATTTGCACATACAAACTACTAAGCCTTCGTAGCTCCCAATTGATACGGACTATGGCCACGATATGAGCGATGACTATCATGAGTATAAACGTGGCGAACAACATTAAGACTGTCTTTGTTTCTAATTGTGGCAAATTCCTCACCTCCTCTTATTCAGCCAATCAAGAAAGAAACATTTAAGACTGATAAAAAGTGCAAACTTTTCCATAATTTCACCTCCATGGTATTTTCGAAAAGTTACTCTATTATTATCACACAGAATACCTAAAAAAGCAAGAAAAAGCCCGCATCAGCGGGCAGAATTTAGCAGTGACATTGCCTCGGTGTAATTTTCCGAAGTTGCCACCACAAGTAGCCGATCTTTTGGCTCCAGGATCGGACTATCGTCTTTCCGTCTTGTTATAAAGAAGAAGGAGTCAGGGTCCACTGTGGAGCGATAAATTTCGTAAGCGATGCTGCTCATCTTTGGATTAGCCAGCCCACGCACTACGATCGCTGCTAACGGACGACCGAGAGTGATTGTGCGATACTTCTCCATCACTCTCGCGATAGCGTCCTCGTGTTCCTGTCTTTCCTTCTTTTTACGATGAATCATTATCATATCAAAGATAACGGCTCCAATCGCCAAGGCAGAAATAGCAATAACGGTAATGAGCGTACTCGTATCTTTCATATTTTCACCCCTTCCTTTTTATGCCGAAAGATACTTTATTATTATAGAATAAAACATCAAAAAAAGCAATACCACGCGCTAGGCGAGGTATTGCTAGTAGAAAATACGGCTAAGATTATTCCGTCTCGGCTTCTTCTAGTGCTGAGAGCAGAGAATCCTCGACGTTCTTCTTTTTCTTCTTCTCTGGAGCCTTAGCAAGCTCGATATCGATATCGTAACCGGTAAGCTTAGAAGCAAGACGTACATTTTGTCCCTGGCGACCAATCGCGATAGATTGCTGATCTTCAGTGACGTAAGCCTTAGCTTTCTTATCTTTAATTTCAACTTTTACAATCTCGGCTGGAGAAAGAGCCTCGCGGATATATTCAGAGGCGTTGTCGCTCCAGTTAATGATATCGATTTTCTCGCGTTCACCGATTTCGTTAGTGACAGCCTGAACCCTAACGCCACGACCGCCAACAAACGTACCAACCGGGTCAACATCTGGGACAGTAGAAGCCACAGCGATTTTAGTGCGACGGCCAGCTTCGCGGGCAATTCCGCGAATTTCTACGGTGTTATTTTCAATTTCCGGTACTTCTTGGCGGAAGAGATATTCGACGAACTCAGCGCAGCCACGAGAAAGAATCAGCTGTGCACCACGTTCGCCACGCTCAATATCTTTGATAAATACCTTAATACGAGAGCCAACAGAATAATATTCCCCATCAATTTGCTCGGATTTTGGCATAATGCCAGTGGTTCTTCCAAGATCAATGCGGACAATTTTTGGTTCTACACGAGAAACAATACCTGTAACGATAGTGCCAATCTTATCTTCAAACATGGCGAGCACGGCATCACGCTCGGCATCGCGGAGTCTTTGCACTACCACTTGTTTAGCGGTCATTGCAGCTACACGGCCAAAGCTCGTTACGGCATGTTTCTCCTCTACGATGTCGCCAACTTTTTTACCTTTGCCAGCTTCTTTTAGAGGAATTTCAGTAGATGGGTTATAAGCTATGCCATCTTCTATAACTTCGCGAGCCACGAAAACATCCGCGCTACCAGTTTTAGTATTTAAAATCGCACGCACATTCATTTCGCGATCACCGTTATCTTTGCGCCAGGCAGCAGCGATAGCCATCTGAATCACATCGAGCACAGTCTCTTTCGGTAGGTTTTTTTCTTCGGCAATTACGCCCACCATGGTTGCCATCTGTTTGAGGTCTAGGTTTTCCATATTTCCTTTCTTAAATTAAAAACGCCGTCCCTTTTCGGGCCGGCCATATCTGTATACCACAATTATATATAAAAACTTGCTTTTTTGCAAGAGCTTTGCTAAAATAGAAACACTTACATTTACTTGTTTTTAACAATTTAATAAAAAGGAAATTAATGAACAAACAGGAACAGGACCGTCGTGCGCATTTATTAAAAATGCGAGAAGAACGACTGCCAGGCATCAAAAAGAATTTTGAAGAGCTGCAAAAGCGTAATTTTAATTCTAATTTTGCACCGGGCGGTAAAGACGAAAAACTAGTTAAAAAAACCACTAAAACCACCAAAAAGGCCACTAAAACTGCTGCCAAAATCACCAAAGCCAAGGCTGAAAAACCAGCCATAACAGAGGCCGAAAAACGCAAAGTCAACCTCTCCGTCTCTACCAAAAAAGGCGAAATGGTACACCATCAGCGTATGCTCTCGCAAGATGTTAACGCTCAGGCCACCCAGCATATCATTGGTGTGCCAGTAAACAAATCTCGCTACAACGGTTATAAGGGTGCCCAGGTTACCAATGCTCAGCTCAAATCTGCTCGCCCAGATCCGGAAGCCGTGAGAGTCATCCCGATCGGTGGCCTCGGTGAGTTTGGTATCGGTAAAAATATGACCATCATCGAGTATAAAAGCGAAATTGTTGTTGTCGATATGGGTGTTCTCTTCGCTGGAGATGATTATCCTGGCGTCAATTATATGATTCCGGATATCAAATATCTCGAAGATAATATGGCGAATGTTAAAGCCATTCTCTTCACCCACGCTCACCTTGATCATATTGGTGCTTGTCGCCATCTTTTGCCAAAGTTTAATCCTTTAACCCCAATTTATGGCACTGATTTTACTCTTGGTATGATCAAAAAACAGATGTCCGAGCTTGAAGATATCCCAGAGCTAAACTATTGTCCAGTCGATCCGTTTAAGCATGAACAAATCAAAGTTTCCGAACATTTTTCAGTAGAATTTATCCATACGCTCCACTCCATACCGGGCAACACCGCCATCGTAATTCGCACTCCAAACGGCGTAATTTATCTCTCGGGCGACTGGCGTCACGAAGAAAAGCCAATGGGCATCCAAACCGACTACGAGCGCATCGACGAAATCGTTAAAAAAGAGGGAATCACCCTGATGCTCAACGAGTCTACTAATATCGACTCCCCAGGTAAGCACCCGCACTCTGAATATGACGTTGGTGATAATCTTGGCAAAGTGATGGACAATTACGCCTCTGGCCGTATTATTGTCTCTTGTTTTTCATCCCAAATCGGTCGCATCGAGCTCGTATTAAAAGAGGCTGCCGAAAGAGGCCGAAAGGTAGCTTTCTCAGGCTTTTCAATGATTAACAACCTCGAAGTTGCACTCCGTTCCAAATCTATCAAAGTACCAAAAGATACCATCATGAAGATGGAAGACATCATTAAACTGCCAGACGACAGAGTCACCATTGTCTGTACCGGTTCTCAGGGCGAGCTTAATGCTGTCTTAAATCGCATGGTCACCGGCGCGCACAAATACATTAAGATTAAATCCACCGATACCATTGTCTTCAGTTCTAATCCAATCCCTGGCAACGAACCACATGTGGTAAATACCGTGGATGGCCTCCTCCGCGAAGGCGCCCAGGTGATTCAAAACGGCAAAAACCACATTACTAATCTTGGTCCGCTTCATCTCTCTGGTCATGCCTACTACGAGGATCATGTCGAATTTGTCACTAGATTAAACCCAACCAACTATATGCCATATCACGGTGAGTTTTATATGCTCGAGCATAATGCCGAAATGGCCGAAAACGTTATCGGCATCCCAAGAGACAATATCATCATTGCCGATGACGGCGATGTTGTAGAGCTCACCAAAGATAAAAAAATCCGTCGCAACGGACGCATCTCTGTCGGCAACAAACTCTATGACGATGCCGACCAGCAGGTTCACGAAGCCGTGATTAAGGATCGTATCCATATCTCTAGAGAAGGTATCTTTATAATCGTCTTGACTCTTTCTAAAAAGACCGGCCGCCTCATCAAAACTCCGGACATCGTTTCTCGTGCCTTTATCTACCTCGATAATTCCGAAGACCTAATCGGCAAAATCCGCCATTACCTTCGCACCAAGACTGACAAATCTGTCTCTACCGACCCTGAGCTAAAGACTCTAAAAGAGGAAATCAAAGAAGATATCACACATATTCTCTTTGATGCCACCGGCCACACCCCTATTGTTATCCCAGTTATCAATAAAGTTTAGTACGCATTATTGACAAAATAAAGCACTTGTGCTATAATAAAGATATAGCCTCCACGAGGCCATTCTTCCTACTTGTCTTTTTATTTTTCTTATGCTAAATTAAACTTATCAAAAGGTTAAGCATATAATACTAAAAAAGATAAGGAAAAAATGGCAATGATTATAAATACCAATAATGCCCCACGGGGGGGGGTGCAACCTAAAAGCATAAGAAAGCTCATTTTTCTCTCCATCCTCGCCCTCTTCTTCGGAGCTATCTCCAGTCTACAGGACACCTATCCAGTTTTTGCAGAAACACAATGCAGCTATAATGCCTATAGTAATGGCCAATACATTAATATAAATTGGGATAACAATATCCAGTACCCAGACGGTACGGACATGAGCACCGTCTCTTATGACCCAGAGACCTACACTCTCACTTTAAACAACTACAACGGCGCTCCAATCTGTTCTAATCAACACCTGCTAATCATATCTCTTGAAGGCAACAATACCATAGATTATACCAACACCGACGTCTACGGCTCGTCTTATGCGAATATTTTTGCTTATGGTAACCTTATTTTTAAGGGCGATGGCGAGTTGACCGTCAGCCATACCGCGCAAGACAATAATGCCAAGCTACTAGAAACGTACGACGCCCTTATCGTTGACGGCCCAAAGATTAATCTCTTAGAACGAAGCTCTAACGATTGTTATAATAATACTGGTGCGTTTTTTATGAAGAGCGGAGAGGTTCACACAAACTGCCGAACATATGTGGATGATATTTTTAGCCAAACAGGAGGCATTCTTGATATAGATGCATCGTTGGCTACGTTCCCATCCATGAGCGCCGGTATAGTTTATATTGCCGGTGGTGAGACTCGCATAAAACACAACACAGGGCTAAACATTACAGATTCTGTAGGTTTATACATTAGACCTTACGGCAACATGGAATATTACTTGAATGATTATTATGATTCAGAAGACTTTCGTGTTGATGGAGACATAGCTTATTATCGCGGCTGGGAAAGCAGCCTTCCTGCAGACTATGAAATCCCTATGTCTTCTCAGTATCTAGTATACTTTGCTGGCGGCAATTTTAACATTGATACAAAAATCCCTCTCGTTATAGGCACAGATGTGTCTGACAAAGACTTCGACTTCGACGATTTCGGCGTTAACAGCCTCGACGCCCTAAAACAATACCTCGAAAACGACGCCCTGAAAATCGCCGACAATATGCTCATAAATCCAGAAGATACGTCTTTAAAGACCATAGACCTTAGGAGCTATATCGGGGGTGATGAAATACATACTCTATTTGTTCCTGACGATGTAGATATAGAAACAGCCCTTGCCGCCATGGACTTTAGTTTTATCCCTGGCACTATGCATATTTACGAGCCAAATGGCGACGAACCAGCAGTTCCAGGCACAGACGGAGCCACTGATGCCGCCGAAGAATCCGAAGAAAACCCCAACACCGCAGACTTCAGGCTCTTTTCCATCATCTCCGCTGTTGTCGTCTCCATCATCGCCGAAGCCTTCATCATCTTCGATCTCAAGAAAAGACTCACTACCATCCAATCCGAAGCCACCACCAACAACTCCAACGAACCAAACAAAGAATAAGGCTAGTATTTATTATTCAACTTATGCTAAAATAAAAACCACAAGAAGGTTTTTAACATAATTAACACAACACAAGGAGAACAAAAATAATGTCTAGCCAAGCTCAAACTACCTCACGGGGGGGGGTCTCACCTAAAAGCATAAGAAAACTCACAGTTTTCTTCATCTTCTCCCTTATCCTTGGAGCGATCTTCACTCTACATAACACCAACCCAGTTTTTGCGGATATGGATTGCAGTAATATCGGTTACAATTCCGAATATCTCTATATCAACCAAAACGGTGACGCTAGTTATCTTGGCGGTACTCTCCCATCTTCTGCCACTTGGGACAAGGGCACTTCCACGCTCACTCTAAACAACTACAACGGTGCCCCAATTTGCTTCAACACTGACTACATTCCAGAGCATCCAGTCACCATTAACCTAGAAAACACCAACACGATCGATCTCACTGGCGTAGATAGCCATGGGTATGGCCGCTGGTCTGGATTTGCTGCAATAAGTGCCTATCGCAAAGATCTAATCATCGACGGCAACGGCGAATTAACCATCGACACTACCGAAAACGGCGATGGCATATACGCCTCATTCCTCATTCAAAATGGCGGCAAAATTAATATTATTGGCCTTTCGGAAGCCGACAATCACGGTCACGGCACCTGCGTAGTGGAAGCTGATTTTATGGCCATTAATGACGGAGAGTTCTCTTCTAATTGCGAGACCTCCTTATATTTTGGCCTTTTGGTTAATGATGGTATTTTTAAAGTACACGAAGTCGGGTTATCTGAAGGATCATCATGTATAGAGAGTAGTTATATCGGGATTAACGGCGGTACCGTAGATATCGATTGTGGTGGATTTTCTGCGATTTATACCAACACTGTCATCCCTAGAACATTGATTTTAGATATGTTGGACAGCGAAGATGTTCCTCATCAACGCGACGACGACAGCGTAATAGTAGAACTCGGCGGTCTCTATTTTACTCTTCCTTATATTCTAAAAGCCTCCTTCGTTTTTAACGGCGGAGATGTCAGCATAAAGGGTGGCGATAGCGACACTCCGGTTATTGCTACCATTATTGACACTAGAGATGTGGCGGGTGAACAATATCAGTCTCAGCTCAAAGACGAAGCTTTTTACTTTGGCGAAGGCGTCGTTGCACCATCATATAGTGTGGAAACATTTCGCGCTAGAGATCGTTGGGACGAGGAGGATGTTCTTATGACCTACTTTATCGACGAAAACTCCGTTCCAGTCAATACCCTTCATATTTACAAAGCTTTCATTCCGATCCCAGACACCGATACCGCCGAAGAATCCGAAGAAAACCCCAACACCGCAGACTTCAGGCTCTTTTCCATCATCTCCGCTGTTGTCGTTTCTGTCATCGCCGAAGCCTTTATAATTATGGATTTAGCAAAAAAGGTTAAGGCTATGCATAGCGTGGTGGCAGCAGATCAAAAAAGCTCCGACGGTTCTACGAATTCAACTCCGACAATATAGCAAAATATTGTATAATTACTCTTATGGTAAATAAGACTAAAAAACAAAAATTTTTTCAAAAAAAGTACACGCCTTGGTTGCTTATCTTAATCCTCATATTGGAAACAATTGGTTTCTGCCTTTCTATGTCAATGACAAGATGGAAAATTTTCATATACTACACAGAATTGTCTAATCTGTTGACCGCCTTATCGGTTGTGGCCCTACTGATAAATTATAAAAAAAATAAAATTTCACATCTGACCGTATTGGCTCGCTACATTAGTTCTTGCATGCTTCTTCTTACTGCTCTAGTTACTATCTTTGTTTTGGTTCCTACTGGCGAGCAATCAGTTGGGCAATTATTATTATCTCCTCTAGAAGTCGGTTTTTATCATCACTTAACTTGTCCAATACTGTCAATTTTTTCGTATATCGCCCTCGAGCCCCACATTAAACCTAAAAAGCAAATACTCGCACCATTCTTCATTACTACTCTATACGGGATGATATTATTGTTGCTAAATATCTTTCATGTACTAAATGGCCCATACCCATTTTTAAGGGTATATAACCAAACCGTTTCTGCTAGCGTAATTTGGTTTGTCTCAGTATTAACTGGGACTTTAGCACTATCTTGGATTGTGGCATTTTTAAGCAAAAAAAGAGACAGCATTCAAAAATAAATCCAAACACTTTTTGTAATTTTGATCAAACTTATGCTAATATATAAACCATAAGAAGGTTTATCAACAATAACTACTACAAGGAGAAAAACAATACTATGATCACCAAAACCAATAACACCTCACAGGGGTCTCACTTCAGAGGTATTTTATCTCTAGCTATACCCATCTTTTTGCCATTCGTAATGTTAGCCGTGTTCCCTTTATCGGCTTTTGCTTCCGATGGTAATAATGGTGGCGGGCAGATCAACCCAGCCGTCTCCCATGTTACTATTGACGGCAATAATATTTATTATCCTGAGGGATTCAACCAAAACTCTGCCAAATATGAAAATAATACTCTGACCTTAGATGGATATAATGGTGGCCCTATCGAGATCGCCGTCGAAGAAGATGTTACTATGATTCTAGAAGGGAATAACGTTATAACCGCTGGCAATAATTCTGGCATTTATTCTCGCACTAACCTCACTATTGATGGTGAAGGTAGCCTAGAAATTAAAGAAATCGAAACCGTCGGCATTAGTTTAAGTTATGACAACGACCTTATCATAAAGAACGGAAACATAAAAATTGAGCTAGGTGCATCAGATAGGCAGTCTTACGGCATCCAAACTCAGGGCGAAAATAGCGCGGTGTTTATTTATGATGGAAAAATAGACTTTAGTATTACTGGCGACAATGAAGACTACGACGCTATGGATTGTATCGGCCTATTCATCGACGGTGGATCAATTAATTCCGAATTAAGAGTTAGGACTAGTTACTTCATGCTAAAAGATGGCTCTTTCACTACTAGCAAAGGCTTCTACTCTGATATTCTCATCCAAGACGGCGGCACTCTAAATATTTCCGATGAGGAAGTCGCTCTAGATGTACAAAAAATCATTTTCAATGGTGGTGTTGCAAAGCTAAAGAGCGGATTAGGTGCAATATTCGTGGAGTATGAATCAGAAGAAGATAGAATGGAAGAAATGATTTCTGAAATGGAAAGCCTGTTTGACATTACAATACCCAAGACAAAAGGAGTAGTAGTATTTAATGGTGGCGACGTCACTATGGAAGGTGGTGCTGCGGCTTTTCAGGTAGCGGATTACTCTGATGAAGGCGCGTCCAGGGGCTCTTCCATGGATTGGGCTATCAATATTGCAGATGGCATGATCGTCGAGCCATCTGGCGCC
>JAEEGL010060585.1_pt1 | contig 10346 bp, 4 predicted proteins | sample 9134231 | NCBI WGS metagenome assembly JAEEGL01 (sample SAMN16246548, study PRJNA631951) | gut metagenome | biome: gut microbiome; feature: rumen; material: fiber-attached | host: Bos | place: Iran: Karaj | collected 2018-10
ATTAAATTTAATTTATCACATATTTTATAAGCTTCCATAATTCTACTTGCAGACCATTGAGATGTACCCCAATAAAAAGCATATCCTTTTTCTATTACCCAATTCATTGCTCGACATGTTTCTTCAAGAGGGGTATACATATCTGGTCTGTGACAAAATACAACGTCAACATAATCTAATTCCAAACGTTTTAATGAATTTTTCAATCCTTCAATTATATGTTTTCTTGATAAAAATGAATCGTTTGGATCTGTTCCACATCTCATTATTTTAGTTGATATAACTACTTTTTCTCTTTGAACTCCTAATTCTTTTAATGCTTTTCCTAAGGAAATTTCTCCTGCTCCAAGACCATATACTTCTGCTGTATCAAAGAAGTTTATTCCATTTTCTAAACAAATTTTTACTGATTCTTTGGTTAGTTCATCGTTTTGGTTATTAACCCAGTTTCCCCAACCTATTACGCTTACACGTAATCCGGTTTTTCCTAAATAACGATATGTCATTTTAGATGAGTCTGGTTTCATTGACATTTTTAAAGTAGTTTTATAAAAATATTAATTTTAAAATTATAAGTTATTAAATAATTTATATTTTTTTATAATTCAAAAAAAATTATTTATAATTATTATCAAAAAAATTTTTATATATATATAAATAAAATTATTGATTTGATTGATATAAAAATAAATTTTCATATCGAAGATTTGAATTTAATTTTTTTTTATAATAATTTGGATATTTTTTTCGTAAATAATTTTTTTCATATGTTTTAAAATCATATTTTGAAGAAAATGGTTTTCCATTTTTACTCATACTTTTATCTCCTCCATTTATAAACATTTTATCTAATAAAAATAGAACTTTATCTATCCAATTAAAATCATCTCCTGAATTCATACAAACAGCTATTGTGATAAAACATTCTAAAAAATTATAAAAATTTATATCATCTTTTATATTTTCTTTATTATTATTATTATTAATTTTAGTATTATTATTATTAATTTTATTATTATTATTATTATTTTTTTCAACTTGTGAAAAAAAAATTTCTTTTAAATTCAACATTGTAATCCAATTTGGAAAAATTCCAAAGTCTTTAAAAAATAAAACAAATCCATTGAAATCAATTTTATTTGTTTTATTATCACAATAATTTAAATAATGTCCTTGAATACAAGGAAAAATATCTTTAATAAGTTGAGTTAATTGTTCATTATTAGAAATAAAATTAAATAATTTAATAACTTCATTTGTTTCACTATAACTTTTAGTTATTTGACTTATATTTTCAAAAAATTTTTGAAAATTTTTTTCCATAAATTTTTTAAAAGAAAAATTAATATTAATTGGTTCAGATGGATACAATCTAATTGAAATTTCAATTAAAACTTTTAAAAATAAATTAAAATCAAAATGATATAAAAAATTTTTTCTTTTTGTTGAAATATTTAATAATTTCGTTTTAGTTAAATTAATTTTTTTTTCATTATTTAAATCTTTATAATTAATAATTCCTGAAAGTTTTGAAACAATAACATTAAGTTCGCTTAAAGAAATTTTATTACGAGGAATTAAATAAATTGAATTTAAATAAAATTTTGAATCGTTGCTACTATTATTAATTAAATTATTAAAATTAGAACTTTTTTTTAAATTTGGTTGTGAATTTGCTCTTGAAATTTTATTTTTATTATTATTATTTTTATAATTTGTATTAATTGAATTTAATGAAATATTATTATTATATTGTTGAAAATTACTTTTTAAAAATGTAAATGAAGTTGAATTATTATAAATAATATTATTACTATTATTAATTTCTGTTGATAAATTTATTGATTTATTTTTTTGTTTTTCATTTACGAATAATAAATTTCCGTTTTTAAGCATTTTTTGTAAATTTGAAAAAGACATTTTTCCAAATTTAAATTTATCGCCAAATTGACTATAAATTTCAAATAAATTTTTTAATTTATTTAAATAAGGTAAAAAATTATTATAATTTTCATCATTTAATTCTAAAAATTCTTTTAAATTAAAATTATTATCATTTTTATTAAAATTATTATTTTTATTTTTTCTTTTATTAATATTTGAATTATCTTCTAATAAATTTTCATTAATTAACTGAATAATTTTTTTATTTGGAATTATACTATATTTTTTATTATTATTTTTACTTATTTTTAAATATAAATTTTTATAACCTTCGGAATTATAAATTTTTTGTAAAAAATATAACAATTTTTCCGCATTTGATTTATCTTTTATTTCATTAAAATAATAAGAACTAATGTGAGGAAAAAATAAAACAAATTTTAAAAACGTAAAATTTTGATTATATTCATTATGAGGCAAATAAAAATTATTATTATTATTATTATTGTTATTATTATTATTATTATTATTTAATATAATTTTTTTATAATCAAAGTTTGTTTTCATTTTTTCATATAAATTTTCATTATTTATTAAATTTTTATTTTCTGTTTGAATTGTAAATTGATAATAAAAATCTAATAAAAATTTATTCATTAAGTAAGGAATTATATTAAATTCTCTATTAAATTTAATGAAATTTTTTTCAGAAATTGAATTTATTTTATTAATATTAAAATAATTTGAATTTTCTTTTATGAAATATAATGTATAAATAATATTTAATGAGGGTTTAATTGATAAAAGTAATTTATATGTTAATTCATCTAATATGAAATTTTCTATAAAATTTTTAAAAAAATTAATTTTTAATTCAAAATTTAAATTTTTCATTATTTGAGTTTTATTATTATTATAATTTTTAATATTATAATTATCAAATTCATAATCATTTATTTTATTATTATTATTATTAATATCATTATCATATTCATTATTATTCATATTATTACTTATATTATTATTATTATTATTATAATTAAATAATTTCTCACTATTATTATAATAATAATTATTCATTTTATTTAAATAATAATTATTATTATTATTTTAATATTATTATTATTATTATTATATGAACACTTATTATTCATTATACAACGAAAGCATTGACCCACATAAACGAAATTTATTTTGGTACAATCAAACAAAAGAAATTTCATATTTCATTCCCCCAAAACTTTCAAATTCATTAACATATAATAAAAAACCTTTTTATAATTGGTTTTCAGAAAGTGAATTAAACATATGTTTTAATTGCATTGATCGTCATTTAAAATCTCTTTCAAATTCTCCAGCAATAATATATGAAAGTTTTTATTTAAATAAAAATATAACATATACCTATTATAATTTATTTAAAGAAGTTAACATTTTATCCAAAATTTTAATTGATAAATGTAATGTTAAAAAAGGTGATGTTGTTATTATATATATGCCTACTATTCCTCAAGGAATATTTAGTATGTTAGCTTGCACAAGAATTGGAGCTGTTCATTCAGTTGTTTTTGGGGGTTTTTCAGTAGAGGAATTAGCTGAAAGAATTATAGATTGTGATAGTAAAGTTGTAATAACAGCTTCATGTGGGTTTGAACCAAAAAGAATAGTTGAGTATTATTCTGTTGTTTGCAAAGCAATTGAAATATGTGAAAAGAAAAAAAAAGTTAATAATAATAATAATAATGATTATATTAAAATTTTATTATATAATAGAGAAGATAGTCCTTTAGTTTATAATGAAAATACAATTTCTTCAAATACAATAATTTACAATAACGAATATCGAAAACTTTTAAATAAAAACATAAACATCGAACCAATTCATTTAAAATCTTCAGATTTATTTTACATTTTATATACAAGTGGAACATCTTCCCAACCAAAAGGAATATATCATGATCTTTCAAATATAATAACAATAAATTTTACAATGAAATACATAATGAATTTAAATAGCAAAGACAAAATTTTTAGTACAAGTGACATAGGATGGATAGTAGGACATATATTCATAGTTTATGGTCCTTTACTTCGGGGGGGCACCACATGTATATTCGAAGGGAAACCAACAAACACTCCAAATTGTTATAAAATATGGGAGATTATAAGTAAATATAATATAAAATGTTTTTATACTTCTCCAACAGCTTTGAGAGCTATAAGAGAATGTGATGAAGAATGTATGGGATTAAAGATGTATGATATAAGTAGGTGTTTAGAAAGTATACATTTAAGTGGGGAAAAATGTGATGAGGATACTTTTTTGTGGTTGAGAAAAAATATAGGAGATAAGATATTAATTAATGACCAATGGTGGCAGACTGAAACAGGGTGGCCTATATGTTGTAACAATAAAGGTATATATCAATTTAAAATTAAAGAAGGTATTGCTGGGCCGCCTTTAATGGGGTATGAAATTAAAATTATGTCGGATAAAAATAATAATTATAATAGTTTTAATAATTATGATGTGGGTAGAATATGTATTCATTTACCTATGCCTCCAGGATTTATGAAAGGTTTATATGGGAATGAGGATATATTTATTAGTAAATATTTCACTAGTGATTTGGAATATTATATTACTGGTGATATCGGATATATAACTAATGAAGGTTTTTTATGTGTTTTAGGAAGAGAAGATGATGTTATTAAAGTAGCAGGACATAGATTAAGTACGGGAAGAATTGAAGAAGTTTTAAATGAAGTTGAAGGTGTTATTGAATGTGCTGCTGTTGGAATGAAAGATAAAATAAAAGGAGAAGTTCCTGTTGCTTTTATTGTTGTTAGTAATAGTAATAATAATAATAATATAATTGAAAAATGTTATTTAAATGTTATTAATAAAATAGGTAGAATAAGTGCATTGAAAAAAATTATTGTTGTTAAGAAATTACCAAAAAATAAAAGTGGAAAAATTATAAGAAAATTATTAAAAAATGTTATAAATAACGAAAAAATTTTTATTCCTCCTACTATTGAAGATAAATTTGTTGTTAGTGATATTTTAAAAGAAATTAATAAATTCAAATTATAAATTTATAATATAAATAAAAATTATATATATCACAAAATATAAATAATAATAATAATATATAAATAATAATATAAATAAAATATTTAATATTTAAATTAAATAATTAATTATCTTTTGAAAAAATGGGCAAAAAAAAAATAGAAGAAACAAAAAACAAAAATAATAATAAAAACATTAATAATAACATTAAAAATAAAAAATTTATTAAAAAAACTTCAGTTTCAGAGCAACAAAAATCTTTAAGAAAATTATACAATAAATTAATGTTAAAAGATAAAAAAGATAAAACAGAAATTGTAAAAAAAATATTAATTATAATAGAAGATTCTTATAAAGAAATTTGTTTTAAACATGATGGTTGTAGAATTTTACAAGGTTGTTTAAAATATGGAGATAAAAATCAAAAGAAAGTTATTATTAATAAATTAATTCCTTTTTTATATGAAATTATTAATGGAAAATATTCAATTTATTTATCAGCGAAAATATTTAAATATTCTGATAATAATCAAAAGAAAAAAATATTAAATGAAATTGTTATTCCTAATTTTAAACATTTATTAAAATATTCAGGCGGAATTAGTTTTGTAAAAATAATGTTTCAAAATTCATTAAAAAATTTTCAAGAGCAATTAATAAATTTATATATTGAAAATTATTTAAAAATTCCTATTGATAAAATTAATATGTTAAAAAATTTAGATGATAATAATGAAACTAATGAAAATAATATTGAAACTAATGAAAATAATATTGAAACTAATGAAAATATAATAAAAACCTCAAAAAAAAATTCATTTGAATTAGAAACAATAAAAGAATCATTAAAAACTCACATTGAAAAACAATTAGAACAAGGAATTCACAAAAATTTTATTTTTCAAGGATTTTTATTAAAAATTTTTGATAATTTAGATTCAAACACACAAATTTATTTAAGCGAAGTTTTTGATGATGATTTTTTACCTTTTTTAGATAATAATTATGGATTAGAATTTTTATGTAAATTATTTACAGTTTCAAATTCAAAAACGCGTAAAAAAATAATAAAAAAAATTCGCGAAAATTTAAATGAAAATTTAAATAATGAAAATTATTATTTATTTATTACTAAAATAATTTTATTTACTGATGATACTGTAATTATAAATAAATTTTTTATGAATGTTATTATTGAAAAATTGAATGAAAATTTCGAAAAAAATAAAAATTGTTTGAAAATTATTTATAATATTTTTTTTCCTTTTAATAAAAAAGTTAATAATAATAACGAAAATGAAATTTTGTGTTATAATAAAAGTTTTTCTAATAAAAAAAGTTTAGAAAAAAGAAAAGAAGAAATTATTTTTTATATTTTTGATAAAATTTATAAATTAATTGTTTATGAAATTAAATTTTTAATGTTTGATTTTTTATTTTCTAATTTTTTAACTGATTTTATGTGTTATTTAATAGAAAAAAATTTAATTGGAAATTTTGAAGAAATTTTAAATAAAATTATTTTAATTATTAAAAATGATTTAGAAGAAAATAAAAATAATTTAAATGAATGTTCGTTAGTTAATAAAATTAGTCAAATTACAATTAAAAGAATAATGAAAATTCTTAGTGAAAATAAAAATAATGAAATTAAAAAATATGAAAAAACTTTTTATTTTGAAATAAGCGAAATTTTAAAAAAAAATTTGGAATTTTTTTTAAATTCTCGCGCGGTTTTTTTAATAATTCAAATTGTTGAAAATAATAAAAATTTAATTAATTTAGATAAATATAAAAAAATTATTGATGAAAATAAAAATTCAAATGATAAAAATAAACAAGGAATAATTTTATTATCAAAATTAATTTAATATTAATATTGTTTATAAATAAATTAATTTAATTTATTTGTTAATTTTCTTAATAATTTCGCATAAATTGATTCTAATTGATTTAATTTAAAATTATCAAATTCATTATGATTTTTAATATATTTAAAATAATTGTATTCATGAAATTCTTCAAATAATTTTATTAATTCTTCTTCTTTAAAAAAAATATTATTATTTTCTTTTCCTAATTTGTCTTTTCTTTCAAGATACAAATTATTATTTTCATTATCAACTTTTAAATTAATATAAATTTCAGTTATTATATTAACATTTTCATTTCTCCAATTTTTATCAAAAAATTTAATTTGTTCTTTAAATAATTTCAAAACGATAATTTTAATTTTTTTATTTGATTCAAACATATTCAATAATTTTTTTAACATAATACTCGATTTACATTCAATACATTTATTAATATATTCATCATTATTTTTAATTATTTTATAAACCAACTTTAAATTTAAATATGTGATTGTATTAATAAATTCTGAATAAAATTCATTTACATTATTATTATTTAATTCTACTAAAAAATTCTCTTCTATTGTTTTATTTTCCTGCTTCATTAAACGTAAAAACACAAGCAAACCATTGCTATCTTTCAACCGAAAAATAAAATTTGTGTATTGAATTAAATTGTTTTTTTTAAAAGATTTTAATATTTTAAAATATAAAGAAATTATTACATAAATTATTGAATTTCTATTAAGAATGTCAATAAGAATAATGTTATTATCTTTCTCTATTTCGTTGTTATTATCATTTATATTATTATTATTATTATTATTATTATTATTGTTATTATTTAAAGAAAACATTTCAATGAAATTGTTAAAATCTAATTCAATTTGATTATTTTCTGTTATTAAATTTGATGTGTTATTATTATTATTATTATTTTTAATATTATTAATGTTACTTGTTGTGTTATTATAATTTGTATTATTATTATTATTATTATTAGATTTTGATAAATTATTTGTATCAGTTAAATTATTATTATTATTATTATTAAAATCAGTATTATTATTATTATCATTACTACTTAATAGAAAAGAATTTTCAGATAATTTATTATTTTTTTGGTAATAGAATAAAATATAATAATCAATAAAGAAATCTTTAATTCCATTATTATTACTATTGTTTTTATTATCAAAAGTGAATAATAAAATTCTTAATATTTGAACAATAATAGTTTTTTCTAATTTATTAACATCATCTAATTTCAAAGTATTTTTTCTATAAAATCTTTCAATTAAATTCGTTGTATTTAAAGTATTATTAACATTAATGAAAATGAGCGGCGGATTTGGATACAAAAATTCAGTGTAATTTAATTTCGTAAGAAAAATTTTTTTATTAGTGATTTTTCTAATAGTATTATTATTATTATTATCAATATTATTATTTTTGTTATTATTATTATTATTATTTGTTATTAAAAAAATAAAATATAAATAAAAAAGAATTAAAATGTTTCTACAAGGAAGAAATTTATGTGTGTCGCTTAATTTAATAATTTTTAATAAAATTTCTTCGATTTCGTTGCTATTTAATTTAATGTAATTAATCATTGATTGTTCTTTTTTATGAAAAAACATAATAAGAAAAATTAAATAAATGTTGATTTTAAAAAAAAATAAAAATAAATAAAATTCAATGTTATTATTATTATTATTATTATTATCATTTTCATCTTTTGTTAAATTAATGTAAAAATTATAAAAAAAATTCAAATTTGAAAATAAATTTGATAATAAATTATTTTCATATGAAATTAAAATATTTTTAATATTAAACAAATTTTCGAAATTTTTTTCAAATAAAATGAAATTATTAATAGCAAAATTATTATTATTATTATTATTATTATTAAAATCATTAATAAAATCAATATTAATAAAACTTAAAAAAATTTTTGATAATGATAAATATTTAATTATAATATTATTATTATCTAATTCTTCATTAATATCTAAAAAATATTCTTTATTAATTTCAACAGGCAAATCAAATTCAACATTATTTAATTTATTTTCAGAATAAAATTCAATTATTATTTGATATTGCTCTAAAATATTTAAAGAAGAAATTTGAAGTAAAATTAAATTTTCTTCATTCATAATAAAAATTAATAAATTTAATTTATTTTATTTTAAAATTATGAATAATGATTTTAATAATGATTTTAATAATGATTTTAATAATGATTTTAATAATGATTTTAATAATAATTTCAATGATTATTCAAATGATTCTTTAGATTTAAACGAAGACGAAAATGAAAATAATTATTACGAAACTTTTTTAGACGAATTTAAAAAATATTACAAATTCAAAAAGAAAAATCACAATAATTCAAATGAAAATATAAAACATCTTCTTCAACAGGCAAATAATTTTTATCTTTCAAACGATTTTGAACAAGCCGAAGAAATTCTTAAAAAAATAATAACAATTTCGCCAAATCTTCAAGAGCCTTATCAAATTTTATCTGAAATTTACAGCGAAAAAAACGATTTGAAAAAAAGTTTATTTTATTTAATGCTCGCGGCTGATATTTCAAAAGGTGACAAAGAAATTTGGCTGAAATGTTGTGCATTAAATAAAAAATTGAAGAATTTTCAACAAGCTGAATATTGCATAACAAGAGCGTTAAAATTAGATAAAAATAATTTAATTATTTTGTATGAACGAGCGAGTATTAATGAAGAATTGGGCGATGTTTATAAAGCAATTAAAATATTTAGAAATTTTTTAAATTTGTATTGCGATGTTGAAATTTTGTTGCATACGTGCAATTTGTATGTGAAAATTAATAAAAATTTGGAATGCGTTGAATTAATTGAAGAATTTTTTGATAAAGTTAAAAAAAATAATAATAATTTTTGGGTTTTGATTAATTATTTGTATTTTTTGTATGTTAATAATAATTTGTTTGAAAAAGGAATGAAATTTTATAAGGAAAAAATTAAAAATTGTGGTTGTAATTTTGATAGTAATTTTATTATTAAATTGAATTTATGTGAAATTATGAATGATTTTATTAATAATAATAATGAAAATAATAATAATGAAAATAATAATGAAAATAATAATAAATTATTTGAAAATATTGTTTTGAATTTTCATAAATTGTTGTTTGAAAAATTGGACATTGAAGAAACGATTAAAAATGTTTTTTTAATTGTTGATAAATTAATTTATGTTAATAAAATTGATTTAATTATTGATTTATATGAAAAAATAAATAAAGAAATTAAAGAATTTAATAAATTTTTTAATGATAAAGAATTAAATAAATTAACATCGATTATTTATTCTAAATTAGGAGAATATTATTATAATCAAAATAATTTGGAAAAAAGTAAATTTTTTTTTGAAAAAAGTTTGAATGAAATTATAAATAATAATAATAATAATAATAATAATAATAATAATAATAATAATAATAATAATAATAATAATAATAATAATAATAATAATAATAA
>JAEEGL010975569.1_pt1 | contig 10346 bp, 12 predicted proteins | sample 9134231 | NCBI WGS metagenome assembly JAEEGL01 (sample SAMN16246548, study PRJNA631951) | gut metagenome | biome: gut microbiome; feature: rumen; material: fiber-attached | host: Bos | place: Iran: Karaj | collected 2018-10
GGAAGTTAAGACAACTCCAGAAGTTAAAAAGGAAACAGCTGCATTACCTAAGAAAAGTAATAAGAAGATCCAAAAGAGATAATGGCTAGAATAGATGTATATAAATCCAAAGCATGGAAAGAAATAACAAGATATATCTGGTTAAAACAACAGTGCTTATGTGCTAGATGTAAAAGACCAGTATACAAGGATGGAATTTCAAAATGGATTCCACCAGAACAAAGATTAAAAGGAATAGTTCATCATAAAGAATACTTAACAGAGATAAACTATCTGGATGATGCAATAGCATATGATGAAGATAACTTAGAAGGGTTATGCATTGATTGTCATAACAGAGAGCATAAACAAAATATTCCAATTAGGAAAGATTTAATGTTTGATGATTATGGGAATATTATTCCAATTTCCCCTAACATATCCCCCCATACCCATACTGATATTTAAGCCAATGGAGAACGAGCAGTGGGGCTTCAAAAAAAGTGCAGGTCAACACATGGGAGGGGGGTTCACGAGAAAGGAAGTGATGAATTGTGAAAAATAAAGAACTTCAAAAAATCTTTGAAAAAATACCAGAAGATAAGAAAAATGAAGCCAAGTTGATTATAAGTGAGATAGAATTTATAAAGCCAACAATCAATAAGCTAAAAAAGGAAATCAGATCTAAAGGACCAACAGAAGATTTTGAGCAAGGAAAACAAAAATTTACTCGTGAAAGACCAGCTCTTAAATCCTACAATCAGTTAATGAAAACATATGACACATTTCTAAAAAGTTTACTTTCTTTAGTTCCAAAAGAAACTAGGAGCATAGAAGATGAGTTCGACAGTTTCAACAAGTAATATAGAATTATATTATCAATGGTTAAAAGAGAATCCAAAGAAAGCCAATAAGAAAATAATGGCTGTGTATACAAAACTAATGGATGATCTAAAAAATGGTAAAAAAGTTGTATATGCAAATAAAGATACTGGTGAAGTAGAAACCAAAGAATATGTGTTTGATATTGAAAAAGCACAAAGACCAATACAATTTTTAGAAAAATTCTGCTGCCATTCTAAAGGAAAATGGGCTGGAAAACCAGTTAAATTAGAACTATGGCAAAAAGCCATGTTAGAAGCAGCATATGGTTTTGTAGATAAAGAAACAGGACTAAGAAAATATAAGAAAATAGTTCTTTTAGTTGCTAAAAAGAATGGAAAGAGCTTTATTTCCAGTGGAATTGGGTTATATGGTCTAACATCAGATGGTGAAGGTGGAGCTGAAATTTATTCAGTAGCTACAACAAGAGATCAGGCAAAAATAGTATGGCAAGAAGCCAAGAGCATGGTTGGGAAAAGCCCAGCATTAAATAGAAGATGTAGAAGAACAATAAATGCAATCTTTTATGATAAAGAAAATGCATGGTTCAGCCCATTAGCAAGTAAAACAGATTCTTTGGATGGTAAGAATCCATATTATATTTTAGAAGATGAGATATGGGCATGGACTGATCTAGAAATGGTAACAATAATGGAAGATGGAGTATCTTCTAGAGAACAACCATTAATATTAGCAACTTCTACAATGGGAACAGTAAGAGAGAAAGTATTTGATATTGAATACAAGTATGATGAAAGAATTATAAAGGGATATTTAGGTGAACCAGATGGTATAGTTGATGAAACAGTATTACCAATCATCTATGAATTGGATTCAAAGAAGGAATGGCAAGATGAAGAAGCATGGTATAAAGCCAATCCTAATTTGGGTGTATCCAAGAAAATAGAATATTTAAGGAATCAAGTTCAGAAAGCACTGAATGATCCAACAAAATTAACAAATTTATTGTGCAAAGATTTCAATATAAGGCAAACAGCAACAAGTAGTTGGCTAACATTTGAAGAATTGAATAATGAATTAACCTATACAGAAGATGAGTTTAAAGACTGTTATTGTATAGGTGGTTGTGATCTAAGTAGCACAACAGATTTAACATGTGCTACATTAATAGGATTTAAAAATAATGAAATGAAAGTTAAGCAAATGTATTGGATTCCAGAAGCTATGTTAGAACAGAAAGTAACAGAAGATCAGATACCATATGATAAATGGAAAGAATTAGGTTGGTTAAGAACAAGTGAAGGTAGCAGTGTAAATTATTCTGATGTAACAGACTGGTTTGTAGAACAAATTCATAAGTATGAATTAAGACCATTATGGGTTGGATATGATAGTTGGAATGCTCAATATTGGTGTGAAGAAATGAAAAACAATGGTTTTGACATGGAAGCTGTTAGACAAGGTGCTAAAACAATGTCTACACCAATGAAACAAATGAAAGCAGATCTAAAAGATAAGAAGATCAATTACAACAATAATCCAATACTAAAATGGTGTTTAAGCAATATGTCCATTAAATATGATGAAAATGAAAACATAAGACCAGTCAAAGAGAATCCAAGAGCTAGAATAGATGGTGCTGTAAGTTTAATTGATGCCTATTGCATTTATATTGAAAAACAGCAGGAATATTTAAATTTTGTAAAAGGGAGGTAATAAATTTATATGGCAAAGTTCAGAGTCAGAAGTTTATTTGAAAAATATTTTAAAACAAAGAGTTCAGAAAGATATGGAACAAGATTAGAATTATTAAATGGTTATTCTGCTGTATTTACAAGTTATGATAAAAAAGTATATGATGATACAACAGTAAGAGCATGTATTGATGCAATAGCTAGAAATGGAGCAAAGTTAAATCCAAAACATCTAGTTAGATCTAAAGATAATAAAATTAAGAACAGTGATAACAACAATATTATGAGAATAATATCAAGGCAACCTAATGAATTAATGAATGCATATGATTTTTATTATAAAGTAATATCTGAATTATATTTAAATAACAATGCATTTATCTATATTCAAAGAGATGAAAAAGGTAAATTAACTGGATTATATCCAATAAAATCAGGATTATATGAATTACTCGAATATAATAAAAACATTTATATTCGTTTTTCTTTTGGAACAGGTAAATCATATACAGCCAGTTTACAAGATGATATTATTCATCTAAAAAGATTCTTCTGTGAAGATGATATAGTTGGTGGAAGTTCAGTTCCAATCCTAAAAACTATGTCATTTAAGCATGTAGTAACAGAGGGATTAATAAATGCAATAAAAACAACTTCTGGAATTAAAGGAATATTAAAGAGTACAAAAGCAATTTTAAAACCAGAAGATGTAGCTGAAATGAGAAATCAATTTGTTAGGGATTTTATAAATTCACAAGATGGATCAGGAATAGCAGGATTAGATTCATCTACTGAATTTAAAGAAATAAATATAAATCCTCATACAGCAACAGATGGACAAATATCTGATATTAAAAAGGAAATTCAAGACTATTTTGGTGTAAGTGATGCAATAATCCAAAGTTCATTTTCAGAAGAACAATGGAATGCATTCTATGAGAGTGTTCTAGAACCAATAGGAATAATGTTAAGTTTAGAATTTACTAATAAAATATTTAATCCATCAGAGAAAAATAAAGGCAATGAAATTGTATTTGAAGCAAATAGATTACAGTATGCTTCAAACAATACAAAAATAACAATAATAAAGGAAGCAGGACAATTAGGATTATTAACAATCAATGAGGCAAGAGAAATATTAAATCTACCACCAACAGAAGATGGTGAAAAGAGATTGCAATCATTGAATTTTATTGATAGTAAAATTGCAAATAATTATCAAGGAGGTAATGAAAATGAATAAAGAAATTAGAATGTTAAAAGAAATGTCTTTTAGAGCATTAGAGAATGAAGAAGATAAAATGATCCTAGAAGGATATCCAATAACTTTCAATCAACCAGCAACACACTGGGGAATGACTGAAATCATTGATTCAAGAGCATTAGAAAACTGTGATATGACAGATGTTCCATTGAAATATAATCATGATGATAGTCATTTAATCCTTGCAAGAACAAGAAATGGAAGTTTAAAATTTGAGATAGATGAAAAAGGATTAAAAATGACAGCAGAATTGATTGATACACAGTCAAATAGAGATATATATAAATCAATTCAAGCAGGATTAATAGATAAAATGTCTTTTGCATTTACAACAAAAGAAGAAAATTGGAATGAAGATACACAAACAAGAACAATATTAGATATTGATAAATTGTGGGATGTATCAGTGGTAGATGTACCATTTTATGATTCTACATCTGTATTTGCTAGAAATTTAGATACAAGTGCAGAATACTACAACAAAAAAATGGCAGAAAAAAGGCAAAAACTTGCTAACAAGTTAAAAAGAGAAGAATTATTAAAAAGGTTATAATTGCGACAAGGATAATTGCTGGATAGTGATTATCTTTTTTAGTGGATACGAGAATAGCAATGTAATAAATGCTGGATAGCATATATAGTCTAGAAGGAGGAATTATGGAAAGACTTAAAGAAATTGAAGCTAGAAAACTTGAATTAAGAGAACTTCTAGAAGATGAAACAAAAGAAGTAGATCTAGAGGCAGTTCAAAAAGAAATAGGAGAGTTAGAAGCTGAAGAAGATTCAATTCAAAAAGAACAAGAAGCTGCTGCTGAAGCTGCTGAAGCTGCTGCTAAAGAAGAAGAAGAAAAAGCTGAAGAAGAAGCAAAAGAAGCTGAGCAAGAGGCAGAAGCAAGAAGAAATGTTGCCAAAAGTATTGAGGCAAGAAACATTGTTGGAACAAAAATTGAAAAGGAGGAAAGAAAAATGAAAGAACAATTTGGAGTTTCAAGTAAAGAATATCGCTCTGCATGGGCAAAGAAATTAATGGGATTATCAGAAGATAAATTCACAGAAGAAGAAGTTAGAGCATTAGGTGATGCAGTAACAACTACAGCTACTACATTTGTTGCAGCTGCTGCAGATGCTAATGGAATTAACAATGGAGGTTTATTAATACCTACAACAGTAAGAGAGGAAATCTTAGAAATAATAGAAAAGGAATCACCAATTTTCAGAGATATCAGAAAATTACAAGTTAATGGAAACATTGATTTACCTTATCTATATTCAGCAGATGATGCTGCATGGTATGTAGAAGCTAATGCAACAGTTAATGAAGGAATAGAATTTAAAAATCTACAATTAACAGGATGGGAATTAGCTAAAGACATAGTTGTAACATGGAAATTAGAAGAAATGGCTGTAGATTCATTTATTAGTTTCATTATAGATGAATTAGCTAATAAAATGGGTAAAGCTTTAGTAAATGCTGTTATCTATGGAGATGGATCAAGTAAGCCAACAGGAATGACTAATGGATTAAGCCCAGTAACTACAGGTGCTACACCATTAGATACAATTCTAAACACTTATAAATCATTAAGTGATGATGCTAAAGTTGGAGCTAAAATATATGTTTCAACAAACTGCAACATTGCATTAGTTGGTTATAAAAATTCAGAAGGAAACTATCCATTCATGGCAGGTGTTCCAACAACTGCATTTGGTGGAATAGAAGTAGATCCATTCTTAGCTAACAATGATATAGTAGTTGGTAATCCAAGAAACTACATCTTAAATGAACAAACTCCATTAAGAGTTGATCGTGAATCTTCTGTTAAAGGAAGAAAAGTAACTTATGGTGGTTATGCTGTTGTTGATGGCAAACCAAAACCAGGTTCATTTGCATATGGTAAATATACACCAGCATCATCAATGTAGTTAGGAGGTGTAAACAATGCTCAATGATGTAAAAAAAATAATGGGCATCAATAATACTGAATTTGACAGTATTATTAATAACTACATAACAGCTGCTAAAGAAGATTTAAAAGCTGTGGGCATTGTTTCTTCACTAGTTGTCGAAACTGATGCTCTTATATATTCGGCAATAGTAAGCTACATTCTTTCAATGTTGGATGTGCCAAATGCTGAATTATATTCAAATGCTTATGCATTACAAAAGGATGCATTAAGGCATAACAAAAACTATATAACTGAAAGTGGTGATTAATTATGCAATATACTGATATTTTATATTTAATTACCAAAGTTGAATCAAAAGACTCAATTGGTAATATAGTAACTACTGAAACAAGTAATAAAGTATATGCCAAAAGAAATAAAGTTGGTTCTAAAGAATTTTATAATGCAGTAGCAGTGGGAATAACTCCTACTGCTGAACTGCAAATTAGATTATTAAATTATAATGGTGAAGATGAAGTCGAATACAATAGTAAAAGATATTCAGTAATTCGAGTAATCCCAGTAAATAGGACAGATATTATTCTAGTTATTGGTGAAAAACAAGGAGTTTAATGGATAAATTAACTGATATATCAAAAGTATTAGAAGATTATACAAATGACATACAAGAATCTATATGTGATGTAGCAGATCAGATATCTAAAGAAGGTAAAAATAGATTGAAAAACACTAAAAATACCTATCATATTAGAACTGGTAAGTACAATAAAGGTTGGAATGTTAAAAAAGAGAAAGGAAATAATTATATAAAGGCAACAATATATAATAAAACTGATTATCAATTAACACACCTTTTGGAATATGGACACTTAACAAGAAGTGGAAGTAGAACAAGAGCTTATACACATATAGAGCCAGTTAATAATTACTGTGTGAGTAAATTCGAATCTGCTGTTGAAAATATTATTAAGAAAGGTGGTAAATAACCATGATTACAGAAACTGATTTATATAATTTATTATCTACACTGGAATATCCAGTAGCATATGATCACTTTACATCAAAAGAAGTAACAATTCCTTTTATTTTGTATAGAAATACTGATTCAAGTGCATTTAGAGCAGATGATAAGTCTTATATTTTAGGACACAATTATATTGTGGAACTAGCCACTGAAAAAAAGGATTTAACAGTGGAAAATAGTCTTGAAACACTGTTTGATAATAATAATCTACCATATGACAAAACTGAAGATTATATAGAATCAGAAAAAATATATCAAATAAGATATTTTATTTGAGAAGGAGGAAAATATGGCAAATAAAGTAAAATTTGGTTTAAGAAATGTTTATTATTCTAAAATCACTGTTGGAGCAGGTGGAGCTATTACTTATGGCACACCAGTTGCAATACCAGGTGCAGTAAATTTATCTGGTAGCCCAGTAGGTGATTCAAATGACTTCTTTGCTGATGATATTATTTATTTTAATTCAACAGCAAATCAAGGTTATGAAGGTGAATTAGAAATAGCATTAGTTCCTAAATCTTTCTATACAGATATTATGGGACTAACAGAAGATTCTAATGGAGCATTAATAGAATCAGCAGATGCTATTGCATCAGCATTTGCACTTGGATTTGAAGTACAAGGTGATAGTAAAGGCAGAAGAACATGGTATTACAATTGCACTTGTGCTAGACCAAACCAAGATGCTAGTACAAAAGAAAGTGGAATAACACCTTCTACTGAAAAATTATCAATTAAGATGATGCCAAGAAGCACTGACAAGAAAGTTAGAGCTACTATGGAATTATCTGACACAAATACTACAGCATATAATGGCTTTTTCTCAGCTGTTTATGAACAAACTGCAAGTATGTAATGAAGGGGTTCATTAATTGAACCCTTTTATTTTTTATAGAAAGGAAAGTGTTTTTTATGGCTTCACAAAAAATTAAAGGAATAACAATTGAAATAGATGGCAATACAACTGGGTTAAGCAATGCATTAAAAAATGTAAATAAAATTATATCTGAAACAAGCTATGAATTAAGACAAGTTGATAAGTTATTAAAATTAGATCCTAATAACACTGAATTATTATCACAAAAGCATCAATTACTTTCTGATGCCATAAAAGGGACTATCGACAAACTAGAGCAATTAAAAACAGCAAAAGAACAGGCAGATGCAAGAATAGCATCAGGAAAAGAAAGTGCAAATTCAGAAGGATATAGGGAATTACAAAGAGAAATAACAAGTGCAGAACAAAGCTTAAGTAAGTTAGAAGGTCAATTAAAAGACAATGAGAAAGCATTAGAAAATAATGGATCTGGTATAAAAAAATTTGGTGATGCAGTACAAGATGCAGGAAAATCTGTTATTAAAATAGGTGATTTAATAAAAGCCAATTTGATAAGTCAAGCAATAACAGCAGGAGTAAAGGCATTAGCAAATTCAATTAAAGGATTAACTAATAATCTTAATGAATGGTCTAAAATGGCTTCTAATTTAGAGGAGCAAGAACAAAAATTTAGAACTGCATTAACAAATACTACAGATGCCACAGAGGAAGAAATCCAGGCATATGTAAAATTAGCAGAAGCTAAAGAAAAGAATGGTGTAGTTTCTAAAGCTGCTATTCTAAATGGATATCAGGAATTAGCAACATACACTACTCAAAAAGAATCAATAGAAGCTTTAACAGATGCAATGCTAGATATGACAGTACAACAATATGGCATGAATGCATCAGAAGAACAAACTTTATCAATTGCCACTAGGTTAGGTAAAGCTTTATCAAATGGTGATTATTCAGGACTAGCCAAAATGGGATATTATTTCACAGATGCAGAAAAAGCAGCTATGAAATTTGGTACTGAAGAAGATCGAGTAAATGCATTATTAGAAGCAATAACAGGATCTGTTGGTGGAATGAATGAAGCATTAGCCAAAACAGATGCAGGAAGAATGAAAATAGCAACTTCTTATATTGATGATATGAAAGTTAGTATGGGTGAGTTGTTTAATGATACAAAAAACAATTTGGTAAGTGGATTCTTACCAGAAATACAAAAAATGGCTGAAACCTTACAGCAAGTAATAGGTGGAGATCTAAGTCTTGAAGAAGGATTTGGACAAATGGCAGAAGCATTACAAACTGGTATACAGAAAATAGTTGAAATGCTTCCAGAAATATTACAAATTGGTAGTGAAGTAATTCTTAAATTAATTGAAGGAATAGTTAGTGCTATTCCAAATATACTTCCAGCTATTACAAACTTAGTTACAACATTAATAAAAAGCATAGGATCAATGCTTCCAACAATTGTTCAAGCTGGTGTATCTATTTTGCTATCAGTAGTTGAAGGAATAGTTCAATCATTACCAGAATTGATTCCAGCAGTAGTAGATACTCTTTTGGCTATTGTAGATGCAATTGTTGATAATATAGATTTAATTATATCAGCAGGAATGGATCTAATTGTGGGATTAGCAGTTGGCTTAGTTGAAGCAATACCAAAAATTATTGATAAAATCCCAGAATTAATTGCAAGGTTAGTAACTGCATTATTATCTCCAGATATGTTAATGAAACTAATAACAGCTGGAGTAGAATTAATAATTGCATTAGGAAAGGGATTATTAAAAGCAATACCAAAAATCATAGCATTAGTTCCTAATATTATTAAAGAATTATTTAAATCATTTAAAGATATGATAGTTAATACTAATTGGTTAGATTTAGGTAAAAATATCTTAAATGGAATCTTAAATGGAATGCTAAACTTTGGAAATATAGTAAAAGATGCTATTAAAAAGGTTGGATCAAAGATTACAGGAGCAATAAAGAATTTCTTTGGAATCAAAAGCCCATCAAAATTAATGCAAAATGAAGTTGGTAAATATCTAGCTCAAGGTATTGGTGTAGGATTTGAAAAAGAAATTCCAGATGTAATAAAAGATGTAAATAATGCAATGGGAAGTTTATCAGAAGAAGTACAAGCAAGTGTAAATCCTATAATTAATCCAACAGCTAATACAAATCCTTTAATTATTCAAATAGAAAACTTTAATAATCAAAGAGAAACTGATGTACAGGCATTAGCTGAAGAATTAGAGTTCTATAGAAGGCAATCAGCATTAGCTAAAGGAGGTAATTAATTATGATTAAATGGAGGGGTTATTTATTTTCTGCTAAAGGAATAATAAATGAAAAAGAGGTTATTCCACCTAGAGGGAAAAGAAAAATAGAAAAGTATGAAATAGATGGTAGAAGTGGGGTTTTAATTATAGATGAGAAAGCTTATGAACCATTTGTAATTTCAATCCCATGCCATATTGATACTTCAGTAACTAATATGGATAACATAAGAGCATATTTAGATGGTTATGGAACTCTTTCATTTGATGGTGAAAGAGAATATACAGCAATAGTTCAAAATCAAATAGATTTTACTAAGATAATGAGATTTAGAAGTTTTATTGTTCAATTTTTAGTTAATCCAATAGCTCATGATATAACAGCAACAACTAAAACAATAACATCTAGTCCAACTACATTTTCTATATCAGGAGCAACAACTGAAATGACACCAACATTAACTATAGTTGGTAATGGAGATGTAACTATTACTATCAACAATAAAACATTTAA
>JAEEGL012005079.1_pt1 | contig 10346 bp, 8 predicted proteins | sample 9134231 | NCBI WGS metagenome assembly JAEEGL01 (sample SAMN16246548, study PRJNA631951) | gut metagenome | biome: gut microbiome; feature: rumen; material: fiber-attached | host: Bos | place: Iran: Karaj | collected 2018-10
ATCCATCCCCACACCAAGTTCAAGTGCCAGGTCTACGTCCTGACCAAGGAAGAAGGCGGCCGCCACACCCAGTTCAAGGACGGGTATCGCCCGCAGTTCTACTTCCGCACGACGGACGTGACGGGTGTCTGCCACCTGGCGGAAGGCGTCCAGATGATCATGCCCGGCGACAACGCCGAGATGACCATTGAGCTGATCGCCCCCGTCGCGATGGAGCAGGGTCTGCGCTTCGCCATCCGCGAAGGCGGCCGCACCGTCGGCGCCGGCAACGTCTCCGAGATCATCGAGTAATTGCATCGCCTGGCGCAGCCTGGGGGTTCCCCTGGGCTGCGACGGGAGCAGAGTTCCGAGGGGGTCGGGCGACCGGCCTTTTCGGGGCGTGGATGCGAACCAGATAAGGACAGTTTCCCATGCCCTCCGAAATCATTACGTTGGCGTGCACCGAGTGCAAGCGCCGCAACTACACGACCTTGAAGAACAAGCGCAATACGCCTGGGCGCCTTGAGAAGCGCAAGTATTGCCCGTTCGACAAGAAGACCACGGTTCACCGCGAAGTCAAGTAGTGTCGTTGCATTGGCGTTAGCCGTTGTGTTTTTCCCCGCAGGAGAGTAGCTCAATTGGTAGAGCAGCGGTCTCCAAAACCGCAGGTCACAGGTTCGATCCCTGCCTCTCCTGCCATTTTCTTTTCTTTTATTTTCATTTTCCATCCGTTGCACAATAGGCGAGGTCCGATATGACGAACCCGATTCAAGCCATCCGCACGATTTACCAAGAGACCGTCGCGGAACTGAAGAAATGCACATGGCCGACGCGGAAGGAGTTGTACGAGTACGTGTCGGTGGTGCTGTCGGGGCTGGTGATCTTCACCGTGACCGTGATGGTGTATGACATCGTGTTCCAGTTTGCGGTGAAATACATCACGGGCATGAACTAAGCGTCTGGCGGACCGAGAGGGATTTTCATCAGGAGCGTATTTCGATGGCAGAATCGGCATGGTATGTGATCCAGGTGATGTCGGGGCAGGAGAACCGCGTGCTGGCGCGTCTGAATACGAAGCGCGAGGCGAACCGTGCCGCCGGCATTGACGACGGGGTCGAGGAGATCCAGATCCCTGTGGATCGCGTGGAGACGCGCCGCAAGAGCGACAGCAAGGTCGTGGTGAAGGAGCGGAAGCGTTTTCCTGGCTACATTCTGATCAAGGCGAGCCTGTATGACGAGCAGGGGGAGCGCAAGGCGGAGACGTGGGACCTGGTGCGGAACACGGATGGGGTCATCGGGTTCATTGGCGGTGCCTCGCCTGCGCGGCTTTCGGAGGCGGATGTCGCTAACATGATGAAGATGGAGGCGGAGGGCGCGACGCCGAAGCCGCGGATTCAGTACAAGATTGGCGAGACGGTGCAGCTCAAGGGCAGCGCGTTCATTGGCTACGAGGGCGTGATTGAGAGCATCGACAATGAGCGGCAGCGTCTGAAGGTCTCCGTGAACATCTTCGGGCGGGCGACACCAGTGGAGATCGGCATCGACGAGGTCGAGCGGCCGCAGTAGATTTGACAGCGTGCAGTTGTTTTCAGAAAAGCCAGATGATGGAAGTCATCTGGCTTTTTTTGTGTTCCGTGTGACAGGCAACAAGGATTGGGGTTTACGACGATGAAGCGGATCTGGATGATGGCGTTGGTGGCGTTGGCGCTGTGGGCGAGGTCGTCGCAGGCGATGCCTTCGGTGGACGGGCAGTCGATGCTGTCGGAGGCGGGATTTTCCTTTGTGATCGAGACGGGGGACAATCCAGTCTCGCGGGAGGTGTGCTTTCCCGCGGTGGAGCGGAAGACGGGGCACACGGTGTGCCTGGCCTTTCGGATGTATCTGCGCAGCCCCTGGCCAGGCGGCTGGAATCCGCTGACGGCGTGGGAACTGAACGGCGTGCCGATGAAGAAGACGACGGCGGGGAACCGCTGGCGCCTGCTTGGGCGCGGCGAGGCGATGTTCACCACCCTCAAGGGGAGCGAGCGCCTGGAGTGGTGGCGCGGCAACCAGTTGATGACGCTGTTCGGGCCAGGCAGCGGCGAGGTGGACAAGCGCATTGCCGCGCCTCGTGAATGCGGGTATGACTATCTCCTCGACATCTCGGATCTGGTGCACTATGTCGAGCCTGGCGCCGACGGGCGGGTCGAGGCGGCGGTGGAGAATCGGCTGAAGTTGACGAACCTGATGCTGAAGCGGTGGGCGCCCAAGGATCGGACGATCGACCTGGTCGTCGAAGGGCTGCGCGTGGTGCAGATGCCAGAGGCGGAGGTCGAGAAGCGGCGTCCAGCCGAGCAGCCGATTGCCTTTTCGCCGACGAAGGCGGCGGCGCGGCTGGCGTCGGCGGCGGGGAGCGTGACGGTGACGGAGTCGGGCGGCGCGGTCGTCGAAGTGCAGGGGGAGCGCTACTATCTGGAGAGCGCCTTCTCGTATCCTGCCAGGCCCGCGATGCGCTTCAACCGCCTTGGCGTGGGGGCGGGCGCTGGCGCGGAGAAGGCCTGGCGTCCGAAAGTGCGGCAGGTGGACGGGGCGACCGCCGAGGTCGTCGCGACGGGGGCGGGATACCGTGTCACGCAACGGCTGTCGCTCCAGGGGGACGCCCTGTCGATCCAGACGACGGTGAAGAATCTCGGGAAGGATGCGCTGGGGTGCCAGGTGACGCAACTGCTGGGGACGCCTGGGCTGCTGAAGGCGGGACAGTGGTTCCTGGGCGGGAACGACGACCAGGAGAAGGCCGATGGACTGGGCAGCAATCCGACGGTGATGACGGCGCAGGAGCGCAGTGCGCTGGGACTGGTCGCGGAGGACGAGGCGACGCGCAACCACATCGTCGCGGAGCGCCGAAACAACACGGTGTCCATGCATGAGCCAAACGTGGGCATTCCTGGCGGCGCGGAGGCGACTCTGGAGTATACGCTCTATCTCCTGCCTTCACCCGACTATTTTGCGCTGGTGAATCGGGTGCGGCGCGCGTGGGGCGTGAACCAGCGCCTCGTCGGGCCGTTCTGCTTCGGCGCGCCGCCTCCAGGGCTGGAGTGCGCGGTCGCGGCGTTGCCGCCGTGGGTCGAGTATGCGTGGAAGCCAGGGAAACGGCTGACGCGGGAGCAGTATCGCGCGCAGTTGCAGAAGGAGATCGCGGCGCTGCGGAAGTCGCATCCAGGGATCACGCTGCTCGCGATGTGCGAGTGCAACCTGGTGACGATCGACAAGGGGGACGTCCCAGGCGGGGAGCGGCTGCCGAAGACGGGGAATGTGTGCGAGGGCGTCTACGGCTACCTGATGAGCCATGAGCAGTCCAGGCTCCTGGCGGCGCACCCGCTGGCGGATTCCATGCTGCGGAGCAAGGACGGGCGGATCTATGTGGATACCTTCTACCCCGCCGAGCCGTGCCTGGATCTGCAGGTGCAGATTGAAAAGGGCAACGGGCGCTTTCGGCAGGCGATGGAGCAGTTCACCTGGCTCACGACGGAGGTCGGTTTCGACGGAATCTACTTCGACCAGTTCGCGCCAGGGTGCAACGGCGGCGTCCACCGCAAGGACCGCTGCTCCTTCGACCGCTGGGACGGGCGCACCGTCATCCTGGCGCAGGACGGCACCATCGCCGAGAAACTCTACGACTACGCGCTGACGGGGACGTCGGGACGCGTGGAGTTGATCCAAGGGTTGCTGAAACGCGGAAAGTTCTTCGTGGCGAATACGCAGCCAATCACGAAAGCGACAGCGGTGGCGGGGACGATGCGCTTCATGGAGATGGAAAGCGACAATATCGCGCCGATCCTGGCCGCGACGGGCAGGCCGCCGCTGTGCCGCCAGGAGCTGATGTGCCAGTTGTCGTGCGCGCCGATCGCGCTGGGCATCCGTCCGCCGCGCTACAGCGCGGATCCGAAGGAGCGCGCGCGTCTGCTGCATCGCGCGGTGATCCTGGGGCTGCGGCACGGGGTGGTCTACTATCTCTACAACAAGTGGGTGGATCTCAAGGTGGGCGGCTACGGGATCATCAGCAAGATGTTCCCGATCACGCCAGTCGAACTGGGGGAGGGCTTTGTGGTCGGCAAGGAGCGCATTCTGACGGCGGTCACGCGCGGCTTTGTGACTGCCTCGAAGCCGAAGGCGGTGCACGTCTTCGACCCGCATGGACGGGAGCGTCCTGGCGAGGCGGAGACGGTGCAGGTCCCAGGCGGCTGGCGCACCACGGTGAAACTGGCGGACTGGCAGGAATCCGCCGCGATCATCCTGGAGTAGGCGATGCGACGGGAGCTGCTGGCGATTCTTCTGGGGATGATGGCGCTGCATGGGGGCGAAGCGGCGTCGGAGCGCGTCCTCTTCGGGCCGTGGCGCAGTTTCATGAATGCGGACGCGCGGGTGGAGGAACTGGGCAACGCCTTCGTCTACTACACGCACATCCACCACCGCGGGCGCTACATCGATGAAAAGATCGCGGCGTGCCGACAATCCAACAAGCCTTTTGTGCTGGCGGAGATCATTCCGCGAAATCGGCTGCGCCTCCCGCGGGAGAGGATGTACGAGGGGTATGTGGCGCCAGAGCGGATGACGGCGCTCCTGAAGGAGGCAGGGCCGCTTTATCTGGGGCGGCTGGTCTGCGGCGAATACGGCGGCATGCTCTTCTGGGCGGAGACCTCGCTGGGGGAAAAACAGGAGTATCCCCGAATGCCGTCGGCGCGGGATCTGGAGGAGGCACGGAGCCATTACTATGCGGTGCTGAAGGAGTATACCGACAAGGAGCGGTCGCTGGTGCCTGGGCCGCTGATCGGCCTGTGCTCTGGCAGCAGTTTCCCGCCGCCAGGGATCTTCGACCGCTTTGCGCTGGAGATGATGCCTGGCGATCCAGAGCGCATGGCCCCTGCGGTGCGCGGGGTCTCCCGCGCCTATGGCACTGGCGACTTCTACACGCTCGTCGCGGCTGGCTGGTATGGCGGGGGGCGCTGGGATCCGCTTTTCCTGAAGCGTTTCCGCGTCGCCCTCAACTACGCCTATCTCGCAGGTTTCCAGGGGATCTTCGTTGAATCGGGCTTCTCTGGCTTCAAGGGCTACGGCAACCACCTCGCGATCGACGATCCGATGGTGGTCGAATTCCGCCGCATCATGCGCGAGTTCCGCGGGTTCTGCGAACGCGACCGACGGCCCGCTGGCGGCCCCGAGGCGCCGATGGCCTTCCTGCAGGGCAATCTGGATGGGTATCCTGGCCTCTGGACGAACTGCGTGTGGGGGCAATATGGCAATCCCGCCTTCTCGGCGGGGGAGCCTGAGCATGGGTGGCGGCTGATGGGGGAAATCTTTCGGAAGCGCCCCTGGCACGACAATCTCCTGCAAGGGGCGCGGGACGCCTCGGGGCAGCCGCCCTGCGGGATGTATGACCTGGTGCCCGCCAGCGCTTCCCTGGAGGCGCTGCGGCGCTACCAGTTGCTGGTGGTGCCAGGGTGGAACACCATGACCGACGAACTCTATGCGCGCCTTTGCGAGTATGTGCGCGGGGGCGGGACGCTGCTGATGACGCTGGGCCAATTGCGCGTGAACACCCGTCGCGACGAGCCGATGCGCCTCTATCGCGACGGCGATCTGCGCGAACTCTTCGGCGTGCGCGTCGATGGCTTCGCGGACGCGCCCGTGACTGGCATCAAGTTCTGCCGCGCGGAATCGGGGGCGGGACGCTTCCGCTGGCCAGACTGGGGGGATGTCTGCGACCCGAAATTCGGCGGCGGCGCATTCCAGGCAGGACGCCTCGTGGAGAACCGCGCGACGGTGCTGGCGAAGAGTTCGCGGCACTTTGTGGACAATGCGTCAACCGCATCCGCGCGCCAGCCAGTGCTGCTGGAGCATGCGTTGGGCAAGGGCCACGCGCTGCTGGTCAACGCGGCGTGCTTCCCGGGGGATCCCGCGATCTTCGACTTCGAGCGCACCTGCCTGGAGACGCTGATGCGCGGCATGCAGCCTGCGGAACTGCCTGTCATCGCCTCGGAGAAACTGCGCTACGCCGTCTACGGCAAGGTCGTCTATGTGCTGAACACCGACTTCGACCTGGACGGCACCTTCATCCTCGGCGACCGCAAATACCAAGTCGCGCCGATGCAGTTGCTCCGAATCGAACGATGATGGGGGCGCCGAAGTCGGGCGGGCCCCCCCCTTGCCATGGCGGTCAGTTTTCGACGGCGACAACCTCGATGCCTAGCCACTTGCAGAAGATCTTGAGGGGCTGGACGACGTCGGCGTGGATGACGGAGTAGTGGTGCTCGAAGCCGCGGTCCATCACGGTGTCGATGACTTTCTGGGCGGGGGCGTCGAAGCGGACGCGCAGGGGATTCCCGCGCAGGAATGCCTCGGTGTCGACGGCCTCGCCTGGGACGATCAGCATGCGGTTTTTGCCGTCGGCGTCCGTGTCGAATTTGGCGATGGTGACGCGCCCTGGCTTGAGGGGGAAGTCGCAGGTGAGGCCCTTTTTGTCGCCGCCGTCGACGCGCATGTGCATTCGGAAGGTGGTTTCCTTGAAGTCGCGGCAGAGTTTTGTGGGGGCGGCGCCGCAGTGCCAGATGACGCCTGTGTTGTCCTTTTCGTCGAAACTGATGAGGTCGACGAAGAAGGCGATGCCGCCGTTGGCGAGGTATTCGAGGAGTTTCATGGTGACGGCGCCGTTGACGTCGCCCTCGCAGGAGGTGCCGAGGCCGCAGTTCGAGAGCATTCCGAGGACGGCGCAGGGGGCGATGCCGAAGATGTCGGAGAGTTCGGGCCAGCAGCGCACCGCGTATCCAGTGAGGCGGTACTTTTTGGCGACGGCGACGAATGCGCCGAAGAGCCGGGCGGCGAGTTCAAGGTCGTTGTCGCCCACCTGGAAGCAGCTGGCGGCGTTTGCCTGGACGGTCTTGCGGGCCTCGTCGAGTTCGGGGCCTGCGAGGGCGCGGGCGGTTTCGACGACCTCCAGCAGATCGAGCACCTCCACGGTGGTTCCGAAGTCGCGGCGGAGCTGCAGTTCATCGAAGTTCGAGGTGTAGAAGCCAGGGACGCGTCCGCCCGCAAGGCCGAGTTTGAGGTCCTTGAGGCCGGCGATGGCGCGGACGGCGGCGACGGGGGCGGCGAGTTTCGCGGCGGCCTCCTCGGGCAGCGCGAAGGTGAAGCTGTATTGCTTGCGGAGGCGGTTGAGGCCGTGCGCGGCCATGTTGGCGCCGCAGAAGGAGTTCTGCTCCCACATCTTGCCTGGGCCAGGCACTTCGGGATTGGCGAGCAGCAGGATCGGCACGTTGAGGCGCGAGGCGGCGGCGGGGATCATCGCGCCTGCGGGGAAGGTGACGAAGTACATGACGACCGCGTCGACGCGCGCGGCCATGAAGGCCTCCGCCTGGCGGATGGAACTCGCCTCGTCGCAGACGAGCCCGTCGAAGAGGATTTCGGTGTCGGGGAGCGTCCGCAGATTGCCGACGGTCGTCTCGACGATCTTTTCGATTTTGGGGGTGAGCCAGCTGGCTTTGGTGAAGGCGAAGACGCCGATCTTCAGGTTGCGCATGGATTCGGTTCCCTTTGGGTGGTTGGAGGATGATGGATGAAAACTGCTTTTCAAGTGTTTTCTGCGGTCTTGTGCCCGCGGAAGCCGCTGACGCGGAAGACTTCCTCGGTGACGCGCACGACTTCGGCGGCCTGGTCGAAGGTGACGGGGCAGGGGATGCCGTTCACGATCTCGTCGTAGTAGGTGCTCCAGATGCAGGGGAGGTCGTTGGGGGTCTCGTAGATGGAATCCACAAAGGAAAGCTTTTCGTCGAGGTTCCCGTAGGTCAGCGGGGGATTTTCGGGGTGTGGCGCCAGTCCCCCGCGTGCCAGTTCCGGTTCCAGGTGGCGTACGCGGATCTTGCCGTCGGCGCTGGATTCGCAGACCAGCGTGCCACGGCTGCCGATGACTTCGATTTCGCGCCCCGGGAGGGCGCTGCAGCCGGCGACCTCGATGTCCGCGAGGCGTCCGTTTTCGGCGGTGAGCAGGATCTTGAAGAGGTCGTCGCCCTCGCCGATGCTGACGACGCGCCTGACATCCGCCCAGATCTGCTTGACGGGGGAATCCAGCAACTGGAGCGCCTGGTCGATGAGATGGGGGCCCCAGTTGGTGAGCAGCCCGCCGTAGAACTCGGGCATCGTCATCCAGTCATTGCGGCGGCAGAATCCGACGCAGCGGTGGAGCTTGATGTACTGCGCCTGGCCAATCAGGCCGCTTTGGAGGAGCTGCCAGGTTTTGTGGAAGGCGGGCTCGAAGCGCCGGTTGTGTCGGAAGAAAAGCTGGTGTGGATGCGATTGGGCGGCCTGACGCAATAGTTCCATCTCGGCGACGCTGGTGGCGACAGGCTTTTCCACCACCGCGATCTTGCCTGCGGCGAGAATCTGAAGCGCCATGGGGACGTGGTCGGGGTGGCGGGTGGCGATGGTCACCATCTCCACTTCTGGATCCTGGAGCATCTCCGCGAGAGACGCGTAGGCGCGGGCGTCGCGGGCGCCTTTCGGCAAGTCGAGGAGGCGTTCTGGGGCGGTGTCCGCCACGGCGACAATCTGGAAGCGACTGGGGAGGGCGGAGAGTTCCTGCACATGGCCGAAACGACCGATGCGGCCCAGGCCGCAGATGCCGACTTTGATGATTCGCTGCTGCATCGTTTGGAGAATGGCTTATTTGTGAAGCACGCTGGTGTCCAGTTTGCTGAGCAGATGGACGTTTTGCAGAAATCGTATATAATATAAAAGGGGTCAAACGCATGGCAAGCCTTTGGATTTGTCATTTTCGCACTGGAATTTGCACAAAATGAACTTCTTTGACGGACAGGATTTCGTGGCCGGGGGGCTGGAGCCGGAGGCGCACGGAATGTTTCGGGCCACGGCAATCTACTATGGCGTGCAGTACAACCATTGCGGACGGTTCTCCCTCCGCGTGGACCACGGTCCCGTCCACACGGCGGAAGGCCCGCATGCCTTCTTCACGGTGCCTGGCCACTATTATGAATACGGCTGTGGCGATGACCAGACGCGCTCCCACAATTTCATCTGTTCATTGGGGCCGCGGTGTCGTCGCTACCTTGAGACGGGACTGTTCCAGGCGACGCGGAGTTCGCCATTGATTCCAGTGCGCAACCCCGAGCGTTTTCTGGCGACCTTGCGGGAGCTGGTCACCCTGAGCCGCAGGGTGGTCCCCGCCACGCCCCGAATGGTGCTGCTCTACGAGGATCTGCTGCTGCAGCTCCATGAGTCGGAGCAGGTGGTCGGCCGCGTCCCGGTTTGGCAGGAGGAGTTCATCAAGCGGCTGATGGCCGACATCGCGTCCGCGCCAGAACGGCCCTGGGACTTCGCGGCGCAGGCGGCGAAGGTTCATGTCACCCAGACGCATTTTCGGCGAGGCTTCAAAGCCGTGGCGGGGACGCCTCCCCAGCAATTCCTGATCCATCAGCGCCTGCGGCTGGCCTCGCAGCTGCTTTTGGAGATGCCGCCACGCTCGATCAAGGAAATCGGCGAGAGCTGCGGCATCGGGAACCAGCAATACTTCTCCCGTCTTTTTCGGCACCATTTCCACGTGTCTCCGCTGGAGTTTCGGCGCTCGATGACGGGGCGGCGGCCTTGACGGGAGTTTTCGCGGTCCAGGCGACGCCGCCCTCGCGCAGATCCGCGAAAGGCGTTATGACGCGCCCTGCCGCGCCGAAGCCCGCCCCGTCTGGCTCGCCGGTCTCTCCTTCGACCGCAAGACCAGGCGGCTGGTCGACGCGAAGGCGGAGCGGATGACAAAGTAGGAGACGCGGTTTGGGCGTGACGGCAATTTCCTTTCGGCGGTTTATCTTATGGAGGAATGCATTTTCGGAACCGCAGGAGCGCGCCATGACACTTCAGCCTATCGCCATTGATTCAGGGAACTTCCCCGAACTCCGAAAGAACAAGTGCGTCTATGTGGACAAGACCGCCTATTTCCATCGGCTCATCACGAATCCTGGCGCGCGGCGCTTCTTCCTGGCGCGTCCCAGGCGCTTCGGCAAGTCGCTGATGATCTCGACGCTGAAGGCGCTTTTCGAGGGGCGCCGCGAGCTCTTCGACGGGCTGGCCATCACGCGGACCGACTGGAAATGGGAGAAGTGGCCGGTGATATACTTCAACTTCGGCTTTGCTGCGTCATCCGCGTCGGCGGCGCAGACCAGGAGGGACTTCCGGGACGCCGTGGGGAGCGCCCTGACGGAGGCTGGGGCGGCGTATTCACGGCGGAAGTCCCCTGCAAGCAACTTCGGGTGCGCCATCGACGCGCTGTCGGCCGCGAACAAGGGCAGAGGCGTGGTCATCCTGATCGACGAATACGACGACCCCGTGGC
>JAEEGL012669086.1_pt1 | contig 10346 bp, 8 predicted proteins | sample 9134231 | NCBI WGS metagenome assembly JAEEGL01 (sample SAMN16246548, study PRJNA631951) | gut metagenome | biome: gut microbiome; feature: rumen; material: fiber-attached | host: Bos | place: Iran: Karaj | collected 2018-10
GCATGTGCATGTCACTGTATTCAGAGAAGTACAATGTGCTTGGCTTCCAGTTCCATCCAGAATCCATCATGACAACCTTTGGAAGAAATCTTCTGAAGAATGCGATTGATACGCTAACTGAATAGATTTTCTTTTCAAGCAAATAATTATTACTGATTACAGTTTAAACGGACGAAAACCTCATTCAAATATGGTCAAGTCCGTTTTATTTGCCAGATAGAGATGGATTATCCAACCTGAAGCGTTCTTTTCTTTCTCTCTCTTTCTCACTCTTCCTATAATTCTGAGAGAATGTCATTCTCATTCCAGAATACAGAACACCGTAAACTTATAATCAAAAAACGACTATCGCATAATAAATACAAAATAATCCCCCGTATATAAAGCAGAGGGTCCGTAAAATGGATTTACAAAAGACATGGCATTTGGCGATTCAAAACCAGATATCCTTAACCAACAGCAAAATGAAGAGAGCTCTCTACCTGCTGTTAGAGGATAACTGCCAGCTTGAATTAACAGATAACACACTTGCTGTTATATGTAACAGTACAAACACTCTATCTGTAATGACAGAGTTCGGTTCAGAAATACTCTCGGAGGTTCTCAGTACTTTTGAAAACAAATCTCTGCAGATAGAATTCATGTTAAAAGATCAGAGAGGAAATATCATTCGTTGTTCTGACATTCTTTCAGAGAAGAGCTGTTTTAGAGAACCTTCCTACAATTACTCTAATATCAATTCCTCCAAGACATTTAATAACTTTATTGTTGCTCCCAGGAATCAAAAACTCATTGAACTCGTAAAAAATATCGTTGCAGGCTCTAACAAAAACAATATCAATCCGCTGAATATTTACGGTGAAACCGGTCTTGGAAAAACTCACCTTTTATGGGCTATAGCAAACAGTATTAAAGATACTAACACGAAGAATAACGCATTTTATATGAGGGCGGACAGATTACTAAGACAGTATGCGGAGTCTTTAGTGAATAAGGCATCAGATAATACAGTTAATATTCTGAATAATGTCGCTTCTGGAGATATTTTTCTGATAGACGATATTGATTCAATTTCAAAGACAGAAAAAGAACGTGAACTGTTTTTTGAAATTATTGCTGAGCTGATAAACAGGACAGGAGTTAAAGTAATTTATACATCAACTAAAAAGGCTAATAGTTCAAAGAATCTTACTGAATCTCAAAAAAAATTCCTTAACAGAGGAAGAAGTCTTCAGATTTTTCCTCCAGACAATAGTACAAAAGAAAAAATCATAGCAAGCAAATGTAAGGAATTTGATATTGAACTGTCAGAATCCGACGTTAATTATATTTCAAAAGAAGTATCTTCAGATGTCAGAGGCATTGAGGCTTTAATTAAGCAACTTAAGCTGATTATTGAGGAGAATAAAGAAATATCTCTCGCTGATATAATACGTTTGCTAAATAAACAATATAAATAGCCAAAGCTGTAATTGGGCAATAACCATAATGACTATTTGATACTGTAAAATTTAGCTTTTTCCAAAGTTTTTTTCCCTTGCCACTTTTACATTATCTCTCTTTCTCTCTCTTTCTCTCTCTTTCTCTCTCTTTCTCTTGCTTTCTCTTTCTTTCTCTTTATAATGAAAGATAGGAAGGAAAACAAAAGGAAAAAAACAAATGGCTAACCTAGAGAATGTAGATGTCGAATATAAAAAGATGTACGTTCAGGAACTGCGAAAAGATATCGTTGCTTTTGCAAATACAGAAGGTGGAACCCTATATATCGGCATCAATGATGATGGTTCTATAACTGGAGTCGAAGATCCAGACGATACAATGCTTCGACTTGCAGGAAGCCTAAAGGATGGAATTGCTCCGGATATAATGCCATTTGTTCAAATCAGGGCCATAGAAAAAGAAAATAAACCTGTAGTCACAGTGAATGTAGCTACTGGTTCTGCCAAACCTTATTATCTAAGGGATAAAGGACTAAAACCACAAGGAGTATACGTACGAAGAGGAACATCATCTCAACCTCTCAGTGAAGAAGGTATAAGAGACATGATTGTTGAATCCTACGGAAAATCCTATGAAACATGTCGTAGCCTAAAACAGGAACTAACATTCACAAAACTGCAGCAGGAAATGTCTGCAAGAAATATGGAATGCGGTACAGTTCAGATGAGAACACTAAATATGATAGGAGAAGATGGTCTTTACACTAATCTGGCTCTTCTATTATCAGATCAGTGTGAGCACACTTTAAAAATAGCTGTTTTCCAAGGAACAGATGATGTGATATTCAGAAACCATCAGGAATTTAGAGGCTCATTATTAACACAGCTTGAAGAAGGATTTTTCTTTTTGGATAAAAATATAGCTGTCAAATCAACAATTGATGGACTAAGAAGAAATGATATTAGAGATTATCCGCTTGCAGCAGTAAGAGAAGCTTTACTTAATGCCATAATTCATCGAGACTATAGTTTTACAGGTAGTACTCTTGTAAACATATATGACGACAGAATTGAATTTGTTTCTCTAGGAGGACTGGTATCCGGCCTTTCTATGGAAGCTGTTATGATGGGAGTATCTCAGTCACGAAATTCAAATCTGGCAAATGTATTCTACAGATTAAAACTGGTTGAGAGTTACGGAACAGGAATAAAACGAATCATGGCTTTATATAAAGGAAGTCAGAATCAGGCTAATTTTATTTCAGCACAAGGTGCATTCAAAACAACAATATTTAATCTCAACTATAACAACCAAACAGAAAGTTTAACCAGCTACCATCCAGATGCAGAAAAAGAGATAGTTTTAAGACTAGCCGAGAGTAAAAAAACAATTACACGCAAAGACGTAGAAAACGCTTTATCTGTTGGGTCAACAAAAGCATATGCCATATTGACAGAAATGTGTAATAAAGGAATACTTAAAATGGAAAAAGCAGGTAATAAAACTCAGTATTTTCCAACAAAACTTGAAAAATAAAAACAACCAAAAGAAAAACGCTACGGAGAGATTCTTCCCAATAAAGAACTTAATAGAATAGCTGTAGTTATCAATGCAGAAGACAAAGCTATTGCCCAGTGGAGAATTGTGGATTAAGCCTTAAGTTACTAGATAGTGTCCTGTAGCGGTTCACTACCTAGTAAGGGAACCTCTTAAACAACCTCTATCTTCAGTCCCACTCCAACCTCTTCAACATTCAGAGCTTTCATAAACTCAAATTTAGCTTTAAGTGATACACAATGGCAGGGATAAAGCTTCTGAATGTTATTGCGGCAGAAATACTCAAGAGTTTTTCTAATCTGCTCTTCATCATAAAAAATATGAAAACCGCCAATACAGCCAAAGATCCTGTCCTCACCACATACTTCTTTGGCATATTCGATAATGTTGCAGATACCGCTGTGAGAGCAGCCTGTTATAACAAATAGACCTTTATCAGATTTGTAAACCAGAGCAGAGTCATCAATAAGGAAATCTGGTTTACACTCTCCATCAACCACTTCGTGGCCGATTGGATTTTTGGCCTCAAAATCAGTTTTTCTAGGGATCTGACCTAAGAAAATCAGTCTTGAGGTTATTGAAACCGGTTCAACGGATTCTCTGTATTTTACAAGAGATGAAATCTCATCTTTTGAAAAGGGAGCACCGATGTATTCCTCTCCATCGTATTTTGGTTTAAATGCATGTGGATGAACTGTCAGCGTTACATCTTTTTTAAGTGAAGGTAAAAGATACTTAAGACCTCTGGTGTGGTCATTGTGACCGTGAGATATGACTATATCGGTTAACTGATTGAGATCGAGGTTCATCAGAGCTGCATTCTTTTTAAATACAGAAGAATAACCTGCATCCAGAAGAATCTTTCTGTTCTCATCCTCGATATAAAAACATAGGGCTGGCTCACCGAGGTAATACTGATCGATGTAGGTATTGTTGTCACAGAGAACAGTCAGTTTCATACTGAAAACTCCTTTTATAAGCACTGTTGACCTATTATAATTCTTTGCCTAAGTAATCCTTTGACAAACAATAACGGCTCCATTTTTTCAAATTATACGCACCAAAAGAGAGAATATATGCAACCTTTTAGTGCAAATTAAACTATTTTTTGTTTAATACAAAATTCACATTTACTTTTATCAAAAATTGTTTAATATAAAAACATACAGTAACAAGAAAAGAGATAAAAAATGAAACATTCAGTACAGATTACATTTAAGGCATCATGGTGGCACCTCGCAGAATAGCGGGGATTTTGTGTTTGTACTTACAAAAGATTTAGATGAAAAACCCGCAAATAAAATTGCGGGTTTTTTCGTATATACAGTTTTAAATTCACATTAGGAGTCTGATTATGAACTCATTACTTGAAAAGTTATATGCAAAAGAAGATCTTTCTTTTACCGAGACCAATTTAATTTTTAAGGATATCTTTGCCGGCAAGCTTGATCCTATCCTTTTCAGCTCACTTCTAACCTCACTTAAGATGAACGGTTATACAGCAGATGAAATCGGTGGTGCCGCAACCGCAATGATTGATGCCGCCCTTCCATTCGAGCGTGAACGCAGCATTGATACCGGTGAGATCGTTGGTACCGGCGGTGACCGTTTAAAGACCATCAACATATCTACCATTTCAGCTTTTGTCTGTGCAACCCTAGGTCTGCATGTAGCCAAGCATGGCAATACCGCAGTTTCCTCCAAGTCAGGCGCTTCAGATGTTTTAACCGAGCTTGGCTATAACATCAGAGCTGAAGAGAATGTCACCAGAAGATGTCTTGAAGAGGAAGGCTTCGCATTCTTCTTTGCACAGAAATACCACACCGGCATGAAGTACGCAGCACCGGTACGTAAGGCCTTAGGCACCTCAACCATCTTCAACATTCTAGGACCTCTGACCAACCCTGCCCGTGTCAACTATGAGCTTCTAGGCTGCTATGACGTAAATCTTCTGGAAACCCTGGCAAGAAGTCTGAAGCTTACCGGTGTACAGAGAGCCATGGTAATCAACGGCAACGGCATGGATGAGATTTCAATCTTCGGTGAGACTCATGTATCAGAGCTTAAAAAGGACGGTTCAATCAGAAACTATGTTCTGACCAATGACGATTTCGGCATCAAGGGAAGCTTCCGACAGGAAGATCTTCAGGGCGGTTCCCCTGAGGAGAATGCGCGCTCAGCCCGTGCAGTTCTGGAAGGCAAAGGCACTGATGCCCACAATGCGGTAGTTGCTGCCAATGTATCTGCAATGCTATATCTTGCAGAGAAGGTAAACAACTTCAAGGACGGATATGAGCTGGCCTATGACACCATCCGTTCAGGTCGTGCCATCGAGAAGCTAGAAACCATCACCAGACTGTCAAATTCATAATTAAGGATAAACAATGTTACACACAGAACCGCTGACAAGTCAGGCAAAAGCTTATCCTGGTCTTAATTACGGTGAAATTGAAGGAACTGTACTTGCAACCATCATCAACCGCAAGGTTGAGGATGTAAAGGAAATTAAAGTCAAAGGAGAACGAACACTTCCACGGGTGTCCTTCAAGAATGCCCTTGGCAGAAAATCCCGCAACTTTATTCTAGAGTGCAAGCAGTCCTCCCCTACCTTAGGTGATTTCTGCAAGGATTTTGATCTTGATAAGCTTATAAACTGCTATGAGAAACATGCCTGTGCAATATCAGTTCTGTGCGAGAAACATTTCTTCAAAGGCTCTTTAGAGTACCTGAAGTTTGTAAAGGAAAGGACCTCACTTCCGGTTCTGTGCAAGGATTTTATAATCTGCCGTGAACAGCTGGATGAGGCTTATACAGCCGGTGCCGATGCCGTTCTTTTGATGCTGAGTGTACTTTCAAAGGAAACCTATGAAGATCTCTATGCCTATGCTCACAAGCTTGGACTGGATGTACTGACGGAAGTTGACAGTAAGGCGGATGCGCTTTACTGCAGAGATAATAAGATTGAGATCGTAGGTATCAACAACCGTGATTTAAGAACACTTAAAATCGATCTCAACAACGCAAGAGAGCTTGCTGCCCTCTTTGATGATAACGTGAAGGTTGTCTCTGAGTCTGGTATCAATAAGCACAGTGATCTCACCTCCCTAAAGCCAATCAGAAATTTCCTTATCGGTTCCGCCCTGACAGGTGACAGCGATGTTGAGTTCAAGGCAAAATCCATGCTCTATGGTCTGAACAAGGTATGCGGACTTACCACTAAGGAAGCAGTTGAGTGCTGTGCTCAGAATAACGTAAGTATCGGCGGACTTATCTTTGCTCAAAAATCTCCTCGCTATGTAAGTCTGGACAAGGCCAAAGAGCTTACCGCCGACTACACCGAGGCCCTGAAGTTTGCCGGTGTGTTTGTAGATGAAGAGCTTGAGGTGATGGTAAAGATCGCAAAGGAAGTAGGTCTTAGCTACATTCAGCTGCACGGTCACGAAAGTCCTGAGCTGATAAAAAAGCTTCGTGCAGCTCTTCCACAGATAAAAATCATCAAAGCGGTCAATGTGAAAAGCGCTGAGGATTTTGACCTAATCAGAAACTACGATGAGCTCTGTGATCTCTTCATTCTGGATTCAGCATCTCCAGGTTCAGGTTCAAGCTTTGACTGGAACTCAATTCCTAAATCAGTAAATCACGAAAAGATTCTCCTCTCCGGCGGTATCGGTCCTGATAATGTGGAGCTTGCCCTAAAACAAGGCTTTTTGGGACTGGATTTGAATTCAAAGCTGGAAAAGGTTAAAGGTATTAAGGATATAAAGCTTATTAACGAAATCTTTAAGACTATCAACGGATACTAAAAATATAAAAGAATAAATACGGAGTAATAAATGACTATTTTAAATCCATTTTTTGGAAAATACGGCGGACAGTATGTTCCAGAGGTTTTAATTCCTGCTCTGGATGAGCTTGAGAAAACCTTTGTTGAATGCAGAGATGATCCTGAGTTTAGACAGGAATTATCCGATCTTCTGAAAAAATATGCTGGTCGTCCAACCCCGCTTACTCTGTGCAGAAACCTGACAAAAGGAACTAAGACCAAAATCTTCCTAAAACGTGAAGATCTGCTTCACGGTGGTGCCCATAAAACCAATCAGGTATTAGGTCAGGCGCTACTTGCAAAGCGCATGGGCAAAACCAGAATCATTGCTGAGACAGGTGCCGGTCAGCACGGTGTGGCTACCGCTCTTATCTGTGCCCTTTTAGGCTTTAAGTGCCGTATCTACATGGGTGCGGTGGATACCGAAAGACAGAAGCCAAACGTATTCAGAATGAAGCTTATGGGAGCTGAGGTTGTTCCTGTATCAGTAGGTGCAGCAACTTTAAAGGAAGCCTGCAACGAGGCTCTTCGTGACTATGCCGCCAACTTTGAGAATACCCACTATATGATTGGTACTGCAGCAGGTCCACATCCATTCCCAACCATCGTCCGTGAGTTCCAGAAGATTATCGGTGAGGAGATCCACAAACAGATTATCGAGGAGACCGGTAAGCTTCCTGATGCATGTATCGCCTGTGTAGGCGGCGGTTCAAATGCCATCGGAGTCTTTACCGACTTTTTAGATACCGATGTTCCTCTATATGGTGTTGAGCCTTATGGTCTTGGTATTGAGACTCCTAAGCACGGCGGTACCTTAGCCCGCGGTGATGACGGTATCTTCTTTGGTGCCTACTCAAAGAATCTTCAGACCAAGGATGGTCAGATTAACGAGTCCTATTCAATCTCAGCAGGTCTTGATTTCCCATCCGTAGGACCTCAGCATGCATACTTAAGTGAAACCGGCCGTGTTACCTACGTAGGTGCCACCGATGATGATGCCTTAGATGCCTTTGTTGAGCTTTCACAGAAGGAAGGTATTATCCCTGCCTTAGAGTCCTCTCATGCCCTGGCCTTTGCCTTAAGACTTATGAGACAGAATCCTGATAAGGAGCAGACTCTGGTGGTTAACATCTCAGGTCGCGGTGACAAGGACATCTTCAACGTATCAAATATTCTAGAGCAGAAAGGCTGTATATCCTCAAGCGGAATCTCTACTGCCCCACTGAAGGTTACAAAATAAGGAGAAATTATGAACAACCGTTTTGAAAAGAGATTTGCAAAGCTTAAGGAACGTAATGAAGGCGCCTTTATGCCTTTTGTTACCCTGTGTGATCCTGACAAGGCAACCTCCCTTGAGATTTTAAAGAGCCTTTTAAAGGGCGGTGCTGATGCTTTAGAGCTTGGTTTTCCATTCTCCGATCCCTGCGCAGATGGTCCAATCATTCAGAACGCCGACAAGCGTGCTTTAAACTCCGGTGCTACCACTGACGATTTCTTTGAGGTTATAAAAGACTTCCGCCGTGTGGATGATGAAATCCCTATCAGTATTCTGGTATATGCTAACGTGGTGGTTGCCCGCGGGATCAGAAAGTTTTTTGAGGATGCAGCTGCAGCAGGTATTGATGCCGTACTGATTCCGGATATCCCAAGCAACATGATTCACACCTCCGGGGATTTTGAACAGGCTGCAAAGGATGCAGGAGTAGACACAGTACTGATCGCTCCTCCTAATGCTTCAGATGAGATTCTTGAGACCATCTCAAAGCACTCAAAAGGTTATACCTACGTATTATCCCGCTATGGTATCACCGGTACCGAAAACACCTTCGGAAAGCCTGTAAGAGTTATTGAAAAGATTAAGGAACTCAACGGTGCCGCACCGGTTTTAGGTTTCGGTATCTCTACTCCTGAGCATGTTAAGAAGGCGATTGAAATTGGTGCTGCAGGTGCAATCGCAGGTTCTGCCTGTGTGAAGATCATTGAAGAGAATCTGCACGGACTGCCTCTGATGCACTCAAAGCTTGAAGAGTATGTAAGAAGCATGAAGGCTGCAACCTTAAGAGCTTAAATCCTTATGGCAGGTCAGATTATGGTGCTGACCTGCTCCTTTCTTAGAAACTACTGCATTTTCAATAACAAATTTGTGACCTTTCTTTTAAGTTAGTGATTTTCTGCTAGCTGTTTTCTTCTCAAAAACTACAATCAAAACGGATTGTCCTCTTAATTTGACTGGAGATTGTATATGTTTAGCTCTTTTAAGCAGATAACCTGTATAGTTGGAGTTTCTCTATCCCTGACTTTGGCAGGATGTCAGAGTACCACTCAGAATCAGAATCTTACCTACTGGACACCTCAGTCACAGGTAGCCAAAGACTTTGTTACCTATGTAAATGAAGTTACTGATCCTAAATCAGGCAAGTTCATTCCAAAAGAGGATCGTATTGCGGTCTTCGATATGGATGGAACTCTGGTTGGTGAAACCTATCCTTCATACTTTGAGTGGGTTATGTTTACTCATAAGGTGTTGCATGATCCTAAATACAAGGCTCCTTCTGATATGAAGAAATTTGCAAAAATGCTTGAAGATAAGTGGAAGAGTGGAGAAAAATTGCCTGCCGATGCTGAAAAGAACCACGCATTATTTGCCTATCAGTCCTTTAAGGGACAGACCGTTGAAGAAGTGCAGTCCTATGCACGTGAATTCATGAAGACCGATGCAGAGGGATTTAACAATCTCAAACGTGGTGACGCTTATTTCCGTCCTATGGTATCCTTAGTTAAGTTCCTTGAGGAAAAGGACTTTAAGGTATATATCGTCAGTGGTACAGAAAGAAGTATCATAAGAGTACTGTTAGATGGTGTAATTGATATTCCATCAGATCGCATCATTGGTTCAGACGGAGTACTGGCTGCTTCAGGTCAGGGTAACAAGGATGGACTTGAGTATGTTTATCAGCCGGATGACAGGATTATCTTCACCGGAAATATGATTTCAAAGAACGTTAAGATGAACAAGGTTCCTGTTATTGCAAGAGAAATCGGCAAGGTTCCAGTATTATCCTTTGGTAACAGTACCGGTGATCTTTCCATGTCTCAGTACATAACCAACAACAAGAAATATGAATCACGAGCATATATTCTTTTAGGTGATGATTCTCAAAGAGAGCACGGCAGCGATGCCAAGGTAGAGAAACTGAAGAAATACTGTGAAGATCATGGGTTCTATACCATTTCCATGAAGAATGATTTTGCTACAGTATACGGAGATGATGTAACTCTGCAGAAGTAGAAGAGATTTAGTAATCTGATATGGAGCAGTAGCAACCAAGCTACTGCTTTTTTTTTAACATCCTCAATCTTTCCTGTAAAAAAATGTAATTTTTACTCAATCTTTCCTGTAAAAAATGTAATACAGATATACCTCTGTATGCAATCGGAAATATAGAGCAGATTATTTCAGAAGAAGAGAATATAGAAAAGGAAATGTAATATTTAGTGCTCACAAAAGTGAGCACTAAACTATAAA
>JAEEGL013343250.1_pt1 | contig 10346 bp, 7 predicted proteins | sample 9134231 | NCBI WGS metagenome assembly JAEEGL01 (sample SAMN16246548, study PRJNA631951) | gut metagenome | biome: gut microbiome; feature: rumen; material: fiber-attached | host: Bos | place: Iran: Karaj | collected 2018-10
GGCCAATAGCATCGGCAAAACAAGAGCCCACAAAGAGGATTTCTTCGCAAGGCTCTATCAGGAAAGGCGGCGTATCAATGGTGACCTGTGTACGGAATTCCATCACTTTACCTGATAAAAACGGCGGTTAAGTCCTACCCGCATGGTACCTTTACCCCCCGTCTTGATATCATCCATAACGATGCTGAAGTCTACCGGTTCGCGTACAGCCATCAACAGGAGTGTCTCTTCGGACGGTTCGTCGCCAAAGATGAATGGTTCCTTCTTGAAGGACACCGTACTCATGGCAGGCACCAGTAGGTGAGCACATGTTACAGCGGCATCCATAGGAAGTACGAGGTATTTGTTGCCTTTTCGGTCGATATCGAGCATGTTCATATAGAGAGGTTCCGTCGTCTGATTCATAACACGCAGATAACAACTGGTGTTGGGGGCGATATGGCCTTCGAGTGGAAGACCAGTAGCGCAGTCGATGAGTTCAAACTGAATATCAAAGTCGGTTTCAGGGTTAGTATCGGGGTCTACGAGGGTACTTTCCACTGTCTTATCGATGGGGGACCCATCGATTGCGAAGTGACGGCCCAACTGGTTGAGGAGCAGGGAGTCGTTGGACGACGAGCGATAGGCCGTTGCCGTAGCCTGCATATAGGTGTTAGGGTGCGACATCTTCTCGCTGTCATCAGAGAAAAGCTGCTTGACAACGTAGCTGAGATATTGCTTGGAGAGACTTTTCCCGTTGCCCTTGAGTGTCTTGATGAGATCAGCGACGGTGTGGGTGCCAGGGGCAGTGAAAGAGAACATCTTGGCATTCTTCTCGTCGATGACAGTAACAGCACTCTCGGCACCGATCTGTATCTTATTCTGAGCAGCAAGGACCTTACGGGCCTTCAGCGGAACCATCGTTTTACCATTATGCCAATGGGCGGTGCCCACAACAGAATAGACCGTATATGACTGCGCTGCCAACGACAGTGGCATAAGAGCCAACAGCAGGATAAAGATGTTATTTCTCATAGGTGAAGATGTTAAAGTGTTCGATACCACTGGGATTCATAAATACCGGTGTTTGTTTGAAGTCTGTGGTGCGACGTACGGCATCATATAGGTAAGCGTCGAGCGTACGCGTTGAGAGTCCCTCATCGCCATCTTTGCGAGCGGCGCCACTGAAAGCCTCAACCAAAGCCTTGGTGAAAGCACCATTGCCCCAGGTGGGGTCTTCCTTCGACTTTGTATCGCCAGCACTGGAAGCATAGAACAGCATACCATTCTTCGAACGGCGCAACTGTTCGACGAAATGTTCTGCAGCAGCGGAGCGGTTGCCTTCGAGCAGACCGGCAGAGTAGCAAGCGTCTGCAAAGACCACGAACTTAGAGTTGATCTTCTCAGCAGCATCCTTGAAGTCGGTAGCACTGAAACACTCGTAGGTGCGCTTGGTATTGCCGCCGTATGGCATGAAGAAGAAGCGGTCGCGCTCGTCACGATACCCGTGACCAGCGAAGAAGAACATACACAGGTCGTTGGGGCGAGCCTCCTGACCCATCCACTCCATTGCCTCAAAGATGTCGCCACGGGTAGCTTCCTGGTCACAGAGGAGCTTCACTTCTACATCGGTGAAGGGATGACCTTTCTTAGTGCGCAGCACATTGGCAAAGTCGTTGGCATCCTTGACTGTCATCTTCAGCGGGAGGAGTTTCTCGTCGTTATACTCCCCTACTCCAACGACAACGGCAAAGAGACGTGGCAGGTCTACCTCGGAAACATTCTCGCGGATAAGACGAATGGTCGCGGGAATGCTATTGCCCTTCTCATTCTGAGCAAAGAGCATGACGGTACAGTCGCGGTTGGGGACGTCGACTTCTATCATGTCAGCCTGTTTGGCTGCGCGGGAGTCGGGCTGGCGAACACCATCAACCATGACGGTAATCTTGGTAGAGCTCTCTAAGCCCTGCGCCAGTAGCTGGTATTTCAGCTTGACGACATCGGTATGGAAAAGCGACTGGTCTTCCGGGTAGAGAATGCGCACTACGGGAGCGCCATTGGCCATGCCTATCTCTTCCTCTATCTGCTCTTGAGAATTGCCTCCTGCTGACGCAGTGGGAGTAGTGGCAGCAAGGGCTGACGCGGCAGGAACGCCAGCGGGCAACCCGCTGGCCGCCGGAGCAGCGGCAGACGCGGAGGCAGAAGGAGCGGAAGCAGCGACAGATGCGGGGGAAGAAGGCGTCGTAGCAGGGGCAGGGACTTCGGTGCCATCCTGCTTGAGGGTCAACGCTTCGAGGGGTACATCCCAATGGGTAGAGACTGTGGGCGGCAAGTTGCGCTGGATTTCGGACTCTTTAGGGAGCACTACCAGCGATTTCTTGCGCTGAGCCTGTTGGGCGATCTGCAGTTTGAGTTGGCGCAGCTTCTCCAAACGAACGACCTCCAAGCTATCAGCAATCATCATAGAGTCGATGGTAGCTATCATGTGTTTGTTGAGGATGCCTGTAGTGGTGAGGCTATCCATCAGGGCCTGATTGAGGGAGTCAAGCTGCTCTGTACGGGAGAGCTTGACAAGGTCAATGAGTTTAACCAGGCTATCAGGGCGCTCAGCCGGGGGAAGGATGGTAGCGGAGTAGCCGATAGGCGGGTCAGCGGCGGGAACGCCAGCGGGCAACCCGCTGGCCGCAGAAGCGGCAGAGGAAGCGGCGGGAACAGCGGCGGAAGCAGCAGGGGCGCCAGCGGGCAACCCGCTGGCCGCAGAGGCGGCGGAAGAAGCAGAGGCGGGAGCCGCAGTGGGCGTCTTGGCTATAATCTTGGTGGGACGTTCAATTTCGGGGACGAGGGCAACGTCTTTGCCGTCGGACATATCGCGCCAACGCTTGGCCTCCACGCTGTCAGCTTCGACAAGGACGCCCTTCGAGTAGAGCTCTGCCAGTTTACGCTGAGCAGGCACATAGCCACGTAAGGCAGATGCCCTCATGTACATCAGCGCCTGATCATAGTTGACTGGTAAGCCATCACCATTCATGTAACAGGTAGCCAGTCCGTATTCAGCCTTGGCATGGCGCTGACGGGCTGCACGCTTAAACCACATGGACGCTGAACTATAGTCTTTCGAACCGTTCTCACCCAGATAGTACATCTTACCTGCCAAGAACTGTGCTTCGGCAAGTCCCTTGTTGGCTGCCTGAACATACAGGTCAAGGGCTGCTTGCATCTCGCCAGCTTCGTACTTGGCGTTAGCCTCATTGAGCAGTTCCTGGGCTGTCTGCGCTACAGCCATAACAGTCATAAGGGTCATCAACAGTAATGAGCATACTCTTTTCTTCATAGTCATCATCTCCTATATTCTTTATTTATTCTTCCTCATCTTCTAAGTAAATGGAATGCTTGAAGATTCTCCAATGCCACTTGTTATATATGATACGAACGCTATCTTCGTATAGCGGTCGGGCTGTTTCGATAAGTGCTATACCTGCCAACGGATAGAGCAAGTTGATATTGTATTGTAGATACATAAAACTCAAGAACGACACCCATACCAGCAGAGCAGCTAACAGGAAATAGTAACCACTGATGATGTAGCTGTCGACCTTCGGCCAAAGGCGTGGTATCCAGTAATTTATCCATGAAGAGAAATAGCATAGGATGAAGGCCAGCACAATACTGAACCATACGGGCATATCCTTGATGTTACGATTCTGGATATAGGAGAGCATAGAATATGCTTGGATTTTCATGCCCGGCATCTTGCCCAACGGTGTAAAATGAGCATCCTCTTCATTAGAAAACGTTCCAAGCAGGACAATTTTGTCTTTCAGCAGATTGGCATGATCTCGGATATCACGGAAATTAATTACAGGGAAGTCCGTATCGCCATAGACGATGAGGCGTTCGTTGATATCCTGCTCATGCGGTTTCTCGCCCATGTATGTACATGCTGTCAGGTAGGCCAACGAATACATCGTCTTATCGTTGTATTTCTGAGACAGCGTATATTCACGGATGATGCCTCCTTCATGGTCTTGCAGCACGTTGCCATAGCCAAAGACATAGTCACCCATAGGTGCAAAGAAGGAAGGAATGAAGTTCTCGAAGCAACCTTTCTCTTCGTTATAGTCCACCAGTTTGCTGGAGAATACGATAGGTTCTTTGGCCTCCTCGATAGATGCCATCAGCATGGCATTGGCCAGCACATCGTCGCCTTCTTTGTAAAACAGCAAGTCAACGGCTAACACGCGAGGCTGACAAGCATTAATCTGTTGGATGACCTGTCCAATCTCGCCACGGTCGCGCAACTCCACCATATCGACCATGACAATATCGTCATTCATCTCAATATTCTCGCTACGGCTCATCTCATAATAGACATCCGTCATGTGGAAATTCTCAAAGGCCTGTTCTACTGGATTGAACATGGACAAGTTTACTGACACTAATCCAATGATTGCTGCCAGTAATGCTGTCATCAGACAGACCCCCACATGATCTATATGCCAGAATTTCCAATCCTTTTTCATTCTGCCGGACAACTATTACGCTGCAAAGATACATAATTTATGTCAACTATGCAAAAAAGATGGCAATAGATTTTATCTATTGACGACGATAATGCTGATATGCCGTCCAAGCCAACGCCAACAGAATGAGCAGAAGCAGAATATAGGCCATATAAGCAATGGTCTCTGTGCGATCAATGCTCTTCGGGAAGAAACTGAGCACTACCTCATGTTTTCCTGGCTTTACCTGCAAGGCGCGCAGCACGTAGTCGACACGGCCCAGCGGCTGTTCCACGCCATCGACTGTAGCTGTCCACCCCGGATAGTATATTTCCGAGAACACCACTACTCCACCCTTTCCTGAGTTGACCTCATAGGTCAGGCGGTTAGGCTCATAGGCAGTAATGGTTACACGACTCAACGTATCCTGTTCGACAGCTTGTCCCAGCTGTTCCTCAAATTTCTTGTCTGCGACAGCCTCATGGCGCAATGGCAGTTCGCCGAGTTTATCCAGTTCCTCATTGGCATTGTCGACATAGTGTATGCGGTCTACAAACCACGCATTGCCATAGGTGTATGGATTAGCCAGCGGCACAGTCTGCCCTCCTTGCAGCGGCAAGATGAAGTATTTGGTGTTGAGCATGTTCAACACAGGATAGATACTGTCGCCATTGACCAACGTCATATCGCCGGCAGCATCGCTGACAGCCTTGAAGACACGATCCATCTCTGGTGCAATATGTGCATCGATAAGTTCCTGATAGCGGCGCAGTTTAGCAGCATGATAGCCACCGATGCTCTTCAAATAGTAGCTTGTCTCATTTTCGTTGAAGGTCGATGTTGCCAAGTTCAACACACGGTAGTCGAGCGACTTATCCTGGAGAATATGGTCAATAGCCGTAGACTTGGGCATCGGTTCCTCGCGGACGGTCTTCGACACAAACATGCCATCGTTCAGATAGCGTTTGTTCACCGTCCACATATCTACCAAACAGATTATCAGGATAATACCCACGGCATATTCCTTCTTCAGCTTACCATAAAGCATTGCCAAGAGGATGCCAGTACCAACCAGAATGATATAGAACGAGCGCCAGCAGTCGGCAGTGAATACCGCCACACGCATCTCTGTCAGATTCTTCAGCAACGGAGCCAACTGATCTTCAGGTAGTTGGCGTAGTGCCTGCATCTCGTTATAGCTAATGAAATCGGGGAAGAAGGTCTGTGGCATCATAGCAAAGAGCAATGCGATGCCACCCGTCAATGCGAACGACGTAACGAACCATTTACGTTTAGTTTTGATGATCTCCGGCTCGTCGACGACCTTCTTCAGTGCCAACATAGCCAAGAGAGGGATGGTAAACTCAGCAATAACCAAGATTGATGCTACCGTTCGGAACTTCGCATACATCGGTATGTAGTCGAGGAAGAAATTGGTAAAGGGCATGAAATTTCTACCCCACGACAACAATACAGACAGAATGGTAACAGCCAACAGTGCCCACTTCATAGGACCTTTCACAATGAACAAACCCAGCACGAAAAGCATCATCACGAAAGCGCCAACATATACCGGTCCTGCTGTCATCGGTTGGTTGCCCCAATACTGGCTCAGCTGCTGGTAGATGCCTACATAGTATTCATCAGCATGCTTCATGGCCGTCTTGCTCTGCGACAACGGCACGCTGGCACCACCCTTGGCATTAGGAATCAGCAGCGTCCATGTTTCGTCGATACCATAACTCCACTGCGTGATATAGTCGCGATCCAGACCGCTGCTGGTCTGGTTGGCACTGTTTTTCTTTACCAATTCACTCTTGCCACGCATTGATTCTTGTCCATAGAGCCATGTATGATAGAGGTTAGAGAGGTTCAGACAGACACCTATAGCCGCTCCCGCCAGACTGACAGCAATGGCCTTTGATACGTGTTTGTATTGCTTCTTTCGTAGTCCATCGATGCAGAAAGCGACGACCATTGCGAAGATGATGAACAAATAATAATACGTCATCTGGACGTGGTTAGCCAACACCTCTAAGGCCGCAAAGAGTGCTGTAACAAGCAATCCCCACAGATACTTGCCTCGGAAAGCCAACACTACACCCGCAATCATCGGAGGCAGGTAAGCCAGTGCCATCACTTTCCAGATATGTCCGGCTGCGATGATAATGAAGAAATAGCTGCTAAACGCCCATATCACAGCACCCAAGGCTGCCAGATAGACGCGGAAGTCAAAGGCACGCAGCAGAATATAGAAGCCCAGCAAATAGACAAAGACATACCACACATTCTCAGGCAGTCCGAGGTGGTAGACGGTCTCCACCTTTGACAGCAGCGTCGTGCTTGGATATGACGGCGACATCTGGTAGGTTGGCATACCTCCAAACAGGGCATTCGTCCAGCGAGTACGTTCACCTGTACGCTGCTGATATTCAACAGCTTCCTGTCCTGCTCCGCGTCCAGCTGACGAGTCGTGTCGATAAAGCACACGTCCTTCGATATCTGCTGGGAAGAAGTAGGCAAAAGAAATGACCACAAACAACACGACGACCACCACGTCAGGTAGCCAAAGCTTCCATTTTTTCATAACATTCTGCATTTTGGTTGCAAAATTACAATTTTTTTTATAATTTTGCAACCAAAACAATAAAAAGCATATGAAAATAGGTATTATAGTGGCAATGGACAAGGAGTTGCGCCAGTTACAGCAGCTCTTTAGTGACGGCAATGTACGTGTGGAGAAATGTGGCATCGGCAAAGTCAATGCAGCCTTAGGTGCCCAACGGATAATTAACGAATTCCACCCCGACTGCATCATCAGCAGCGGTTGTGCCGGTGGCAATGGTGACGACATCAACGTGCAGGATGTTGTGATTAGCGCGGAGCTCTGCTATCACGATGTCTACTGCGGAAGAGCCATCGACGACACAACCATATACGGGCAAGTACAGGGACTACCTGCACGCTTCCAAGCTGACCCGTATCTGCTCAACAAAGCCATCAACCTTCAGACAACAGACATTGCACTCCACCCTGGTCTGATTGTTACTGGCGACTGGTTTGTAGACAGCAAGGACAAGATGCGCGAGATTGTCGGTCACTTCCCCGAAGCCAAGGCCGTCGACATGGAGTCATGCGCCATTGCCCAGACCTGTTATATCAACAAAGTGCCATTCATCTCGTTCCGCGTCATCAGCGACGTTCCGCTGCGCGACACCGATGCTTCGCAATATCACAACTTCTGGGACACCATTGCTGAGCACTCGTTCCAAGTCACCAAGACATTCGTAGAGTCGCTATAACAGAGACTCCTTGTTGACAAACAAAAGAATCCTCGTCGAAATCGACGAGGATTAATTATGCGGTTACTTGTGCAGTTACTGCTTATTGGCCTTCTTGCGCTGGTCGTGATCAAGGATAATCTTACGCATACGCATCGACTTGGGAGTGACCTCCACCAGTTCGTCTTCCTTGATATACTCCAAGCACTCCTCAAGCGACATAACCACCTTAGGGATGATGCGTGCCTTTTCATCCGTACCAGAAGCTCGGACGTTGGTTAGCTGCTTAGCCTTGCAGACATTGATAACGAGGTCGTTGTCGTGAACATGTTCGCCAACTACCTGTCCCATATAGACATCCTCACCTGGGTCGATGAAGAACTTACCACGATCCTGCAGTTTGTCGATGGCATAGGCGAAGGCATTACCCGTCTCCAGTGCTATCATCGAACCATTGACACGGCGCTCTATCTCACCCTTATATGGCTGGTACTCCTTGAATCGGTGAGCCATAATAGCCTCACCTTGTGAAGCGGTGAGCACATTGGTACGCAGACCGATAATTCCGCGTGAGGGGATATTGAACTCGATATTGGTGCGCTCGCCCTGAGACTCCATGCTGGTCATCTCCCCCTTACGGCGGGTCACCATATCAATCATCTTCGAGGCGAACTCCTCAGGAACGTTGATGGTCAGTTCCTCGATAGGCTCACACTTCACGCCATCAATCTCCTTATAGATAACCTGCGGCTGACCCACCTGCAACTCGTAGCCCTCGCGACGCATGGTCTCGATGAGCACAGAAAGGTGCAACACGCCACGGCCACTGACAATCCACTTATCGGTGCTGTCCTCAAACTGCTCTACGTGCAGCGCCAGGTTCTTCTCCAACTCCTTCTCCAGACGGTCGTTGATATGGCGAGAGGTAACGAATTTACCCTCTTTGCCGAAAAAGGGCGAGTCGTTAATCTGGAAGAGCATCGACATGGTAGGCTCATCAATAGCGATAGGAGGCAGAGGCTCGGGGTTTTCGATATCACAGATGGTGTCACCAATCTCAAACTTCTCCAAGCCGATAACCGCACAGATGTCGCCACACTCCACCTCGTCAGTACGCTGGTGTCCCATACCGTCGAAGGTGTGCAACTCCTTAATCTTGGTCTTCTCCATGGTACCGTCACGATGGGCAATCGTGACCTGCTGACCGTCCTTCAACGTACCACGGTGTACGCGGCCCACGGCTATACGTCCAGTATATGAGCTATAGTCGAGCGAGGTAATCAGCATCTGTGGGGTGCCCTCCAACTGTGCGGGAGCAGGGATAACCTCAATAATCTTATCCAGCAGATATGTTATGTCTGTGGTGGGCTTGTTATAATCTTCACCCATCCAGCCGTTCTTGGCAGAGCCATAGACTACGGGGAAGTCCAGCTGGTCCTCGGTAGCTCCAAGTGAGAACATCAGGTCGAACACCATCTCATAGACCTCCTCAGGGCGACAGTTAGGCTTGTCGACCTTGTTGACAACCACGATGGGCTTCAGTCCTATCTGCAGCGCCTTCTGCAGTACGAAACGCGTCTGAGGCATTGGACCCTCAAAGGCATCGACCAACAGCAGACAGCCGTCTGCCATGTTGAGCACACGCTCTACCTCACCTCCGAAATCAGAGTGTCCCGGAGTGTCAATAATATTAATCTTTGTTCCTTTCCAGTTGATGCTGACATTCTTCGAGAGAATCGTAATGCCACGCTCACGTTCCAAATCGTTAGCGTCCAATACTTGATTGCTGAGATTCTGTCCCTCACGGAACAGATTTCCAGCCAGCATCATCTTGTCCACGAGCGTCGTCTTGCCGTGGTCTACGTGTGCGATAATCGCAATGTTTCTGATATCCTGCATAATGAATTACGTAATTTCGGCTGCAAAGGTACACATTTTCCTTGAAAAAACTCCAAAAAGTTTTGGTTTTTTGCTTAATTATTCGTACCTTTGCAGCCGCATTTGACGATGTACCCCCAGCTGATGACTGCGGAAGGCATCTGAAAGATGTATATTATTAACAATTTAATCATCAAACAACAATGTATTTAGATCAAGCTAAGAAGGCTGAGATTTTCGGCCAGTATGGCAAAGACGCTAAGGACACCGGTTCAGTAGAGAGCCAGGTAGCCCTGTTCACCTATCGTATTCAGCACCTCACCGAGCACCTGAAGAAGAACCACAAGGACTTCGGTACCGCTCGTTCACTGACTAAGCTGGTAGGTCGCCGTCGTAAGCTCCTTAAGTATCTTTACAACAAGGACATCAATCGTTATCGTAATCTTATCAAGGCTCTTGGCCTGCGTAAGTAATACGTTAATCGTGAGAGATAATAAAGCCCTGCAGTTGCAGGGCTTTATTGTTTTTTCAACTATTTCTTCTCTTACATCTTACCTATTACATCCGACATCTTCCTTCTCACCTCTTCTAATGGTACCATTACGAAATCGCGCTGACACATCAGCGGGTGTGGTATCTTCAAGTCAGGCTCATCAACCGTGAGGTTGTCGTAGAGCAGGATGTCGATATCTATCGGTCTGTCTGCATA
>JAEEGL014129029.1_pt1 | contig 10346 bp, 4 predicted proteins | sample 9134231 | NCBI WGS metagenome assembly JAEEGL01 (sample SAMN16246548, study PRJNA631951) | gut metagenome | biome: gut microbiome; feature: rumen; material: fiber-attached | host: Bos | place: Iran: Karaj | collected 2018-10
CCGGACCTCCTCTTTGGGGAAGAGGAGCGTTCCCAGCTCCGTCTCCACGCTGAGGGCGGTCCGGATATCGGCCAGGATGGCCACAGCCTCGGCCCCCAGAAGGAGCTTCACCTCGTGAGCCTTCTCGCTGATGACGGTGAGAAAAACGGTCTCTGCGGGCTCTTCCTCCTCCAGCACAAAGAGGATGGACTCGGTCTCCAGGGTAGCCAGGGCGATCCCGTTCACCGTCTCGGCCGTCAGCTCCAGGCCCAGCGGCTCCTGCTCCGTCTCTTCGTCCTCCGAGCTGCTCCCGGCCTTTCCGAAGGCAATGGTTTTCGCCAGAAGGTCGATGGTCACCGGTACGGTGGTGATCCTCCCGGATTCGGCGATCCGGAATTTCATCGGAATGGGCTCCTTGTCCTTGAATGCGGTCTTGTTGGGGGCGTTGGTCATTTCGATGGTGAAGGCGCCGAGGAAGAGCTCGGCCGACGCGGTGCCGACCTCGCCGTCCGTCACGGTGGGGTAAGTCACCCGATCATAGGAGCTGTCCAGCATCGGCAGGGTGAAGGAAATGCTGTAGTTGTTGGAGTTGGGACCGCCGATGACGTGCATGTCCAGCGTCGTGCCCGCGGGGAAGGGGGCGGCCCCGCTGACGACAGCGACCGTGATCTGGTTGTCGTAGTCCCCGGTGACCAGGGTTCCGGCGCTCCAGTCCAGCTCCAGCTGCCGGGGGAAGAAGGAACGGGCGAGGGGGACCTGTCCCGCGTCGTAGCTGTCCAGGTAGGTCTGGGAGATGCCGACGCAGGGGATATAGCTTTCCCCTTCCGCCAGGGGGATGCGGAATTCCCACTTGCCCTCGTCGTTTTCATAGCCATGGACCCAGTTGTCGCGGTTGTCGCCGTTTTCCACGGCCTCCTCATAGGTGCCCTTGAACAGCTCGTGATACCCGCTGCCGTTGAGGGCCATGACCAGCTCGCAGCCGTCCTCGGACTGCTCGATGTAGGCGCTGTAGGCCTTGAACATGGCGGTGTTGTTGGTGATCTCCAGGTCGATCCGCTCGGCCTCCTTCCCGCTCACCGCGGCCTGGACCCGGCACACCGGCGGGACCAGGATATCCTCTCCCGCCCCCAGGGCGGAGATGAGATAGCTCCCGCTCTCGTCAAAGAAGAGCGTCACCATGCCGAGGCCGTTGGTCACATAGGCGCTGCTGTCCCCGTTGACGGTGATCCGGGCCCCGGCATAGGGGGCGAACACAAGGCTGCCGTCTTCGCCGTAGGAGGCGGTGAAGAGCGTCAGATTGACCGAGCCGTCGGGCGCGGCGGCGTCGGCTTTGTCAAAATAGGCGTAGCTGTCCGACCAGTTCGCCGTGTCGGTATAGATCCAGGCGGTGATCCGGTCGCCGTCCCGCAGCTCATCGGCAACGCTCCAGGCCGGCGCGTTGTTTACATAATATCCATAGCCCCAGGAATCGTCCCCCCAGAAGCGGGACATCAGATTCCCGTCGGAGGCGTACCCCGCCGCCGCGCCGCCGGGGTAGAAGGCGTCGTGGGCGGCGATCATGGCCTCATCCAGGCTGAGGCCGCCGCTGCGGTCCAGGTCCGTCACCGTAACGGGAAGGGCGGCCACAAGGCTGCCGTCCGCAGCCGGGGCGAGCTTGCCGCCGGCGCAGATGGTCACGGTCACGGTGATGTCCTCTGCAGGGGTGCCCTCCTGGGGCTCGTTGCCGGGGTCCTGGGGTTCGCTGCCGGGGTCGGACTTCAGGACCAGGGCGGCGGCAGCCTCCTGAATTGCCCGGGCCATGTCGTCCACCTGGGCCTGCTGCTCCGCCGGGAGCTCCCGGACCACCGCCGCCAGGGCGGCGTTCAGGGCGGCGGCGCTCTCCTCGGTATAGGGGGTGAGATCGGCGGGGACGGCTGCCAGGGCGGCGTCCACGGCGGAATAATCCGCGGCCTCCGCCGTCGCCGCTCCGACGGTGAGGGTGCCCCCGGCCTCGCTGACGGTGAAGCGGTATTTGCTCCAAGCCTCCTCGTCTGCGGCCCGGAAGATGAGGACAAAGGGCGCGTTCAGCAGGGTCTCCACAGAGGCGGGGTCGCCGGGGGTGCGCAGCATCCGCACCGGGATCGCAAAGACATTCCCCTCGCCCGGGACGATCCCTTCCGTGTCCGCGCCGATCCCGGCGGCTTCGTCGAGGAAGGCCCGGTCGAAGGCGCCGCTGCCCAGGGTGAGAAGCAGCTCCGTCTTGTACCCGTTGGAGTTGGGGCCGCCCACAGTGTGCAGGGCCGCGGAGCGCAGGGGGAATTCCTCTGTCCCGTTGGTGACCGTCAGGGCCGTGGTGTTCTCGTAGTCACCGGTGGTGAGGGTCTTTGCCTCGAAGTCGATTTCCGCCTGCCGGGGATAGAAGGCCCGCTCCAGGCTGTTTTCCCCGCTCAGGTACTTTTCGTAGTAGGAATTGGAGATGGCCACCAGGGGGAGATAGCTCTCGCCCTCCGCCACGGGAATGCGGAATTCCAGCTTCCCGTCGGCGTTCAGTTCGCCCACGATCCAGTTCTCCGTCTGATTGCCGTTGGCGGCGGCCTCCTCGTAGCTGCCCTTGAAGAGCTTCCCGTAGCCAGAGCCGCTGAGGGCCATGACCAGGGTCGTGTTCCCGTCCAGGGTCTCCAGAGACGCCGTCACCGCCTTGAACATGCCCGTGTTGTTGGTGATGCTCAGCTCCGTGACCTCCGGGGCAGGGGCCTCTCCCGGCTCCTGGATGGCGGTGGTCAGGGAAAAGGCGATGGGCGTGGGCATGCTGGTGGAGATGCCGTTGAAATAGAAGGTGCCGTTCAGGTCGATGGGCACATTCGCAAACTCGCAGCTGCCGCTGCTGTTGGTCCTGGGATAGGTCCTGCCGTGGAGGAGGATGCCGGAGTAGGTTTCGCTGTCCACGGTGACGACGGCATAGGCCCTTCCCTCCGTGACGGTGACCTCCTTGACGCTCCAGGGCCGCTGCCGGGGAGAGGTGCTTTTTCCCTTGCTGTACTCGGAGCCCAGGGCGGGGACGGTATCGGCGGAGTAGGTGCCGTCCGGCAGCGTCGTGCGGTTGTCCGGCAGCTCGAAGGACCACACGGTCCAGAGGGCGGACTCCAGCACCCGGCCCAGGGACTGGCCGGAACCGGGGTGGGTGACCCGCCGGTCCAGGGCGGCCTGATCGTCGGGACTCAGGGCGTCGTAGGCGGCCTGGACCGCCTCCACGGAAGCGAGGTCCGAGTCGCTGTAGTCCCTCGCGTCGGCGGACAGGGCCTCGATCATGGCGGCGACTTCCTCCGCGCTCCCCTCTGCAGAGGCGGAGACCGGCATCACGGACAGCAGCAGAAGGAGCGCCAGCAGCAGTGTCAGCAGTCTTTTTCCTGTGTTTTTCAAGCTTATCTCCCTTTCCGGGACCGCCCGGGGCAGTCCCATACAATCTGAGCGGCATGGAGGCATGCCGTTGAGGACAAATCTGCGCTTTTCCGCCGCCGTTCCGCGGGAGCGGCGCAGCGGCGGCGCGTCCTATTCTCTCTGCAGGATCCCCAGGGCCTCGGCCTCTTCGATGAGCTGGGCGAGGCGCCGGTTGCTCTCGCCCAGGGGGAAGGAGGTGCAGATCACGCTGCTGCACTGCCGCAGGACCTCCCGGGCGCGGCGGAGGGCCTCGTCCCCGATGGGGCGGAAGGGCGTTTCGGAGATGACCTCCGCCGCCAGGCTTCTGGCCACGGGGTAGTCCAGGTCGTTTTCATAGAGGATGCCGGCGTAGAAGGGCCGGTCCTCCTTCTGCAGGCGGCGGAAGATGGGAATGCCGCTGCCGCAGCCGGAGATGACGAAGGTCTCGGCCTTCCCGGCGGGGGCGGGAAGCTCCACGCTGCCGAAGGCGATGTTGAAGGCTCCCCGGGGGATGCCGTAGAGCTCGTTGATGATCTCCTCCCGGAAGATCTCGTCCGGGGTGCCGAAATAGCGGATGGTCTCTCCCCGGACGCAGAGGATCCGGTCGGAGATCTTCTGGGCCAGGTCGATCTCGTGGAGGGACATGATGACGGTGATGCCCTTCTCCTTGGCCATGGAGCGCAGGATGCTCAGCAGCTCCAGCTTGTGCCGGATGTCCAGGAAGGAGGTGGGCTCGTCCAGAACGATGATCTCCGGCTCCTGGCAGATGGCCCTGGCCAGCAGGACCCGCTGCCGCTGCCCGTCGCTGATGGCGGTGAAGTCCTTCTCCGCCAGCTCCAGGGCGTGGACCCGCTCCATGGCGGCGCTGACCTTGTCCCGGTCCGCCTGGGAGAGGAGGCCCAGGGTGCTGGTGTAGGGGTAGCGGCCCGTGGAGACCACGTCGAAGCAGGTGAGCAGCTCGCCCTTGATGCGCTCGGTGAGGACCACCGCCAGCTTTTTGGACAGCTCCTTGTAGCTCATGGCGTTCACGCTGGCGTCGGCGATGAGGCTGTCTCCCCGGACGGCGGCGAGATGCTTGGTGATGGTCTTCAGGATGGTGGACTTGCCGGAGCCGTTGGGGCCGATGAGGGTCAGGATCTCCCCGGGCCGGACGCCGATCTCGATGTCGTGGATCAGGGCCTTGCCCCCGTAGCCCACGGAGAGGTCCGAGGTGCGGAAGTAGAATTCGCTCATCTCCGCTCCCCCCCTCAGCCCTTTTCGCCGTGGCGGCGGATGAGCATGGCGATGACCACCGGCGCGCCGAAGATGGCGGTGACGGTGCTGATGGACAGCTCCACCGGGGCGAAAATGGTCCGGGCCAGATAGTCGCAGAACATGCAGAAGACCCCGCCGCCCAGGAAGGAGGCCGGGATCACCAGGATGGGCTTGGCCGTTTTCAGCAGCATCTTGATGAGATGGGGCACCGCGATGCCCACAAAGGAGATGGGACCGGCGAAGGCCGCCACGCAGCCGGCGATGAGGCTGGACATGAGGATCAGGATCACCCGGAAGCGCTTTACGTTGACTCCCATGCTCTGGGCATAGCTCTCGCCCATCTGGTAGGCTCCGATGGGCTTGGACATGAGGAAAACGGCGGCGAGGCAGCCCAGGATCAGGAAGGAGAAGAAGCGGATGTCCTCCCATTTCGTGCCGGAAAAGCTGCCCTGGGTCCAGTTGTGCAGGTTCACGATGTCGGAATCCTGGGCGAAGGTGATGAGGAATTCCGTGGCGGCGGAGCAGATGTAGACGATCATGATGCCCGCCACCAGCAGCATGGACATCTGCCGGATGCTCCTGGCAGCCAGAAGCACGAAGCCCATGGCGATGAGGGCCCCCACGAAGGCGGCGATGACCATCATCCAGGAGGAGACGTAGTTGACATACCGCAGGGCCACGATCATGACCAGGGCCACGAAGAGCTTGGAGCCCGAGGAAATGCCCAGGACGAAGGGCCCGGCGATGGGGTTGCCGAAGAAGGTCTGCATCAGAAAACCGGAAAGGGCCAGGCCGCCCCCCAGGACGGCGGCGGCGATGATCCGGGGCATCCGCAGCTTCCAGATGATGCTCATCTGCTCTCCCTCCCGGAGGAAGATGATCCGGGCGATCTCCCGGATGGGAATGTGGACGCTGCCGAAGTTGATGTTCCACACGGTCAGCACGGCGAAGGCCGCGATGAGTCCCACAAATACCGTGAGATACCGGGCCCGGGCGGCCAGGCGGGCGGTTTTGTCCGTCTTTGTCACGCTGCTCCCCCTCACTTCAGATGGAAGATGAAGTCCATCTCTTCATCCGCGGTGCCCGTGAAGATGCGGTTCATCTCCCGGATGATGGAACCCATCTTGTCCGTCTGCTGGAACATGCTGTCGGTGGTGCACCACACGTTCCCTTCCTGCACGGCCTTGAAGTCCTCCAGCACGGGGCTCAGGTCCAGAAGGTCCTGGATGGTGTAGAGCTGGGAGGCGATGCTGCAGTTGTAGATGATGTAGTCGGCGTAGCGGGCGGCGTCGTAGAAGGTCTCCATGCTCATGTTGACGGTGCTGAGCTTGGAGTCGTCGTCCAGCCCCAGGTCGCTGAAGATGTAGTCCGCCCCGGCGATGCGGATCATGGCGGGGACATAGCCGTTTGTCTTGTAGGTCACCACCGAGCCGCTGGTGTTGATGTAGAAGAAGGCGGCGGTTTTTCCCGTGCTGCCCAGGGCTTCCAGCTCCCGGATCTTGGCAACCTCGCCCTCGAAGACGGCCTCGGCCTCCGCTTCCTTTCCCAGGAGGGCACCGTAGACCTTGACCCACTCGGTCCGCCCCAGGGGGTGATCCTCGTAGCTGGAGCGCTCCACCACGGTCTTGATCCCCAGCTCCAGCAGCTTTTCCTTCACCTCCGGGTTGTGGAGGATCATGGTGGACTCGATGGCCAGCTGGCAGTTCCCGGCCAGCAGCACCTCGTAATCCGGGGCGTTGTACTTTCCGGCGTAGGTGAATCTGCCCTCCGCCATGGCCTGGGCCGCCCCCTCGGTGTACCAGCGCTTGGATCCCACGAAGGAGATCTGATCCAGGCCGTCGATGGCGTCCACCAGGGCCATGGGGGAGGTGGCCACCATGTAGACATCCCGCAGGGGCTGCTGCACCACCACGATGTCCTTTTCCAGCTTGGCCGGGACCGGCTGGCCCTCCGGGACCACCAGCATCCGGTCGCTGTTCTTCATGTCGATGAAACGGTAGCCCCCCTCATAGCGGTAGATGGCAAACTGGTCGGCGTATTTCAGGGGGACGGTGCTTTCATATTTCAGATCCCCCACCACGGGAACGTCGGAGGGACCCTCCTGCTTCTTCCCGCAGCCCGCCGCCAGAAGGAGGCAGAGGGCCAGGGCAAGGAAGAGGAAGCGGCGGGGGAGAGCGGTTTTGTTCATCCTGTTCTCCTCCGTTTCTCAGCGCTTTTTCCGGGCGGCGGTGATGCCGATGGCGATAGCGGCGATGACCACGATGCCCAGGACGATGCCCAGGATGCCGATGCCAGGAACCCCCTGACCCCGGGCTTCAAACTGAGAAGCGGGTGCTTCCGTGGGTGTGGGCTCCGATGTCGGTACGGGCGTGGGTTCCGCTGTGGGCTCTGCTGTGGGCTCCGGTGTGGGTTCTGCTGTAGCTTCCGGCGTGGGCACAGGGGTGGGTTCCGTTGTCGGTTCGGGTGTGGGTTCCGCAGTGGGTTCTGCTGTCGGCTCCGGTTCCCCGGCGGGGTCCTCGGCGGGTCCGGCCAGGGCGGGCGCTTCCGTAGGTGCAGTCGTGGGTTCCGGCGTCGGCGCAGGCGTGGGTTCCGGCGTGGGTTCCGGTGTGGGTTCCGGTGTGGGTGCAGACGTGGGTTCCGGCGTGGGTTCCGGCGTCGGTTCCGGCGTCGGCGCGGGTGTCGGTTCCGGTGTCGGCTCGGGCGTGGGTGCCGACGTGGGTTCCGGCGTGGGTTCCGGCGTCGGCGCGGGCGTGGGCTCCGGTGTGGGTTCCGGCGTAGGTGCGGGCGTGGGTTCCGGGGCCTTCAGGGGAATGGAGGAGCCGTCGATCACGATGGTGTATTCGATCTCATAGGGCATGGACATGGCGGAAGTCTGGGCGGTGACCTCTACCCGGCCCAGCTTCGGCACCTGGATCCGGCGAAAGACGCAGATGAAATTCGCGTTGTCGATCTCGGGTACAAAGGTCCCGCAGGCGGTGGAGATCCAGTCAAACTGCGGGGCCTGGTCCCTGGGATCCACCCGCTCCAGGGTGAAATCCACATAGAGGAGCCCGTTTTCCACCGTTACCGTGGCGGTGTCCCAGGCGATGTTATGCCTTCCCAGACCCTCCATGCTGAAGGGGACGGTATAGCTGCCGTCCTCGTAAACGTCCTCCGCCCCGACGGACATCCCCAGCAGACCCAGCAGCAGCAGGGACAGCAGAAGGACGGCAAAGCAGCGTTTTTCTCGTTTCATCCGGCATCTCTCCTTCGATATCTTTTCCGGCGCCAGCGGACATAAGAAAGCGCCCGCTTCCGAAAAAGCAGGCACAACAAACAACCGCGCATCAGAATGCACAGCTCCCTATTGCGGCTGCAAGCCTTCTTCGGCGGCCTTCAACCACGTTTTTCAGCAGGTTTCCTGGCTTGCGGATCGTCGCTCCGGCAGCGCCTTCTCATGCCCGTGAAGGGCACAATGGCATAGGCTGCCCGCTCCCCGCTTACAGTGACCGGATCGCTCAGGCTTTGCACCTGATTCCCTCTTTCTCCGGGGCCGTGGTCACGCAGACCGCCGCTTCCCGAAGCACTGAAAAACATTATAACAAATTATAACAGGGACTCCCTTGGAATGCAATAGCCGGTCCCCGTCTTTTTGGCGCCGGGGAAGAAGGGACGGGGGCCGACAGGGGTCCCGGAAGCGGAAAGGATGCTTTGCAAAAGGGGAAAGGAAGCATCGCAAAAACCGGTTGACAAAACACGGATTGAAATTTATTATGTCATTTGGTGTTTTAGGAGGTTTTTTCCAGTGCCGCCCGAAAGGGAGGGTAAAAGGGAACCGGGTGAAAATCCCGGGCGATCCGGTCACTGTAAGCGGGGAGTGGGCAGCATACGCCATTGTGTCCCATGGGATATGAGAAGGCGCTGCCGGAGCTGCGATCCGCGAGCCAGGAAACCTGCTGGGAGAAAATGGAAAGGGGACGGAGGAGCTTCTCCGCCCACGTCATTTGGAGCTGCCGTCGACGGCTCCGGAAGGAGGAAAAATTGAAAAACGAAGGAAGAAAGCTGCTGTCAGTGCTTCTGACGCTGCTCATGGTGCTGACCATGATCACGCCGGTCCTGGCTGACACCGCCCCCGTCGAGGCCTTTGCCTACGACGGCGAGGATGTGTCGTTCATCAAGGACGACGGCACGGCGTTCGGCATGTTCGCCAGACAGGAGGGGACCACGGTCTACCTTGTCGGGGACGACGTGGTGATCCACTATGTCACCAAGAGCAACGTCCGTTCCAGCGATCAGAGCCTGGTCTATACCTCGCTCCATTGGGGCGCCGTTACCGACGAACTCACCCGGGATGTGCCTGCCAACGCGGACGGTACTTTCGACATCACCCTTCCCAAAGAAAACTGCGGGAAGGCGCTCCCCGTCGCTCCGGTCAAGCCCGACGGCGGCACCACTTCGGCGCAGTACTATCTCGCCATCCCCGCCGCCGACAAGCTGCAGGAGCTGCCGGCGCCCGCTGCGGTGGAACTGGAGGACGGCACCTATCAGCTGCCGGAGCTGACGGCAGGACCCTCGGACATGTTCAACCACTTCGTGGCGGAGTCCAGGCAGCTAGTGGTGGCGGGGGAGACGGCCACCGTCCGCTTCATTACCGACGGTTCCACCGCCTCCATCCAGAAATACAGCCGGATCGCCCTGGGCAAGTCCAGCGAGCTGGTGACGACCGCCTATCAGCCGGAGCTGGCGGAGGGCGTCACGGTCATCGACGGCGTCCTGCAGCCCGCCGACGACTCCGGTACGGACAAGTATCTTTTTGAGGTCACCCTTCCGAAGAACGATGCGGCGGTGCTTCTGGCGAACGATACCCCGGAAGACATCTACATCGTCGTGTGGAACAATAAGGGAGCTGCCTCCAACGACTTTGTGCCCGGCTGGTATCAGGCCAAAAATGACATCTACCTGAGCCTGGGTTCTCTGGGCGAGAAGGTGGTCGAGCCCGTGGTCTATGACCGGAGCTTCACCGTCACGGTGGACGGGACGGCGCTGGACAGCGAGACCTTCGAGCTGGTGGAGAACGGCTATTCCTACGTTGACTACGCCACCCAGGCCACGCTGACGGCGGACACTTATATCGTCACCGTGCCCCGGGGCACCGAGAAGGTCACCCTGAGCTTCCCGGAGAACCGGCTGGCTTACAACTACACCCAGGGCGGCGAGTACCTGGGCGGCTATTACCCCGGCGACACCTATATGACGGGCGCCCTCACCGCCGAGGTGCCCCTGGACTTCGGCAACGACACCACTCCGGCGGACGGCGAGATAGACTACATCCAGGTCCAGACCCCCTATGACGCCGCCTGGAACAGCGTCCTTCTCTTCACCGTCACCTTCCGCTTCGAGGAGGAAGCGCCGGAGGCCTTCATCGTCAATGCGGACAACAGTACGCTGCTGGGCACCTATCTCGGGGCAGAAGCCTATCTGTACACGGGCCCCGTTCCCGAGGGGGCGGAGCAGGTGGTCTTCAGCGACTTTGCCGCCGAGGGGACCCAGCTCATGTCCCTGACCGGCACGAACACCTATCTCAGCGACACCAATACGGCGCCCCTGAGCCAGCTCTTCAAGCTCACCAGAGAGGATGTGGCAGACAGCGATTCCTGGGAGCTGGAGGAGGCGTACGCGGACTACGCCTTTGAAAACTGCCTGGCCTACTTCCTCATGGACGAGGACTACAACATGGC
>JAEEGL014190771.1_pt1 | contig 10346 bp, 10 predicted proteins | sample 9134231 | NCBI WGS metagenome assembly JAEEGL01 (sample SAMN16246548, study PRJNA631951) | gut metagenome | biome: gut microbiome; feature: rumen; material: fiber-attached | host: Bos | place: Iran: Karaj | collected 2018-10
AAAATCAAAGACAAAATAAAAAGCTCTCTGTTTTGGTATAAAAAAGGTGATATTATCAAAGATAAATTAACTTACAAAGCAGGTATTGTTTTTATTTATTTTGATAAAGAAATCGAAATGAATTGTACAATTAACAAATTAAATGATTTAATAACAATAGAAATTGAATAAGGATAACCAATGACAAAAAAAACTTATCAAGTTGCTTTTATAGGAGGGAATATAAATTCTGCAATTGGGCGAACACATAAAATCGCCTGCCAAATGGACGGAAAATTTAAACTCGTTGCAGGGGCTTTCAGCCGCCATACAGAAATAAATAAAGAAACCGCAAATGAATATAATATTCCGCTTGAACATGTTTATGATGATTATAGAGAGCTGCTTGAAAAAGAGAAAAACAATGTTGATGTAGTAATTGTCCTTGTATCAACTGATTTTCATGAGCAAATTGTTACGGATAGTTTAAATAACGGGTATAAAGTTATTTGTGAAAAATCCCTCTCAACCTCATTAGCTTCAGGGGAAAGAATTATTAATTGCATGAAAAAAAATCAAAGCTTTTTAGGACTTATTTATAACTATACAGGTTATCCTATGCTCAGAGTTTTGAAAGAAAAAATTGAAGAAAATGTTTTGGGAAAAATTATAAGTATAAATATCGAAATGCCGCAGGAGGGATATATAAGATATAATCAAAACGGCGAAAAACCCTCTGTTCAAAATTGGAGATTAAAAGATTATGAAATACCCACGATTTCTTTGGATTTAGGTGTTCATTTGCATAATATTATTGCTTTCTTAATAAATGAAAAGCCTTTAAAAATAGTTGCTAAAGAAAATTCCTTCGGATTTTTTAAAGGGTTGATTGATGATGTGAACTGCTTAATAGAATATACCAATGACATTAAGGTTAATATGTGGTATTCAAAATCCGCTCTTGGCAACAGAAACGGACTAAAGATAAGAATTTTTGGCGAAAAAGCAAGTGCTATGTGGTATCAAATGGAGCCTGAAATTTTAAAAATTTATAAAAATGACGGCAGTCAAATAACTTATGACCGCAGTAATGATGTTTTAGGACTCAGCGAAAGATATAACCGCTTCAAAGCAGGACATCCGATAGGATTTATTGAGGCTTTTGCAAATTATTATGACGATTTGTATGAAGCAATAGAAAAATTTGAACAGGGAAAAGATTTCAATACAAAATATATTTTGCCGATAGAAAAATCACTTGAGGGGCTGAAACTCTTTGAAATGGCACACAAATCATCAAAAGAAGAAAGAGTAATGATAAATTTGCGGAGATAATTTTTTTATTTTGTTTTAAAAAAAGGCATAAAAGAATTATCATTTAATATATAATTGCAATAATTATTTTTATTTTTTGAAAATATTTTATAAATATCATCTAACTTTGTATTTTTTGAAAAAATATTGCATATTGTATCAAAATATTCATTTGCTGTAGGAAAAACTTCTGATGAATTGTTAGTTATAATTACTTCAAAAAATGGAAGGACATTATTTTCTTTGCTATAGAGTTTACTAATACAGAAAAATTTATTCTTTTTATTTTCATTTGTAAATTTTATAGTGCAATATTTGTTTGAAAGAGTATGATTACCCATTATATTTTTGTATGGAGCTAAAAATGGCTTTACTTTGCATAAAGCTTCTTTTCTCCGTTTTTTTTCTTGTATTGAATTATAAAGTGGATTTTGTGAATAATCCGGTTTACCTCTAAATAGAAAGAAAAGAGACATAATAATAAAACAAATCACCCCTAAATAGGTAGTAATATTTTCATCATTACAAATAATACAAATCAAACTTATTGCAACAAAAAACACAATATAAAGAATTGGATGTTTGTAATAATCATTAAAGTACTCATGCCTTTCAAAATAATCTTGTTTATAATGGTTATGGAAAAATGTGTACAAATCTATTAAAGGAAGTATTGCTAATAATAAAATATATGTATGAAAAAGAAAAAATAAAAGAAAATTTATACATAAACTTATGCTTATTCCTATTATTTTTAAATTATTGGACTTTTCACTATACCCACTAGATATAAGACCTGTTAAGGTTCCGCATAAGCAAGAAATAACAATACTAACCAAAAAAATAATTATATGTGTAAAAATACTCCAATCTTTTATTAATAAAAAACAAAGAAAAAAAACTAATACTATTAATACTAAATCTATAATTTTTCTGATCATCAAATTTAATCCATTAATTCTAATGGACTTATTTTATCATAAACCTTGCTAAAACAGTTGAAGATATTAATTTGATAAACCAAGGGTACAAAAAAAATTTTGAAGTTGTAAGAAGTTAATTTTAGTACAAATAAATAGGCGGACATATTTGCCCGCCTATATAAATTTATGGTTATTTGTTTTATTCTTCTATATTGTTATTTATTTCTATATCTTCAAATACATTATTATTTTCATCTTTTCCGCCCAAACGACCGAAATTGCCTTCACCATCTATATCTGAAACAGTAAACGATTTACCTGCGGAAGTAGTCATAATCATTTCATCCAATTCTTCTTCATCACTTCTAAAATTTCAGAAATAGAAATGTTATGTTGGTCCTCCGGCAGGAATAACTGATTTGTGGAGTTTGTATTCAAAGCACTCATAATCATTTCATCCAATTTTTCAAGTTTAAAGTCACCAAAATTTTCTTCTACCCATTCTGCAAAATTAGTATTATTCGATTGAGATTTTTTTATTTCCTGTCCTGATAAAGATACTGAAGATACTTTTAATTCTTCATCCATGTGTTAAACGTACACATACCTTATTAAAAAAATTTTTTGGAGAAAATTGCCTGTTTTGTTTATTTGTTTTATTCTATTCAAGACAATATCCAATATTTACAGTCCTTTTCGCTATTGTAAAATTTTATTAAGCTCGTAATATGTAAGTAATATAGTGTAAAGTAGGTAAAGCTTGTATATATTAATAATTTCGGACATGTAATTACAAACGGAGTACCCACAGATTTATTTTGGTGCAAACACTTCGCTTTTTGTAGCACTAAAGTCTATCCTATCGCTTTTAATTTCATAATTTAAAATTAGTATTTTAATATCAAAAAATATTTTTACCTGTTTTATATAAATATACTCAAAATTTTGTTTAGATTGTTAAAAAACATCAGAAAGGGAATATTATCATGATAATTAGGAATATAGGAACATTTACACAAATAAAATCTATACAAAATTTTGGAAAAATGATTCTTTGGCACATATACTTTATCCGCATGGCGAAGAACCCACTGTTAATTCTTTGATAAATAAAGAACCTTCCTCTGTTCAAATTAGGGGGGCTTTCGGCTATTACACAGAAAAAGATATTCCTGCTCTTAATCAAGAAATAGCCCGCCATGAACAAGAATTAAATGACATAAAACAATTTTTAAATACCCCAAGACATGAAAAGTCCTCATTTGATAGAAAGCAAGAAGAGATAGAAAAAGAAATAAAGTTTTTAGAAAATGCTATAGAAGAAATTAAAAGAAATGGGCGAAGCACATTACACTAGTTTCTTACTACTTCAAAAATTTCTTTGCACTTTTTGAATACTTCTTTTGTATCCTTTAAGAAAAGCATGTTAGCCCCGTCACATGGGGCTAAATCAGGGTTAGGATGGACTTCAAAGAATAGTGCATCACATCCTGCGGCAACTGCTGCTTTTGCCAAAGTAAATACGTATTTTCTTTCGCCTAAAGTTTGTGTTCCGCCTGCTCCCGGTAATTGAACACTATGTGTTGCATCAAAGACAACAGGAAAACCTATTGACTGCATAATAGGAATAGAACGCATATCAACAACGAGATTTTGATAGCCGAAGGATACTCCTCTTTCGGTAAAGGTAATATTATTATTTCCGCAAGCCAAAACTTTATCAGCACTATTCTTCATTTGTTCGGGAGAAAGAAACTGTCCCTTTTTTATATTAACGGGTTTTTTGGTTTTTGCTGCAGCAACGAGCAAATCCGTTTGTCTGCATAAAAATGCGGGGATTTGTAAAACATCAACAACAGAAGCGACAATTTCGGCTTGGTCAGGGATATGAATATCGGTTAAAACAGGAACTTCAAACTCACGTCTTACTTTACTCAAAAATTCTAACCCTTTTTCGAGTCCGACACCTCTGTAAGAATTTATTGAGCTTCTGTTAGCTTTATCAAACGAAGATTTAAAAATAAAAGGAATATCTAATTCGGAAGTTACTTTTTTTAATTCTTCGCATGTCCTCAAGGTAATTGATATATTATCTTCAATAGCACAAGGTCCTGCAATAATCGTTAATTTACCGCCGCCAAATGATACATGTTCGTTAATCGTAACTTCTTTTACCATAATTTTTCTCCTGTTATTTTTTAAACTTCCAAAATCCTAAATGTAGCATAGCAAGAAATGGAATTAATTCAAGTCTGCCTATTATCATATTAAATATAAAAATTATTTTAGTGGGTATTCTTAAACTCTCGAATGAACCCATAGGCCCTATCTGTGCAAATCCGGGACCGACATTACCTAGTGTTGCGGTAGAGCCTACTACTCCTATCAATAAATCGTTTTCTAAAGCTGAAACAACTAAAGAACTTGTTATCAAAATAATGAAATAGAACAAAATAAATCCTATGATTTGACGCAAAACTTCATTCGGAACGGTTAATTTTCCGAGCTTTAAGGGAATTACCGCATTGGGATGAAGAATTAAAGTTATTTCTCTCCACAAATATTTTAAAACTATTAAAACCCTGACAGATTTAATACCGCCGCTTGCACTACCTGCACTACCGCCGATTAGCATAAGAGCAAAAAGGAGTAATTTTGCCGAGTTTGTCCAATTATCGAAATTTACCGAAGCAAATCCTGCAGTTGTTAAGACTGATATTGTTTGAAACAAAGCATCACGCAGGGCAGTAAAATATTCATAATGATTATGAAAAATTAATACAACAGTAAGAATTGCGGATATTCCTAAAAATACCCATAAATAAAAGAAAAATTCGGCATTTTGTAAAAGTGATTTAAGTTGTCTTTGTACAACTACTCTGTATTGCAAAGAAAAATTTACACCGGATAAAAACATAAATAATGTTATTATCCAAATGACTGCAGAGTTATTATATCCTATTATGCTTGATTGGTGCGGTGAAAATCCTCCGCCTGCAATTGTTGATAAAGAATTGCAAACCGCATCAAAAATAGGAAGTCCTGCTATTTTTAAACAAATTATTTCAATTAATGTTAATGAAACATAAATTACCCATAAAGAAGTTGCTGTTGTTTTTATTCTCGGTGCAATTTTTTCTTCGGTGGGACCTGGGGCTTCAGCAAAAAACATTTGACGACCTGCAACTGCAAATTGAGGTAAAATTGCGATAAACAAGACGATTACTCCCATACCTCCGAGCCATTGACTGAAAGAACGCCAAAAAAACATTGTTTGCGGATATTTTGAAAAATCGGTTAATATGGTTGCACCTGTTGTTGTTACTCCTGATACTCCCTCAAAATAAGCATTCAGAGGTGAAAGTCCGTAAAACAAAAAAGGAATAGCCGCAATAAACGCTATTATTATCCAAGTAAGTGCAACTATAAACAAACCTTCTTTTTTTTGTAAATCATTAAAATTACTTTTTTGCTCGGTAAATAATCTGCAAATAAAGCCTAATAATATTGATACTCCCGAAGCTGTTACAAACGGCAGTATTGAATAATAATCATTATAAATTAAAGCTACAACTATCGGAATTAATATTAAAAAACCAAAACCCGTTAATACTAAATTTAAAGCTGATAATATATAATCTTTTCTCATTTTTCTAAAAATTCTTTCAGTAGTTTAACATCTTCACTTTTTACAAAAACAATTATTTTATCATCTTTTCGAAGCAAAGTATCACCTTTGGGTATAATAATTTTTTTGCCTCTTTTGATAATTGCTATAACGGCTTTAACAGGCAGATGAACATCTTTTATCTGTTTGTCAAATAACTTTGCACAAACATCAAATGAAACAATTTCAGCTTTTCCTTGTTCAACCGTTAAAAGTATATTGGAATGTTTTTCTATAATTTTGTTTTTTAATTCGTTTATTATTAAGTCATTGGCACAAAGGGCAACATCGATACCTGCTTTTTCGAAAATATTTACAAGATTTTCATCATTTACCCTTGTAATAACTCTTGTTACTCCCATCTGTTTATCGATAAGAGAGCAAAGAAGATTTGTTTCATCACTATTTGTAACATTTACAATAACATCAGAGGATAAAATTTCTTCTTCCTTTAAAAAATCAATATTATTGCCATAGTTTTTTAATACCATGGTTTTATTGAGCTTTTCCGATAAATATTCACATCTCTCATCATCAGGTTCGACAATTTTTGTTGAAATTCCTATATCCTCAAGTCTTTTAGAAAGTAAAAAGCCGACAACACCGCCGCCTATAACAGAAACATTATTTACCTTCTTAACTTTTTGGTAAAAATAATCTCTTGAAAGTATATTAAGTGCTTTATCAGTACCTATGAAAATCGTTTTATCATTTTCTTTGAGTTTTGTCGCACCTGTGGGAATAAAAAGTTCTTCATCACTAATAACACCGACAACAAGAGTGTTTTCAGGAAAATAACAATCCTTTAATTCCTTGTTTTTTATCGGGGAATCAGCTTTGATACGATATTCAAACATTCTTACTTTGCCGTTTTCCAAATATTCAACATCAATAGCTTCGGGAACGGTAATAATACGATATATTTCCTGAACCAATAATTCTTGTGACCAAAGGACATAATCAATTCCCATTTCTTCAAAATACATATTATCATTATCATTTTTGAAACTTTTAAAATATTCCAATTTACTGACAAATGCGACTGTTTCAATATCAGATATTTTTTTAGCTGTCCAAGCAGCAACTATATTTGCTTCATCTAATTTTGTACAAGCAATAAACAAATCGCTATTATCAATTTCAGCAAGTTTAAGGCTTTGAACATTTGCAGCATTACCTTTAACAAATCCTATATCAAGCTTTTCGAAATTGTCAGGCAATTCTTCAATTTCATCCATAATAACTATATCATTTTGCAGACAAAAAGCTTCAGCTATTTTATAGCTTATTTCATTTGCTCCAAAAATTATTATCTTCATTTTTTCCCTCAATTACGTTATTTAACATAGAAATATACTATCATATCAACATGTAATTTATTTTTATTTTCTTTAAAAGGCTCCATTTTTACTGTTTTTATTGAAACCAAATAAGGGAGAGAAAATAACTCATTCATCAATCTGTAATATGAAGTATATGTTGAATTCATTTCCAAATAAAATCTTATTGTTTTTACACCAACAGGAACGGATTCTGAAGGAACAGACTCTATATTACTGTTATATGACAAATCTAAAATTTCATTATCAGTTTTTTCAAGAGTAGTAATTAAATTTGTAACAAAATCTATTGCGGAAGCTTCTATACTGAGTCCTTGGTATTTAGGCTTATAAATCTTTACATCTACCTCTTTTACAACAACTTTATTTCTGTTTTTTTCGGCTTCTTTATCTTGTATCTGTTTTTTTAAGTCTTCTATGCTCTGTTTATTGTTTTTTATAGAATCATATCCGTTTTTACAATTTATGATTTTCTCCCAAACATTTTCAGGATTAAGAGGAAGGAAAGAAGATGTCGGTCCAAACCAAAAGAATATACAAAAACCTACAATTAAAATACCAAGCAAAATATATTGGATACATTTTGGTCCTGAAAGAAAAGTTAAAATTTCATTAATTCTATCATTATTCATTATTCTACATCCTTTTTAGGGGTACTTGGCGGCGGCGGAGCCGGTAAGGAAGCTCCCGGAGGTAACGGATTACCGTCACTATCAACAGTCGGTTGTTGTTCATCTTTAGGCGGTGCAATCGGAATAATAGATGTTTTCGGATTAGCAGGTGCTACATTATCACCAATTATAAAGAAATAAGTTATCTCATTTTTTTCTTCATCATCCGCATTATCTGAAACAAGTCTGTCTGATAATTCATTTTGTGAAATTTCCAATTGATTTATTGTTAAATTCGGGAAATTCGCATTTGTAGAGAGATTATCATAGAACGATAAAATGTCATCCATTCTGTAAGAACGACCTTTTAAGAAAATCTTTGAATTTTCCGAAAGTTGAAATTCTTCTATCCAAAGCATTTCAGGAATAGAACGTCCGACAGCACCGTAAGATTTTAACATCTCTTTATTATATGTATATTTGTCAAGCAAAAATTGTTTTTCTGATATTCCGTTATTTACCTTATTATTATCTCTATCAAGTCTTCTTTGTAACTCTCTTATTTCATTTTCTAATTGATCATTACTTTTTGCATTGGAATTATTTAAAGAAATCAAAATTATATAAACAGCAGCAGTAAGCACAATAGCAATAGCAGAAATTATAATTACAAAATTCAAAACTTCTTTTGGTGTAATTTCTTTATCACCCCAATAAATTGAATCTACCGTATTATCAATAGCAACGGCAACATCAACAAAATTGAATTTAAATCCATCATTTTTTGCCCAATTTGCAATACCTACGGCTTCTAATGAAATCCTTACTTTCTTTGATTGAGTAACATTAAGACCAACTTCAACAAGTTGTTTTCTGCTTTTATTATCATCAATATAAGTTACTTTTGCTCTTGTATTTATTAAGCTTGATAAATATTCTGCCGAAACATCATCCGATTGGCTGACTACAACGTAAGCAGCAGAGGGATAATTGTTCATAATAAGTTCAAATGAGGATATTATAACCTGATATACTTCCTCCTCAGAGAAGGATTTTACGGCTAACGGTTCTTCATATACGCTGACTAATTCATTCCCTCTCATATAGAATAACATATAGCTGTTAGAAGTAATATTTAAAATTGACCAATTTGCTTTTTCTTCTATATATTTTTGATCAATTTTTCCTGTCGTAACAACACCGTTTATTAAAGAAGAAAATGAAGAATCTATTGCTAAAAGAGTCAAACCCAATTCGTCTTCGAGAATATTTTTTATTTGCGCAAATTGGTCTTCTCTAATACCGGTATAACAAACAACAAATTGATCAGAGGCAGCTTCCGATTCTATTTCATAATAACTTGATGCTGCATCATATTTTTTAAAAATATAATTTTTTTCAAGCTCTGCCATTAAAGCTGTTTTAATATTGGAAGCATCGCCTTCTTTAATGCTTGAAAATAATACAGCATGGTCAATTACAACGGTAGGAATAGAAACATAAGCTTTTGAGCTTTTCGGACTTATTCCCAATTCACCTAATACGGCTCTTAATTGATTTTCAAGTTGAGAAAAATTTTCTATTTCTTTAGTAAAAGCATTATATGATATAGGAATACTCGAATAATTTGTTATCATGAAATTTTTATCCAATTCCATGATTTCGATTTCAGATCTTGCAGATATATTTATGGCAATAGTTTTTGCCTTACTTTGTATCTGATCTAAAAAATTGTTAAGTGAATCTGAAAAACCCATATTTTATTAAATCCCCATTAATTTTATTAAGTCGTCAGGTCTTGACGAAACGGCAAGTGCATCATCATAAGAAATAAGTCTTTGGTTATACAAATTTTTAAGCGCACTTTCTAAAGTAATCATACCATATTGAGCCCCTGTTTGCATAGCAGAATAAATTTGAATACCTTTTCCTTCTCTGATTAAATTAGATATAGCAGGAGTAACAATCATAATTTCCTGAGCAAGAACTCTGCCTGCTTTTTTACCGTCCATAGACAGTTTAGGCAAAAGAGTTTGTGCAAATACTGCCGTTAAACTTACGGATAATTGTGTTCTTATTTGCTGTTGCTGCCCCTCAGGGAAAACATCAATAATTCTGTCAATTGTTTGTGCGGCACTTGAAGTATGTAATGTTCCAAATACCAAGTGACCTGTTTCTGCAGCTGTTAAAGCAAGCTGTATGGTTTCTAAGTCACGCATTTCACCGATTAGTATAACATCAGGATCTTCACGCAAAGCACTTCTTAATGCATTACTAAATGAACGTGTATCGCCGCCTAATTCTCTTTGATGAACAATACTCTTCTTTGATGTATGAATAAATTCGATAGGATCTTCTATTGTTAAAATATGCGAAGATATATTTGTATTAATATAGTCAATCATTGAAGCAAGAGTAGTTGATTTACCTGAACCTGTAGGACCTACCACCAAAACCAATCCTCTTGTTTTTTGAGCAACCTCCCTAACTACCGATGGTAACCTTAACTGTT
>JAEEGL014735513.1_pt1 | contig 10346 bp, 8 predicted proteins | sample 9134231 | NCBI WGS metagenome assembly JAEEGL01 (sample SAMN16246548, study PRJNA631951) | gut metagenome | biome: gut microbiome; feature: rumen; material: fiber-attached | host: Bos | place: Iran: Karaj | collected 2018-10
CGACGAATAAGGGTATTTCACGATGGATGCGAGCGTCGAATAGGTCATGGCAAAGCCGCCGGGACGGCGTCCCTTGAACTGGTGGACCAGCGTGCGGAACGAGTTGGCGTTGCCCTCAAAGTGGATGAGGTCATTCCATTGCTCCTCGCTGAACTTGTCCTTGAACTCCAGCCCGCGACCCTCGCTGAAGTAGGCCCCGATGGTTTTCTCGCCCGAGTGGCCGAACGGCGGATTGCCCAAGTCGTGCGCCAGGCAGGCGGCAGCGACGATTTCGCCGATATCACGCAGTTTGTCGGCCCAGGGCTCGCCCCTGTAGCACGGCATGAGCCGGATGACGATCTCACGCGCCATCGACTTGCCCACGCTAGACACTTCCAAGCTGTGCGTCAAGCGGTTGTGCACAAAGATGCTGTCGGGCAGCGGGAAGACCTGCGTCTTGTTCTGCAGGCGGCGGAAGGGCGACGAGAACACCAGTCGGTCGTAGTCGCGCTCAAAGTCACTGCGGACTCCCCCACCCTTACTGTCGTGGTAGTGTTCCAGTCCCAGACGTTTATCCGATATCAATCGGTCCCAATTCATTCGTTGCATTACCATTGTCATTTCTTATTATTGCACAAAATTAAGCTTTTCTGTCCAATAGAGCAAAAAAACGCAGAAATACCCCATAAACGCGACCGATTTTATTTGATTTGAATTATCATAAAATGATAATCACTTTATGATAAAAATCTATTTGACCTTAAATAAGCAGGTTACTGTTCCAGCTGCTCGGCAACCCAGATAACCCACTCGTCGATGTTGTCGGTCAAGCGGGCAGGCAACGGCAAGTCGATGCGTACGTCGGGGGCGATGCCAGTGGCGTCAATGCCCGTCTCGGGAAGACCGATTCGACGTGACGTGGGGACTCCAAAATAGCAATTATGATGCTTGAAGTGAAAATATGAGAGATTCGAGTAATCGAGGCACCCTCTCGTATTATCACGCCCGTACACTGTCGTGCGGTAGCTCGTTGCCTTGATTTCTCCCACCATGGCTTCGGAATTGCTGGCGTTAGTGTTGTCAATGATAATGGCGGCTTTCTTGACCGACTTATCCACCTTCTTGATTTTTCTCACAATTTTCCCATCCCTGACATGGGGAAAACGTATAAACTCACTATTGGGATGTTGAAGTGACACCTTTTTCAATGCTTCACCATTTCCGTGTTTCACTTTATTGGTTTTATCATAATCCATATACCATTGGATATTCTGCGGAGTATTACGGAACTCAACTCCGGGTATCGTGTTCTCATGATCATAGAGCAATACCATGTATGGTGTCCAGCGTGTATCGCCGCCACCATTGCCACGGATGTCAATCACGAGGTTCTCGCAATGGGATTGTTTGAATTGCTTTATCGAGTTCTTTATCCATTTTGTGTCAGAGACATCATCACTACAAGACGGGAAACGGATCAAGAAGGTCTTGTCGGTCACCTTGCAGGCGATTGCTGCAGGTTCATATTCCATCATAGCCTCATAATGGATTTCTTTTTTCTTCCAATAATCTTCAGTCCAATTGATCCACTCCCCCTTTTCGTTGGCATAAGAATCCTGAATCTTCAAGTGCCTATCGTTGAACCAGGCTGAATACTCGACTACTGCATTCCATCCCGGACGCTCGCCGTTGGCGACCTGGGCGCGGAGGCGGGTTTTCATTGCTTCATAGTCGGCACGGGTGCTGTCAACAACTTTGTCAGGGAACCCCGCATAGTTATCCTCAATATACCTTACAGCATAGTCGTAATCCTCAAGATGCTGCTCAAGGGTCAACTCTGGCAACTGAGCCAGTGATACCAATTCCATAAACAGGCATAAAACTGAGAAAACCAATCTTTTCATCATCTCTATTCGTTTTTAAATCTACATTTTCTCTTCAAGTCACAAAAATAGACAAAAAACACAATAATGCCATCGTTATTGCCATTAAAAAAGAATCCGGAGCAATCCTGAGTGAAAGAAAATCAGGACAAGATGGGATTGCTATTCTTTTTTAATGTAATTTTGTCATTTAAAACGATTATGTTATGGATCAAATTCATGTGAAGATTGTGAACCGTGGGCCGCATGAGGTGCCGCAGTACGGGACGGCGTTGAGCGCGGGGATGGACCTGCGCGCCTGGCTGGAAGAGCCGTTGACGCTACAACCCTTGCAGCGCGCGCTGGTGCACACGGGCATCTATATCGCTCTTCCCGAGGGCTATGAGTGTCAAATCAGGCCTCGCAGCGGCTTGGCGCTGAAGCGTGGTTTGACTGTGCTGAACACGCCGGGAACCATCGACGCCGACTACCGCGGCGAGGTGGGCGTCATCATGGTGAACCTGAGCAATGAGCCGCAGACCATCGAGAACGGCGAGCGCATCTGCCAGATGGTGGTTGCCCGCCACAGCACGGTGGAGTGGACCCTGGTCGAGGACCTCGACGAGACGGAGCGCGGCGCAGGAGGATTCGGGCACACGGGAACAAGATAAATCAGGTTTTCAATCGCTTGAAAACCTGATGATTAGAGATTAGTGATTAGAGATTAAAGATTAGTGAAGATATATCATCAATTTTAAAACGATGAGACGATATATTGCGATATTGGCCATCATGATGATGGCGATGACCGCCCTGGCGGGCAAGAAGGAGGCGACCAAACGGACTGTAAGCCCTGCCGACCAGCGCAAGGCGGAATACATCTTTGTGCAGGCGCAGAACGAGAAGCTGAAGGACAACTTCGACTCATTCTACGACCTGCTGAGCTATGCCCATGAGATCGATCCTGAGAACACAGCCATATCATTCTATATGGGCATGTGCCTGCTCAAGATGAACAATACGACCAAGGAGCAATGCGAACAGGGACTAAAGCTGATGAAGGCCCACTTTGAGGCCCAGCCCGAGGATTTGTATGAAACGACCTTCTACACTGATGCCAACATGCAGTTAGGTCACCCTGAAGAAGCCTTGCGCGCCATCAAGAAGCTGATTGAGCACAATCCCAACCGATTGGAGCTGCAACTGCGCCTCGCCGAAGCCTATTCCCGCTCGGGCGACTTTGCGCAGAGCAATGCGACCTACGACAGCATCTCCACCATATTCGGCAACTCCATCCAGATCACCTCGAGCAAAATCGAGAACTACATGGCTGTGAACGACAGCACGGGCGCCCTGCGCGAGATGCGCAGCCTGCTGGCAACTGCTCCGCAGAACGACTCCTATAACATCGCGATGAGCGGCCTGTTCCAGCACTATGGCATGAACGACAGTGCACTGTATTACCTGGACCGCGCCCAGGAGTACGCCCCCGACAACGGCTACATCTACCTCACCCGTGCCGAGTACTACAACATGGCAGGCGACAGTGTGGGCTATGAGCAACAGATCTACAATGCCCTCACAGCCGAGCAACTCGATGTGGACTCCAAACTGAGTGTTCTGCTCAGCCACATCCGTCAACATCTGGCCAAGGAGGACACGACGCAACGCATCAACGAGCTGTTCAAGGTACTCATCCAGCAGCATCCCCATGAAGCGAAAATCCATCAGCTCTACAGTGAGTATCTTTACGCCAAGAAGGATCTCAAAGGCGCCATCGAACAGCTGAGCTACAGCCTTGACGTCAATCCCACCGATGCCGACGGCTGGCGCAACATGGTCATCCTCAACATGATGGACGACAACTATCCCGCTGCCGTCAAGGCCTCGGAGAAAGCGTTGGAGTATAATCCCGACAATATCGACCTCAAGAGGTACGTGGCTGGTTGCTATCACCAGATGAAGGAATATCACAAAGCAATTGAGGCATACCAAAATCTCATCAAAGCAGTGGATTCCACCGACGTGGTGACCATTTCTGAGATACTGACCGGAATTGGTGACGCCTACAGTGAGTTGGGTGACTCGGTGAGCACCATCTCACACTATATATTGGCACTTCAGCTCTACCCGGAAAACTCGGGGGCACTCAACAACTATGCCTACTATCTCGCCCAACGCGGAAAAGATCTGGATCACGCCGAAGAAATGGCGGCTCTGGCCATCAAATATGATCCCGACAATGCCAACTTCATCGATACTTATGCCTGGGTGTATTTCGCCAAAAAGGACTATGAAAAAGCCCTGACATACATGAAAATGGCCGTCGAGAAAGACGAAGACAACCACTTGCTGGAGCACTACGGCGATGTCCTGTGGTTTAACGACGAGAAAGAGGCTGCCGTGGAGCAGTGGACCAAGGCCCTCGAGACCGATCCCGACAACGAACTGCTGCAACGCAAAGTAAAAAACAAGACCTATTATGAAAAATAAGCTCACACAACTCAGCATTCTGGTTCTGACGATGCTCGTCATGACCGCCTGCGGCACCACCAAGAAGGCCGCTACCTTCCCCAACACATCGACAACGACGCCCCAGGGCACAGTCACCGTTGACCCGTGTGACGCCATTATCGCCACCCTGGGCAACTGGCAGACCATGCAGACCGGCGGTAACATCAAGCTGAACGCAGGCAGCAGTTTCTCGTCGTCCATCCAGATGCGCATGGTGCGCGATGACGCCATCTTCATCTCGCTGCGTCCCGTGCTGGGCATCGAGGTGGGAAAACTGCTTATTACCGGCGACAGCCTGTATGCCGTGGACAAGGTGCACAAGCGCTACATTGCCGAGAAGGTGTCGCTCTTGACCGCTGGCATTCCCGTCACGGTGAGCGATGTGCAGGACATCTTCCTGGGGCGCCCCTTCGTCATCGGCAAGGGCACCCTGAATGCCGCATTAAGGCAAGAGGTGACCGCCACCAGCGAGGGCAGCGGTGTGACCATCACCGCCAACGAGCACTACAAGGGCCACGGCTATGCCTTCACGTTCAACAAGTCTAACGGCATCGTCTCGCTCAACATCGTGCCGCAGGGCAGCGCCAACGCCGCCTATCAGGTCAAGTACAACGAGGTGAAAAAGACTCCCGCCGGCAACATCGCCCACGACATCAAGGTCAACGCCGTTGTCGATAAAAAGAAACTGGACTTCTCGCTCACCTACAAAGATATCGAGTGGAACGGCAACGTGAAGATCGACCGCAGCGTCCCCACCAACTACACACGCATGAGCGCCAAGGACCTGTTTTCCCTGTTCTCGAACTGATACCCGCGGCCAGAAACTGGCGAATAACATACTATTCGGCGGTTTTCTGCGTTATGTTATTAGTGTAACTAATAGAAGTCAATGAAATTCCATTTCCGCATATTGTTGCTGATGGCATGCCTCATGTGTGCCATCACCGCGTTTTCCCAGGTCAAGATCACCGGTACCGTCGTTGATGCCACCGGGCAGCCCATCGAGTTTGCCACGGTGCGCCTGCTGGGCACTGCTGTGGGCACCAACACCGACACCAAGGGCCAGTATGAGATAACGGTCCCCAAGGCCGACACCATCATGGTGGAGTTCTCGTGCCTGGGCTACTCGACGGTGACGCGCCAGCTTGTCAAGCCCGAGGGCACGGTGACAATCAACCCCAAGCTGTATGAGAAAACGCTGGAGCTGGGCGAGGTGGAAATCACTGAATACAAGAAGCAGACCACGGGCATGCAGGGCATCGACGTGGATATGCTGAAACGCACACCCGATGCCTCGGGCGGCAGTGTCGAGGCAGTGCTCACCACCATGGCGGGCGTGAGCTCCAAGAACGAGATGAGCTCGCAGTACATGGTGCGCGGCGGCTCCTACGACGAGAACAGCGTCTATATCAACGGCATCGAGGTTTACAGGCCGCAGCTCATCAGCTCGGGCCAGCAGGAGGGTATGAGTATCATCAACCCCGACATGGTGCGCAAGGTCGATTTCTCGACGGGCGGCTTCAGCGCGGCCTATGGCGACCGCATGTCGTCGGTGCTCGACATCACCTACCGTGAGCCGGAGGCCTTTGAGGGCGCCTTGGCAGCCAGCATGCAGGGCGGCAGCCTGATGCTGGGCCACAGCACCCGCCACTACTCGCAGATGCACGGTGCCCGCTACAAGCGCAACTCGTCGCTGATGGGTTCGCTGGAGAGCAAGGGCGAGTATGACCCGCAGTATTTCGACTACCAGACGAGCCTCGTGTTCAAGCCCATCGACAAGCTGCGCATCGCGCTGCTGGGCAACGTGAGCATCAACGACTACCGCTTCACCCCCGTGAACCGCGAGACCAGCTTCGGTACCAGCAACGACGTGAAATCCTTCACGGTCTATTTCGACGGCTATGAGAAGGACAAGTTCCAGACCTACTTCGGCGCCGGGGCCATCACCTACACCTTTAACAACAAAGGCACTGACCTGACGCTCCAGGCGTCGGGTTACCGCACCGACGAGCTGGTGTCCTATGACATCCACGGCGAGTACTGGCTCAATCAGGCCGGTAATGAACTGGGCGTGGGCAAGTATCACGAGCACGAGCGCACACGCCTCAAGATGAACGTGATGGATATCACCCTGCGCGGCAACATCGGCATCAACAACAACAGCATATCCTATGGCGTGTCGATGCGCAAGGAGGACATCTTTGACCGCTCCCGCCAGTGGCAATGGCGCGACAGTGCGGGCTACTCCCTGCCTCACATCGCTGACCAGGTCAACGTCATCTTCACCGAGTCGTCGAGCAACGACCTGAACACCACACGCATCGCCGGCTGGCTCATGGACACTTGGCGCTTCACCTCCAATGCCGGATACTGGTCGCTGAATGCCGGTGTGCGCCTGTCGCACTGGAACTTCAACGGCGAGACCCTCGTGTCGCCGCGCGCGAGTCTGGGCTTCGTGCCCGAGCGCAACGGCAACCTGTCGCTGCGCCTGTCGGGCGGCGTCTATTACCAGGCCCCGTTCTACAAGGAATACCGCCAGCAGCTGATGGACACGCTGGGCAACCGCAACATCCTCTTGAACAAGAAGATCAAGTCGCAGCGCAGCATCCAGGTCATCATGGGCAGCGACTACACCTTCAGGGCACTGGACCGCCCCTTCAAGTTCACTGCCGAGGCCTATTACAAGAACCTCTCGAACCTCATCCCCTACGAGATCGACAACCTCAAACTCGTGTACAGCGGCGTCAACTCCAGCAAGGGCTACATTGCCGGTATCGACATGAAGCTCTTCGGCCAGTTCGTTGAGGGTACCGACTCGTGGATCAGCTTCTCGCTGATGAAGACCCATGAAGACCTGAACGGCGTCAAGGTGCCTCGTCCCACCGACCAGCGCTACAGCTTCGCCCTGTTCTTCACCGACTACTTCCCCAACATCCCGCGCCTGAAGTTCAGCCTCAAGGGCATCCTGAGCGACGGTCTGCCCACCACGGCGCCTCACCTGACGCGTGCCGACTCTTATGTGCGCCAGCCTGCCTACAAGCGCGTCGATGTCGGCCTGAGCTACGAACTCATCGGCAAGAACAACCGTCCCTACAGCGGCCCGTTCAGCCACTTCAAGGAAATCTGGCTCGGCCTGGACTGCTTCAACCTCATGGACATCAGCAACGTGAGCAGCTACTACTGGGTCACCGACGTCAACAACATCCAGTACGCCGTCCCCAACTACCTGACGCGCCGCCAGCTCAACGTCCGCCTCTCCGCCAGCTTCTAACCACACACATTGTGGATCACCCGAAGGGCAACTTTTAAGTAACTGCATTCACATCCTGTCTCGGCTGTGTGCTGCTAGGTGACTGCTTGGCGGTCTCCTACTAGGCGGTTCTTGTACTCCGAGCCTGTGGATCGGACAAAAAGCTTTTTGACGTATTGGGGGCCTTGTCGTATCACTATCTTTGCATGTGGAAAGGCAGAAAAACGGTACATTTTACCACTTTTCGCAATTCCCCCGTTTTTTTTCTGGGACTTGGACGCTGCAAAAAGCGATGACAACTGCCGTTACTGATAAAAACTTGCAAGCAGAATGCAGTTTGTGAAAAGTTTTTGTTACCTTTGTCAGTTGAGAACTAACATTCATTATTATCAACCTAATAAAATGAACCAAAATCATGGCTAAACCTTATGTAATCGGAATTGACATGGGTGGAACGAATACCGTCTTTGGCATCGTGGACGCCCGCGGCAATGTGATTGCCAGCAGCTCTATCAAGACTGCAAAACACAGTGACTTCAATGACTATATCGACGAGTTGCACACCGAGCTGTCGCGCTTGATTCAGGACAATGAAGTTGAGGACAAGATCAACGGCATCGGCATCGGCGCTCCTAACGGCAACTACTACACGGGCTTGATCGACCAGGCTCCGAACCTGCCGTGGCCGACTCCCATACCCCTGGCTGAGATGGTGACGAAGAAATTCGGCATTCCTTGTGTGATCACCAATGACGCTAACGCTGCTGCCATCGGTGAGATGACCTATGGCGTGGCTCGCGGCATGAAGGATTTCATCATGATCACGCTGGGCACTGGCGTGGGCAGCGGTATCGTGGTGAACGGCCAGATGGTGTATGGCCACGATGGTTTTGCCGGTGAGCTGGGTCACGTGATTGTGAAGCGCACCAACGGTCGTGTGTGCGGTTGCGGCCGCACGGGCTGTCTGGAGGCTTACTGCTCGGCAACGGGTGTTGCCCGCACGGCAAGGGAGTTCCTGGAGATTCGCGACGAGCCGTCGAAGCTGCGTGAGTATGACATCGCGTCAATAACGAGCAAGGATGTGTATGACTGCGCTGTTGCCGGTGACAAGCTGGCAAAGGATATCTTTGAGTACACGGGAACGATTCTGGGTGAGGCTCTGGCTGATTTCACCAATTTCTCGAGTCCTGAGGCGTTTGTGCTGTTCGGTGGCTTGACGAAGAGTGGTGACCTGATCATGAATCCTGTGAAGGAGGCCTTTGAGCGCAATGTGCTGGGCATCTACAAGGGCAAGGTGAAGATCCTGATCAGTGAGCTGAAGGAGAGCGATGCTGCTGTGCTGGGCGCCAGTGCCCTGGGCTGGGAAGTTAAGGCGTGACCGGAATGATGAAGAGGTTGTTTCTGATTTCGATACTGGCGGCTGTGTGCTGCGGCTGCTTTGTGTCGTGTAATGAGAAGCCGACGCATTACCGGTTTGTGAAGGTGCTGAACGACGGCAAGGAGGAGGTTGAGCAACTGGATGCCAAGGATGACACTGCTGCGCTGAATATCTACATGAAGCGTATGGAGGAGATTCTGGTGGAGAGCATCGAGAAGCAGGAGGAATCTCCCTATAAGTCGATGTTCATCATCTCGCCGGATGGTGACACGCTGAACACCAATAAGGAACTGCTCAAGGCGGTTGTAGAGACTCAGATACAGAAGAATGCGCCTGCCAATGTGGAGGCGCTGCCTGCTGAGCATGTCCAGGCACCGCAATAAAGACTTGAGCTTGACGAAATTTTAATCGGCCTAACGGCCGAGAAATTAAACATAATTTATTATAAAAAATTAAACAAAACGGTATTTTTATTTAATTTTATTAATAATTTTGCGTAATTTCTCAATGAAGCTCGATAATGCTACTGGTTGTCAATTGTGACACTGCGTCATATAATAACCTGTGGATCTAGCATCAACGCCCCCGCCCTAGCGGGCACCCTCTCTAAGCTTAGAGGGGGAATGGCTGGCGCACTGGGTGCTGAAAGCGATACGCTAAGATCCTGCCTACAGCAATAATGCAGCTATAATGCAACGAACCCCGCACCAAATCGGTTGCGGGGTTCATTGATTGTGTAGTGTATCTCAAAGCAGCTTGTAGTGGCCTTATCGCGACAAGACCGCTGATGGCTGCATGGAGTCGTTGTGATTTACTCTTCGGTCTTGGGAGCTTCCTCGACGGCGGGAGCGGCCTCGGCAGCGGGAGCAGCGGCTTTCTTGCGGCTGCGACGCGTGCTCTTCTTGGCAGCGCTCTTCTCCTGGTTCTTGGCCTCGAGCAGTGCCTCATTGAAGTCAACGAGCTCGATGAAGCAAGTCTTAGCATTGTCGCCGAGACGGTTGCCGAGCTTGAGAATGCGGGTGTAGCCACCGGGACGGTCGGCCACCTTAGCGGCAACGGTCGAGAAGAGTTCCTTTACGGCCTCCTTGTTCTGGAGGTGCTTGAAGACGAGGCGGCGTGATGCGGTGGTGTCGTCCTTGGTCCTGTTGATCAGGGGCTCGGCATACACGCGCAGGGCCTTAGCCTTAGCGAGGGTCGTGACGATGCGCTTGTGCATGATGAGCGAGATGGTCATGTTGGCCAACATGGCATCACGGTGGGCGCTCTTACGGCTCAGGTGGTTGAATTTCTTATTGTGTCTCATTGTTTTTTACTCTTTTTCTAATTTGTATTTAGTGATATCCATGCCAAAGTGCAGATTGAG
>JAEEGL015532655.1_pt1 | contig 10346 bp, 5 predicted proteins | sample 9134231 | NCBI WGS metagenome assembly JAEEGL01 (sample SAMN16246548, study PRJNA631951) | gut metagenome | biome: gut microbiome; feature: rumen; material: fiber-attached | host: Bos | place: Iran: Karaj | collected 2018-10
CCAACGGCTATTGAGAATATCTCCATTCGCAGCAACGATATCCGTTACAACCTCCTCGGACAACCCGTCGGAGAGGACTACAAAGGGATCGTCATTCTCAATGGACATAAAATGATTGTACGTTAAACTTAAAATCCTTAGTACCATGAAAGCCTATTTTAGGTATATGCTTAGCCTTGTAGTTCTCCTCGTGGGAACTACAGGCTTGGCGTTCTCGCAAAACATCGTTACGGGTACGGTCGAAGATGCGGATGGTCCGCTCATCGGTGCCAGCGTACTCGTCAAAGGAACCACCGTTGGTACCATTACCGATATGGATGGTCAGTTCTCTATCGAAGCCAATGTAGGCGATGAACTCGAGTTCTCCTATATGGGTTACAGTTCACAAACGATTCAAGTCACGGGTAACACCATCAATGTGACGATGTCTGAAAACACGGAGGTGCTCTCCGAAGTGGTGGTAACCGCCTTGGGCATCAAGCGTGACCGCAAAGCCCTCGGTTATGAGGTTGGCGAAGTCAAAGGTGAAGAGCTGACCAAAGCCAAAGAGACCAATGTGGCGAACTCCCTCGCCGGTCGCGTGGCCGGCCTGGTGGTGCAAGAGACCGCCGGCGGTGCATCGGGTTCGACACGCGTCGTGCTGCGTGGTGCTACGGAGATGACCGGAAACAACCAACCCCTCTACGTCATCGACGGAGTACCGATGGATAACACCAGTTATGGTCAGGCAGGCACCGAAGGTGGTTATGACCTCGGTGACGGTATCTCGTCCATCAACCCCGATGACATCGAGTCGATGTCTGTCCTCAAAGGCCCGGCTGCAGCTGCTCTCTATGGTTCGCGTGCCAGTCACGGTGTGATCCTCATCACCACCAAGAAAGCCAATACCGGCGACGCGAAATGGGGGGTAGAGTACAATGGAACAATGACGTTCGACGTGCAATCGAGCCAGTGGGATAATATCCAACAGGTCTATGGTATGGGATCGGACGGAAAGTACAACGTGGACGCCGTAAGCAACACCAACAAGTCTTGGGGTCCCAAAGCAGACGAAGGCCTGATGCTGCGTTACTTTGACGGGCAGGAACATCCGTTCAACATCATCCCGAACAACACAGCGAATTTCTTCGAACTTGGTCTGACGGCTTCCAACACCGCGGTCATCTCGATGAACACCGGTAAGACAGGTCTCCGCTTTACCTATTCCGACATGCGCAACAAAGACATCCTCCCCAACTCGAAGATGAGCCGTAACACGCTCAACCTGCGTGCGAACACCTCCCTCGGTCCGGTGGATCTGGATTTCAATGTTAACTACGTACATGAGGATGTACAGAACCGCCCTGCTCTTGGTGACGACAAGTCGAACGTAGGTAAGAACCTCATGACGCTCGCTACCACCTACGACCAGGCATGGCTCAAGAACTATCAGGACGAGAAAGGCGAGTACCAGAACTGGAATGGTATGGATCCCTATAACGTCAACCCCTACTGGGATATCTATAAAAACAAGAACCAGTCCTACAAAGACCTCTTCCGTATGAACGGTAAGATCGTCTATAACATCATCCCGCAACTCAAGGTGCAGGCAACCGTCGGGGCGGAGTTCAACCGCTTCGAGTTCTCGGACTTCAAGTACCCGACTACTCCGGGGTACGAGGCAGGGCGTTTGCAGAATACCTATTGGAACAACCGCATGATCAACGCTGAGCTCCTCGCTATTTACACCGATACGTGGGGGGATTTCGACTTCACCGCTACCGCGGGGGCGAACATCTATGACGTCAAGAATAAAACCGTCATTAATACCGGAACAAACATGAGTATCCGCTCGGCGATCGCCCTCAATAGTTTTGAGGAGCAGTCGGTAGAAGAGGGGGCTTATACAAAGCGTGTCGTATCCGTCTTCGGATCGGTAAACCTCGGTTGGCGGCATATGTTATACCTCGACGCAACGGTGCGGGGCGATAAGTCCTCGACCCTCGCTCCGGGTAAGAACCTCTACGTCTATCCTTCGGTCAGCGGTTCGTGGGTGTTCTCAGAACTCATCAAATCCAACCGCAAAGTGCTGCCCTATGGTAAGGTTCGTTTGAGTTGGGCAGAGGTAGGTAGCGATACTGATCCGTACCAACTCGGTCTGCGTTACTCTAAGTCGCAGTTCGGTTATACCGGTTACTCCATCGGTTCGATCTATGGTAACCTCGTGCCGAATGCAGACCTCAAACCGACGCGTACACGTTCTATTGAGACCGGTTTTGAGACCAAGTGGTGCAACCAACGCATCAGCCTCGACTTCACGTTCTATCACCAGATATCACGTGACCAGATCATCGCTATGGCTACCAGCCCGGCGAGCGGTTATGACTACCGCCTGATCAATGCGGGGGCCATCCTTAACCAAGGTTTTGAGATCACTTTCGGTGCCCGTCTCGTGCAAGTCAAGGACTTCAGTTGGGATATCGGAATCAACTGGTCCAAGAACTTCAACAAGGTCATCGAACTTACCGAGGGAACGACCGAACTGGAGTTGGCAAAAGCCACTTGGTGTAATGTCTATGTAGCCGCTCGCGAAGGCGAGGAATACGGCGCCATATGCGGTCCTGCATTGCTCCGTAATGAAGAAGGGCGCGTCATCGTCGATGCTGCCACAGGTCTGCCGAAGTTCACCACCGAGAACAAAGTGCTCGGTAATGCACAATGGAGCTGGACCGGCGGTCTGACTACCACCTTCCGCTATAAGATGGTTAGCATCTCTGCTCTCTTCGATGTGAAGGTCGGTGCTGATATCTTCTCGATGTCCGAGCGTTCGGCATACGAGACCGGTAAGGCCATGGCTACCCTCGAGGGACGGGCTGAGTGGTACGCTTCCGAAGAAGCACGTAAGGCCGCTGGGGTGACATCCGTTGATGCCTGGGTGGCAAGCGGAAACGCCCGCGGCTACGTAGTGGACGGTGTGATCGACAACGGCGATGGAACATACAGTGAGAACACGAGATGCGTCAACCCCGAGGACTACTGGTACGAGGTATCGCGTAAATCTCCGGAGATGTTCATCTATGACAACTCCTATATCAAGTGCCGTGAGTTGACCCTCACCTTGGACTTCCCCAAGAACTGGCTGGATAAGAAAGGTATCGTAAAGCACGTGGGCATCAGCTTCGTGGCACGTAACCCCTTCATCATCTGGAAGAACATCAAGGACATCGATCCCGATGCACAGTATAACACCTCAGGCTTTGGACTCGAGTACGGTTCGCTCCCGAGCCGCCGTAGCTACGGGCTGAATTTCAATATTAAGTTCTAACCCTCTAATCTTGTATGAATATGAAAAGAATATTTTTTATAGCCGCTTTGGCACTTGCTTTCTCTTCTTGCTCCGACAGGATTTATGAGGAGATCAATACCGACTACACCAAGGCCGACGCCATCGAGCCGGCCATGCAGCTCAGTTATGCAGCGCTGCAACTATACGGCGATATGAACTACGTGGATGTACATCGTCTCTATACCTATGCGTTCACCCAACACCTCATGGGATGTTGGAACACCACTAACTATGGCGGCCAACATCGTATGGATGACCAAGAGATGGGACGTCCGTGGAATAACCTCTATCCGGGCGCAATACGCAACCTCACCGATGGAATCTATCGCACGGACAGTATGGCCGAACAGGCGAATATCAACGCCGCGATGCGTATTCTCCGCGTCTATGTGGGCGGATTGCTGACGGATTTCTACGGCGATGTGCCTTATACCGAGGCAGCTCAGGCATATATCAACGGTAACTCCAAACCCAAATACGATGAGCAGAAAGACCTCTATCCCTTGTTCATTAGAGAACTTAAACAGGCGGTGAAACAGTTCAACGTGAAAGCCGAGGCTATCAATAGTGACCCGATTTTCCAAGGTGACATTGAGAAATGGAAAACGTTCGCTAATTCGCTCCGTCTGCGTTATGCGATGCGTATGTCAGATGTCAGAACAGACTCTGCAGCCATCTGGTTTAACGAAGCTTTGAGCGACGGCGTAATGAGCAATACGGAGGACAACGCCTGCGTGGAACATCTCAAAGTGCGCTACAGCTTTGGTCAGGAATCGTATAAAGATTTCCGCGGTAATGCCCTTTCCAAGTACTTCTATGGAAATGACCCGGCGAACAACCCGACCTATATCTGCAGCACCTTATGGAATCAACTCTATGAAAACAATGACCCGCGTACCTTGCGGCTCTGCCGTTTCTATATCGATGACTTCATTACTATATCAACCGGTGAAGGTCGTATAGATATGACCGACTCGGTGATGGCAATGCAGTATGCGAACCCGACGGAGAAAATTGCGCAACCATCTGCCCCTGGTGATTTCTCATGGGACGCATGGCCCGCTTATCCGGACGTCAAGGGAAGCCCTATCGCAAATGCCATCGCAGAAGTGCTGAAACTCCATCCCGATTATAACCCGGCTAAGAACCCGCGTTGGCTCAGACCGAAATTGGCGGAGAACTTCCTCCGCTCGGAGAACCCCGGTATGCTCATGACTTATGCCGAAGTGTGCTTCCTGTGCGCTGAAGCAGCCGTGAAAGGTTGGACTTTGACAACTCCCGTTAACCCCAAAGCTGAGTATGAGAGCGGTATCCGCGCTGCGATGGATATCTATTCCGACTATTACGATTGTGCACGTATCACGGATAGTGAGTACGCAACATATATTGCCCAACCGGCAATCGCCTGGGGCGCATCGATGACGCAGCAGTTGAACCAGATCAATACGCAGGCATGGATACTCCATTTCCATAACCCCGCTGAGGCGTGGGCGAACGTACGCCGTGCCGACATACCGAAATTGGCCGATCCGACACCTGCAGCCAACCCGCTCATTGATGGCGCAAAAATACCTGTTCGTCTCTGCTATCCGCTCAAGGAAGAGACCTATAACATCGATGAGTATAAAGCTGCTATCAACCGTGTCACCGCGACCGGTGTTGCCTACGACTGGCACGCTCCGCTCTGGTGGGATGTGAAATAATCATTCGAGATGCGAGATAAGAAGTAACGTTTAATGTTTAATGTGTTATGTTTATGAAAACAAAATATTTATATTTAGTTGCGTTAGCGCTTCTCGTTTGCTTCACTTCCTGTAAGAACGAAGAGCCGTTTGATACGCAAGATCCGAACGATGCACCGCAGATCCTCATCCCGTATGAGACAGAATCAGGGCACCTCTCTTATGTGTGCAGTACACCGGATACGCCTCTGTACGACTCTGTTGTAGTGACCCCGTCCAGATATACGACGGTCAACTGGTATCTGGATGGTCAACTGGTGTTTACAGGAACCAAAATCAATATGTGCTTCCCGGTCGGAACATACGCATTGGTTATAGAGGCAGTAACCGACGCTGGCAAACGAACAGAACGTACCGGTGGACTCTCGGTTATGCCGTATGATACGGATCCGTATGCTGCTGCCCCGGTGGGCGGTAGACATGTTGTCCCCGGAATGGAAACAACCATTAGCGGAAAGAATCTGAGCAAAGTGGCAAGGATAATTATCACGAAAGACTTGTACGGAGAAGATGAACTCTGTTCGGTTGTTCCTTCTGCCAAGAGTGATGGTCAACTCACCTTCACACTCCCGGCTATCGAGGATGGCTCGTACTATCTTCGTTTCGTGGACGAAGAAGGGAAAGTGTACGGTTCGGATGCCATTTCCATTCTGAACGGTGTCATCGCTCTTTCCGGATACGATGTATTCTCCCCTCTCAAAGAGTGGGTAATCACCGGTGTAAATATGGAGAATGTGGTGGCAGTCACAGTAGGAACAGTGGAGGTAACCGAATTGGTGGCCACCAACACTACAGTCACGCTTACCGCTCCGGATGTAGAGGTCGGTGAATACACCCTCACGATGCGTAATAGCGACGGCTCGTTCGTTAAGTTCGGTACCGATGTAGATGCTCCTACTCAAACCATCGTACGTGCTAGCTTGGAAGTAACGCTTTGGACAGGCCCGGTTGCTCTCAAATGGGATGATAAACGTGTCCGTTTGTCCACTGCTGAAATGGCAGAAGTATCGGTAGGTAAAACGATTTGTATCTATTGGGAAAAACTGCCTGATGGAGATCCGAATTACTACGACGAGAAAGAAGGTAAAGTGAATGTGTATTATAACATGGAAATCATCACGGCATGGTGGACGGATATTATTCCGAAGATCACTTCTTTTGATGAGTCCACTCCGAATCCGATCACATTCACCTATGATGAGGCCGCTCAAGCTCTGGTACAACAACAAGAGGCAATGGCTGTTGTCGGTTGGGGACTGAATATTAACAAAATTACCTATAAATAATGGCTCCTTTACGTGAGAAAATAGGATATGCTCTGGGTGATGCTGCTTCTGGCGGCATCACCTGGAAGATTATGTCCATCGCCTTCCCGATGTTCTTTACCCATGTGTTCGGTCTTACCTTCGCGGACGCGGCAGCACTCATGCTCACTGCCCGTATCTTCGATGTGTTCACCGACCCGCTCATGGGTTCCATCGCGGACCGCACCAAGACCCGCTGGGGTACCTACCGTCCGTGGCTGATCTTCGGATCCATCCCCTTCGGTATCATCTTCGCCCTCTTGCTCTTCACGCCCGACCTCGGCATGACCGGCAAGCGGATCTGGGCGTACTCGTTCTATCTGCTCATGATGGCATGTTACACCGCTGTCAACGTGCCTTACGGTTCGCTGCTCGGCGTGATGACCACCGATGATAACGAGAAAAACCAGTTCTCCGCCTTCCGTATGGTCGGCGCCTACGCCATGGGTTTCATCACCCTTATCATCTTCCCGTACCTGCAGAAGATGGTCGGAGGAACGGAGCAACACCAGTATGCCGTATTGGGCGCTTTCTTCGGACTCGTCGCTGCAGCGATGACACTTGCTTGCGGACTCCTCACGCGTGAACGGCATAAACCCATCATAGCGGAGAAATTCAGTTTCAAGCAGTTCGCGGATCTCTTCCGCAACAAGCCGTGGGTCTATATGACCTCCGTGGCGTTCTGCACGAATTTCTTTAACGGTTTCCGCTATGCCGTAGCAGGATATATGATTACCTATTGCCTTGGCGGCGACGTGACGATCGGTCGCTTCATCATCAACTATACGATGTTCATGGCCTTCAGCGAAGTGACCTGTATGATCTTCGGTGCACTCAGCCCGGCGTTCACGCGTTGGGTCGGTTCCAAACGCATGGCATTCGTGTGGGCTTCGGTCATCTGCTGCGTCTTCTCGGTAGGTTATTTCTTTATCCCGATGGACGCCGCTTATATATGGGCGATGGTGGCCGTTTCCATGCTCGCTTCGGTAGGCGCAGGACTGTACTCGCCGCTGATCTGGTCGATGTACGCAGATGTGGCGGACTATGCTACCGAGAAAAACGGAACGAGTTCCACGGGACTTATCTTCTCGTCCGGAACGATGGCGCAGAAGTTCGGAGGTGCTATCTCCGGTAGTCTCATCGCACTGCTCTTAGGCTACGCAGGACTCGTTTCCCATACCGATATGACCACCGGTGAGACCATCGTTGTTATCGTGAATGAGGAATCGGTGCGCACCATGGTATGGGCACTCTTCTCCCTCTTCCCTGCAGTCATTGCAGCCATCATGGCGCTCCTCGCCTATAAATTCCCGCTTAAAAAGTAAATCACCAATGACCAAAAACGAAGTTAATCGCGCCCTTGCGGCAGAGAATTACAAATTACCAATAGTATTCTTAGCGGTCTGCTCGCTCGTGGCGTGTCATCGCCCGAAGGAGCAGCCGATAAGAATGAACCAAGTCGGCTTCGCACCGCTGCAGGAGATGACGGCGACTATCGATGTCGATTCGCTCAACGCCGCTCCTTGCGAAGTGTTCATTCTCAATGCCGCAGGTGACACGGTGTGGACAGGCATCGCCTCTAAGACCATGGCGAATCCTGTTTCCGGCAAACCGCGTCAAATTGTTGATTTCTCTGCCTTGGACAGTGTGGGTGAATATACACTCATCATTCCATCATTAAGCGCAGCGGCTCATTTCATCATTAAGGATCGTCCTTACAAGGAGCTGACACGTAAGGCTCTCCGTGCGTTCTATTATCAGCGCGCATCGATGGATATTGTCGAACCCTATGCCGAAGGTTATGCTCGCAAAGCCGGTCATCCGGACGATCATGTGCTCGTACATGCTTCGGCGGCCACCGATGAACGTCCCGAAGGAACGGTTATCTCCTCCCCGGGTGGTTGGTACGATGCCGGCGATTACAATAAGTACATCGTCAACTCCGGTTATACGATGGGCGTGTGGCTCATGGCGTACGAGATGAACAAAGCGTATTTCGATACCCTCAACCTCAACATCCCGGAATCCGCAACCGGTAACCCGTCACCTGTAACCCCTCATGTCCCCGATATGCTCGCCGAGGCAATGTACAACATCCGCTGGATGATGACCATGCAGGATCTTGATGGTGGTGTCTATCACAAACTGACCACGCCGAACTTCGAGAAGTTCATTCGCCCCGATCAGTGCAAGCAGCAACGTTACGTCGTGCTCAAGACCACCGCAGCCACGCTCGATTTCGCAGCCACGATGGCACTTGCTGCACGTGTCTATGCCCCCTACGATCCTGACTTCTGTGCACAAGCCAAAGAAGCAGCCGAGATGGCCTTCGCCTGGGCACTCGAGCACCCCGATATCTACTACAATCAGCCGGCGCTCAATGAGCAGTTCACACCTACCATCAATACTGGTGCGTACGACGACTTCGATGTGCATGACGAGTTCTACTGGGCGGCTATCGAACTGGCTATCCTTACCGGAGAAGAAGCGTACAAAATGGTTGCTACGGATCATGCTATAGCGATCGCAGAAGCCAACGGTCAATATACCCCTGCCGTATGGGGCAACGTGGCCGAACTGGGTTACCTCGAACTCCTCATGCACTATGATGAAATCAACAATCAACAATCAACAATCAAAGATCTAACAACCGCGTTGTTAGACTATCTCCAGCCCTTCCTCGACAAAGTTGAGAACTCCGTCTTCCGTTCCCCCTACGGCAATGAGGAGTCGGATTTCTTCTGGGGTTGTAACTCCGAGGGCTGTTGCTGGCGAGGTATCGAGTGCCTCTATGCTTATCGTCTGACGGGCGAACATAAATATCTTGTCAACGCCGAGCGGTGCCTCAATTACATCCTCGGTCAGAATAGTACCGGCTACTGCTACGTCACGGGTTTTGGAACTAAACCGTCCTCGCATCCGCACCATCGTCTCTCTTATTCGCATCCGAAGGGCACCCATCCGGGTTTCCTTGCCGGAGGGCCAAACCCTGAACGGCAGGATGCGGCAACCGATGGGGTCAAGTACCCCAAGAACGTACCCGCCGACGAGAGCTATCTGGACTATCAGCCATCTTATGCCTCCAACGAGGTCACCATCAACTGGAATGTCACCCTCTTTGCCCTCTCTGCCGGAATAGATGCCCTTTGCGAAAATGAGTAAGTATGAAAATCTTCGAGCAGAGTCTCTGTCTCTGCTCGAATCCAATATCCTTCCTTTCTGGGCTATCCGCATGGTGGATAACGAACGGGGCGGTTTCTACGGCCGTATCGACGGACATAATATCCTCCATCCCGATGCGCCCAAAGGGGCTGTGCTCAATGCACGTATCCTATGGGCTTTCTCGGCTGCCTCGCGTGTGCTGCATAGCACCCCCTACCGCCTCCTGGCAGATCGTGCCTACGACTATTTCATGCACCACTTCATCGACCGCGAGTCCGGAGGTGTCTATTGGTCAATCCATGCGGATGGTACACCCCTTGACACCAGGAAACAGACTTTCGCTATCGCTTATGCTATCTACGGCCTCACCGAGTATGTACGGCTGACCAATAACCAAGAGGCACTCAATGCCGCTATCCGTCTCTTCAACGACCTTGAAGCGCATGCCTACAAATTTGAAAATGAGAAAATGAGTAAATGTAAAAATGGCTACCTTGAGGCCCTGACACGCGATTGGCAACCCATCTCTGACATGTGCCTCTCCGAACAGGATGAGAACGCAGCGTTCACGATGAACACCCATCTCCATGTGCTCGAAGCATACACCAACCTCTACCGCGTCTTGGCGGATGTACAAAGGGACGATCTACAACGTTCAAAGGAAAGGATTACAAGGCAGCTCCGTACACTCATCGACATCTTTGCCAACCGTATCTTTGATCCCGCAACCGGTCACTTGATGCTTTTCTTTGACGAGAACTGGTCTTCCCTCCCTTGTGGGGAGGGGCAGGGAGGGGTTTCTTTTTCCCCCGG
>JAEEGL015966929.1_pt1 | contig 10346 bp, 4 predicted proteins | sample 9134231 | NCBI WGS metagenome assembly JAEEGL01 (sample SAMN16246548, study PRJNA631951) | gut metagenome | biome: gut microbiome; feature: rumen; material: fiber-attached | host: Bos | place: Iran: Karaj | collected 2018-10
CAAATGCGGCTTTTGCAGATCCATCATGCATGTCGTTTGCGCCCCAGACTTTGTAAGTCAGATCTTTCCATTTATAGGTCGCACCGTCAAGATTATCGGGCGCTGGCTGCTTTTCCATAAACGCAGGTACTTCATATTCGAATTGGAAACGGTCTACGCCGCCTTTTTCCCACTTCATGTTTGCCATGATATCGTCGATGGTTAAGTCGGCATCGGTTTTTTCTGTTTTGGGCATTTCGGCAGCAGCTTCGGCTGGCTTGTTGTCCTGCACTTTTTCTTCGGCTTTGGGCATTTCGGCAGCGGCTTCGGCAGGTTTGGCCTCTTGCGCATTGCCAGATTCTACTTCCTGAGCAGGAGCAGATTCGGCTGGTTTTTCAGCCGATGCCTTATCGGTTTTTTTGTCGCATGCACAGAGCATCAATAACGAAGCAATTGCAAAAATTAACAGCTTTTTCAATTTGTGGTTCCTTATCCAATGTGGTCGCCCACATAATATATAAACGCACGCGTATTGGCATTGCCAATAGCGGGCGTCAGCGAGCTGTAGGGGCGGCCCTGTGTGGCCGCCCCAAGGCGAGTAGGCACGTGTCGCGACACGTGCCTGGCGTCGGGCGTATCGGCATAGCCGATAGCCCGCGCCCTAAAAACGATGCGGTTTATTCACATTGCTCGGTCAAATGTATGTTTAATTTCCAGGCATCAACAATTTCTTTGATTTCTTCACAGTCATAGTACCTGCTGAACATATTACGAATCATGGCCGCAGGGTGTACATGCCAGTTTTTAATGGACATATTATGGAAAAACGCACTATTGAACATCTCATCCATTCGTGTAACGTTAGCTACATTCCAGTCACCAATATCCTGGTTAAAACCGCCAAATTTTAGTGGAAAGACGCTTGTCACTTTGATTACCCCCATGAACATTTGTTTCATATCCTCTACCATACCGACATCCCACTTGTTAAGTGGCTGGTCAAACGATATCGCCCCTCTGAACATTTCGGACATGTTCGTGACTTTTGAAACATTCCAGTCGTTAATGTCCTGATTAAAGGCAGTTGCACCTTCAAACATTCTCATCATAGCCTGAACATTGGATACATCCCATTGATTTAGCGGCTGATTAAAGGCAGTTGCATCGGCAAACATGTCTCTCATATCCTGGACATTGGATACATTCCATTTGTTTAGTGATTGATTAAACGATACGGCTTGAGCGAACATTCCACTCATGTCTGTTACTTTTGATACGTTCCAGTCGTTAATATTTTGATTAAAGGCAGCTGCTTTGTAAAACATGCCACTCAAATCTGTTACTTTCGAAACATCCCATTGGTTCAGCGGTTGGTTATATTTGTTTGTACCACTAAACATGTTTCGCATGCTTGTTACATTCGACACATTCCATCGGTTCAATGACTGGTTAAACTCGTCTGCACCACTAAACATGCTATTCATATTTGTCACGTTAGACACATTCCAGCTTCCAATGTCTGCGTTAAAGACGATAGCTCTCTCAAACATTTGTTTCATATTTGTTACATTCGATACGTCCCATTTGTTGAGCGACCGATTGAAGGAATGCGCACCATTAAACATATAACTCATATCTGTGACTTTTGAAACATTCCAGTTTCCAATGTCGGAGTTGAATATCTTTGCAAAACTGAACATTCCTCTCATATTTTTGGCATTGGAAACATTCCAGTTCGCAAGACTGTTGGTTGGATCATTAAAACTTTCAGAGCCGAAGAACATATATGAGAAATCTTTTACGTTTTTCACGTTCCACTTGTCCATCGGCTGATTGTACTGCAGTGGGGCTTCATAATAAGGATGAGATTTTAACTCATCATCACCGACAGTGTCGTAATAATGTCCAAACATGCCCGACATATTCTCGACTTTGGATACATTCCACTCATTCAGGTTTTGATTAAATGCTTTAGCATTGCGGAACATATTATTCATGAAACGTACATTGGACGTGTTCCATTTATCCAGCGGCTGATTGAAATCCCATGCCCCATGGAACATCGCATCCATGCGGTTTACTTTGGCCGTGTTCCAGCTGTTCAGCGGCTGATTGAATTCTCTGGCACCCCGGAACATCGCACTCATGTTGTCAACATTGGATACATCCCATGCACTGATATCCTGATCGAAGTCTTCGGCAAACTCGAATAATGAACCCATGTTCTGAACATTGGATACATCCCAGTATTTGAGCGGCGAATTGAATACAGTTGCTCCAGCAAAAGTATGCGACAGCGAGAGCTGTTTGCTCACATCCCAGCGATTGATGTATTTATCGTTCAATTTCTCTGCATTGTAGAACATATACATCATTTCGAGTTTACTGGCATCCGGTATATCGACCCACGAAACTTTTATCAGTTTTCTGGCATTTGCAAATCCGCCTGCAGAAAGCCCGACTGGACCGAACGAAACCACTTCGATAAGCGCATTTGCGTAACCAAAGAAGTTGTCGGTGTTCGTGCCGAACGTCCAGCGATCGTAAGTCCCGGTAATTTTGACGTGATAATTGCCTTTCTTTGAGTAAGTATGGGCGAGGTTCGTGGTGGGGCAGGACAATACCGTCTCGGAATCTCCATCACCCCAATCGACGACGAAATTGCATTTGGCCGCTTCTTTGGTCGGCAGCTCAATGCTGCCATTATTATTTTCAATACGCCAGACGGTTTCGAAGGCTTCGGGCGCACAGCGGCCGTCGGGACGGCAGATGTGGCCGCTCACGCACTGCGAATCGCTCGTGCACTTGTTCATGCATATACCATAGTTGACGAAGTGATCGCAGAATCCGGAAGCGCAATCCGAATGCTTATTGCAGAAGTCGGCATTCATCCAGTCGCCGTCGTATTCATCCTTCATGTGATTGCCGTTTTCGTCCGCTTCACACGTTCCGTTGCTGCAGGATTGTGCACATTTGGTCGTTGTATTGATGAATGTATTGTTTTGGCATTCAGTGACGGTTTTCCCGTCGGCAGCACAGGATTTCTGGCCTTCGAAACACGTGCGGCATTTGCCGTCATCGGTGCATCCGTAATCGCAGTCATCATATTGCAATTCATTGTCTGCAGTGCATATTTCAACGATATTGCCCACGCATGTTCTGGTATCGGCGGGGGCGCAGCCAAAACACTGGTCATTCGCGCAGCCCTTTGGGCATTCTTCTGCAACCCATTTAGTTAAGCCGTCCACTTTCTTGCACGTTTCGAGTGATTTGCCGTCTGCGCTGCATCGCTGTGCGCCGTCGACACAAGCCAGACAATGGTTGCCTTCGCAGCCGAGTGAGCATTCTTCGGTAACGAGCTGCTCGCCACTGCAATAGCTACGCATCGAAATATCGCCATTGTCCTCACAAGTTCCCTCTCCATTGGCTTCTTCGCACGAATTGCATTTGTTGTCACCACAACCAAATTCGCAATTCTCGGTTTTGAGCTCAGTGCCTTCGCAGTAAGCATATGTGGAGCCGACACAAAGCGGCTCGATATCAGGACAGGTGACCGCAGGCTTGCAATTCTCAGCCTTTGCGCAGTCTTCATCATCGCAATCTGTCTTGTCGTCGCCGTCGTCGTCGATATCGTTGTCGCAGATTTCGGTTTTGATATCATCCTGACAATTTATCCATGTGCCCGTGGTTTTGTCGCAACTGCATTCCTTCTTGCCTTCGGGCATCGAAGCCGGGCATTGCTTGTCGTTCGGACCCATATCCTGACAATTTATCCATGTGCCCGTGGTTTTGTCGCAGGTGCATTCCTTCTTGCCTTCGGGCATATCCGCCGGGCATTGCTTTTCTGCGCTCTTGCAATTGTCAAAACCTTTGCAGCTCTCTTCGTCGCAGTCTTTGATGCCATTGTTGTCGTTGTCCAGGCCATCGGCACAAAGATCGGCAGTGTTTTCGGGCACTAATGCGATGGCGCTGGATTTCGAACCTGAATCGTCAGTGCAGCCATACATCAGGCCAGCCATTGTGAGTGATGCAATTAACAGGCGAGTAAATTTCATCATGATTCCTTTATCGTGTTTGCTTATGCCGATTTCTGTCGGCAAAAAAAGGTGTCAAAAGGGCAAACCACACCCTTAACTTTTTTTCTTATAACACATTTCCCGACGAATTGTCCCCCCCAATTGGATAGGTCGGAATTATTATGTGTGAATTGTTGTTTGGTGCTGGCTCGCTTTGGCGCTCGCCTGCGCGGTCTATCGGCCTGTGGCCGATACGCCCGCGCAATGGATGAACATTCGGCGCTGAATTGCATTTTCGCCAAGCTTGTGTTATACGATGGGATATTGGGGGGTGGGTTCCAAATTTGCCAAGCCAATAGTGGAGCAGGCAACAAGGCATAATGTGGAGGTGATATGAGTTGGTTTTATCAAAAGAAAAGAATTTTCTTAATTCGTCTGTTAAAAACTCTGGGGTTTGGCAGTGTGATCGCTTACAGCATCTGCAGCTGTGAAGATGCTAAGATTCGGCCGACTGAGTATAGAGCGAGGATGGATGTGGCGCCAGACCGTCAGCAGAGTTCTGATTTACAGGGAAGCTCTGATAATGCAGCAGAAAAGAAGCCAGGTGAAAACCAGCCTGCTCAGAATCCAAATGCAGATACTCAGAATACAGACAGTACAGCCGCTCCGAACGCCGATTCGCCTACAGATGCCAACGCGAACCCTCAGAATGCTGGTAATGCAGCCGATCCTAATGCTAAGCCTGCATCGGATAACGCACAGAATGCAAATCAGGCCCGCCCCCCAAAAAATAAACCAGCCATCAGACAAACTGAGTATCGGGCGCGTATACCAGATTTAGTTAGAGAAGATCCAAAACCCAAAAAGCGAGCGACCAAATATTTGGCACTTATAGAACCTGACTAAAACTGGTTTAATTCACGGTGATTATGAAAAAGACACGTTCGGCTGCGGAATTGAGCCGATTTTCGACGTTCAGGTGGGTTAATGTTTTCAAGATTATTTAAAACATGCGATGATGTCGGCCATCTCGGACTGAAAAAGTGGATCGCTTTAAAAGCGGCCAATGAATTGTATAAAGAGCGCATTGCGAATCATCCGTTATGGTGTTTGATATGGGAATGCACATTGCGCTGCAATCTGCATTGCCGCCACTGCGGCAGTGACTGCCGGGCGCAATGTGTACATCCGGATATGCCTGCAGAGGACTTTTTCCGCGTATTGGACAGCATTTCGCCGCATATCGACAAGGATAATTTTGCAGTGGCGCTTGCAGGCGGTGAAGTTTTGCTCAGACAGGATCTTCATGAGATCGGTGTTGAAATCCAAAAGCGCGGTTATCCCTGGACATTTGTTACCAATGGCTTGTTGGTTACCGACGAAAAACTGGCTGAATTGTGTGAAATCGGACTATCGGCCGTTGCCCTGAGCCTGGATGGTCCGGAAGAAATCCATAATGATATCCGGCAAAATCCCAGGGCGTTTGAATGCGCTGTCAATGCATTGCACAGCCTGGTGAACTGCAAACAGTTAAAGGATTTTGATGTCATTACCTGTGTGACGCCAGCACTGTTGCCCAAACTGCCAGAATTCCGCGATTTCCTGATTGCAAATGGCCTGACCAAATGGCGCCTGTGCACGATTTCTCCCATGGGACGTGCAGTGAACCAGCCGGATTTGCTGTTGAACGGACGTCATACAAGACAACTATTGGATTTTATTGTACAAACGCGCAAAGAAGGTAAAATTCATGCTGAGTTTAATTGTGACGGCTTTACGGGGAAATATGAAGGCGAAGTCCGCGATTATTTCTATCAGTGCGAAGCTGGCATTACGACGGCAAGCATCTTAATCGATGGATCTATTTCTGCCTGTAACAGCATGCGCTATAACCATACGCAAGGCAATATATACAAAGATGATTTTATGGATGTTTGGAACAATCGCTTTGTAAAATACCGTGATCGCAGCTGGACAAAAAAAGGCAAATGCGCCGATTGTGAAATGTATTCTTTTTGCCTCGGCAACGGCATGCATCTGTACGATGATGATGATAATCTGTTGCGATGCGATTACTATGATATGAAATATGATAAATAATTCACGGCGGCCCCGCATGGTCGCCCAAAGAATTGCAGGCGCGTGTCGTGACACGCGCCGGGATCTGTAGGGGCCGCCCTGTGTGGCGGCCCAATATGGCGCGGCCCAATGTGGTCGCCCGCATGGCCGCTCGCCCCCGAGATCTATGGATTGGTGCACGATTTGTTTAATACATCCTCAGTGCAGCCGATGGATGAGATTGCCCATAATTGAACTATCGATTTAATCGCTGTGCATGATAATTGCGTGTTGTAGAATATATTATGTAATCTCGAACAATCCTTGCTTTGGATAATGGCTGTCGGATGCCACGACATTTTATAACTCAAATGAGATCCAGCGAACATTTCTGCCATATCTTCTACGTTTTTGACACGGTTACCCCACGCGGATAAATCCTGGTCAAAAATTCTTGCCTCATAAAACATCTTGTTCATATTTGTTACATTTGAAACATTCCATTTGGAAATATCCTGATTGAATGTTGAATCCATAAACATCCCAGACATATTGGTGACGTTTGAAACATTCCATTTGGAAATATCCTGATTGAATGCTGAATACTTAAACATTTCATGCATATCGGTCACGTTTGAAACATCCCATTTGGAAATGTCCTGATTGAATGCTGAATACTTAAACATTTCATGCATATCGGTCACGTTTGAAACACTCCAACCGGAGATATCCTGATTGAAGACGCTTGCGTTGTAAAACATTTCGGCCATATTGGTGACATTCGATACGTCCCATCTGGAAATATCCTGGTTGAATGCTTTTGAAAACTCAAACATCCTAAACATATTGGTCACATTTGAAACATTCCACTTTGAGATATCCTGATTGAAGACGCTTGCGTTGTAAAACATTTCTTTCATACTGGTGACATTTGAAACGTCCCATTTGGAAATGTCCTGGTTAAAATCAACGGCATCATCAAACATTCCATACATAGTTGTTACGCTCGAAACATCCCAATTTGAAATATCCTGATTGAAACTTGTGTTTTCAAACATACTAGACATGTCGGTCACGTTCGAAACATTCCATTTAGAAATGTCTTTGTTAAAGTTTGTCGCATAAAAAAACATAGAATTCATGTTGGTGACATTCGAAACGTCCCAGTTGGATAAATCAGATCTGAATGATTCTGCATACCCGAATGTTAATTTCATATTTTTAACTTTTGATACATCCCAATTATTCAAATCCTTTTTGAATATCCACCATCCCGTAGTCCCGGTAAAGGATGAAGCTCCATCGAACATACACTCCATACTAGTTACGTTAGAGACATCCCAGCTGGATAAATCCTGATTGAATTGTGATGCATTATAAAACATATATCCGGCATCATCGACCATGGACATATCCCAGTTGCGAATGGTTTTGTCATTCATTTTGGAATAGTCAAACAATCCATATCCCTCCAACAGCGTTGCATCGGGGATATCGACTCTGGATAGTTTGATTTCGCTGGTTTCTCTAAAAGCTAATGCATCCAAACCAATAGGCCCAAATGCGTCCACACGGCGCAGTTGGTCTTTGCTTCCTACGAGGATGCGCCATTTCACTGCATTGGTGGTGCTAATCTTTATCGTATGTTCACCGGCAGTGCTGAAAGTGTGTTTCATTTCGCCTGGGCTGTATTTACGGATACTTTTGTTTTCCGCTGTCTCATTGTCCCAGATGATCGTGACATTGCATGGTTGATCTTCACTGCACCTCAAATTGAAACCGATCTGTTCATTGCTTGCCGTTGTTTCCCATACGGTGACAAATTCTTTTGGTGCACAGCGGCCATCAGGTCTGCACATATAGCCGTTGATGCATTGCGCATCTTCTGTACATCGATTCATACATTTGCCGCCATCGACAAAATGGTCACAGAAACCGCTCGTACATTCCGAATGTTTGATACATTCTGCGGCATTCTGCCAATCGCCGTCATATTTATCTTTCATGTGGTTGTTGTTGTCATCGACGTTGTCATCGACGATGCATTCGCCATTGCTGCAGCCATTGGGACATACCGTATCCGAATTTGTCCATCTGCCGTTGATGCAATGGGTAATCTTGTCACCGCTGCACCCCTTCTGCCCCGTTAAACAAAATCGACATTGAGCCTCATTCAGACAGCCATATTCGCATTCCGTGAGTTCAACCTCGATCGAACCACTCGTGCATTTTTCTATATAACCGTTGGCGCATCGAGTACCCGGGCCCGAACAGGTATGGCAATAGCCATTCTCGCAAATACCGTCGCAGGGCCGGGATCTCCACTCCGAATCGCCGGTGATGGCAGTGCATATTTCAATCGTTTTGTCATCTGCGCCGCATCGTGTCGCACCATCCTCACAAACCCGGCAATGTCTGTTTTCGCATCCGAGCGGGCATTCTTCCTCGATAAACTCGTTTTGTTCATTGCAATAAGAATGCAGCCATTTACCCGTTTCCAAAGTAATCGTACAGGTTTCACGGCCATAGACATCTTCGCATGACTGGCATTTCGCTGGAGTGCATTGATAATTGCATTCTTCAATCTTCATGACGCCATCTTCGCAATAATACCGCGTATTACCGATGCATTCGGCTTCGCCATCCGGACACCTGTATGCAATGGCTTTGCAAATCTCAGTGTTTTGGCATTCGTCCGTTTCGCATTTGTCAGAACAGAAATCGGTACAATAATCGCTGTCTTTGCATGATTCGGTATTGCATTTATCGATGCAGGGTTCCACGATCTTGCAGTTCTCTGCTTCTGCGCAATCTTCATCATCGCAATCTGTCTTGTCGTCGACGTCGTCGTCGATCTCGTTGTCGCAGATTTCGGTTTTGATATCATCCTGGCAATTTATCCATGTACCAGTGGTTTTGTCGCAGGTGCAATCCTTCTTGCCTTCGGGCATATCCGCCGGGCATTCGATTTCGCCGGGGATATCATCCTGACAATTTATCCATGTGCCCGTGGTTTTGTCGCAGGTGCATTCCTTCTTGCCTTCGGGCATCGAAGCCGGGCATTGCTTTTCTGAGCTCTTGCAATTGTCAAAACCTTTGCAGCTTTCTTCGTCGCAGTCTTTAATGCCGTTATTGTCGTTGTCCAATCCATCGGCACAGAGGTCGGCTGTGTCTTCGGGCACTAATGTGATGGCGTTGGATTTCGAACTGGAATCATCGGTGCAGCCATACATCAGGCCGGCCAATGTGAGTGATGCAATCAGCAGACGTGTGAATTTCATCAGTTTTCCTTTGTCTTGCTTGGTTATGCCGATTTCTGTCGGCCAATAAAATGGTGTCAAATGGGCAAACCATGCCCTTAACTAATTTTCTTATAGCACATTGCCCGATAACCTTCACCCGCCGATTGGATAGGTGAGGTGATTTAATGAAATCGTTGTGTGGTGCTGGCTCGTTTTGGCGCGGTCATGCGGGCGCCCGCGCAATGGATGAACATACAGGTCAGAATTGCAATTTAGCCAGGTCTGTGTTAAAGAATGGCAGATTTGGAATTGAATTCCAAATCTGCCAAAGCGCTGGAGGCAGACCATGAAATATATCAGACGTGCAATTGAGAATCATTTGCTCAAAATGTTTGGGCAGTATAAAGCCGTATTGGTAACGGGCGCGCGACAGGTTGGCAAATCGACGATGCTCAAAGCGATGTTTTCAGAATTATCATATGTGTCGCTCGATGATCCCTGGCTTGAAGAGCAGGCCCGGGAACAATCATCGATGTTTATGATGATGCATCCCGCACCCGTGATTTTCGATGAGATTCAGCGCGTTCCTGAGCTGTTCAGAATGATTAAGATTGCGTGTGATCAGTCTGCATCGTATGGTTTGTATTGTTTATCGGGATCTCAGGCTTTCCATCTGATGAAAGGCGTTTCCGAATCTTTGAGCGGACGTGTGGCAGTGCTGGAACTTTCTGGTTTGTCAATGCGGGAAATCTATGGCGATGATTTCGATAAGCCATTTATTCCAACCATGCAATATTTGCTGGATCGGAAGAAAACAAACATGAATGCGGAACGCATGCGTTCGATTTGGCAAATCATACATCGCGGAAGCTATCCGGAACTTCAGGATTCGGTCAAAGACTGGAACGGTTTTTACAGCAACTACCTTAAAACATATTTGGAAAGGGATTTGCGCGAACTGAGTGCCGTGCAGGATTTGGATGTTTTCAGGCGATTTATCGTTTCTGTTGCTGCCCGAACAGGTGAAATCCTGAATTATTCCAATATTGCC
>JAEEGL015983774.1_pt1 | contig 10346 bp, 9 predicted proteins | sample 9134231 | NCBI WGS metagenome assembly JAEEGL01 (sample SAMN16246548, study PRJNA631951) | gut metagenome | biome: gut microbiome; feature: rumen; material: fiber-attached | host: Bos | place: Iran: Karaj | collected 2018-10
CTTTGGCTACCGTGAAGAGGAATAGATCTGATGGCGGAAACGATCCGTACTCCCGGAATGGTATTAAAGACAGCGCCGTCCGGTGATTATGACAGAAGAGTCGTGATACTTACAAAAGACTTTGGCAAGATCAGCGCCTTTGCCAGAGGAGCCAGACGCCAGACCAACCATTTATGTGCGGCCACTGATTTCTTCATATTTGCGGAGTTTAAGCTTTTTCCGGGCAGGAGCGCCTACACACTGACGGATGCCAGTGTAAAGAATTATTTCGAGGAACTGAGGAATGATTTTGACGCCAGCCTTTACGGCATGTATTTCCTGGAAGTGGCCGAATACAATACCAGAGAGAATAACGATGAACAGGATGTTTTAAAACTTCTGTATCAGGCGTGCAGGGCTCTGGTCCATCCGGCTTATGACAATGAACTGGTAAAGGTTATCTTTGACCTTAAGATGCTGATGATGCAGGGGAGTTTCCACCGGGGCGAATATGATGAAGGATACAGTTCCACGGCAAGATATACGCTGGATCATCTGCTGGCCACAGAACCCCAGAAGGTCTTTACCTTTACGCTTAAGGAAGAGGTTATCGCAGAACTGAAACGTATAGCAGCAGTCGAACGCAGGCGTTATTCTGACGGCCATCAGTATAAGAGCGAGGAAATGCTCAGCCTGACGTTGACATAAAAAAATAAAATATATATAATACATGAGTTATGGAAAGATTACTTATTCACACCCCCGAAGGGGTAAAAGACATTTACGGTGCGGAGCTTAGCGGGAAAAAAGTCTTAAGCGCCCACATACACAAGGCGATGGATTCTTTCGGATACAGGGAGATACGTACGCCTTCGTTTGAGTTCTTTGACGTATTTTCAAGAGAGGTTGGGACCACTCCGTCAAAGGACCTGTTCAAATTCTTTGATAAAGAGGGTAATACTCTGGCCCTGAGACCGGATTTCACACCGTCGATAGCAAGGTGTGCTGCAAAGTACTTCCTTGAAGATCACGTGCCGGTAAGGCTGTGCTATGAAGGAAATGCTTTTGTGAACAATTCCGATCTGCAGGGTAAGCTTAAGGAAAATACCCAGATGGGAGCCGAGCTTATCGGTGATGTATCGGCTGACGCGGATGCGGAAATGCTCTGTCTGGTGATCGAAGCCTTAAAGAGTACCGGGCTTGACCGCTTTACGGTAAGCGTCGGACAGATCGATTTCTTTAAAGGTATCTGTGAAGAAGCGGCGCTTGATGATGATGTGATCGCGGCGCTCAGGGAAGAGATATCGGTAAAGAATTATTTCGGCGCGGAAGAGATACTGCGCGGTGCGGGAGTAGCTGAGAATTACTTAAAGCTCCTTAGGCATGCGGGCGATGTATGCACGATCGACGAACTCAAAGAAGCAAAGAAGATGATCAGCAATGTGCGTTCAATGAAGGCTGTAGACCGCCTCATACGTATTCATGAGCTGGTAAATATATACGGTCTGGCAGATTATCTGTCTTACGACCTGGGAATGCTTTCGAAGTTCCATTATTATACGGGAATGATATTCAAGGCATTTACCTATGGTGTTGGTGATGCCATAGTCAAGGGCGGAAGATATGATGAACTCCTGACACGTTTCGGGAAAAAGGCCGGAGCGGTAGGCTGCGTATTCCTTCTTGATGATATGCAGGTAGCACTTTCGGCACAGGGCGTACTTAAAGAAGATGAGGAATCCGTATCCTGGATAGTATATGATGATAACGGCAGACAGGAAGCCCTTGAAGAGATAAAGAAATTAAGGGCTAAAGAGCTTAAGGTTTCGGGTATATATTTTGACCATAACTTAAGCAAAGAAGATTATAAAGAATATGCCGCAAAGAACGGAGTAAGTTACATACGTTTTTACGGGGCAATGGAATAGGATCATGATAGAAAAAGACAGATATCTCACATTTGCACTTACCAAAGGACGCCTTGCGGATAAGACCCTTTCACTTTTTGAAAAAGTAGGGATCAGCTGCCGCGAGATGGAGGATAAGAACAGCAGGAAACTTATATTCGTAAACGAAGAGCTGGGGCTTAAGTTCTTTCTGGCAAAGGCACCCGATGTACCCACTTATGTGGAGTACGGCGTTGCGGATATAGGGGTGACCGGCAAGGATACGATAATGGAGGAAGGCCGCAGGGTTTTTGAAGTGCTGGATCTTAAGCTGGGCAAATGCCGCATGTGTGTATGCGGGCCCGAATCGGCCAGATCGCTTTTGGAGCACCATGAGCTTATAAGGGTAGCGAGCAAATATCCGAAGATAGCCAGGGATTATTTCTACAACGAAAAGCATCAGACTGTAGATATAATAAAGCTTAACGGTTCCGTTGAACTGGGACCCATTGTGGGGCTTTCGGACGTGATAGTTGATATAGTGGAGACAGGCGGTACATTAAGGGAGAACGGCCTGACCGTACTCGAAGAGATATGTCCGCTTTCCGCGCGGATCATCGTCAATCAGGTCAGCATGCGTATGGAGAATGAACGCATCAGAAAACTGGTGAACGATCTGCGTGAAGTGATCGATAAGGAGTAAAAGGCATGCGTATCATAGAGCTTAACGAAGAAAACAAAGAATTATTCAAAAAGGTACTTGAGAGCAGGAGTTCCGGACGTTTCCCGGATATAGAAAAGACCGTTGACGAGATAATAGCAAATGTCCGCGAAAACGGCGATAAGGCGTTATTCGAATACAGCCTTAAGTTCGATAAGTTCGCTCTTAATGCCACAAACATACGCGTGAGCGAAGAAGAGATAGATGAAGCGATGGAGAGCGTAAAAGCGGAAGGCTTCCTTGAGGTGCTTGAGAAAGCAGCCGCAAACATCCGCGCTTTCCACGAAAAACAAAAACGTATCAGCTGGATAGATATGAAGGAAGACGGGACTATGCTGGGACAGAAGTTCACGGCTATCGAAAAGGTGGGCGTGTACGTACCCGGCGGTAAGGCACCTCTTTCTTCTTCTGTTTTAATGAACCTTATACCCGCTAATGTTGCAGAGGTAGAAAGGATCGTTATGTGTACCCCTCCCGGCCCCGACGGGAAAGTGGATGCTTCCATACTGGCTGCGGCTAAGATAGGCGGAGCGACCGAGATCTACCGCGTGGGCGGAGCACAGGCGATAGCTGCAATGGCATACGGAACGGAGTCTATCGATCCGGTATATAAGATCTGCGGACCCGGAAATATCTTTGTGGCTCTTGCAAAGAAGGCTGTTTACGGACAGGTTGGCATCGATTCCATAGCCGGTCCTTCCGAGATACTGGTGCTGGCTGATGAGACTGCGGATGCAAAGTATGTTGCAGCCGATCTGCTTTCACAGGCAGAGCACGGACCTTTGGGCAGTTCGATACTGGTGACTACTTCAAAAGAACTGGCAGAAGCCGTATCCAAAGAAGTGGATGCATTTATACCGGGACTCTCAAGACGTGAAGTCATCGAAAAGAGCCTGGAAGATTTCGGATATATCTTCGTTAGCGATACGATGGATAAAGCCATAGATGTAGTAAACGAAATCGCTACAGAACATCTTGAGATAATGACGAAGGATGATTTTGCCATACTGCCCCGCATTAAGAATGCAGGCGCGATCTTTTTGGGAGCATATTCTTCGGAGCCTCTTGGCGATTATTTCGCAGGACCCGATCATATACTTCCCACTAACGGTACGGCTAAGTTCTTCTCGCCGCTTAATGTGGACGACTTTGTTAAGAAGAGCAGCATAATATCGTATTCTAAGAATGCATTAGAGCGTGATCATAAGTATATTATCGATTTTGCATTAAAGGAAGGGCTTACGGCTCATGCCAATTCGATAGCCGTGAGATTTGGTGAAAAGATATGAGAGAAGCACAGGTAAACCGAAAGACCAAAGAAACCGATATCGAAGTAAGCTTAAAGATAGACGGCAAGGGCAGTGCTGATGTCAATACCGGCATAGGTTTCTTCGACCATATGCTCTGCGGCTTTGCAAAGCACGGCTTTTTTGACCTGGCCCTTAACTGTGAGGGTGATCTTAATGTGGACGGTCACCACACTGTGGAGGACTGCGGCATAGTGATCGGACAGGCTCTCAAAGAAGCTGTCGGTGATAAGCAGGGTATGAAACGCTACGGTTATTTCATCCTGCCTATGGATGATGCGCTTGTCTTATGTGCGGTGGATTTCTGCGGCAGGCCTTATTTCTCATGGGATATCGACCTTAAGGAAGAAAAATGCGGAGATTTTGAAAACTGTCTTGCAAAGGAATTCTTCTACGCCGTATCCTATTCCGCCGGCATCAATCTGCATATTAAGCAGATATCCGGTGAGAATGCACATCACATTCTCGAGGCGGCGTTTAAGGCATTCGGCAAGGCTGTTGATATGGCTACGACCATTGATGATCGTGTAGAAGGCGTGCTCAGCACGAAGGGAGCGTTATAAGATGATTAAAAAATTCTGTGCCACCATATATCTTGAAAAGGACAAGGCTGTTAAGAACAGGCTGGATAGGACGGTACTTGATGAGAGTCCTGAAGATCTGTCGCGTTTATACAGCGATCTGTGCGCGGATGAGATAATCGTATTTGACTTATCCGATACGGACGATGAGCACGAAGCGGCAATAGGGGCATTAAAGAGGATAGTGGCCGCTGCCGAGGTACCGGTTGTGGGCTGCGGCAATATAAAGCGTTTTGAGGATGTCAAAAAGATCCTTTATGCCGGCTGCAGCGCCGCTGCGCTTAACTTTGCAAAGGACAGCAATATAGATCTGGCCGAGGATGTGGCAAAGCGTTTCGGTAAGGAGAAGATCTATGCCTGTGTCGGAAGCATTGCAGAGATAAGCGGAAAGAAGAGCATATTAAACGAGTTTATCGGCGGACTGATATTGATCGGCGGTGCGGATGATCATTACTCATCGGCATCGGTAAACGATATAACCCAGGCGGTTAACCTGCCGCTTACCATTCCGATGCCCGATGCGGCACCGGGACAGATAGCCGGACTTTTAAAGAAGGACGGCATAGCAGGTGTATTCGGGCCGATGGTAAATGCAAATATCGATGAGTTAAACGCCATTAAGACTTTCTGCGCAGAAGACGGTGTGGAAGTAAACGGCTTTGATGCGAAGCTTTCCTTTGATGAGCTTAAGCTTAATTCTGACGGTCTGATCCCCGTTATCGTTCAGGACTACCGTACCAAGGAAGTGCTGATGATGGCTTATATGAACGAAGAAGCCTATAATACCACGATCAGGAGCGGACGTATGAATTATTATTCGCGTTCACGCCAGACGCAGTGGCTTAAGGGCGAGACCAGCGGCCATTTCCAGTACGTAAAGGAGCTTACTGCCGATTGCGATAAGGATACACTTTTGGCAAAGGTAAGCCAGGTGGGCGTTGCCTGCCATACAGGCTCACGCAGCTGCTTCTTTAACGAGATAGTCAAAAAGGAATATCTGGATACCGATCCTTCAAAGGTATTTGAAGATGTATATAAGGTGATCCTTGACAGACGTGAGCATCCCAAGGAAGGCTCATATACCAATTACCTTTTTGATAAGGGTATCGATAAGATCTTAAAGAAGGTCGGTGAGGAGTGCACGGAGATAGTGATCGCTGCAAAGAATCCCGATCCCGAAGAGATCAAGTATGAGATCTCGGATTTCCTTTATCATGTAATGGTGCTGATGGCAGAGAAAGGTGTTACCTGGGAAGACATTACCCGGGAACTGGCACGGAGATAAATATGGATAAAAGCGAAAGAAAGCTTGCTCTGCCGCATCGTATACTGATGGAGGCAGAAAAGCCTGCCAGATATACGGGCGGTGAGCTGAACAGTGTTATGAAAGAAGCGGACCTGGTAAAGATCCGCTTTTGTTTCTGTTTTCCGGATGTATATGAGATAGGCATGTCACATCTGGGAATGCAGATATTATACGGCCTGATGAATTCCTATGAGGATGTCTGGTGTGAAAGGGTATTCTCGCCGTGGACCGATATGGATGCCATCATGCGCCGGGAGAATATCCCCCTTTTTGCATTGGAAAGCCAGGATCCGGTAAAGGATTTTGATTTCCTGGGCTTTACGCTGCAGTATGAGATGTGTTACGTGAACATACTCCAGGTGCTGGAATTATCGGGAATGGCCCTGAGATCAAAGGACAGAACGGAGGGCGATCCCATAGTCATAGGAGGCGGCCCCTGTACCTATAATGCAGAGCCCATAGCCGATTTCTTTGACATATTCTATATCGGCGAAGGCGAAGTTAACTACCGCAGGCTTTTCGACCTGTATGAGGAGCATAAGGAAAAGGGTTATAAGAAGGCGGATTTCTTACATGACGCCGCAAAGATAGAAGGCATATATGTACCTGCCTTATATGACATAAGCTATAATGATGATAATACCATAAAGAGCATTACCCCCTTATATGATGATATTCCTGAAACGGTCAGAAAAACGGTCGTAAAAGATCTGGACGGCAGTTTTTATCCTACCGCTCCTGTGGTGCCATTTATCCAGGCTACCCAGGACCGAGCCGTACTGGAGGTAATGCGCGGCTGCATAAGAGGCTGCCGTTTCTGCCAGGCAGGCCAGATCTATAAGCCTGTGCGTGCGCGTAAAGTCGATACGCTTATGCGCTATGCCGAGGAGCTGCTAAAGAACACAGGCTATGAGGAATTATCTTTAAGCTCGCTTTCAACCTCGGATTTTCCCGGGCTTAAGGAATTATTGGAACGCCTTATCAATATGTGCAATGAAAAGAAGATCAATATATCTCTTCCTTCCCTGCGTATAGATGCATTTTCGCTTGATGTGATGAACAAGGTGCAGGATGTCAAGAAGAATAGTCTGACCTTTGCGCCCGAGGCCGGAAGCCAGCGCATGAGGAATGTGATAAATAAAGGACTGACTGTTGAGAATATCTTAAACGGTGCGGAGATGGCTTTTAAAGGCGGCTGGAATAAGGTTAAACTTTATTTCATGATAGGGCTTCCCGGTGAGGAGGATAGTGACGTTGCTGCGATAGCGGAGCTTTCCAATGAAGTAGCGGCATTGTATTACGATACCGTACCAAAGAGTGAAAGACAGGGCAGGGTTACCATAACCGCCAGCTCATCGTTCTTTGTCCCCAAGCCCTTTACTGCTTTCCAGTGGGCCGCAATGAACACTCCGGAAGAGTTTTTGAGAAAAGCGGCTCATTGTAAGGCGAAAGTACGTGAACAGCTTAATCAGAAATCCATAGTATATCATTATCATGATGCATCCACCACCATAATAGAGGGCGTGCTGGCCCGCGGTGACAGGAGGCTTGCGCCTGTGATCGAAGAAGTATACAGAAACGGCGGCATATTCGATGCCTGGACCGAAACGTTCTCTTACGAGCGCTGGATGGAAGCATTTAAGCACTGTGGTGTGGATTACGGATTCTACATATACAGGGAAAGGCCTGAAGAGGAGATCTTCCCTTGGGATATTATCGACAGCGGTGTTACAAAGAAATACCTGTACAGGGAATGGATGAATTCGAAGGCCGGGGATGTGACTGCTAACTGCAGGGATAAGTGTGTGGGCTGCGGTGCCGGCAGCTTTACATGCGGTATATGCATTCAGCCCAGAGGAGGCAGTGTATGAGTGTGAGTGTACGCTTTAAATTCAGCCGCAAGGGACCTGTAAGATATACGGGGCATCTTGATATGCTAAGGTATTTTCAGAAGGCTGTGATGCGTTCGGGCCTCCCCGCACGCTATTCCGAAGGTTTCCATCCCCACCAGATAATGAGCTTTGCCTATCCTCTGGGCGTGTCCATGGAAACGGAAGGCGATTACATGGATCTTGATCTGACGCAGGAGATGGGCGAAGAAGAGATGACGGAGCGCCTTAATGCCGTAATGAACGAAGGGATAAAAGTAAGCCGTGCCACCGTGCTTAAAGAAAATGCGCAGAATGCCATGGCGCTTGTAGCTGCGGCGGATTACCGCATAAGCATAAACGGCGGTACGGATAAAGTGCGCGCTGCAGTTGATGAGCTGATGGCAAAAGTAGAGATACTTATAGACGGCGGAGAGACAAAGCGCGGTAAAAAGAAGAAGGATCCCAAGAACATACGGCAGGGAATACTGGATATGAGAGTTTTGGAAGACGGCAGTGTATTTATGCGTCTTTTGAGCGGATCGGGCTTTAATGTAAGGCCTGCGGATGTGTTTGATAAATTAAATGAGGCCGCCGGCGGCGGTATAAGTACGGACTGCATATGCCGTATGGAGATATATGCTTCGGTTGATGACAGACTGATACCTCTTAGTGAAGCGGATAAGAAGGATGCGTAAGGATATCGTTGAAAAGAAGAAATATCTTATGAGCGAGCAGGCAGCTAAGGATCTGCGCATAGCTGCTTACAGCGGCACAGATGAAAACGGGGTAAGAAAATGCATCCTGCTTCGCATAGCAGACGATCGTATCGACAAAGTCGATATATATGCGTCGGATGATATTGAGTGCGGCGACGTCTACATGGGAGTGATACTTAACTCTAATCCCAATATATCGGCGTCATTTGCCGATATCGGCAGAGGCGCTCCCGTATTTGTCCCCGGAGTGTATAAAGGCGGAACGATACTTCCCTTAGTTGTAAAGACCCTGGCTTTTCGCGAGAAGCTGACTAAGGTTTCGGCAAAGATACCGCAGGGTATAGCAGAAGAGGTAGCTGCAAAAGCGCTGCATGCCGTAAAAGGTTCATGCATATATAAAGCGGACGGGGTATTTGAAAACAGTATAAAGCTGGTGTGCGATACTCCGGGAGCCAAATGGATCACTGAAGATGAAAGCTTATATAAAAGGGCGTATGAACTGGCTTCGGATAAAGAGAAGATCGTGCTCCATAAGGATGAGAATGTCAGTCTGTGCGCACTCTACGGACTGAGCGGCAAACTGTCCAGGATATTATCTCCAAGAGTCAATCTGAGATCCGGCGCGGAGATAGTGATAACCGAGACGGAAGCCATGTGCGTGATCGATGTAAATACCGCAAAGGCGTTGACCGGCAAGGACAAGGAAGAGACGTTCTTTAAGATAAATATGGAGGCGGTTTCGGAGATCGCCACACAGATATCGGCACGTAACTTAAGCGGCATAATCATGGTGGATCTGATCAATATGAGATCCAAAGAAAGTGAAACAATATTGACTGCGTTCCTGGAGGAAAGCTTAAAAGGCATTACACCGCCCGCAAGGCTTGAAGATATAACAAAATTAGGCATTGCGGAGATCAGCCGCAAGCGTTTAAAGGGCAGTATATACTCGGAAAAGGCATTTTTGAATAGTACTATATTGATCAAATAGGCAAAAAATGATAGCCCTCAAAGGGCTAAACTGAAAATATATGAGTGAAAAAACGCAAAAGGCATGTACAGGGGGCTGACAGCCCTTGAAACGTGCTTTTTTTATTGATATATTATCCTTAAATACAAAGGCGGGTAACCGCTTACAAAAAACAAAACACAAGGGAGGTCAACATGGCAGTTCAGGTATTTCAATGTAACTGGGGAAGCAGTTTAAAGTCTTTTCTTTCTGCACGTAATCAGGATAAGCTTTATCTCCAGATCGATGACACAAAGGCAGATGATGTTAAGATCAAGGTTAAGGCATATATCTGTAACGAAGACGGAAAGAATGAGTATGTTGCAGAATCCGATTTCTCCGCTAAAGAGATCCGTGATGTTAAGAAAGGTGAATTCCAGGGCAGCAACGCTCTTATAATCGTAACCCGTCTGCAGACCCTTTACGGTGTCAAGAAGACCCAGGCTATCCTTCCCGGACTTAAGGATATGGATAAAGCACTTGACCTTCTGGTAGATATAGGCAAGAAAGCCGGCGGTATGTCAGGAGATGATGCACCCGCTAAGAAGCCCGCAGCAGCACCCGCGGCTCCCGCAGCAGCTGCAGCAGCACCTGCTCCTTCGGCACCTGTTAAGACAAATTCAAAGCCGACACCGGCACATGCACCGGCACCGGCTCATGCACCTGCTCCGGCACCTGCGCCCGCTCCGGCACCCGCACCTGCTCCGGCACCTGCGCCCGCTCCGGCACCCGCGCCTGCTCCGGCACCTGCACCCGCTCCGGCGCCTTCACCTGTTCCCGTGCCCACACCTGTGGTTCCGGCATATTCGCCTTCACCCACAGTATCGGCAGCTCAGGCAGCGGCTCCTGCAGTAGCAGCACCTACAGCTCCCGCAGCACCCCGCAAGAACAACGAGAGCTACGAGCAGAAGCTCAAGAAACTGGATATCATGCACGAGTCCGGTATGTGTACCGATGAAGAGTACAAAGA
>JAEEGL016798197.1_pt1 | contig 10346 bp, 5 predicted proteins | sample 9134231 | NCBI WGS metagenome assembly JAEEGL01 (sample SAMN16246548, study PRJNA631951) | gut metagenome | biome: gut microbiome; feature: rumen; material: fiber-attached | host: Bos | place: Iran: Karaj | collected 2018-10
CCACGGGAAGGTTTTCCCAGACAGGCTCAAGCGACACGATGCTCGTTGCGCTCGTGACGGCGAACGTCCTGTGGAAATCGTCGATGACCTCGCCTATGTACGCCGTCGCGCTCTGCACGTCCGGGAACTTCAGAGCCGGCGCGTTTATGAACCGCGTCGAATGATCAGTCCACACCGTCCCGTCCGGCGCGACACCCCAGGGATGTACGCTTTCGGCATTAGCCTCGACCATGGCCAAGGCGACCGCCGCCGCAAGAATTGTTCCGCATAGAATTCTCATGTTCATTGATGTTTTTTCCTCGTCGACTCAAAGATCCCAGCTCTGCACACCTACAAATCCTTTGTTCGATTCCGCCACCCGGCGAGGCCGTCAGTCCCGCCAAGGACGGTGAACCTGCAGTCCATGACCGGCGCATAGCCATTCCACTCCGGACGGCGAGCCTGGACTTTCTCGCCCAGATACACGCCGAGGTCCCCGAGGTACGTAATCCAGCTGGCGCCATCATTGCATGCGTCCGCACCTGACTGTTGCCATGTGCTGTTGAGCCAGTTCCCAATCGCCGTGTAGAACTGCGGACGGCAGTCGTGCGTCATGCCGATGCCGTTCACTATGGCCTTGTCCCGAACGCGGATTTCGTTAAAGGCCGCATAGACAGCGCACGGGGGGCATGTCGTGTCCGAAAAGCCCACGGCCATGCGAACCGGGCACTCGATGCGGGAGGCGAAGTTCGCCCCGTCGAAGTACGGGGCCCACCTCTCCGCTGCGGCTCGGCTTCCGGGATCGGCGGAATTGCCCTCGACGACCTGCGGCCATCCGCTCTGCCGTCCGGCGAGATATCCCATGGTGTCCGTCAGGGCCGGGACATACAGCGCCGCGCGGGTGAACGCGTGGTTGAGTCCGCACAGATACAGGCCGAAGCCTCCGCCCTGCGACGTTCCCCGGTAGCGCACCCGCCGACGGTCGACGTCGGGCCTCGCCGCAACCCAGTCGACGGCGCGGCCCAGCCCGAGGATCACCGGGTAGAAGAAATACGCCTCCCGCGATTCCGCGATACCCGCGCAGGCATAGCCCGAAACGCCATGCCTGGCCTTCAGCCCGTCATTCATCGCCTTGTATTCCGCTTCGAGCCCGCGCTCCTTCCATTTCCAGTCCGGCGGGAACGGATAGACGCTGAACTGGACGCGTATCGAGTCCTTGTCGCCCTGCATGTCGTTGGTCCATCCGCCGAAGCCCGCCGCGCTCACTTCGAAATCGACGGGGAACGGAGCCCTGGCCCCGTCGGCGGGGACGCTCATGTAGCCGTGAACACGGCGACCGAAGGTGGCGAAGGAGATGCGGTAGAAGTCGAAGTCCGCGGTGCAGCGCTCCGGCACCCTGTCCATCTGCGCATCGATCGGCACCTCGCGGGCGAGGCGCACGCGCGACTCCGCCCAGAATGCGTCGAAGTCGGACGGCGACGGGCTCCCCTTGCGTATCCTCTCGGGCTCGAAGCCGACGCTGAAGACGGACGGATCCCTGCGACCGTCCTTCGTCGGCGGCAACGAGAGCCGCAGAAAGCCCGGTTCGCTCAGCGTTCCGGACACTGTGAACGCAACATCGGTCGCTGCCACGTCGAACGGCATGTTTGTCAGAATAGCCTCCCCGAAGTCGTCAAGCCGGGCACAGGGGCTCTTCGCCGCCGCCAGGTCTCTGGTCGAGACTATCCTCACCGTGAACGTGGCCGTCTCGCCGCATCGGTATATTCCCTCCGGCCTGTCGACGTCGACATGGTATGTGGCGCCAGACAACGCCAATGCAAGCAGTAGAATCAACGCCGACAGGGATGTTCCGAATTTCGCCTTCATCTTCACCGCCACTCCACTACTGCGAACGAATTGGGCTGCATACGGATGGTCGCCGCGCCGTCAGGCAGAATGTCAAGCGGCACTTCCGTGTAGGTGCGGACCATATCGGTAACGTGGCACCTCGCCCTGCCGAGGTCTGCGCCCGGCACGCGCACCGTCACCCTGGCGGTGTCGCTCACGTTGTCGTCGTCGGAGTATCGGACGACAAGAAGCGCCCCTGCGACGTCACGGCCCTTCGCCGCGACGGCCTTGAACGCCCCCGCGCGCGACTTGTCCTTCCGCTCCACGCTGCCTGTGTTTGCGCCGCTGTCCTCGCCCGTGCCTTCTACAACCGTGCAGGCGACCTGCGTGCCGCAGTCCACCAGCTTCGACCAGGCGTAGAACGGGTAGTACCCCTTCTTCGGCCACAGCGTCGTGGAGTCGAACAGGGCGTTCATTGCGCAGGAGAGCCGAGCGTCGTAGTACATGAGCATGTCGACAGGAGCCGACTGGCAGGCTGCCATTGTGGCCGCGACAAAGGCGGCGCCCTTCAGGTTCATGTCGCCCGACTCGACGCGCAGCGTATACACCCAGTCGTCCGTCCACCCCTTCACGTAGTTCCACTCGTTGAGAATCGACTCGACGCCGCCGAAGCCGTGCTTCACGAGAAGCCTGCGAATCCTGACCGCCTTCTCCGCAACAGGATCCGGCGTGCGCGAATACGCATGCCACGAAAAGAAGTCGAGCGGCACACTGTTGTCGCGGCAGTATGCAAGGAACCTGTCGGCCCAGGACTCGTTGCTGCATAGCGCCGGACCTCCGATCTTGAGATTCGGGAACCTCCCCTTGAGATGCTTCGCCGCAGTCTCGTAGAGGTTGAAGAAGTTCGTCACCGTTCCACCCCAGGTACGCGGGTTCTTCGGACGGCCTGCGGCAGCCGAATCCAGGTCTGGCTCGTTCCAAATCTCCCAGTAGACGATGTTGAACTGGTTCGACCAGGCAATGTTCTGCGTCGCGTACGACTGGTCCTCGCCCCATCCCCATCCCTCGTTGTAGTGGCGGATCACGTGCTCGCAGATCCGCGCCCACTTCGCATAGTCCTTCGGCGGCAGGACGCCGTACTTCTTCGGCCCGTGCTCGATGGTCTGCCCGAGGCGGAAGAACACCTCCGTCCCGGCGCGGCGGATGTTGTCGAGGTAGTGGTCGGTGAACACGAAGTCGTAGCTCTTCGGGTCTGTCTCGTCGGCGTCGAAGTCCGGGAACACGGCGCTTATGTCGCACGTGTGCGCTCCGCCCGCAACGCAGTTGACCGAATCGTGCGTCCGCGCGAACGGAATCCTCGCCGCCTTGAACTCCTCAAAGTTCCCTCGCTTCTGGTCGCCGCCGGGCTTGTTGACGGCAGGCCCGTTGTTCACGGCGTGCATGGGCTTGACTGCGCCGAGTTCCTCAGAGGGGCAGACCGTCACAGTCGCTTCGGCGGCGGGTTCCGCGGCAAATGCGCAGACCGTGCCCGCCGCCATGATTGTCATCAGAATCTGCTTCGTTTTCATTTATGTCATTTGTGCTCAGTTGGTGTTTTTGTCATTGACACAAGCTCTAATTGAGCGTCAGTGTCAGAAATACAAATGAATATACTGCCGCATCTGGTCACGCGTCCCGCGTGACCGCTGACGCGCGTCCCTGCCGGATTTTGCAATTTCCTCTTCCTAATTGACAGCCGCATTCTGTCGATGCTGCGAACGCGAAGCATGCCTAAGTCACCTCACGAAAATAGAGAATCCGGGCATGGTCGAGCGAACGCGCAGGACGAGGTCGTGCCCGTCGTTGGCGACGAGAAGCTTTGCGCAGTCCGGGAGGCTCGCCTCCGCCTCCGTGATGACATCCGATTTGACGTCATACGAAATCACCTTGTCAGTCGCGCGCACAAGCACGAAGTCGGCCCGGGTTGACAGACGCTTGGCGGCATCCTCAACGCCGCGGAACGTGAGATGCGTGCCAGATTGCATCTGGAACCACTTAATGAGCATCGCCGGCTCCGCGTAGGCGTCCGAAACCCCAGTCAGGTCGTACTGCAGCTCCGCGCCGTTTCGGAATGTCGCCACGCCGGACGATTCACCGACATAGCGCACCTTTGGAGCCGCGCCGGCTATCCGGCAGACATTGCCGCTGCCGCCGCAATACAGTCCATAACCTCCTGTGTAGCGAAGCGTACCATTTGATATGCAAAGCGTATTTCCGGTCGTGTAAGCGCCGTTCATGGAAATCTCATCGGCGACGACCGTTGCGTCCGATCCGATGTAGAATGTATTGTCGACCGAGTTTGTCGCATCGGCAACACGAATATAGCGGGCGGTCAGGACTGAACCGCCGTCCACACGGACGAGGTTGCCCATACTTGCGACTCCGTCCGTGAATTTCATGTCTCTGGATGCATTGCCCATGCAAAAGCCGCCGTCGAGAATCAGCGAATTGCCTGTTCCAAGACGGAACGGTATGTACGGCGACGCTGACAGGCTGACGTTCGCCCTGTCGCCGACGAGGCGCACGACGTTGTTGGAGGCGTCGGCGTTGTACCCTACGAAGATGGTCTGCGCGGTCACTGTGCCGTTCGTGACCGTGAAGGAGTTGAATGAACTGCGGTCTCCGACAGCAATGCTTTGTCCTGACGGAAGGTCCAAGACGCCGCCGTCGTCCAGAAGGAAGCTATTATGTCCAGCACCCTGAACTTGCCCTATTGAGATCGAGTACGTAGCACTTATCTCGCCGCCATTCGCAACATAGACGGAGTTCGAATATCCGCATTCACTTCCTTCCCCGGGGGTGCCATCATTGTAGTCGCCGCCGACTTTAATGTACCGGAAGTTGAAGCGAGCGCCGTCGACCACTTCCAGACGATACCCTGGCGCACGGCGTCCAAGATAGAAGTCGCATACCCCGGCGCCACCGGCCTCGGTACCCGTCGCAACCGTTCCTTCCCCCTTGAATCGAATGATGCAGTTCTGCATCCGCGTCGATGTAGTGCCGCGGTTGTCGAAAACTGCCGCAGATCCAGAGTAGAACTTTGATCCGCCGGAAAACTCGATCAGGCGGCCGAGTTCATGGTTTTCATTGTTCGCTGGGCAAAGAATAAGGTAGTTGTTTTTGCCGTAGAACCTCGATCCGCCCGTCACTAGGAAATTCTGGTTCGTGCCATAGCCCTTCATGAACTCTGCGCTATTCGAAAGGTTGGTGACTACGACGCCATTGAACCGATAGGTAAGATTCTCGCCGGGGAGATTGGACCAACCACAATGCATGAACGAATTGCCGCCGACATCCCAGGTGCCGCCAATGAAAGACACCTCGCACGGTTTGCTGTTGCTGTTGTAGAGCTGGATGGTACCGGTCTTGAGCACATGGTTGCCGTCAGAAAAGTCGAACGTCGTCAGCTCACCTTTCGGAAGCCAGACTTTCTGCCTCTCCCCAGACGAATTCGTGATCGAGAAGTCCTGCGACAGCGTATATGTGTTGCCGGCGGCAAATTTACTGAATGTAGAGCCGAACGCCTGATCCTTCCAGGTCTCGTATATGTCTATCGTTTCCGCTCCGACCGTCGCCAGACACGAGCAGAAGAGCGCCATGCATGCAGATTTAATTTTCATTGTCATTGTCAGTTGTCCTTTCTGTTGTATAGATTCACTTTATATCGTTGCCCTCGATTTTGATTCCGGCGTGCGCGGACTTCGGCAGGCCCGTGCCGCTGCCGCTCTTCCCGCCGACTGCTATGCCGCCGCCGTTGTTCCGCAGCGTGTTGCCGCGGATCGTCACGTTGCGCGAGCACCCGCCCTCCAGCCACTCGTACTCCGGGTAGATGGAGATGGCGTCGTAGTGCGAACGCTCGATGAAGTTGTTCTCGATCACCCCGTCGGACGCCTTGATGAGCATCGCGCGCGCCCGCGTCGACCCCAGGCGGCAGTTGCGGATGGCGAACCCGTTGCCCATGCGCTCGTTCGCTATCACGACCGTGCCGAACGAGAAGTCCGCCGGGCGGTCGAGCGTCAGCGTGAGGGCGCTCTTGACGGCGTTGAGGCACGGCTCGCGCAGGTTCGTCGCCAGGACGCGCCGCCGCTCCTCGTCGGTCGGCGGCTCCGCGGCCTCCACCTTCATCACGCGGGCGTCGGGCGGCACCTCGCCCTCGAACGTCATGATCTGCAGCGTGTCGCCAGGCTCGAACAGCCCGCCGCGCCCGAACGCAGGGAACACGCGGATGCGGTTCCCGTCGCACTTCACGACGACGCTGTAGTATCCGGATATGTTGATCGAGTCGTCGCAGTGGTAGGCGGCCTCGCAGCCGTCGAACGTCACGGTGTCGCCGAAGCGCGCGTTGAACGCGTCGTGGTTCCCGCTGCGGACGCGCTTCATCGCGCGCGGGGAGGAGTCCCTGTCGACCGGGCAGCGCACAAGCCGGCAGCGGAGGTACGTCGCGCCATGGCTGTAGTTCTCGACGCAGAAGCATCCGCCCGGCGTCGAGTAGGCGGTGAAGTCCTCGTAGCGGCAGCCGACGCAGCCGTCCGAAAAGACCACGGTCTTCAGGCTCGGCTCCGTTTCGGGGATCGACCAGACGCAGACGTCCCCGACGTCCCCCGTGCGGTCGACGCCCCCCGTGACGCGGTACGTGTCGTCGCCGGCCTTCGCCACCTTGAGTCCGTCGCGGTAGCGGTTGGGGTTCTTGAGCTCGAGGTCCTCCTTCGCATAGACCTGCACGGGCCAGACGTCGGCGAGCTCCCGCTCGGTCGGACGCGGATAGCCGGGCACGATGCGCACGGCCCAGCTGCGGTCTTGGTCAACCTTCTCGATGATCGCCTGCGTGAAAGGAAGCGGATCATAGTCGACCGTGAAGTTCCGCACCGTGACGTTGGTGCACACGGCCATGTCGATGAAGCGCGTCTTCCGGCGGCAGAGGAACCGCGAGCCGCCCAAGTCCACCGTGACGTCTTTGAGGCCCCTGAGCCGAAGGTAGACGCGGCCGTCGCCGTCGCGCGGCTCGACCGCGTACACGCCGCGCGGAATCGCCGCGCTGCGCGCGCCGGACGCGATCTGCGAGCGGATGCTGTCGAGCGGGTCGCCGGAGAGGTCCGACTTGAGCGCCGCGATCATGTCGTCGGCGCTGCCCGCCTCGCAGAACACACCCTTCTCCCGGCAAAGGCGCGAGAACGCAATCATGTAGTAGCCTGAGTGCTGCGGCTGTGGCTCTGGGCTGCCGTACGGCGCAAGCGGCATGGTCGAGTAGAATATCCTTGGGGCGCGGTCCGCGGTGCATTCGCGGAGGCGCTGCGCAGGCGAGTACTTCAATATCCAGGGCAGCCATTTTTCACGGTTAGCGGCGAAAGACTTGATGTCGGTGTAGCCGTAGCCGAAGCCGTGCCCGCCGTACCAGCCGCCGGGAACCCACGCGACGACCTCCTCCGGGTCGAGGGTGGTCTGCGCTATGCCGACCTGTATCGCCTTTACGCCAAGCGCGTTGTCCCCCTGCAGGGCGGCGTAGAGCGTCGAACAACCGCCGGCGCTGCCGCCGGTAAGCCCAATGCGGGACTCGTCGACATGCCACTCGCCGGCATGGGCCTTCACGAACTCGACTGCGCTCACGGCGTCGTCGAGGGGGCCGGAGAGCGGCGGCACGACGCCCTCGCGGCTGCATCCGGGCACCATGCGGTAGCTTATCGCGACAACCACGACGCGGTCGCGCCGCCCGCGCACGACCAGGCCGCAGGAATCGGTGACGCGGTTGCCGCCAACCCATGCCCCGCCATGTATGGCTATTACGCACGGCAGCCTCTCCCCAGCGCCAACTCCATCGGGAATCCACACGTCGAGCCGCTGGCGGGGATGGTCTCCGTACGCGACGTCTCTGTGCGTCGGCAGGCCGGACTTGTACATGGCATCGTCGAAGTGCGCCGGCTTTCCGGACTCGTCGTCGGCATGGAGCGGAGAGATAAGGAATGCCGCCGCCAGCGCAAGGCAGATCGGCGCGGAAGACATCAAGGCGCACAAATGTGCATTAGTCCATTTCATCATTCTGCACCTTCATTGTTCCACCACGAAGACGCGCCAAAGCGCATTCAGGTAACCATAGCCGAATCGGTCGTCTGGTTCGAGATACGACCCCTCGGTCCACTCGTTCCAGGAGTTTACCGTGACGAGGCGCGGCATGTCGGCGGGCAGGTTCGCCTCGGCCCACTCCTTGACGCGGCGCGCAATCCGCTCGAAGTCCTGCGGATTGGCGTTGCGGACGGTCACCTGCCTGCAGTCCGCGGGGAAGCGCGGATTCGTGTCCCACCCGCACGTCAGGTTGGGGAAGAACACGGCCCCGGTCTTCGCGGCCTTCGCCTTCACGCGGTCGAAGTTGCCCAGAGCGAGATCGCCCCACTCCGCGTACGTCAGCGGCGGCTTGTCCGCCTGCCATAGCCGCTCGCCGGCAATAGACGTCCAGTTGTACGGCGTCATGGAGTCGAAGCCGAACTCGTCCGGCTTGTCATCCCACGCCGCCCCGAGCCGCTGGAGATGAAGCCCCGGGAACCCGGCGGCCTTTACGCGCTCGCGCAGCCAGGCGAGGCGGCGCTTCGCGGTTTCCGCCCCGTCCCACGAGACGAAATGCTCCAGGTTGTATATCATAAGGACTGGGCAGCCCTTGATGCGGTAGTAGTTAGGGCGCGAGAAGTACTTCGCGATCCACCTGTCGGCGATCTGGCGGAACTCCTCTTCGGTGACCTTGGCCGACCAGATGACCTCGTCCTTTTCCTTGCCGCCGACATTGTTGTCCCAGAGCTTCGTGACGTCGTGATTGGCCCACATGAGGTAGAACTTCATCCTCTCGCAGTTGGACGCCTTGAGGAAGCCCTCGTCCAGCGCATTCTCAAGGAACGGACGTCCGCCGTACCAGTACCAATCATAGATGAAAACGTTGACACCAGCAGCGGTCGCGGCATCAATCTTGCGGGCGACGACTGCGGAATTCGACTCGTCCTCGTAGCCCCACAACGGCCTCACGCCTCTGCGCCCATCCTCACTCAATCGGTCCACCGCCTCATAAAGATTCTGCCATTCGCCCTTGCCGTCCTTGAAGATACCAAGCTCTGCCCAGCGCGGTTCGGGCTGGTAGGCAGGCCACACGTACGCGGCGACATCGTATTCGGCAGCTGCGGCATTGACTGCAAGGAGCGGCAGCAAAGCAACCGCAATCGTTTTGATTTTATGACAGATACTGATTTTCACGATACAACTTCCTTTCTGCGCAGAATTGTATCAAACTTTCGGCAAAGTTATCAATATGAAGTTTTGACATGACTTTAACTTTTTGACACTTTCCATTGGCCGCACCATCTCCCCAAACCGGGAGCTGAGTGACTCGGCAAGGGAACGGCCGCGAAGACGCTGCCACCGGGCGCAAAACGAAACATAACAATCGCCCATGCTGTGACTTCCAGCCAAATCGTGCCAATTTCAATACATTTGGCGCAATGTTGATATTATGGCGGCGCGACATTGCGCCAAATCTCATTTTATGATATAATTCTCGCCAACCAAGGAGAACTGGCTCGATGATTGGCAGAGAAAATGAAATAAAGACGCTTCGCGCGGCCTACGAATCGGACCATTCCGAGTTCGTGGCTGTATATGGCAGAAGGCGCATCGGCAAGACATTTCTCATCAACGAAGTGTTCAACTACAAATTCGCATTCCACACTGCCGGCATGGAAAACGCCACGCGCAAAGTGCATCTGTCCGCGTTCAGAGAGGCGCTGAAGAAACAAGGCCATCCGCAATGTCCACGCCTGTCGTCCTGGATCGTGGCCTTTTCAGAACTCGAGACCCTGCTCGAAAAAATGCCCGAGGGAAAGAAAATCGTCTTCCTTGACGAACTTCCGTGGTTTGACACTCCATGCTCTGGCTTTCTAAACGCATTTGAACTGTTCTGGAACGGATGGGCCACGTCACGCAAGGACATACTGCTCATAATCTGCGGATCCGCCACGACATGGGTCGTCAACGAGGTCCTGCGGTCTCGCGGCGGACTGCACAACCGCGTAACCAGGCAGATACCGCTTGTCCCCTTCACATTGAAGGAATGCGAAGCCTACGCCAACTACAAGAACCTCGGCTTCGACCGTCGGCAGATCATGGAGTGCTACATGACACTTGGCGGGGTCGCCTACTACTGGAGCCTGCTTCAGGAAGGACAGAGCGCCGCACAGAACATCGACAGGCTCTTCTTCGGAACCGCAGACGAAATGCGAAACGAATTCAGCCGACTTTTCTCCTCGCTGTTCAAGTCGTCCGCGCGCCATGTCGAAATCGTAAAGACGCTCGGAGACAAAAAGTCCGGGATGTCACGCGGAGAAATCATCCGAAGCCTTAATGTGAGATCGGGAGGGGAAATCAGCAGGTGCCTTGACGAGCTTGTGCAATGCGGATTCCTCATGTGCAGCAGGGCAATCGCGAAGAAGAAGAAGGACGCCTTGTACCAGCTTGTCGATCCCTACACC
>JAEEGL017167284.1_pt1 | contig 10346 bp, 5 predicted proteins | sample 9134231 | NCBI WGS metagenome assembly JAEEGL01 (sample SAMN16246548, study PRJNA631951) | gut metagenome | biome: gut microbiome; feature: rumen; material: fiber-attached | host: Bos | place: Iran: Karaj | collected 2018-10
ATCCGTGACTATATGCAGGAGACACTTGATGCCATCGTCCGTTTCCAGAATGGCGAAAGACGTGTTTCTGTGGATGACTACGAAAGTGTGGATGGTGACGAGGACGAGCAGGACTTCACTATCGGCAAGAAGAAGAACCGTATCCTTCTGGAGGATATGGACTATATATCGTGGCAGAAGGAAATCAAGGATGACCTTGAAATCATCCGTCTGCTCCTTCTCATGCTCCAGAGCATTACGCCTGAGCATGACAGCAAACTACAACAGCTCATCAGCGACTTAAAAGACAAGTTTGCTCATCCTATCAACGGGAATAACAAAAAGGTACTTATCTTTACGGCATTCTCTGATACAGCCGAATATCTATATAACTGTTTGGCTGACCCAATCAAGAAAGAATATAGCTTAAACGTGGCTTTGGTGACAGGCGACGTGGAAGCACGAAGCACACTCAACCGACGCCAAGCCGAGAGCCATCGAACTCGCTCGAATGGCCGAGGCGCGAAGGAGGAAGGCGAAGCCAAACTGAAGGAGAAACTCGACTTCAACAAAGTGCTGACACTCTTTTCGCCAATATCCAAGGAGCGTGAAGCCGTCTATCCACATTTGAAGGAAGAAATAGATGTGCTGATAGCCACCGATTGTATAAGTGAAGGTCAGAACCTGCAAGATTGCGACTACCTGCTGAATTACGACATCCATTGGAATCCAGTACGCATCATCCAGCGTTTCGGACGTATAGACCGTATCGGTTCAAGGAATGCACAGATTCAGTTGGTCAACTACTGGCCGGACATGACTCTCGACGAGTACATCAATCTGAAAGGACGTGTAGAGTCACGTATGAAGGTGACTGTGATGACTGCTACAGGTGATGACAACATTCTTTCACCTGAAGAGAAAGATGATTTGGAGTACCGCAAGCAACAGTTGGAGCGATTGAAAGAAGATGTAGTCGATTTGGAGGAGATGAATACGGGTGTCAGCATTATGGACTTGGGCTTGAACGAGTTTCGTCTTGACTTGCTGGAATACATCAACAGCAATCACGATGTAGAGCATACACCTTTCGGACTTCATGCTGTCGTGCATGGTAACGCTCAAACGCCATCAGGCACCATTTTCGTTCTAAAGAACCGAACGGCTGGCGTCAACATCGACCATAAGAACCAGTTACATCCGTTCTATATGGTTTATATCCGCGAAGATGGCGAGGTGCAAGTGGACCATTTGCACCCCAAGGAACTTTTAGACAAGATGCGCCTTATCTGTAAACAGGTTTCAAAACCTGATGTGAAACTATGTCATGCGTTTAACAAGGAAACACGCGATGGTTTGCGCATGGGTAAGTACTCGGAGCTTTTAAGCAAGGCGATAGAGTCTATTGTCAGCAAGAAGGAAGAGTCAGATATTGACAGTTTCCTCGATGGCTATGTTGGTGAACTCTTTGAAGAGCGCATCACTGGGCTTGACGACTTTGAACTTATTTGTTTCCTCGTAATCAAGTGATGCTTATGTTTCAGTTACCTCCTACCACCGCTATCAACAAGCCTCTCTACAAGAAGACAGTCTTTGAGAAGTTCAATCTCAAAGCAGCAGAGCGCGACCTTTTTGATGCAGACATCAGCCGAATGTTATTGGTGTCAAGGGTATCAGCTGCAACAGTCCCTGCTTTGACGAAGGGAAAAGAAATAGAAGGATTCTATGTGTTGCAAGTAGCACTAAAACGTAAGGATTATGACTCTAAGAATATTCTTATGCTTCATAAACTGATACCGCAGAATATAGTCTTTGCCCTGCAATATGAGGATGAAACGCAGTTTTGCATCTTTCATACTAGTTTACAACAGTCTGTGTGGATGCCAACAGATGAAGCAGTAATTGCGCTGCAAGGCTTGTCGCTTGATGATGTTTGGAATAACATAGTGGCAAATGTCGGTGGCCTTGATACTGCATCCGAAAAAAGCATCGAGGAACAGATTATTCAACGTGAGCAACGGGAAAAGTTGCTTCGGCAAATTGAATCTCTGGAAAAGCGATGCCGTGCAGAAAAGCAGACGCGAAAGAAGTACGAGTTGCATCAACAAATAGTGAAATTAAAAGCACAACTATAATATGGAAAAGCCAAAAGAGCCAAACGAGAGAACTTTGGCAAAGTCAGGTACTCTACAGCCCACTCTCATTGCGGAAGTAAACAATAGTATTGTCGTCATACGTGAGGCACCTGTTCTTGTTGACAGGGATGTGGCAGCCATTTATGGAGTTACCACAAGAGACATTAATAAGGCTGTTAAGAACAACCCAAAGAAATTTCCAACAGGCTATTATTTCGAACTGGATACAGAAGAGAAGCGTGAACTGGTGGAAAATTTCCACCGGTTCAATCCGCTGAAACATTCTACTGTCATGCCTAAGGCTTTCTCTGAGAAAGGACTTTATATGTTGGCTACCATTTTGAAAAGTGATATTGCCACAGAGGCAACATTAGCCATCATTGAGACCTTTGCAAAGGTAAGAACGCTGAAACGTGAACTCAAGGAATTGCACAAGGAACCCGACAAAGAACGCCAGAACGCCAAGATGCAGCATTTCGGCGAAGTGCTTTCCGACATTGTCATGCCCGATTTGGAAACGTCGGAAACAGAGTCAACGCTTGAACTGAACTTCCTGATAGGGAAAATAAAGCATACAGTAAAGCGAGTCAAGAAAAACTCTAACGACTAAAGTCTAACATCTAAAATAATGGAAAAACTAAATATGCAAACCACTGATGTGGTGGATGAGAATATCAAGCGAATTGGGGAACTGTTTCCTAACTGCTTGACAGAAGTGAAGGACGAGAAAGGACACCCTCAGGTGGCAATCGACTTTGACCAGCTGCGCCAGGAACTGTCGAAGAATATCGTAGAAGGTCCTGAGGAACGCTATCAGTTCACTTGGCCTGACAAGCGTAATGCTATCCGTTTGGCTAATGCGCCTACCACAGACACGTTGCGTCCTTGCCGTGAGGAGAGCGTAGACTTTGACAATACGCAGAACCTCTATATTGAAGGCGACAACCTGCAAGTGCTGAAGCTTCTTCGTGAGAACTATCTGGGCAAGGTAAAGATGATTTATATCGACCCACCATATAATACGGGCAATGACTTCGTGTATAATGATGATTTCTCGCAGTCGGCTGGTGAGTATATGCATAATAGCGGACAGGAGGATGAAGAGGGCAACCGCCTTGTAGCCAATACAGAAAGTAATGGCCGCTTCCATACCGATTGGCTCAACATGATTTATCCACGTTTGAAAGTGGCTAAGGATTTGTTGAGTGAGGATGGGGTGATATTTATTTCGATTGATGATAATGAAGAAGAAAATCTTCGAAAGATATGTAATGAAATCTATGGTGAACATAATTTCCTTGCCGATATAATTTGGAAACATACTCAACAAAGCAAAAATGATGAACTGCATTTTTCAAGACAATATAACCATACACTGTGCTTTTGTAAAAGAGTAGAAAAACTTCATAGATTCTATTTTTCAAGGACAGAAGAAGATAATAAGAATTATTCAAATCCAGATAATGATCCCAAAGGCTTGTGGAGAAGCGGTGATGTAAGAAGTCCAAATTTCAGGAAGACTCTTTGTTTTGACATCATTGCTCCCAATGGCAACATAATTAAGGCTCCTGACAATGGATGGCGATGGTCAGAAGACAGTATAAAAGAGAAAATTAGTTCTGGTGAAATAGTATTCAAAAAAGATTATTCAGGAATCATTCGTAAAATCTATCTGTGTGATCAAGAAGGTCGAACTCCTGAAAATTTGTGGGAAGGAGTTCGATTTGGAACTACGAGAACTGCTGCAGCGGTCATTAAATCCCTATTTGACAACAAGCAAGTTTTTGATACTCCCAAACCCCATGAACTGGTTATGAGAATGATGGAAATTGCAACAATTGAAGATTCCATCATCCTCGACTTCTTCTCAGGTTCTGCAACAACCGCCCATGCAGTCATGCAACTCAATGCAGAGGATGGCGGTAAGCGAAAGTTCATTATGGTGCAGCTACCTGAAGCAACAGACGAGAAGAGTGAAGCCTTTAAGGCTGGTTATAAGAACATCTGCGAAATAGGCAAAGAACGCATCCGTCGTGCAGGCAAGAAAATCAAGGAGGAAAGTCCTTTGACCACACAAGACCTTGATACAGGCTTCCGTGTATTGAAACTCGACTCGTCGAACATGCAGGATGTCTATTATACTCCAGCAGAGTTTAACGACAGGGATTTGTTTGAAGAAAACATCAAGCGTGACCGCACAGATGAAGACTTACTCTTCCAATGCATGATAGAACTCGGCATTGAACTATCAGCAAAAATTGTAAAAACAGAGATTGCTGGCAAAACAGTTTGGGATGTCTCAGACAACTATCTCTTGGCTTGCTTTGACGAAGAAGTGAACGAGACAACCATAACAGAAGTTGCTAAGCGCAAACCAGACTATTTCGTGATGCGCGACAGCAGCCTTGCCAATGACAATGTAGCCGACAACTTCGAACAGATTTTCGAGCATTACAGCAAGGATACTGTACGGAGGATAATATAACAAGGAGGCGATATGAAACGGATATACGAGTATGAAGACTTGCAACCTGTGTTAGAGCAGTTGCTAAATGACAAAGAGTCAAGCGACTTGGAGTTTAAGTCAGCGAAAGGAGGATTCCCTCATTCGTTCTGGGAAACGTATTCTTCGTTTGCCAACACGGAAGGTGGAGCTATAGTCTTTGGCGTTAAAGAAAAGGATGACCAGTTCTTCCTTGACGGTCTGACAGAAGAACAAGCAAAGAAATATGAAAAAGACTTCTTTAACAGGATGCATAGCAAGGAGAGTGTAAACATACCCTTGTTGAAAGAAGATGATGTGCAGACAGTTAAGTTCGATGACGTGTATATCCTTTTCTTCTATATTCCGAGAGTTGATAGGAGTTTTAAACCTGTGTATTGTGGGCTTGACCCCTACACAGGTACTTATCGCCGTGACCTTGATGGCGATTATCATTGTTCGAGAGAGGAAGTAAACAGTATGTTTGCCGATGCAAACTTGGCAAGTCCTGTAGATGGAAGAATACTGAAAAACTTCAGTAAGGAAGACTTGGATGCAGACTCTATCAAGCAGTATCGCCGAAGATTTGAGCAATGGAATCCAGACCATGTATGGAACGCATTGCCAGAAGATAAGTTCTTGGAGAAACTGAATGTATTCCGGAAAGACCGCAAGACAGGAGAGTATGGCCTGACGTATGCAGGGCTACTGATGTTTGGAACCTATAGCGCCATTATGGATGAGAATCCGAACTTCTTCCCCGACTATCAGGAGATAGAAGACCCGAAAGACAGATGGGTGAACCGTATTTGTCCTGATGGCAACTGGGAGTCTAATCTGTTCCAGTTCTATTGCCGTGTTCTTCCTATCCTCCAGAACTTCCTGCCGAAGCCATTCCAACTGGAAGGCAATCAACGAAGAACGGAGACACCTGCTCATGTGGCTGTCAGAGAGGCTTTGGCAAATGCATTGGTACATGCCGACTATACAGAGAATGCCTCGCTGAACATCTACAAATACCCCAATAAGATGGTTTTCTCTAATCCCGGCATCATGCTGATTTCGCTAAAACAGTATTATCAAGGTGGGGAAAGCGTCTGTAGAAACAAATACTTACAGACCATGTTTACATTCCTCGGTTCTGCAGAGAAGGCAGGAAGCGGTGTTGATAAGATTATCCGTGGTTGGGAAGAGTTGAATTGGAAACGTCCTTATCTTGTTGAGAAGAAAAGACCAAATAAAGTTGTACTGACTTTGTCGATGGAGTCTCTCTTGGATGAATCTGTTAAAGAGGGACTTTCTAAACTCTATGGAAAAAAGATTGTCGGCATTCCGCAAGAACAACTTTTGACATTAGCATTAGCCTATTCAGAAGAAGAGATAACAAATGAACGTCTTCAATATGCTCTGAATATGCATAAGGCCGATATTACAAAGATGTTAGGTCAAATGTGTGCAGCGCATTTACTTGAATCTTCTGGACATGGAAGAGGAACAAAGTACCATATTTATGGACTTAATATAGGACTTCCAGATGCTAATGTTGCTCTTGAAGACACTAATGTTGCTCTTGAGGATGCTAATGTTGCTCTTGAGGATGCTAATGTTGCTCTTGAAGACACTAATGTTGCTCTTCCGAAACGTTATACAAAAGAACAAATAAAAGATGTAATGATGGAAGTCTGTTCTGAATGGGTAACAGCAGAAGTGATTGCAGCCAAGATAGGCAGAGATGTAAAGTATGTTAAAAACCATGTACTTCCACAACTGTCTGACGTTATAGAAAAGATGTATGATATTCCTCATCACCCCAAACAAAAGTATAGAACAAAGCAAAAGGATACTGAAGCATGAAGTTTAAGTTTAAGATACAACAATATCAGACGGATGCTGTAGAGCGGACGGTGAACGTGTTTGTAGGGCAGCCTTCGAAGACGAATGACACATATCGTCGTGACTTAGGCAATACGGCTGGACGCATCGTGTATGAGGAGGAATATGTGGGATGGTGTAATGCTGGTGTTGAGTTGAAAGACAATCAACTGCTGGACAACATCAAGCAGATGCAGGTTGAAGGCAATATACCACAAAGCAAACTGTTGAGCAAGCCTGACGGATTAGGTGCTTGTGCTCTCGACATCGAGATGGAGACGGGTACAGGTAAGACCTACGTCTATATCAAAACGATGTTCGAGATGAACAAACGCTATGGGTGGTCTAAGTTCATAGTGGTTGTACCGAGCATCGCCATTCGTGAAGGTGTACATAAGAGTTTCACGATGCTTGAAGACCACTTCATGGAGCAGTATGGTAAGAAGGCTCGCTTCTTTATTTACGACAGCTCTAACCTGACACAGATAGACAACTTCAGTAGCGATGCAAGCATAAATGTGATGATTATCAATACACAGGCTTTTGCACGCGACTTCAAGGAAGAAGGCAAGAACAAGGTGAGCCTGATTATGTACACCAAGCGCGATGACTTTCAGAGTCGTCGTCCTATTGACGTGATAGCCGCTAACCGTCCAATAATCATCATGGACGAGCCACAGAAGATGGAAGGTGCTGCAACACAGCGTGCGCTGAAAAACTTCAAACCACTGTTTGTGCTGAACTATTCGGCTACTCACAAGACATCGCATAACTGTGTCTATGCTCTTGATGCCTACGATGCCTATCGTCAACGATTGGTTAAGAAGATACAAGTCAAGGGAATCACCCTGCAAAACCTATTGGGCTCGCAGGCCTATATCTACTTTGACAGTATTGTGCTCTCAAAGAACAAAGCACCAGAGGTAAAATTGGAGATAGAGGTACAAGGCGCGACTGCTGCTCGTCGTCAGACATATAAGTTCTCGCAAGGAGATTCTCTCTATGATATTTCCAAACTTTCTGCCTACAAGGAGTTTGTAATTACTGAAATAAATGCTTACACCAACACCATCTATTTCCGCAATGGTGACAAACTGCACAAAGGTGAGGTAATGGGCGATGTGTCGGAAAAGACAATCCAAAAGATACAGATACGCGAGACGATAGCAAGCCACTTTGAGAAAGAGCGTGAACTGTTCCGTCAGGGTATCAAGACGCTTTCGCTTTTCTTTATTGATGAAGTAGCAAACTATAAAAGTTATGACGAACAGGGAGAAGTGGTAAAGGGATCACTCTGGCAGATGTTTGAGGAGGAATACATACGTTATTTCAATGAGAATATATCCTTGTTTGAGGATGACTATCAGAAGTATCTGCGCAAGTTCTCTGTTGAACAAGTACACAACGGCTATTTCTCAATAGACAAGAAAGGTCACGCCATTGACAGCGCAGTAAAGCGAGGTGAAGACTTTTCATCAGATATATCAGCATACGACTTGATTCTGAAGAACAAAGAGCGTTTGTTAAGTTTCGATGAGCCAACACGTTTCATATTCTCGCACTCAGCGCTCCGTGAAGGTTGGGATAATCCTAACGTGTTCCAGATATGTACTTTACGTCATGCCAGTAGTGCCACGGCAAAGCGTCAGGAGGTAGGTCGTGGATTACGTATCTGTGTGGACCAATATGGAAACCGTATGGATGCTGAGCGTTTGGGTGACAGCGTTCATGACATCAATAAATTGACCGTCATAGCCAACGAAAGCTACAGTTCTTTTGTTGAAGGCCTTCAGAAAGAGACTCGCGAAGCCTTGCGTGAACGTCCTAAACAGGCAACTATTGCATACTTTGAAGGTAAAACCTTTAAGGTCGGCGAGGAACTGCATACCATCTCTGCTATGGAAGCTGCATCTATTGTCAATTATCTATATGAGAATGACTATACCGATGATAAGGGAAATATCTTGCAATCATATCATGAGGATATGCAGCAAGAAAAACTTGCACCACTTGGCAAGAAACTGCAACCTATATCAGAACAAGTACATAGGCTGATACAAGGTATCTTTGACCCTAAGGCATTGGATGGCATGATTGAAGATGGCAATGGTAAGGCTGAGACTGTCAACGACAGACTGAATCACAATGCAGAGAAAGATGAGTTTAAGAAACTCTGGTCAGAGATAAACCATCGTTACGTCTATACCGTTCACTATGACAGCGAGGAACTAATCAAGAAATCCATCGCTGCAATAGACAAAGACCTTACCGTCAAAAAGCTAAGTTATGTGGTTACAACTGGTGAACAGGGAGATGGAACAGACTTTGACGGCGACCTGCATACACGCCATCGGGAAATGCGTGAGGTCAGCACATCTACTGTTCAATATGACTTGGTTGGTGATATCGCCCGTGGTGCTACGCTCACACGTAGAACGGTAGTAAGAATACTAAAGGGCATCTTGCCAGCACGATTGCAGGTGTTCAAGAATAATCCTGAAGAGTTTATCCGCAATGTTATCAAGCTCATCAAGGAACAGAAAGCCACAATGATTGTAGAACACATCTCCTACAACATCACAGCAGACGTTTATGATACAGATATCTTCACACAGGAAAAGAGTCGCCAGTCAGTGGATAAAGCCTATCCAGCAAAAAAACACATTTTGGACTATGTTTTCTCTGATAGTAAGGGTGAACGCGATTTCGCTGAAGACCTTGACAAAGCCGATGAAGTTTGTGTCTATGCCAAGTTGCCACGCACATTCCAGATTCCTACACCAGTAGGCAATTACGCTCCTGACTGGGCAATAGCTTTCAATGATAACATGGGCATCAAGCACATATTCTTCATCGCAGAAACCAAGGGATCTATGGGTTCAATGCAGTTGAAGGGCGTAGAGAAAGCCAAGATCGATTGTGCCAAGAAACTCTTCAACGAACTTTCTACAAGTAATGTCCGCTATCACGAAGTTAGCAGCTACGACAAACTTCTGGAAGTGATGAAAAATATCAATTAGTATAATAATGTAACTTGGGCATAAACTGCGTAGTGCGGTTTATGCCCAAGTGTTGTTTTGTTTAAAACCACGTTCTTGGAGAATTGGGGTAGTGGTGTGGAGCGTATGGTTAATGTCTGCAAGGCTGCGAACCTCCCTGAACCAGAGTTCAACCAGAATACTGCTTTTGTATGGGTTACATTCAAGCGTACAACCATACAACTATACAACCATGCAAGCCCACAACTCCACAAGCTCGCCCCTCAACCCTACAACTTCAAAGGAACTTAATAAAACTCTAAAATTAAGGGCTTTTCTCTCAATCGTTGGGGAGAATGGTGCGAGCCTTAAGATGTTAATGGAAGGTATGCATTTAAGAGATAGGAAAAGTTTTGTAAACAATTACATTAATCCAAATTTGTCCGAAGGATATATTGCTATACTATACCCTGAAAGACCAAATCACCCAATGCAGTCATATTATTTGACCAATAAGGGCAAGGAACTGTTAGAGCGACTCTAATAGTTCAGTCAGCTCCCACATATCGTCGATAACGAAATTTGCGCCGGAGTCTTCGAGTTGCCTTCGGGATGCGTTGCCGTATGTTACTCCGCAGGTGCGAGTGCCGGCGTTGCTGCCCATGAGGATGTCGAACGGCATGTCGCCAACCACAAGAGCCTCGTTGGCAGAGTAGTGCAGCGCGCCGAGCGTTTTCAGAACCGGTTCGGCATCGGGCTTCGGTTTTGTAACATCTTCAGCCCCAAGAATATAGGCTATGTCGCCTATTATGCCCAAGCCCGAAAGAAAATCGCGTATAGACTTTGACGAGCGCGATGAGGCTATCGATATGGCTATGCCGTTGTCCTTCAGCCATTTCA
>JAEEGL017175021.1_pt1 | contig 10346 bp, 7 predicted proteins | sample 9134231 | NCBI WGS metagenome assembly JAEEGL01 (sample SAMN16246548, study PRJNA631951) | gut metagenome | biome: gut microbiome; feature: rumen; material: fiber-attached | host: Bos | place: Iran: Karaj | collected 2018-10
GAAAAGATGGAGGCGCAGATAAAGGATCTTACCACGAATCTGGATTCCCTGGAAAAATTCGCCCGCGAGCGCTATCATTTCGCCGTTCCCGGCGAGGATGTCTATATCGAGGAATAAAGGCTTTCATCAGTCCTCTATGGCTCTATTACTGGATCTTCTCCAGGTACTTCGCCGTCTCCGCCTTGCACAGGACCGGTTGCCATTGTGTCGACAGGTTCGAAATAATGGTCAGGATTAACTTCAACTGACGGCGTCTTTGAACGGAAAATCCTGTTCCCCGCCGCATCGTACTCGATAGTAATACCATGAAATACAGGCGACTCAGGAAGCTGTTTTTTGACTGTCGGCGACGAAACCGACAAGACAACAACTCCAGGTAGAGCTATAGGCAAAATAAGTGAAAGAAGGGGTCTCATAGGTCGCGTTTGTATTTTTCGATATAGTTTCTTTTCCAATCATCTAACACAAAAACATCCGGCAAATTATCATAAAACTCTAAGCCTTTATTTTTCTGACCTGTAAGAAGATAGAATAAAGGAAGACTAATAGTAACATTTCTTTATTCGACGAAAAAACTCCTCGCAAGCCTCGCTCTCGTTATCCCCCAAATACAAAGTGACTTCATAGTCTCTTCCTAGTTCACTATAATATACTCTCCACCTCCCATCATACAATTCTTGAATAATATAACCTGCACACTGAAAGCAATGATAAATTTTGAATATATGATTCAAACTCAAAATACAAATACCGCTTCGATCAATAAGTAGTCTTCTATAAATTCTTCTATCACGTGACAGAGATTTATTATAGTCTTTGACGGCCTTCTTAAGTTGACGATAATTCATAATTAAAACGGAGATAAGTAACCATTATCAATATAATACTGAATATTATGATTCAAAAAATAGAACTGAGTACCGCCACCAGGGGAAGCAAGCCAAAATGAGCCTGCAGCCTCCCCACTCTGTACAGGGATTAATTCCTTGAAACAAACATGTCCCAAGAGTAGAGCATACACTAATTGCTACTCCCATGGCCATACTCTGCCAAATACCATCAAGAGAATTAAGAAATGCATCCTCGAATGACTCTCCAGAAAGCATTCCATAAATTGCCCCTCCGACAATACAACAACTCCAGGTAGAGCTATAAGCAAAATAAGTGAAAGAAGAGGTCTCATAGGTCGCGTTTGTATTTTTCGATATAGTTTCTTTTCCAATCATCTAACACAAAATCATCCGGCAAATTATCATAAAACTCTAAGCCTTTATTTTTCTGACCTGTAATGAGATATAGCAAAGGAAGAAAATAAAACTGCTCAGCCTTTCCTATAAACAAATCCCTATGCTCAAACACTTCTATAAGGCGGTCTAAATCTGCGTATTCATCAAAGAAAGGACACGCATACTGACGAATTTCTTCAAAAATCTCATTAACAATATTATCAAGATTAGTTGTATCTTTCATGTACCAATCCTTATACCATTTCTGTGGTTCTAAGTACCCGATGTTAATAACCACTAATGGCAGAGGAACACATAAATGATTAGCTGTCAATTTAACAAATAATTGTTCGATATTAAGATTACGTATTCCGACTGACACAGTGAGAGCCCTTGCTGTGACATAATATGAATGACCAAATAATAACATGTCATCAAATCCTTCTTTTGAAGACGTACGACGAAACCAATAACCCTTTTTCGTAAAGCCCTCCTCGCGGCATCGGAGTTTTACAGCAGCGGTAAGTTCGCTTTTTAGTTTGCTCATCAATGTGCTCATGAAACTAGAATCGTAATATAACAAAATAGTACTCTGTAACTGGAATACCAGGAGGCCCAATAAATATAGCCCTTTCCCCAAAAGGTGAATATACTCGCATAATTATCAATACTTTATGTGATAATCCTCCCAATATTGGGGAGCTATTGAATTTATTTTATTTAATAGGTTAGTTAAACCATACTCGTTGATTAGTGTTTGTTCTCTAATCCTTGCATCTGTTAGACTTAAAATATACAGACAATGTCCATCCGAATCCAGCACAACCGTTGCCCGACTGGCTGTTATAATTCAGGGAAATAGACGGGACATTCTCTGTTGTTAATCAGCGATATATGACAAAGATAAAAACTATTTTTGATAAAACAATTGTCTGACAGAGAAATAGAAAAACACCTATAGTGTTTTCTTCGTGGCTGCGACATCGTGGACGCGGAGATGGGAGGCTCCGTTGGAGACGGCTATGCGCTGGGCATTGAGCGTGGCTTCAAGAGCGTCTTCCGCTTTTACTCCAAACATACTTTTGCGTGAAAGGCCGACAAGTATTGGCCTTTCGAAGCATCTGAGTTCCCCGAGTCTTTCGAGCACTTCCCAGTTCTGCTCGCGGGTCTTTGCAAAGCCAAAGCCCGGGTCCAGTATCCATTCGTGGATGCCGGCTTCGGCGGCCTTACGCTCGAATTCTTCGAAATAGGCCTTTATCGAGCCCATTATGTCCCCGCCGTAGTCGGTCAGGCTCTGCATGGTCTCGGGGGTGCCTCTCATATGCATAGCGACGTAGGGGAGGCCGAGCGCGCCGACTGTCCGGAGCATTTTGGGGTCCATAGCCCCGGCCGAGATGTCATTGACCAAGAATGGGCCGATAAGATCATAAGCCTTCCTTACGACTTCCGACCAATATGTGTCAATAGAAATACTGGCCTCAGGAAAAGAGTCTCTGACGGCTTTCAGCGCGGGTTCCAGGCGGCGCCATTCCTCATCAGCGCCTATCCCCTTAGACCCTGGCCGGGTGGAACAGGCTCCGAAATCCAGTATGTCGGCGCCCTCGGAGAGCAGCCTGTCGGCGCGTGAGAGGGCCGCCTCTGAGCTATCCGCCCGGCTTGGAGCATAAAAGGAATCGTCATTGAGATTGACGATTCCCATCAGACGGACTCTCTTTTCCATCTTATACCAGAATTAGCAGAGCAGCCAGATAGAGGCAGAAACCCTGGGCGCGGATCCGGCGCTTGATAACGTGCTGGGTAGAAACGTCGATGGGGTCGGACCATATCATTGCACCCATCCCGTCGGTTTTTGGAGCGTCGCACGGGGCCCATTTCGTGACCAGCTCGCCGTTGCTGAAATAGCTTCCGCCGCCGTTTGCGCGGTTCAGCGTCAGCAGTGTCTTGTAATCGGCATAGTAGATTTCGAGGGTGGGAGGGACGGATAGTCCGTCTATGGTCTCAGGGTCCGAGGCAACCAGGACAAAGGCCGCGGCACCGGCATTCTTTGCAGTCTCGGCCTGCTGCTCAAGCCTCTTCCAGTCTGCTTTTTCGGGCTTATAGACCGAAAACAGGACTACTTTCCCGACGACTGCCTTTTCGTCTTGATATTCCCCTGAGGCATCGGTGAAAGACAGCATCGGTTTGCTCTGTGGCAGATATCTTCCGTTTCGCTTAAGGGTGTCGGCCCGGACAAAACTCCAGCTGCTGTCCGGAAGTATCCCGGTGAAGGAGCCTTGCTGGCCGTCCTTTTCATAAATCAGGGTAGGGAAGAGTCCGTCGTCTTTCTGGTAGTCATTGTCCAGGGAAGCGTAAAGCTCCACCCCCGGGGCAAATTCGGTGAAATCTATAAGCGGGAGATGTTTCCAGCTGTACCACAGTGCTATGACGAGAGCTACAACGCTTAGGGCGAAGGAGACTTTCTTGCGGGTGAACGGAATGCCGAACTGTGTCATCGGCAGAAAAGCGCCGAAGGCCAGGACAAGCAACACGATGTTCTTCAGAAACGACTGGGCGTGAGTGAGATGGATGGCCTCGCCGAAGCAGCCGCAGTCCATCGCCGGATTGGCAATCCAGAGTATCAGGGTTATCAAAGTGAAAAAGCCTAGAAGCGCCCAGGTCACAGTCGCCGCAGCTTTGCGGAAAACTCCGGTGATGAGAGCCGCGCCTACCGTACCTTCGAAAAGCGCAAGCAGCGCCCCCAGGACTTTCGCCGCTCCGCCGATGAAGCCGAGGTGGAAGAAATTGAGATACTCTTTTACAATCAGACCTGTGCCGACAGGGTCCATAAGCTTCAAAAGCGAGGAGCAGAGCAGCACAATGCCTATTATGATTGCGCAGAGGCGTCTGAATCTATGATGGGCGGCTTTCATCCGAGATGTGCTTCGATTTTTTCGCGGATACGGGCAAAGATATCATCGGGAGGCAGCATAGCTCCCTTGTCGTCAGAGCAATCAATGCGAAGGAAACTGCGGTCCCTGCGGGTCTCCTCAAGATAAATGCTGCGGACTTTGCGCTGGAAGTCGAGGTCGGCCTCGTGGATGTCCTTTTCACCTTCAAGGTAGGCGCGGTCTCCGCCCTGGCGCTGATGGGTCAGGCTCTTTTCGACAAAGTCGATGGGGACGTCCAGATAGAGGTTAAGCTCTGGCCTCGGAAGGTCAAACTCGCCGTATTCGGTGTTGAATATCCATTCGCGGAGATTCCTTTGTGCCTCTTTGTCAGCGAGTTTCGCGCACTGGTAGGCTATGTTGGAATAGACATAGCGGTCCAGCAGGACGGTCTTTCCTTCCCTCAGGGCTTTCTTTATCCCGGGGCCAGCGCCGTGGCGGTCTTCTGCGAATAGCAGGGCCACGAGCTGGGGATGGACCTCACCGTTGGAGCCGAATTCTCCGCGCAGGAAACGGCTGATAAGCTCACCATAAACCGGGGCGTCGTAGCGGGGGAAATGGATATACTCCACGCCGCCGCAGCGCTCGGTCAGATATTCCCTGAGCTTTCGGACCTGGGTGGATTTTCCCGCCCCGTCGAGCCCTTCCAGTACAATCAGCATCAGAGCGAACGTTTGATTTCCACGACCTGGAAGGCTTCGATGATGTCTCCGGGGTGGATGTCGTTGAACTTTTCGAGGGAGCAGCCGCATTCGAAGCCGCTGGCGACTTCCTTGGCGTCGTCCTTGCCTCTCTGCAGGGAGGCGAGGGCTCCGGTATAGACCACGATGCCGTCGCGGATAAGGCGGACCTGGGCTTTGGAAACCAGTTTTCCTTCTTTGACCTGGCAGCCGGCGACCGTGCCGACCTTGGAAATCTTGAAAGTCTGCTTGACCTCGGCGGTAGCCGTGACCTCTTCTTTCTTCTCCGGTTCGAGCATACCCTCGATACCTTCCTTGACCTCGTTGATACAGTCGTAAATAACTGAGTACAGGCGGATTTCGATACCTTCCTTCTCAGCGCTCTTGCGCGCCTCGGCTGAAGGACGCACCTGGAAGCCGATGATGACGGCGTCGGAGGCTTCGGCCAGCAGGACGTCGGATTCGCTGATGGCGCCGACGGCCTTATGGATCACATTCACCCTCACCTCTTCGGTAGAGAGCTTGATGAGGGAGTCGGAGAGGGCTTCGACGGAGCCGTCCACGTCACCTTTGACGATGACGTTCAGTTCCTTGAAGTTGCCGATTGCGATACGGCGGCCGATTTCCTCGAGGGTGAGGTGCTTCTGGGTCTTGATGCCCTGGATGCGGATGAGCTGTTCGCGGCGGTTGGCAATGGATTTGGCCTCTTTTTCGTCGGTCATCACATTGAATTTCTCACCGGCGGCGGGGGCTCCGTTCAGGCCGAGGATGCTGACCGGCGTTGAGGGGCCGGCTTCCTGGACCTTCTGTCCGCGCTCATTGTACATAGCTTTGACGCGTCCGTAGTAGCTTCCAGAGATGATCACGTCGCCGACCCTCATCGTGCCGTCCTGGACCAGGACTGTCGCGAGATAACCGCGGCCCTTGTCCAGCGAGGACTCGATGACGGCGCCGCTTCCGAGCTTCTTGGGATTGGCCTTGAGTTCCAGGAGGTCGGTCTCGAAGAGCACCTTTTCGAGGAGTTTGTCCACGTTGATGCCCTTCTTGGCGGAGATTTCCTGGCACTGGTACTTGCCGCCCCAGTCCTCTACGAGGATGTTCATCTCACTGAGCTGGCGGCGGATGGTGTCGGGATTTGCGCCCGGCTTGTCTATCTTGTTGATTGCGAAGACCATAGGTACGCCGGCCGCCTGGGCGTGGGCGATTGCTTCCTTGGTCTGGGGCATAACCGCGTCGTCGGCCGCTACGATGATGATAGCGAGGTCGGTCATCTGTGCGCCTCGGGCACGCATAGCCGTGAAGGCTTCGTGGCCGGGAGTGTCGAGGAAGGTGATGTGGCGGCCGCTGGACAGGGTGACGTTGTAGGCACCGATGTGCTGGGTGATGCCGCCGGCCTCACCGGCGATTACATTGGTATTGCGGATATTGTCCAGCAGGGAAGTCTTACCGTGGTCGACGTGGCCCATCACGGTGATTACCGGAGGACGTTCGACGAGGTCTTCCTCATTGTCAGGCTCCTGCTGGGCGATTTCCTCGGAGAGCTCGGCGGTAACGAACTCGACCTTGTAGCCGAATTCTTCCGCGACCAGCACCAGGGTCTCCGCATCCAGCCTCTGGTTGATGGAAACCATCATTCCGAGGGACATACAGGCTCCGATGACCTTCACCACGGGGGTGTTGTTCATCAGGGTGGCGAGGTCGTTGACCGTAACGAACTCGGTGACTTTCAGTACCTTGTTCTCTGCGGCTGCCGCTTCCATCTCCTCCTGGGAGCGCAGGGCGGCGAGTTCGCGCTTCTCCTTGCGGTGCTTGGCGCCGAAACTCTTCGTCTCGCTCATCTTGGCGTAGGTCTCCTTGACCTGCTTCTGGATTTCTTTCTGCAGCTCTTCCTGCTCGGCCTCGGTGAGTGCGGGTTTGAACCTGTCGCCTTTCTTGCGGCCTTTGCCTCCGGCCGGCTCGGCCTTTTTCTTCTCGCCCTTCTTGGCGGGCTTGTCGGCCTGGACCTTGGTCACATCGACCTTCTGGGAACCTCCGGCCTTGATCCTTTCGCGTTTCTTGCCCTTCTTGGGATCGAACTGTGAAAGGTCGATCTTTCCGAGGACCTTGAGTTCGGGAGTGTCGCTCTTGGCAGGAGAGCCCGCAGGGGTTTCGACGGACTTTGTTTCCTCTTTTTCAGCGACTTCCGCCTCCTTGTTCTCGGCAGGGGTCTCGGCGGGTGATTCTGCAGGGGTGGTTTCGGCAGGCTTCTCTTCCTGTGCAGTCTTTTCTTCTTCAACGGGCTTTTCGGGCTCGGAGGGCTTCTCGCTTACGGTTTCGGGCTCTTTCACCTGCTCCGGCTCAGCGGGAGTCTCGGCGACTGCGGGTTCCGCTGCCTTCTCCTCTTCCGCCTCAGCGGGAACTTCTACAGTCTTCTCCGGCTCCTTCCGGGGCTCGGCGCTCTTTTCGACTTCCTTGGAAATGTCGCGGGAAAGAGTGGAACTCTTGATGACTGTAACCTTCTCAGGCTCATATTCTTCCTCCTCTTCCTCTCCGCTTTTGCGTGAAGCCTTGTCCAGGATTTCGGTCAGTTTTACGTCCACTTTTTCGGCCGCTTCCTTGAGTTCCAGGTCCTTGCCGAACTTTTTGTGAAGTTCGGGAAGATACTCGTCCGAAACTTTCATATTCGGGTTGGCGTCTTCGATGCCGGCGCCCTTGGAGTTGAGGAAGTCAACGAGTGTGTCCAGTCCGATATTGAACTGCTTGATAAGTTTACTTAATCTGATTTCTGCCATATATAACCCCTTTATCGTTTATTATTCAAATTCAGCGCGCAGGATGCCGAGGACCTCTTCCACGGTCTCGTCTTCCAGGTCTGCACGGTTGGCGATATCCTCTGCACTGAGGGCGAGGACGCTCTTGGCCGTGTCGCAGCCGATATCCTGCAGTCTCTTGATGACCCATTCGTCGATGACGTCCGAGAATTCACTCAGGAGCACATCCTCCTCGTCGTTTTCGTTCTGAGGCAGGTCTCTCCAGACTTCGATTTCGCGTCCGACAAGCATTCCGGCGAGTTTGATGTTCACGCCGCCCTTGCCGATGCCCTTCTTGACCTCTTCGGCCTGCATAAATACCTTGATCTTGTCTTCCGGACCCTCGCCGAGGTCGATGCGGGAGATGTGGGCGGGATTCAGGGCACGCTGGATCATAAGCTGGGTGTTCGTGGTCCACGGGATGACGTCGATATTCTCATTGCGGAGCTCACGTACTATACCCATAATGCGGGAACCCTTGACGCCGATGCAGGCTCCGATCGGGTCGATGCGGTCGTCATAGGACTCGACGGCGACTTTGGCCCTCTCGCCGGGGATGCGCACGACCTTTTTCACTGTGATGAGGCCGTCGTAAATCTCAGGAACTTCCATCTCGAAGAGCTTCTCGAGGAAGGAATCAGTGGTGCGGGACAGTACGATATAAGGAGTCGTATTGTTCTTCATCTCGACGCTCTTGATGATGGCGCGGACCGAGTCTCCTTTCTTGAAGTGCTCGCCGGGAATCTGCTCGGCCTTGGGCATACGGAGTTCGTTGCCGTCCTCGTCGAGGATGAGAACTTCGTTCTTCCAAGTCTGGTAGACCTCGCCGGTGAAGATCTCGCCGACTCTTTCGGAATACTTCTTATAGACGTTGGCCTTTTCGATGTCCATTATACGGCCCTGGAGGTTCTGCCTGATGTTCAGGATGCCGCGGCGGCCGAAGGAGGAGAGGGAAAGCTTGCGGGTGTAGGTGTCACCGATTTCATAGTCGTCGTCACCGGTCTCGGCTGCGATTTCCTCTACGGTAATCTCGGTGGCGGGATTCCGGACTTCTTCCACGACGCCGAAGTTCTGGTAGATTTCGCAGTCTCCCTTGTCCACGTTGATGATTACGTCGAAGTTGTCGGAGCTGCCGTAGGTCTTTGCAAGCTGTGTGAGGAACACATCTTTGAGTACACCCAGCATAACCGGGCGGTCAATGCTCTTCTCTTCCTTGAAATCCTTGAATGCATCGATCAAGGTGATTTCTTTCTCTTTTTCTTTTGCCATTTTTATTTATTGTTATTTGAATTCGATATAGGGCGTGACGCTGTTGATCTCCTGGAGGGGGAAGCGTTCGCAGTGCTCCACTTTCTCCTTTTTCTTCTTGCCTTCCACGGCCTCGAGGGCGCTGTATTCAAGGGTGACGGACTGCTCGTCGGCGTCAGAGAGGGTGGCAATGAGCCTCTTCCCGCCTTTGAACTTCACGTCCACCTTGGTCCCGAGGGCCTTGCGGTACTGTTTCAGTACCTTGAACGGGCGGTCCAGACCGGCGGAGGAAACGGTGAGGGAGTAGTCCTCCACGTCCTGGTCGAAGTTTTCGTGGACCAGGCGGTCGATTGCGGCGCAGTCGTCCCAGTCGACGATGCCTTCTTCCTTCTCGATGACGATTTCGATGTCATTCTCCGCGCTCAGCGTGACTTCCACGAGGAAGCAGCCTCTTTGGGCCGCGCCTTCTTCAGCGATTCTTTTAACTTGCTCCTTGTCCATATCCTAAATAAAAAAGATAGGGGACCGGCGTCCTCTATCTCGTTCACGGGTGCAAAGGTAGTAAAAAAATATTTTTTCACCAAAAAAGTGAGTATCTTTGCACGATTTATTGTATGTAATTATGGACAGAAAAGTTCTTCTTATGATTCTGGACGGCTGGGGTGAGGGCCGCCACGATTATTCCAACGCTATATGGACCCAGGGTACACCTAATATCGACGCACTTCGCGCCAAGTATCCCTGTGCCCACCTTCAGGCCTGCGGCGAATATGTGGGCCTTCCGGACGGCCAGATGGGCAATTCCGAGGTCGGCCATATGAATCTCGGCGCCGGCAGGGTGGTCTATCAGGACCTTGTGAAGATCAATATCGCCTGCCGCGAGCACCGGCTCCTCGAAAACAAGGAGATCCGTGCGGCCTTCGACTATGTCAAGTCTTCCGGCAAAAAGCTGCATTTGATGGGCCTTACCTCTCACGGTGGTGTCCATTCTTCCCTTGACCACGTCTATGAATTCCTTCGCGTAGCGGCCTCCGAGGGCCTTTCCGAGGTCTATGTCCACGCTTTTATGGATGGTCGTGACACCGACCCCCGCAGCGGACTGGGCTTCGTGAGCGAGCTGGAGGCCAGGATGGCGGAGACCACCGGCAAGGTCGCGACGGTCTGCGGCCGTTTCTACGCTATGGACCGCGACAAGAGATGGAACCGCGTCAAGGAGGCCTACGATCTGCTGGTCGAGGGCAAGGGTGCCGCGTTCAAATCGGCCACCGAGGGCATCCAGGCATCCTATGACGCCGAGGTCACCGACGAATTCATCAAGCCGATAGTCGTCACCGACTCCGAGGGTAAGCCTCTTGCAAAGATCGAGGAAGGCGACGCCATCATCTTCTACAACCTCCGCAACGACCGCGCCCGCGAGCTGACCACCGTCCTCACGCAGAAGGATATGCCGGAGGAGGGAATGCACACCATTCCGCTCTA
>JAEEGL017289585.1_pt1 | contig 10346 bp, 6 predicted proteins | sample 9134231 | NCBI WGS metagenome assembly JAEEGL01 (sample SAMN16246548, study PRJNA631951) | gut metagenome | biome: gut microbiome; feature: rumen; material: fiber-attached | host: Bos | place: Iran: Karaj | collected 2018-10
AGTGTCTAACAAAGACAAATTTAACGCCGTCGACTACACGGCGCTAGAAAAAATGTCTACGCAAGAGTTGAAAGATCTCCTACGGAAGACATTTGATCAACCCGCCTTGAGCGACGAAGACAGTAATATGATTCTCGCTATATCGGAGGTGTTGGATATTCGTGAAAACAATGGCGATCTCATCGATGTCGATGTTGACGCCGCATGGGAAAAATTTCAGAAGGAGTACCTCCCTCTTGTGGACGAGGACGCTTCTTCTGCCACCAATGAGTTGGACGTTTTGAATGAGCACGTTTCTGAAACTAAGACCAAGAAAAGCCGTTGGACATTCAAGAGAATTGTCGGTATTGCAGCCGCTCTCGCAATTGTCATCTTTGCAGCTGGTAGTCTGATCCCGACAGCAAACGGAAGTAACGTCTGGAGCGCGTTTGTCGAGTGGACGAAAGAGACGTTTGGGTTTAATAAGGACTTTCAGGGTGAACATGAGGGTTATCCAGAAGAATTAATTCCTCTCGATTCACTTCTTCGAGAACATGGTTTTTCATCTATGGAACTGCTCCCGAAGTACATTCCAGAAGGATATGTTGAAGCTGATACTCGTTTTGATGAAAGAGATAGTGCAACTGTATTTATGTCCCGATTGGATAACGGTTCAAACTCGATCATATTGCAATTTCGCTTTTTGGAAGACGACGTATCTTTCACTGAATATCAAAAAGGCGATTCCGAACCTGAAGAATATGTAGTAAACGGTATTAATCATTATATTATTGAAAACTTGGATTTATACACTGCTTCGTGGTCAAAAGGAACCGTGGAATGCTCGGTCCAAAACGCTCCCTCTCGTGATGAGTTAATAAAAATTATTAATTCTATCTATGAGGAGTAGTTTATGTACCATAAGATTTACCGATTTATCTCACTGATTCTTGTCATTGCAGCGTTATTGAGCATCACTTCGTTCGGTGCTTACATTCCCCCTAATACTCCGGACGCCAGCGCTTATATTAGTTCCTATTCCGTCAGCATTATTAATGGAGGGAGCGGAAAACTTAAAGTTGACTTCGATGTAACCGGCACTGGAGTTATGACTAAAATCGGCGCGACTAGTATTGTTATCTACAGATGCAATGGAAGTTATGTAGGAACGATTTGGTATACCGACTCTGGACGCAGTGGAATGATGGGAAGTAACGACTATTATCACTCCGATGTAGAAACCTATACCGTCACTCCTGGCAGCTACTATGTCAAAGTCTCCATTTATGCGAAAAACTCTAGTGGATCTGATGCTATTACTGTTACAACAGGATGCAAAACTATTACCTGAGATCATTATTACCCCCTTGCCAAATTGGCCAGGGGGTAATAATCTAATTGTAGATAATTGAACCAATCTACGGACTAGAGATGAACAAAAAGGATGAAACAGTAAAAATGAAAATAGGAAGAAATCAGCCATGTCCTTGCGGGAGCGGACGGAAATACAAACAATGCTGCCTAAACAAAACGGTCTTCTCCCCCACACTGCAGCATCGAGCATTAAATGAGCTTCAATCTGGTTTTGAACACATCCAGGACACTGCAAAAAAGATCAGCCAAATCATGAAAGAATATGCAGCCATTGACGTTTGTCGTGCAGTATTCTGCATTAATCTTTGGAGGCGGAATCGATCCGCACTCTCTCAATGTTTAACGTTAAATCAAGCATTATTATATACTCCGTCTTTCGGCGCAAAGCCCATTGAAACTTATCAGGACTTCAGTTCCTTTTTCCTTGAGTTTAAGGACTTCCTCCCTGTCACTCGACTTGAGGACAATATCATAGATGATTACGGAGAAGTCTTCATCAATTTCTCAGGCAAATCTTATTCTATTGTAACTGGCACTGGTCATCAGCAAGTCTATAGCGCACTTCGTTATTTGCAGTCGCTTGCAATTATTTGCGGAAAAGAGGCTGAATTGTGTGCGCTCCTGGATTACACAAATCACATTCTTGACCTCACAAGAGAGAGCAATTTACCCTCTGACGGGAACATATTGTTTGAGGCCCCCAATGAAGACTTCTGGGAGGCGATAAAGCATTTGTTTGGTGATTCTTTATTTCAAGAAAAGATGGATAATGCTTTTCAGGTTATTGGGGCTAAACCGGCACCCATTGAGATGCGTCACTTTTTCTCAATTGCTTCCTCTCATTACCCGCTTTTGAATCTATCGATTCTTGTCGACTATTATAAACTGTTACTTAGTTCCTGTACACCTCAGCAGTTTAGAGATCATATTACTCTCACAATTCGTACGCTCATTGAGCATTCTTATCCCTTTGATCCAAACATCAACGTACATGTTATTCAGTTCCCCAGAATATTCAGTTCCGATAGAAAACCTTTGGTTCCCGATGGAGTACTATTCGCAGGTTTTGCTGAGAGCAAGCTTCTACTTGCTCTGGAAAGTTCAGGTGACCTCACTCAAATAATAAGAAAAATCAAACATATAAACCAAACGATTGGCCTACAACTAGTCCAACGTTCTCCAAACAAGGGGCATGGAGCTTGGGCATGTACGCTCCCAACCGGTACAGATATCGAATTCCTGCTTGTCGATTTTCTTACTGATATCTCATCACCGAGGCGGGTGGGTAATTATCAAGAAGAGTATGTGAGATGCACCGCATTAGACGCTTTCTATTTCTTAGGCTTCTCAGAAAACCCAGATGAAATAATTGAGTTTCTACGTTTTTTGAAAGCAGAACAGTCTAGCCTGATGGCCTTCGGTGGGCTGAACAACTTTTTCTTTACTTGGAAGGAGAATAACCACACATTTTCTACAGGGGCAATAGAATATGATCGCATAATGTTCGACTACAATGAGACCGAAGACTTTGTTTTTCACTTCTTTAAAGACAAGTTGTTTGCTTTTCCCAGAAATGATGATGAGCTATTTGAAGAGCCGCTCGCTTGGCATATTCGCAATGTGACGCCTGAGTACATCTCCATCGCACACAAGGGTTATTCTTTTCTCGGCGGAGTTTGTAAACGTCTATCTCCTTATACTAACTTAGTTCTCTCTCATAATGCGAAACAATTTAACATCGATATGCTTGATCACAATGCTCTAAATATCATCCACTTGGTCGACGAGATCCTTCAAAATAAGTTTAAGATTTATTCAGATTATTTTAATCAATTTGCTTGTCTGAAGGGAAAAACACTTCAGACCCTAATGACCCCAAAACTGTTTCGTCCAAGTTGGGAAGGCACAAGCTCGTCTCAGTTAATTATTTCAAAAGCTGAGGTCACAAATCTGTCTCTCGTTATCAAATATAGTTTACATCCAAACAATGTTGCGAATGCCATTCTCAATTCTGACGATCAAAGCGGAGAGAATCAAATTTTCAAAGAGCTGCTTGCTCCGTTGAATTCATTCGACCCTGCATCCTATCAGATGCTAGTAGAACAACTAGATGCTGATAGTTGCAAAAAGAAAACATCAGATGTTTTTGAAATAGCGCGTTCTTATTATTACTCTGATTATTCATTAGATACTACAGTCTCCCCATCTTGCTATGTCGCTGTTAGGAAAATAATTGCACAAACATGTTTGAAGGCCGGACTTACTCCGGGCGATTATAAGGGGAAGGATGCCACAAAAACAGTTCGTGCTATGCAGTTATCTCTGGTTAAGGTGTTTGAGAACAAATTATCAGTTTATGATTCTCACGAACTCCATATCAAAGCTTTAAACTATTATGCAGTTCAAATCAACGGTGTGGTAATGAATCAAGAACGTTATCACTCATTCAAGAACCTCGATGACTCTACCCTTCAAAAATTTGAATCCGACACTAGAAGAATCCGTGAGGAGTTAAAGCGGAATGCAGAAACCGCTGAGTATTTGATAGAGAGCAATCTGGCAATTGTCCATCAAGATCAAACTCAGCCACTGTCAGAAAAAGAGTTTGAATTCCTTCTTGCCTTTGCAGATTGGCTTGTCACGCTTCAAGAAGCCGCAGATTATTGCTTTCATACTGACCTTGGCCTGTCTATTTCAGTAGATTCAGAGTACAAAGTCGATGTTGATAATTCTGAAGAAATGAAAGCTATTAATCTGGAAACTATCCAGCGAAAATACAACGCTGAAGAGTACATCCCCCAACATGATCAGTCTGACATCCAATATGCAGAAGATGCATCCGCCGCGTTCCAAAAAGATACCGGAACAAATCTACCTATGCTGATTACCCTAACCGATTACATGGCAAGTGACATTGCGCAAGATAGCATTAGTGAAGAGATTTATCCCAATGTTTTCACTGTCAGCAAAGTGTCCCTGGCTAATAGCTTTAATGAAACGCTGGAAAGCAAGGAGCCTGATTTATCCCGAATCTATCATGCTATTGATTTCCTCACACTAGATCTCGGTAATCTTAAAACATTGGATGGTAAGCAAAATGATATCCTCCCTGTTTGGGATCGAGAAAAAAGATGTAACCGTTTTAATATTCGTCCGTTGATCCAAGACGGTGAAGATCTCATTTTCTCCCCGGTCATTATGGATCGAGTGAAACATCATTGGCGTAGCGGAATCATTGAATGGTATCCTCCTTATGAGATTGGTTTGCCCAATCTGCTTCATGTCTTGAACCAGTGGAAGAAGAAATATGAAGATCAGATGGTTGTAGATATCGCTCAACTTTTCCATGATGCCAACTTTGATTATGTCCTCAAAGAAGTGGATCTATATCGACGCTTTCCATATGATGAATATCCTCCGGAATTGGGTGACTTTGATGTGTTTGCAGTTAATCAAAAAACAAAAGAAATTTGGTTAATTGAAAGCAAAGTACTAAAGAAGGTTGGCTCCGTTTATGAGGATCTCAGCCAGCAAAGAAGCTTTTTCTTTCAACACAAAGATGATGAAAAGTTCCAGAGAAGGATTGATTATGTTAAAAGCAACTTGCCCAAAATTCTGTCATCTTTGAAGTTGGATCATGAGAACTACTCTATCGCGCCTTACATGGTAACGAACAAGCTGTTCTCGTCGCGATATAAAAAAATACAGTTTCCAATTATAACTTATGGAGAGCTAAAAAACATTTTGTCTAACGCAGTTGCTACCATTTGTTCTAATTAGTTCTCATAAAACCTCCGGCAAAAGCCGGAGGTTTTTGAAGCACTTCTTCATTATGCAATCAAGTTTTTCAATAAACACTGCCCCATCGTTGATTGCGTTATTGTTTATCATGATCAATCTTTATCATAAGACTACTCCCTATTCCCATCTAAGAATATGATAAGAACAAATGGCTCACTGATGTAATTCAATCAGCAGACCGTGGAATAATTACACTTTACTCTTTCATCTCAGAAAGATTCTGGCTAGCTGACTTTCAAAAAATAAACAAAGCAAAAGTTGAAAAGGTCTAGATCCTATTTACAACTATTCTGTCAAGATACTAAATGTATTGGGAAGTTCCGATATAACGAATGTAAAACATATGCGGAAATCACTCCAGCATTTTCACGGAAGATGTCCCTTTTTCTACAGTTCGTGACATAATACTTAAGTAAGATAGAAATGGGAATGCTCAAAACAAAGAATAATCTCATATTATCTTTTATTAGTGATCTCATTGGGATGCTTACAGAATGTAAAAACTGATTCATATCAATTCTATATGCCTTTACCGTTTTGAAATCCAAGTTTCGTTGGATGATGCAGTTCCAAAGAAACTATTCCAACATTTCAGATTTGTTCATGTTGTCCTCCTTAAGAGCACGGGTATTGAAACAATGTTTGAATTATTGTATCATCAACTGGAGAGCAATTGCTAATGCCTAAAGAATTAATTGAGTTATCAATATACTGTAACTCATTTAATCGCCGGAAGGAGTCTTAAAAATGCTCAACTGCTTAGTTCGGCTTTTTCTTACTGCAAATGCAACTTCATGGTTGGTTGTTTTATATGAAATAAAGGAAGGCTGCAGCGTTATTTATGGGCGAATAATTACCGGTATTATTCTCATACTTATCCCTGTTTTGCTTTCTTTTTTATCAATCCTCCTTATGAAGGCCCTGGGCCATGACAGTATTGATGAATGCAAAGAGTGCCAACTGGCAGACCAGGATTTCCTCCCAGTATATCTTGGATACTTTTTTGTCGCCCTCGGCATATCAGATACTACCACCTTAGTTTTTGTCTCATGTATAGTTTTTATTTTCACCTGCTTAACACAAGCGCAATACTTCAACCCGCTTTTTCTACTATTCGGATATCATTTCTACCGCATAAAAACGTATAACGGTACTAATGTATTAATTGTTGCAAGAGGTAGAATTATTCGCAATCCAACAGCAGCATCTTTTTCAGATCTAAGGCGCTTAAATGACACAACATATATTGCTAGAAGGGATAGAGAAACATGACCCACATTAACGTTAAACTCCGTTTGTCAGGTAAAGCCCCCAAATATCGAAAAGTGTTATCAACTGATAAATCTGTATATCCTACAATCAAAGCTTTAATTGGTTCATCAGTTCCTTATTCCCCTCAAACACTCCTTGACGAGGAAGAATGGTATACGTTAGAAAACTTCTCATCCTACTCTTTTGCTCAGATTGATCTCATTACCTCGACTCTTTATTCCGTTGATTTTGACTCTTTGTCAGTAAATGAGTTCTCTAAAATTGATTTTTTATTTGTCATCGAAAACAACTGTATTAGTTTTCAAAACATCAGTAAATCAAAGCTAGTCAGTCGGAAGACGATCTTTCATATTGGAGAAGGATTCAAATACCACGAAGGCGGTCTATCTATTTCGCTAAATGATTGTCCAGACGCGTTATATGAAAAAGATACAAACACATTATACTTTAAGAAGCTTTCATCAATTACCAGTATTTTCAAAGGAATAGACTCGCTCTACAGAGTTGCAACAGAACAGGAAACCATAGACTTTTTGAAGTCAGATTTCATCTCACTTATTAATGATTTCTCTGCTGCGCAGGTCAAAACTGCTAATCGCAAGCGAATTGCTATGGCAAGTGATACATTAAATAACTTGAGCTCTGATGATCGCTCTCATGTCTTCTCATATATTGGAGATTATTGTCCAAACTTAAAAACTACCAACGATACTTTTAGTATCAGCAACGAAAATGATCTGAAGCTTTTGTTATTTGGGATTGAGCAGCGATTCTATACAACCCCTGTGGGTGGAGAAAAACGCATTGCGAACTCTATTTTAAGCTTTGATTAATGCTTATTAGCTGGAACGGTAGGGTAGGCTTATCTACTCTGTCTGTTCTCTCTATTGCGCTCAGAAAGGAATTCATCTTGAAGATTATCGAATTTACCACAACTCGCCTTCTTGAGAAGGTGATTGCTCTCGGTGATACTGCCAGAGATTTTTTACAGGCAGAATCATTATTATGATGATTCTGCCTGGTGAGTTAATTCCAGGTTTTGAGAGTACCGTAACCGGCAATTGCATGGTCGGTTTGCTCATAAGAATGCTGTTTGCATCCATCTCCAGAATTACCCTCTATTGTGTGAACAATCCCCGCTTCGAAAGACTCTACTATTCCCACATGATTCGCGTGTCCATCATGATCCCAGTCGAAAAAGATTAAATCACCCGGTTGCGGAGTTTCTGTTCTCCCCTTCCAGCGGCATTGTGACTGGAACCAAGCGATACCGTCATCGCAGCAAGAGAACTTCGGAACAATGCCGCTTTCAATCAGGTCACACTGATCCGCGCACCAGGATACAAAGCAGGCGCACCACTCCACACGCTCAGGGAAACCATACCAGCTCCAGTAGGGCTCTCCACCTATGTTTCCAAGCTGGGAACGCGCCACTTCAACCAATGCTTGTCCGCTTCCGGGAAGAAACGCATGTCCGAGTGGATAGTACTGCAACACGTGGTTGACATAATTTTGATCTCCATAGCTTTCCCAGTGATTGCGCTCCGCCATCATCGTGGAATACTCTATAGCATTTACAACAGAGTAGCCGCCATAGTGGGACTTCGCCCATGTGATGTACCCCTCGCCGTAGTTATATCCCTGCAGCGCCAGACGGATGTGCTCCATGTCCACCGGATTCTCCACATCTGCCAGACGGAGGCATTCCGCAAGCTCTTGGATGCCAACCTGAACGGAGTATGACGGATCCGTGATCCCGTTTGGCACGTTGGGAAAACGTGTGTTATAGCCGCACTCGGACGCTTGCATGGGATCACTCCCCTGTCCGCCCGATTCCTGCATCATGACAGCTTTGATAAGTCCTACGTATTCCCTGATATGATATTGCTCGGCATACTCCCGGATGATCGGATCATAAGCTTCGACCTCGGCGCTGACAGGAGTATAGCTGCTCCCGCTGCTACCACCGAATAGTGCAATCCCACAGCCAAACAGCACAACTATGGTCACAATCAGCAAAGACAAAACTCCGCCTCCAGCCAGCAGTGCTAGAAGTGCTCTGGCTTCTGCGGCGGCAGCTTTTGATGCAGAGCGCGCGGCAACTGCCGCGCGCTTTCGGATTCGTTCTGTAATAACCTTCGCTCTTCGAGCGGTCTGAACAGAGCGCTGTGCGTTCTGCCTCGCCCTCTGGATTTGCTTTCGGCGCATGATTTCAGCCGGCTTTACAGCTGACGAAAATGACTTTGAGGCCGCGGCAGTTGTGGAACGAGAAGTTGGTTTTGTAACAGGATTTGATTCCGCTATTGGCCATGTGCTCACCCGTACAGCAGGATATTCAGCATGGTTACGCGATGCAGCTGATGGCCTTATCGGCTCCTCATGAGGTTCAGCAGTTCTATATTGTGCTGATGCTCGTTTCGCCTTGACTCTTGCCGCTTTCTTCCGGATGCGTCTGGCGTCATAAACCGTACGGCGCACAGCTGTACGGGTCGCTGAGGCATAGGTATGCACTTGATCCGAAACCTGCTCATTTACGTCCTGCTCATTCTGCTGCGTAGTATGATCGAGCTTTTCTTTTGCTGTGGCTGCAGCATAATTCATGCGCTCGGTTCTGATTTTTGTTCTCTGTACAGCCTGAATTGTGCCTTTCAGCCGCGCGTATCTGCGATCATCAGACATGGAGAGCCACTCCGAAAATGCTTTCTGTGGGTTTCGTGGTAATCAGTTTATACAGCTCTGAATCCGGGGGAATCAGATTGGTAAACGGCACAATCGTATTGCCGCATTTCAGCAATCCCGTTCCCGGCGTGGAGTTGTTGACATACTGCATCTGGTTATCGGAAATCTTCAGTAGCTCCGCAAGCTCCTGTTGATCGGTCGGAGCCTGCGAAAAGAGCATTAGAAAATCAGAATTGGCGAACATAAGCCTTGCTTTCTCGGAGTCCAGGCACTCCTCCACATTCTGGCTTGCGGCAGTGATAATGCCGCCGTACTTTCGCCAGCGCTTATAAGCACGATACAGGATCTCCGCGGAGTAATTGTATTTGAAATACAGATATGCCTCCTCAATAAAGACCCAGGTGAACTTTCCTTTTCTGCGGTTTTCCACAACGCGATTCTGCACCGCTTCCAGTGCCACGACCAACGCCGACGGTCGAAGCTGCTCGCCCATCTCATAGAGATCGAGTGTTACAATGCGATTGTCGGTCTGCACATTCGTCTTATGGGCGAACACGTTCATACTGCCCTCGGTTATGAGTTCCGAAATCAGAGCCAGCTCCCGTGCCTCCGGCTCCGGCTGCCGCATGACCTCACGGCGCCAATCTGTAAGCAGCGGCATCGGTGTATGTACCGGGTCCTGGAGGAATGGCCGATAGATATTGTTTGTGCATCGATCAATGATCGCTGTGTGAACGCCATTCAGGCGTCCTTCGCCTGCTTGCTGCTCCAGAATGCAAGTGATAAGCTCGGATTTTGCTGCAACAATACTGCCTTCCTCATATCCGTCTGCAACATCAAGTGGATTGATATGATGGTTGCTCTTAGGTGAGATTTCGATGACCTCACCGCCCAACGTGCGCGTCAGAGGCGCATATTCCCTCTCCGCGTCGATAATCATAATATCGTCGTCGGTAGCTGCAGCCACCTTCCAGATCGCGTCCTTCATGCCCATGGACTTGCCGGAGCCGGATTCACCGAGGTAGAACCCGTGTGGCGTTGTAAGCTTCTTGCGATCACAGAGAATCAGATTTTTGGAGACCGTGTTTGTGCCAATCAGCAGTCCACCGGGATCTTGAAGCTCCTGAACACGAAACGGGACAAAGATAGAAGCACTTTCAGTATCAATGGCGCGGAAAGCATGATACTTTCGTACACCAATCGGCAAGGCGGTATTCAGCCCGTCCTGCTGCTGATATTTC
>JAEEGL010619012.1_pt1 | contig 10345 bp, 10 predicted proteins | sample 9134231 | NCBI WGS metagenome assembly JAEEGL01 (sample SAMN16246548, study PRJNA631951) | gut metagenome | biome: gut microbiome; feature: rumen; material: fiber-attached | host: Bos | place: Iran: Karaj | collected 2018-10
GCCTTGATCTGCGGGGCGAGGTACACCCATGCGGCTGGGTTGTGGCCGGTGTCGCAGACGACGAGTGGGGCGGTCTGCAGGGTCTGCCAGCGTCCCATGAGTCCCGTGTTGGTGCTGACGTGCTGCAGGGCGTGCTCCAGGCGTTGGCGGTCCATGTCGGCTGGCAGGAGGCCTTGTCGGCTGAGCTCGCGGGCGGCACAGAGAATGGTGCGCAGGTTTCGCTCCTGATAGTAGCCCTTCAGCTCGAAATCGGGTAGGGGGGCTACGTCCTCGTCCTCGGCAAAGACGATGGGTGCACTACATTCGCGGGCCTTCTGCAGGAACACTGGACGTGTCTCGGGCGTGGTCTCGCCAACGACGACGGGCACATGGGGCTTGATGATGCCAGCCTTCTCGCCGGCTATCAGCCCGAGGGTGTTGCCCAGGAACTGCGTGTGGTCGAAGGCGATGTTGGTGATGACGCTCAGCACGGGCGTAACGATGTTCGTGGAGTCGAGGCGTCCGCCCAGGCCCACTTCAATCACGGCCACATCGACCTGCTCGTCGGCAAAGAAGCGGAAGGCCATGCCCGTGGTCAGCTCGAAAAACGAGGGCGAGAGCTGTGCCTGCTTGTTCCACTCGATGAACTCCTCGACGTAACGAACCACATACTCCTCGGAAATGCACTTGCCATTGACACGCATCCGCTCGCGGAAGTCGACGAGGTGGGGCGACGTGTAGAGTCCCACGCGCAGGCCTGCTTCCTGCAGGATGCTTGCCAACGAATGAGACACGGAACCTTTGCCGTTGGTGCCTGCCACATGGATGATCTTGTAGTGCCGATGCGGTTGTCCGTCGTGCTGGTCGATGGCCATGGTGGTCTGCAGCCCTGGCTTGTAGGCTGATGCGCCGACACGCTCGAAGGCGGGTGTGGCGTGGTAGAGATAGTCGATGACTTCCGGGTAGTTCATGGATTGATGGTGGTGATGAGTTTGTTGGGTTTCGCTTCGATGGGCATGAAGCCCTCGGTCAGCGTGCTTTGTTCGGCCAGCAACGTCTCCAGCTGTGCGAAGAACGAGGTGAAGCGGAGCTGTTCGAGTCGTTCAGCCATGAGGGCTTCGTCGTAGTCGGCATGGATCATGGTGTACGACAGGTGGTCGAGCGAGGCTTGTGTGACGCCGCCACGTTGGTGCAGATAGCCTATGTAGAGCGCTTCCTGCAGGATGTCGGCCATGTCTTTTTCGATATCGTCCATTTGCTGGACACGCTTGCCGATGCCGCTGCGGATGGCTTCGTCGTGCAGGCGGATGGCCTGCTCGTAGGTGTCCATCATCTCCGTGGCATACTCTTGGGCCGTGATGGCCGTGGTGCTGACAGGGTTGCTGACGAGCCTTAGCCGCTCAGACTGAACGTGGTCCTGAAGGTGGTCGCGCTCAATCTTGCTGCTGGCAACGAGGGTGGTATCCGGGAAGGCACGCCACTTGCATCCCCGCCAAGGCAGGAACGCACCCAGGGGTGTGACGACATAGGGTATGTGCAGGGCATCGGCATGGGCCGTGAGCTTCTGGGTGGCGTCGGCATCCCAGCCGATGATGTGGATGATGTCGGGGTGGTGCTGGCGCAGTTGTTTGGCCGTTGTGCATCGTTCGGCTATGAGAATCGCCCTGCGGTCCAGCTCTTGCTGAAGCATGCTCAGCAGCTCGCAGGCGATGGTTGCTTCCTGCGAGTGGGCTGCGTTCATGGCTGGCGAAAGATGGAGGAGGATTCTCATGAGAGTGGGGGTTTATAGGTGGAAGTTAAAGAAGTTATGGGAAGTTAAGGAAGTTAGAGATGAGAAGTTAAAGAAGTTATGGGAAGTAAAGGAAGTTAAAGGACATTAGTCCCGCCACTTGATATTTCTCTCCGAAGTTACAAGAGACAAGAGTATTGTCCTTTGACTTCTTTAACTTCCTTGACTTCTTTAACTTCATCATAAACATTAAACTTTATGCGACGTGAAGTCCGACTTGTTGGCGCGCCAGTAGCGCAGTCGGTGGTAGCACTTGTGCCAGAGCCAGGAGAGCTCGTAGGGATAGACGCGCCAGGCGGCGATGTCCTCGTCGTAGGCCACGATGACCTTCCGTGCTATCCACGTGCGCAAGATGATGGTGGCCACGAGTGCCGCGATGGCCACGCCAAGCAATACCCAACGCTGGGTGAGTGCGGCAAAGGCGATGATGGCCAGGCAAGCCACGAAGGTGAGATGGATGCCCACCTCGTTCAGGAACGGCAGGAAGCGATGGCTCAGGCTGCGCTTCAGGTGCTTGCGCGTGTGCATATAGTAGATGTTGTGCGTCAGCCATGTATGGCGCGAGGGTGCATCGTCGATGATCCAGGCATCGCGCTCGGTTGCCACGGCAGTCTGCCGGCGGCGGGCATACTTGTTGACCATGAACTCGTATTCGCCACGCGTGTCCTGAAGATTGCCACGGAAACCGTCGCCCTGGATGAACTCGCTCTTGCGGAAGGCGATGTTGCTGCCGACAGAGCGATAGGCGGTCCTGCTGATGGCCTCGCTCATGGTGTGGCATCCCTGCATCAGACGGTCGAAACGATAGTAGGCCGGTGCCTCGTCGTCGTAGTTGGCATAGCCAATGACCAGGTTGCAGGCCGATTCGCCGGCTTCCGTCGGACAATGGGAGGCGATGGCACTGAGCCAGTTGTCGCCGCTTGGCGAGCAATGGGCATCGGTCAGCACGATCCACTCGTTGTGGGCCGCCTTCACACCCAGCGTGATGGCCAGCTTCTTGCGGCTCATGTAGCGCGAGGAGTCGGGGATGTAGGTGGCATAGAGACGCGGGTGCGAGGCATAGGCATTCAGCACATCCTCGGAGTCGCTGTCGCCCTTTTCGGCCACCACCACGACCTCGAAGTCGGCATCGTAGCGCTGGTCGAGGAACAGCGGCAAGTGGCGAGCCAGCATCGTAGCCTGCTTCTGCTGAACCGTGATGAGAATGGTCATGGCGGGAAGAGGCCGGTGGCATGCTGCCGTTTCGTCGGCCTCGACGGCTGCCGAGGGTTCTTCCTCGATGTTCTCAGAGGGTTCTTCAGATACTTCTTCCGGGCCTTCGGCGTTTTCCAACGGTTCTTCTGGTTCAGCCGAGTCCTCCGGTTCATCCGTTGTGGGGAGCGGGGCTTTCCAGAATGGGCTCAGAAAGGGTGTTGCTACAGCCAACAGAATGATGGCTGCCATGAGGATGAGTGTTATCGTGTCGAATATCATTTTCTTATTTCAACTTTTTGGGCGTTTGCTCTACAGTTCCTCTGCGACGTAGCCCTTGGGCAGTCGGCGGCAGTTGTACTGGCTGGCCATGATCTCGCCATAGGCACCGGCAGAACGCACCGCCAGGAGGTCGCCACGCCGACAGCCGTTCAGGTCGAAGGCCTTCACGAAGACGTCGCTCGACTCGCAGATGGGGCCCACCACGTCGTAGGTTTCCTCGGGAAGGTCGCTCGTGATGTTCTCGATGCGGTGGAAAGCGTTGTACAGAGCCGGACGGATGAGGTCGGTCATGCCGGCATCGACGATGGCAAACTGCTTGGCTGCTCCCTGCTTCACGTAGAGCACGCGCGTGATGAGTGCGCCACATTGTGCCACGATGGCACGTCCCAGTTCGAAGTGGAGCTGCTGCCCTGGGCGAAGCTTCAACTTGCGAGCATAGGTGTTGAAGTAGTCATGGAAGTCGGCCATCGGGATGTGGTTCGGGTGGTCGTAGCTGATGCCGAGACCACCTCCGACGTTGATGTGGCGGACGGCGATGTGCTGTCGCTCCAATTGAACTTGAAGGTCGTTGATGCGGTTGCACAAAGCCTCGAAGTCGCTCATGTCAAGTATCTGTGAGCCAATGTGAAAGTGCAATCCCTCGAAGCTGATGTTCTCCATCTGCAGGGCCACGTCGATGACCTGCTGCATATCGCGCAGGGCGATGCCGAACTTGTTTTCGGCCAGACCCGTCGTGATGTTGGCATGAGTGTGGGCACCCACGTTGGGATTGATGCGGAAGCAGACGCGGGCCTTCTTGCCCTTCTTGCCTGCCAGCTCGTTGATGACCTCCAGCTCGGGGATGCTCTCGACGTTGAAGCAGAAGATGTTGGCATCGAGCGCAAGGTTGATTTCCCAGTCGCTTTTGCCCACACCTGCATAGACAATCTTCGAGGCGGGGAATCCAGCTGCTAAAGCCGCCTTGATCTCGCCGCCACTCACGCAGTCGGCACCCAAACCGGCCTGGCTGATGATGCCCAGCACCTTTGGGTTGGCGTTGGCCTTCACGGCGTAGTGCACGTGGTAGCCTTCGCGCCGGCGACACTCGTCGTTGATGGTGGACAAGGTCTTCCTCAGAAGAGCCGTGTCGTAGTAGTAGAACGGAGTTTCGAGCTTCTCGAACTGTTCTACCGGAAATGTTCCTTTGATCATTGCTGTGCTCCTTGCTGTCAGTTTATTACTTGTCGTCCGATGCAGCAAAGAGTTTGTCGCTGAGGCTCTGCAGAGCCCGCTTCTTGTCGCTACCCTTGATGAGGAAGGAGATGTTGTAGTTGGAGCCACCATAGGAAATCATGCGCACAGGGATGTTCTGCATGGCTTCCAACACGAGGGTTTCGAAGCCCAGGTTGCTCCAGTCGAGGTCGCCCACGACGCAGATGATGGTCATGTCGGAATCGACGGTCACGGTGCCGTACTTCTTCAGTTCGTTGACGATGTCGGTCAGATGGGCCTGGTTGTCGATGCTCATGGAAACGCCAACTTCAGAAGTGGCAATCATGTCGATAGGCGTCTGGTAGGACTCGAAGATCTCGAACACCTTGCGCAGGAAGCCCGTGGCCAGCAACATGCGGCTCGACTTGATCTTGATGGCCGTGATGTTGTCCTTAGCGGCAACGGCCTTGATCTTGCCTCTCATGATGACGTTATCGATGATGGTACCGTCGGCGTTGGGGTCGAGGGTGTTCTTCAGTCTGACGGGGATGCTGGCATACTTGGCAGGCTGCACGCAGGTGGGGTGCAGGATCTTGGCGCCGAAATAAGCCAGCTCGGCAGCCTCCTCGAAGTTCAGCTGCCGTACGGCTTCGGTCTTCTCGGCCGCTCTTGGGTCGTTGTTGTGCATGCCGGCGATGTCGGTCCAGCTCTGGATTTCCTCGGCAGGCAGGGCGGCACCTATCAGCGATGCCGTGTAGTCGCTTCCGCCACGCTGCAGGTTATCGACCTCGCCATAGGCATTGCGGCAGATAAAGCCTTGCGTGATGTAGATCTGGTAGCCCTCGTTGTTCATCATGGCAAGTGCCAGCTTCTCCTTGATGTACTGTGGGTCGGGCTCGCCGTTCTTATCAGTGCGCATGAAGTCGAGAGCCGACAGCAGGACGGCCCTCACGCCACGCTCTTGCAGGTAGTTGACCATCATGTTCGTCGACATGATTTCGCCCTGAGCCACGATGCTCTTCTCCTCGAACGAGGTGAAGATGTCCTTCGTGAAGGAGCGCAGATAGTCGAATTCCTGAGCCAGGAAGTCGCGCGTCTTCTGCTTGTATTCGTCGGTGGAGTAGAGCTCCTCGACGTGCAGCATGTATTTCTTCTCGAGTGTGTTGATGATTTCATTGGCACCCTCGGGGTTCTTCTTGTAGAGGTAGTCGGAGACATCCACCAGCGTGTTGGTGGTACCGCTCATGGCTGAGAGTACTACAAATGTCGGCTCACCACTCTCGGTGACGAGCTGAGCTACGTTCTTGATTCTTTCAGGCGATCCTACAGAGGTGCCGCCAAACTTCATTACTTTCATCTTTGCGTAAGTCTTAATGGGTTTCTATGATTTTGTGTGATTATATTCCTGGGTGATTTCCTTGATATGGCTTTCCTCGCACTGGTAGACGATGCCGGGGAACTTGTCGAGCATGGGAATGTTATGGGTGGACATGACGACGGCGGTTCCCGTGAGCGAGATCTCCTTCAGCAGGGCCACGATGTTAGTGGCTGTCTCGGGGTCGAGGTTGCCCGTGGGCTCGTCGGCAACAATCATCTTAGGTGTGTTCAGCAGGGCGCGGGCAATGGCGATGCGCTGCTGTTCGCCGCCAGAGAGCTCCGAAGGCATCTTCTTGCGCTTGTCGGCCATACCCACTGCTTCGAGCACCTCGTCGATGCGCTTGCTCATGGCTTCCTTGTCCCGCCAACCGGTAGCCTTCAGGACAAAATAGAGGTTACGCTCGACGTTGCGGTCGTGAAGCAGCTGGAAGTCCTGGAAGATGATGCCCATCTCGCGTCGGAGTGCAGGGATTTCCTTCCTGCGGAGTGTAATCAGGTCGCGCCCCAGCACTTCGGCCTTCTCGGCATCGTCTTCCTCGATGTCGAGTTCGCAATACAAGGTCTTCAGGAGCGAGCTCTTGCCTGATCCCACCTTGCCGATGATATAGATGAATTCACCTTCGTCGACGTGGAAATCTACGTCTTCGAGTACCACGGAGTCGGCTTGGTACACCTTTACTTTTTTATAGTCTACTAACTTATCCATCTGCGTTCTGTTGATGTTCGTTCACGTTTAATCTGCAAAATTACGAAAAAACTTTGAACCAACGCAATTCGTTACACCTTATTTTAATAGAAAAGGTGCATTTTCGTTGAAAACAAGAAAAAAATAACTCCGAGGTGTTTACTTTGTCCGCAAGATGATGCTGGTGGCTCCGATAGTGAAAAGGGTGCCGTCGCTGATGACGCGCCGTTCACGATCGCCCAAGATTTGGTTGTCGACAAAGGTGCCTGTGTAGCTGGGACCGTCGCGAAGGACATACTTCAATTCTCCGTTTTTGTCGCGGCTAACGTTGATGATGCAATGGGTGATGTCGATGCTGGGGTCGACGGTTTCGATGGGGCAGTTCACGCGGCTATCCTTCTGATAGCGACCAATAATGTTGTCGCCCATGCGAAGGGGGATGACCTGCTTGAAGTGGAAAACGTTTTCGATGACTACAATGGAGCCACAGCCGTGTTCGTTGGCCTGTTCGTCGGGGTTTTTGTCCTCACGCTGCGTGTTGCGCAGTTTAGATACGCCCATGCGGATGCCAAACTGCTTGCCGCAATTCTCACATTGGAAGACGAGCGACTGCCCGGCTTCGTATTTCGTCTCATCGAAGATGGTGAAGTGGTCGCACTTAGGACAACGTACGCGTTTCATGATTCAGCTTGGTTTTTCATTTTCATGACCCACCCGTCGGCAAAGTCACGATTGCTGTTGCGCAAGGGGCGCAGGGCTTCGTAGGCCTTCTCCTCGGTGTCATAAGAGCCATAGACCACACGTGTGGTCTTGCCCGTCTTGACGATACGTGCTGAAGCATGGCCGTCGGCATGGAGTTTATCAACAAAGTTAGTGGCATTCTTCATGCTTACCTGGCTGGCAAGGACGATGGTGAACACCTTCTCGGGCTTCTGCTCGGTCTGGACGGGTGCTGCTGGCTGCTCTTTGGCTTCGACGGCTGCAGGCTGCTGTTGCGACGGCTTAGCTTCGGCCTGAACCTTTGCGACGGCTTCCTTCTTGTCGGGTGTCGTGATGTTCTTCGGCATCATCTGGCGGATGACCTCGGTATTGATTTTTCCGCCGGCGTTGTTCTCGCTCACGTTCACCTGATGGGGGAACAGCAGGATGGCTATCACGGCGACGCAGGCAGCGGCGATGTTGCGCAACGTGCTGACCTTGATGCTGATGGTCTTTTCGGCCTGCTCTTCAGCCTCTTCTTGCACGTCTTCAGCATCGGTGTCTTCAGTGTCGGCTTTCGGCTGATCCATGGCCACAACCTGAGCTGTGGGCTGCTGTTCTTCCTTCTGCACCAGTACACGCTTCTTGAAAGGTTCCATCTCGAACGAAGACAATCCGTAGAGCTGGGGCGTAAGGATGCCTGCCTCGCAGGGTTCAAACTCGTAGTGCCCGTCGTCGTTCAGGTAGATGCGCCCGATGTCGTTCATCTCGTAGGTTCCCTGTTCGGCCATGATTTGCTTCAGCTCCTCCACTTCGTCGGCAATGCGCCTGAGTGCTTCGGGGTAGCTGATGTCGTAGGCCTCGATGTAGGACTGTGCCAGCAGCGAGTCGTTCACCTTCAGCTGTGGGTTGAATCCGAGCGTACGCAGAGGGGGCAAGAACAATTGCTCGTCCTCTACATAGCGTGCCTCCACATGGTGAGCCATGAACCCACCAAACTCAGGAACAATGACACAATCATTGTTCAGGAGGAGTATTTCTATGTGTCGCTCTAATTCTATCACGCGTGCAAAGGTACAAAGAAAACTTCAAAGTGCAAAGTTCTTTTTCTACTTTTTTTTGAATGTCTTGTGTCGTGCAGCGTTCGAACTTCAAAGTTTTGTTAAATGCGGAAATTTTCATCTTTCGCCTTTCGTCTTTCAACTTTTCTTTGTACCTTTGCAAAAATTTGTTTGCTATGAATTATATAAAGACCCCCATAGAAGGCGTTTTCATCATCGAGCCTCGCGTGTTCAACGATGCCAGAGGCTATTTCTTCGAAGCTTGGAAACAGGAGGAATTCAACCAGAACATTCCCGGTGTACAGTTCGTGCAGGACAACGAGTCGAAGTCGTCGTTCGGCGTACTCCGAGGCTTGCACTACCAGCGTGGCGAATTCTCGCAGGCCAAGCTGGTCAGAGTCATCAAGGGCCGAGTGCTCGATGTGGCCGTTGACCTTCGCCGCAACTCGCCGACCTTCGGCAAGCACGTGATGTGCGAGCTCAGCGAGGACAACAAACGCCAGTTCTTCATTCCCCGTGGCTTTGCCCACGGCTTCCTCGTCATGAGCGATGAGGCCATCTTCACTTATAAGGTTGACAACATTTATGCCCCACAGGCCGAAGCCAGCATCCGTTGGGACGACCCCCAGCTGGGTATCGAGTGGCCCCTGGAGTCCAGCCAGTTGCTGCTCAGCGACAAGGACCAGCGTGCCCTGCCTTTTAGTGAAGCCGAATATTTTTAACCAATAACGTTTAGACTTTTCAAAAGATATGAATATTGCAATTGTAGGAACAGGATATGTGGGACTCGTTTCAGGCGCATGCTTTGCCGATACGGGTGCCATTGTGACATGTGTCGATGTGGATGCAGCCAAGATAGAGCGACTTCAAAAGGGCGACATCCCCATCTATGAACCAGGACTGGAGGACCTCGTGCTGAAGAACGTGCGTGCCGGCCGACTGAAGTTCACCACATCGCTGGCCGAAGTGCTCAACGACCAGCAGATTGTCTTTTCGGCTGTAGGAACACCGCCTGACGAAGACGGTTCGGCCGACTTGACATACGTGTTGCAGGTGGCTGAGACCATTGGCCGCAACCTAAATAAATATATGGTGGTGGTGACCAAGAGTACGGTCCCCGTAGGCACTGCTCAGAAGGTGCACGACACCATTCAACGCGAACTCGACAAGCGTGGCGTTGACGTGAAGTTCGATGTTGCCAGCAATCCTGAGTTCCTCAAGGAGGGGAACGCCATCAAGGACTTCATGAGTCCCGACCGAGTAGTCGTCGGCGTGGAGAGCGAGCGTGCCCGCAAGTTGCTCTCACGTCTTTACAAGCCCTTCATGATGAACAACTTCCGCGTGATCTTCATGGATGTGCCCAGTGCCGAAATGACGAAGTATGCCGCCAACTCCATGCTGGCAACCCGCATCTCCTTCATGAACGATATCGCCAACCTTTGCGAACTGGTTGGTGCGGACGTGAACATGGTGCGCCAGGGCATCGGTAGCGATACGCGCATCGGACGCAAGTTCCTCTATCCAGGCTGCGGCTATGGCGGCTCGTGCTTCCCCAAGGACGTGAAGGCACTCATCAAGACGGCCGACCAAAATGGCTACTCCATGGAGGTGCTGAAGGCTGTTGAGCGTGTCAATGCCCATCAGAAGACCATCCTCTTTGAAAAGCTCCAACAGGCATTCGGTGGCGAGTCGCTCAGCGGAAAGACTATTTCCCTGTGGGGACTCTCGTTCAAGCCTGAAACCGACGATATGCGCGAGTCCACGGCACTTGTCATGATCGACCTTCTGCTGAAGGCAGGCTGTCAGGTGAGGGCCTACGACCCAGTTGCCATGGACGAATGTCGCCGCCGTCTGGGCGATGCCATTCACTATTGCCGCGACATGTACGACTGCGTGCTGAATGCCGATGCCTTGCTGCTGCTCACCGAGTGGAAGGAGTTCCGACTGCCCAGTTGGGAGGTGGTGGGGAAGGCCATGAATCGCCGCCTCGTCATCGATGGACGCAACATCTTCGACCATGCTGAACTCGAAGAAGCCGATTTCGAGTACCATTGCATTGGTAAAAAATAGTTCACATACAAGACGATCACC
>JAEEGL010670465.1_pt1 | contig 10345 bp, 9 predicted proteins | sample 9134231 | NCBI WGS metagenome assembly JAEEGL01 (sample SAMN16246548, study PRJNA631951) | gut metagenome | biome: gut microbiome; feature: rumen; material: fiber-attached | host: Bos | place: Iran: Karaj | collected 2018-10
GCTCCTCCCGTCAGACAGAATGAGGCCTTATCCGCATTCAGAGATTCTTCCCGGATTCCCATAAGCAGTTCCTTTCGGAACATGCGCAAAAAAACAGACCGCTGTGAGATTCTTCCCACAGCGGTCTGTTTTATATTCGTTCAATCGGTTTTATTTCCTTGTGATCTCCGCAGAGTCGCTCCATGCTCTCTCTCCGGCGGAGTCGGTGATCACGCAGCGGTAGGTCCCGAAGGCCGCTTCCGTGAGTCCCGTGGCATAGATCTTGGAGGTATAGCCGTTGCCCTCGGCGTCCTTGCTCACTTCCAGCTGGAATCCGTAGGTGGCGTTGCGGCTGTTGTCGCTGGAGTCGAAATCGATGTTGATCCAGCTGTCGCCCGTCTTCTTCTGCCAGTTGAAAGAGCCTGTGCCGATCCCGCTGCCGGACGCGGTAACACTGAACACCAAAACCAGTCCGTCGCTTCCTCTGCCGAGAACGGTGGAAACGGACGTGGGCTGTTTGGTGATGGAAATGTACTTGGAGTTCGTCTCAGCGGAAACCTGCGCGGAGAGGTTCAGAACATCCTCGATGGTGGCCAGCTTGTCCAGTACCTGGGAGTTGGTGCTGATCACGGAATCGATCCGGCTGTTCAGCGTCTGGATATCGGTGTTGACGGACTTCTTCACTCCGGCGGAAGAAATGATGGCGATAAGAGAAAGAACAATGCTGATCGCCACGACAATGGACAAAACGGCATTGGAGCCGATCCCCTTTCCGAAAAAAGGGAGAGAGGGAAGCTTTACTTTCGGAGAAGCCTTTTTGGCGGGTTTCTCTTCGAATTCGTCCCTGTAGTCCTCGTCACCGTCGTCCCCGAATCCGTCGTCCACATCCTGATAATAATCACCGGACTGCGCATACTCATCCGCATCATCCCTGTATTCCGGAGCAGGATCTGCCTCGTAGCCGCCTTCTGGAGCGTCTGCGCTGATCTCCGGAAGATCGAGCGAATCCTCTTCCTGAGGTTCGTTCAGATCGTAATCATTCAGAAAATCTTCAAAATTAGCCATGTATAATACCTCCGTATTATGTGCTTTGGAACAGACAAAATGCCTTTTTAGCATCATTTACGGTCGCATTATACACTACGATTCAAAAGATGTCAATACAGTTACAAAAATTTTTCAATAATTTTTCAAACTTTTTCTTTTTGAATATTTTTATGTCTATCCGGTGTCATTCGTAGGTTTTCAGAATTGCCTGCAGATGCTCCCGGAACATCTGCCTCACGCTGTCCGGTGAGAGAATCTCGGCCCCTGTTCCAAAGGCGGAAAGCCAGGCGAAAAACTGACGGCTCACCACGATATCAAGCGTTACGGTGAAGCTTCCGTCCGCTTCCGGCACAAGAATGACGCCGGTCCCGAAGCGGTCGATCACGGTATCGACCAGCTCCCCGGAGAAGCGCATCCGCACCTTGGTCTCCTCGCCCGTAAACATATAGAACACCTTGGAGGTGTACGTGGACATGTCGGTCTTCCGGAACAGTTCCTTGCCGAGGCGCTGTCCTTCGACGCTTCCGAGTTCCGTCATCCGGTCCACCCGGAAATGGCGCATCTGGTCCGCATCGTGGTTGTAGCCCAGAAGATAATAATTCTGGTCCACCCAGATGAGCGCGAAGGGACTCACCGTATGCGGCCTGCCGCCGTTGCGGAGCTCCTTCTTCTTGTTCACGTTGTACCGGAAATACCGGAAGGTAAGAGGGCGGTCCGCGGAGATGGCGTCCGAGATGCAGTCCACATTGCGGTAGACGCTCTCATTCATCGTCTTCACCCTGTTGCGCACATACACGTTTTTGTTCAGCAGCTTTCCCTCAAACGCGCTTGTGAGGCCCTCAAGCTTCCGGATCAGCTCGTCCGTCTTTTTCAGAGTAATGAAATTGGAGGACTGGACCATATCTACCAGCAGGCGGATCTCCTCCGCGGAAAAATCGCGGTCTCCGACGAAATACCGGTGCCCCGCCCGGATCAGATCCATGCCATAGCCCTCCGGCCCCAGGAGCCGCAGGTCGTCATAGATTGTTTTCCGTTCCGCCGCTATACCCTGCTTTTCCAGCGCCTCGATCATCTCCGGCACTGACAGGGGATGCTCCTCGTCGCTGTTTTTCAGGAGGAGATCCCGCAGATACAGGATCCTCAGCTTTTGATTTTCAGACTTCGGCATCGTGCTTTCCACCCGTTAAACCGCTCACGGCCGGCTTGTTTACCGGCCGTCCTTCTCTTTCCGCTTCCTGACATACTCTGCGAGCGACATCAGCTCGCAGTCCTTATCGCTTATGATCAGGTTTTCGCGCCCTCCGATGCGTTCAAAGGGCCATTCGATCCCTATGTCGGGATCGTCATACAGAATCCCCGAATCCCCCGGCCCGTAAAAGACTTCGGCCGCCTTGTAGCTCATCACCGCGTCCTCAATGACCAGATAACCCTGCCCGAATCCGGCGGGAACAAGCAGGCAGACCGGATCGTCCCCGCTGAGCTCAAAGCTGAGCCATTTCCCAAAAGTGCCGGAATCCGGCCGCAGGTCCACGATGACATGGAAAACACGGCCGCTGATGCAGCGCATGAGCTTGGGCTGCGGCCGGACGAGCTGAAAGTGCAGCGCCCTTATGACACCCCGCTTCGAGCAGGTGTAAAAGGTCTCCTTCAGTTCATAGTCGATCCCCGCTTCCCGGAAGGTGTCGATGTTATAATCCTTGATCAGGCCGCCCCTTTTGTCCTCGGCATGGAACGGCAGGATCCGGTACGCGTCCTTCAGGGCAAGTTCCTGAAAATCGAAGCCTTTGATCTTCATGTTTTTTCTCCAGTTCCTCACTTGTTTCCAGGGCTCTCAGGATCACCTGATCCATATTGTAATACCGGAATTCGGCAAGTCTCCCGCACAGGGTAAGCTCCGGGAATCTCCCGGCGTAGGCGCGGTAGCGCTCATAGGCCGCCTTGCTCTCTTCGGTCAGGACGGGATAGTAGGGCTCGTTTCCCTTTTCCGCCCGCAGATCATAGGGCACGGGATATTCGTAGGCAACACAGGTCCAGCCGTCGGTCTCCTGGAACGGCATCTTGGTATATTCCGTTATTCTTGTGTACCCGGGCTCCTGTGGATAGGCAACGATCGCCGTGTTCTGGAAACTTTTCTGCCGGAGCGAACGGAAATCAAAGTGCAATGACCGGTAGGGCAGGACGCCGAACCTGTACGCGAACAGTTCATCCACCGCTCCCGTATAGATCAGCCTGCACGCTCTGCCGTCATAGCGCACCTCACCCGCCGCCTCGTCAAAAGCGATATGCTTCAGCGCATCGATCCCGCACCGGACCTCTATGTCGGGGTGGTCGAGGATGCTGCGGGCAAGCTCTTCATAGCCGTCTTTCGGTATGAATTCGTATTTGTCATAAAAATACGTGTCCCCGTAGGAAAGCACAACGGGAACGCGCTTGAGGACGGACGGATCAATCTCGGAGGGATCCAGCGCCCACTGCTTGGCGGTATAGGGTCGGTAGTCGTTTTCAAACAGGAACTCCGCAAATTTCCTTATGTCGCTGTCCTTTGCTTCCAGCAGTTCCACCACCGTGACCGACGGTCTGCCGGCATAGTGGGAAAGCAGCCTGTCCTTCAGCGCAGCAGCCTCTTTCTCTCCGTAAAACTGGTCTATAGTGCGGAAATTGAACGGAGAGGGCGTGGATGTCCCGTTGAGGACCGCCTCGCATTTCGTCCTGTAGTCCACAGGCTCGCAGAAGCGGGCGATAAATTCCCGGACTTTCTCACTGTTCGTGTGGATCACATGCGGGCCGTATTTCTGAACCCGTATGCCGTGTGGGTCCCGGAAATCGTAGGTATTTCCGCCTATATGGTCTCTTCTTTCGAGTATCAGGGTCTTTTTCCCCTTATCCTCGGCAAGTCTTCTTGCAATAATGCTGCCGGCCAGACCGGCGCCGACAGCAATATAATCGTATTCCCTCATGCCGATCCGTTCCGTTTCTGTGCGCGCCGGGCCGCAATCGTTTTTGCGATTCCGTCGGTAAAGGAGGTTTCCGCGTACTTTCCGACAGCCCTCTCCAGGTCGCGGATGTCGAACATCTCTTTCGTATATACGATCCCGTCGTCCGGACGCGCTCCGATCCTGATGAGATCCGGGCGGCCGGCGATCTTTCCCGTCTCCAGCAGATAGTCCTTCAGCTGCCGCGGTTCGCCGGAGCCTATGAAGTAAGCGGTCTTTTCTGTTTTTTCGCTTCCGAGCCTGTACACCGCTTCGATCAGGTCTTCGGAATAGATGAAATCATAGGGCTGCTGTGCGGGACCGAACGCCGCTTCCTCTCCTGCGAGGAGCCTGTCAAGCGTGTAGCCGATCAGATTTCCCGTGCTGTTGTGCGGCCCGTAAATATTGGAAAACTGCATCCACACAAACTCGAGTCCGATGTTTTTGCAGTATGTTTCCAGCAGGATATGCGCGCAGTGCTTGGCCGCTCCGTAGAGCATCCCGCCGGAGGCTGTGCTCAGATACGGCAGGCTTTCAACGGCGCGTTCCGCCACCGTTCCGGCGCAGAGGAATTTTCCGGCTCCCAACTTTTTCGCGGCAAGGGCACAGGAAAGAGCCGTCTTGATGTTATCCGTCTGCACGCCCGGGTCCGCTTTCTTCGGGCCGTTCACTCCGCTCCATGCCAGGTGATAAAAGGCGGTGTACGTTCCCCCGGGGATCTTCCCGAGCAGGCTGTCTGCATCCTCGATCGAGGTCTCGATTCTTGTGACAAGAGGGTCATCCGGAAAGGAAGCGCCGAAAGAACGGGAAACAGCGGCAACACCTGTGCCCCTTTCCACGTATTTTCTTGTCAGTTCACTGCCGACGAATCCTCCGGCTCCCGTTATGATGACCTTGCTCATTCTTTTTTTCTCCGTACGATCCGAATTGAAAGGCCAAACCTCATTTCACGGCGGCAAATTCCGCGATCTGGCCGTCCATAACCCGGCGGACATCCTCCCCGGCGATCCAGGCCTTACTCCACGCAACGGTTTTCTCAACGGCCGTCCCGATGTTCCAGTGCGGTCTCCAGCCGAAGACGCTCTTCATTCTGGAGCAGTCCAGCTTCAGGAAGGTCGCCTCATGGGGGCCGTTCTCTTTCCTCCCTGTCCAGCTCAGCCCTTCTCCCCAGCACCGGCAGAAAAGCTCCACCAGTTCCTCTGTCCGGAGGCAGTCGCTCTCCTCCGGTCCGACGTTATAGCTGGAAGCGAAGGAGCCGTCTGCGTACTGTTTCCCCGCTATCATCAGATAGGCGTAGACCGGCTCCAGCACATGCTGATACGGTCTGGTCGAATTGGGATTGCGCACCGGGATGGTCTCCCCCTTCACGGCGGCTCTCACACAGTCGGGAATAATCCTGTCTCTGGCAAAATCGCCGCCGCCGATCACATTCCCCGCCCTTGCCGTTGAAACGGCGGTGTGCCCGTCCGTAAAGAAGGACCGTTTGTAGGCGGCCGTGATCAGCTCGGAGCAGGACTTGGAATTGGAATAGGGATCGAAGCCGTCGAGACGTTCATTCTCCCGGTAGCCCCATGCCCACTCCCTGTTCTCATACACCTTGTCGGTCGTCACATTGAGAAAGGACCGGACACTGTCCGCCTTCCGGACTGCCTCGCAGATGTTCACCGTTCCCATCACATTCGTACCGTAGGTGCCGACGGGATCATCGTATCCCGTCCGCACGATGGTCTGGGCGGCCATGTGGATCACGATCTCCGGCCGGTGCTCTTCCAGCACGGCTGAAAGGTGGTCAAGGTCTCTTACATCACCCTTTATATGGGTGATCTGATCCTTCACCCCGCACAGATCGAACAGATTGGTTCCGGTCTTCGTGCAGCTCGAATAGCCTATGACTTCCGCTCCGCTGTTGACAAGCATCACCGTCATCCAGCTTCCCTTGAAGCCGGTATGCCCGGTCAGAAGTACTCTTTTTCCTTTGTAAAAACTCAGATCGAAATCCACCGTATCACTCCCACAGTTTCCAGGGCGCATTTCCCGAATCCCACAGCTTCTCTATCTGGAGCTTCTCCCGCAGGGTATCCATGCACTGCCAGTATCCCTTGTGCACATAGCCTACCAGCTCCCTGTCTTTTACAAGCAGGGGCAGCGCGCCGCTTTCAAAGACCGTCTGATCCCCCTCGATATAATCCAGCACCTTCGGTTCGAGGACCATGAACCCGATGTTGATCAGGTCGCCGTCCGCATCGGATTTCTCCCGGAACGCCTCGATCACGCCGTTGCTCCCGACTTCGACCACACCCTTGTTCTGGCCGAAATTGTACATGGAGATCGTGGCCGCCTTTCCGTGTGCCCGGTGGAAGCGGAGAAGCTCGTTGATGTCCAGATCCCCCACTGCGTCGCCGTAAGTCAGCATAAAGGTCTCGTCTCCGATATAGTCCCGGATCCGCTTCACCCTTCCGCCGGTCTGGGTGTTCAGCCCGGTATCGACGATGGTGACTCTCCAGGGCTCCACCTTTTTGTTGTGTACGATCATCTCCCCGTTGCCGGAGGTGTAGTCGAAGGTGATATCCGAGGTATGCAGGAAATAGTCGGCGAACCATTCCTTGATCACATGCTGCTTATATCCCGCGCAGATGACGAACTCATTGAAACCGTAATGGGAATAGATCTTCATGATGTGCCACAGGATCGGCATGTTTCCTATTTCGATCATCGGCTTCGGCCGCAGCTGGGATTCCTCGGAAATTCTCGTCCCGAATCCGCCTGCCAGAATGACAACTTTCATCTTGCTTCCCTCTGTATGTGATTATTTTTTCATCATGATCCTGTACAGGAAAACAGGATACAGGAACGCGTGGACAAGGCCGAGCCCCCATGCTGTAAGCGCTTTTGGCGCTTTTTCATACACCCGGCAGGCCAGGCGGTTGATCCGCCCCCTGCCCGATTCCCACAGGGGCTCATCCCTCAGCACGGTGCCCTCCTTTATCCGGAGATACAGATCGTTGTACGGATGGACGCAGTCCCTGATCCAGGGGCGGGCCTGGATGATCTGGTTTTTGGTGAAATGGATCACCACGGGATGCTCCCGGGCAGTCCTGAATTCCTCCTCCGTGCAGACGGTGGAGGGTCTTCTGTACCGGAGCATGTTTTTATAATCGAAAAGGAACAGCGCCGTCGTGCAGTTGAAGCGCGGCGGGATGGTCTTTATTCTTCCCTCCAGGGCGGCATTGAGCTCGTCCTGGACCTCGTAGAAGAACTTGGAGTTCCCCGCCTCAATGACGGCCCGGATTTTCTCCGTAAAGCCGATTTTCCGCATCTCCGCCAGATTGAACAGCAGCACGCCGCTGTTATGGTACACGGAGCCGTCCTTCAGTCCGAGCTTCCGTTTATACCATTTGCTCTGGCCGTCATCGGAGGCCGCGAGGCAGCAGCCGGTCAGATCGGTGGAATAAAGCTCCTGCAGAGAATCCGCCACGATGCAGTCCGCCTCAAGAAGCAACGCTCTGTCAATGCTCTCCGGAAGGATCTCCTGCAGAAAGCAGTAGCTGTAAACAACGGGATCCGTCCTCGAAAGACCTTTGATCTCCCGCAGGCTTTCCGGCATCGGATAAAAGACGATCTTTCTTCCGAAGTTTTCCACAAGTTCCGTGAGCATCTTTTTATTGTCTTCGCTGATCCCGTTCCCGATATAGTGGATGCCGATCTCGTCCGCTTCGGTATTGTTCATCAGCAGCGACCGGATCGTGACCAGTGCGGGGTGACTGTACAGGTTGCTGGTTGCCATCACGATATTCATCTTATCAACTCCCGTCCATTCATGCGCCCCGTCCTCCCTGCGCGAGGGATTCCAAAGCGCGCCGCAGTTCCGGTTTACTGATTCACGATCCCGCAGACCTCGAATCCGTCTCCGAGATCCATGACGAGAATGCGGTAGGTCCCGCTTACGTAGTTTTTCTCTCTGCCGGCGTAGGTCGCTTCTGCATCGTAGACGAAGTCCAGGCTGTAGGCGTTTTCCGCCCAGCGGATCATGGGCGCCTCCGTAAGGCTGTTGAAGAAATAATTGCTCCAGCAGGGCGCGTTATGGAATGCGTTCAGCGTGGAATACACATAATTATATGCTTGAGAATCTTTTCTGCAGAGTCTGGCACAGGCCGCGGCGTTCATGTCCGCGTCATAGTAGCCGTACATGCCGTATTTGAAGAAGGCGTTGAAGAATTTCTCCGCAGCAGCTTTGATCTCCGGATAGTCCTCCGGGTCCACACTCAGCACAGGCATGCCCTTGTCCTCTATGATCACGGTCCCCGCAGGAGCCTCCGCCGTCAGAACGGGCGTTCCGGACTGCCCCGTGATCTCCCATGTCACCACGGACACGGGATCGGTCAGCAGCTGTCCGTATTCGCTCTGCAGGAAGAAAGCGCTGCCGGACTCCGAACAGTGCGAATCATCCAGTTCGACACCGTTGCAGTATACCTTGCATCCGGAGGGGGCAGTGATCCGGGCACTCTCCGTTCCGCGCAGACGCATGCTTGCGGAAACCACCTGCCAGGTTCCGGAATCATCCTTCCGAAGTGCAAAATCCGCCACGGAACCGCTGCCGTTCTCCACCACGTATACAGGGGCCTCATCGGTATAGCTCTTTGCTCTTGCAAAGGAAACACCGCTTGAGAGCAGCTCCTCCATCCGGACGAGCACATCCCCGCGGGAGTCCAGACTTTCGGGATTTGCCTCGAACCACAAATCGGTCCAGTCTCCGTAGCTCATTCCCTTTACGTAGTCTTCAAATGCCGCCTGAGAATCGATCCACTCGCTTTTTTCCTCCGACTGGACCGCCGCCTGATAGTTTTTCAGCACAAACCATACCGTCACCAGAAAAGCGGCCACGAGTACGAGAAGAACAGCTGCAAATATTCCGTACGCTTTTCCGAATCCGGATCTCTTTTTTTCAGTCATCTGTCCATCCCTCCGGCATAACGACGAACGCATTCGGCGCAGCCCTGTTCTCCGTCTGGATTCCCGCGCCGACGGCGATCTTGGTCACCGGCACGCCCTCATAAATCATCACAGAAGAACGGCCACTGTCGAGATTGCAGGCATTGATGCAGCCCTGCTCCTCCATGAAATCGGCCAGATCGTCGTAGCTTGCTCCGAGACTGCTGATCATTCTTCCCTCGATCAGTACCAGGATGACCGTTCCGTCCGCTCTCTGTCCTATTGCGGCCCGCGGGTTGTATCCTCCACCTAATCCTGTCTGCTTGATTCCATCTACTATCAGTAGTGGCTGCCAGCACAGTCCTTCCACTACTCCTTTTTCAATGGCTTCCTGTTCCGTGAATTTTCCGACTACAAGCTTGTGATCCGCTGTAAAGCCCACAAACCTTCTGGAGGGCTTTTTAACGCTGTCGTTCGGAACGACCACCCTGCCGTTTTTAATCACAAATCCCGAGGGCCTTCCGGTGTCCATATAGAAGCCGCCGGCGGTGATCCCGCCGATTGCTCCGTACATCTCACAGAACTCCTCGACCTGTTTTGTCTCGCCCCAGGCGCCCTTTTCCTCGATAGCTTTCGGCATCGCAAGGCGGACAAGGGACGGGTCGCGGACCACCATCATCTTTCCGTGCCAGCTTGCCCCGGTGATGTCGACCAGTTCAATGACATCCACATCTTCGGGAACGGGTTCGATGACCACCTCGGTTACGGCCGCTTCCTTTTCGACCGTATACTTTCTGGCGCCCTCCGAAACCACCGGATAGGTAAGCCTGAACACTTCCTCATCGGACATAAAGACTTCCGGCACCCATTTCAGCGTTCCCGTATCCTTGAAGGTCCTTACGAACAGGGTCTTGGCCTGCTCGGAAGGGCCGTGGGTCACCAGCAGGACCGTTCCCAGTCCGGCGATTCCCGCAGCGGCAAACAGCGTGAACAGGATCAGAAGGATCTTTCCGACGACATGCCGACGCTTCGGCTTTTTTTTCGGTGAAGCGACGATCTCCCGGACTTCTTCCCTGAAATCTTCCTCAGCCGCAGCGGCCTCCATCCTCTTTTCTCTGGTCAGAACAGAGCGTGTATTATCTTTTCTTCTCCCGTTTCCCGGTGCGATATGGGAACCCTTAGCGTTTGGCATGTTTTTCCTCCGAAGATCTGTGATCTGTTTCAAGTATGTCTCTGAATATCTTTGTCAGCTCTTCCGTCGATCTCTCTAAGCTGAAATTCTCTACCGACGCAGAGCAGTGTCCCGAAATCTCTTTTCTCGTCTCACTGTTATAGAGCTTTCGGATTTTTCCTGCGAAATCATGGCTGTCGTCCGGGTCGGCAAGGTATCCGTTGAAGCCGTCCTGCACGTAATCGAC
>JAEEGL010808406.1_pt1 | contig 10345 bp, 7 predicted proteins | sample 9134231 | NCBI WGS metagenome assembly JAEEGL01 (sample SAMN16246548, study PRJNA631951) | gut metagenome | biome: gut microbiome; feature: rumen; material: fiber-attached | host: Bos | place: Iran: Karaj | collected 2018-10
CGATGTTCCATTTTACCAAAAGACGCATAGAGGCGCATGTCTGCATATGCTTCGTCGCCTTGAAAGTCTACAAGGTGCTCGAAATGGCCAAGACTGTCGTAACCATACAGATCAACCTACCAAAAAGCAAGTGAACTGTCACCAAAGTAATGCTGATGAAGCGTCATCAGAAAATCGCATTCCTATTCAATGAGGATTTTTGGGTGACACGATGACGAAGTCAGGAAAAAGGACTTTTTAGAACCTACCGATTCATAGGAACCTACTTTTATTTCTCTTTTTGTTTGATTCGGGAGCGTTTGGTGCGGAATGCCGCTGGACTGAGACAGAGGATTCGCTTGATGGCTTCATCGTCATAGCCCATTTCTTGCAAGATGAGAAGAGTGGTGCTGGAAGGAGATAATGAGTCGTAGGTCGATTCGATTTCTACAACAAAGGGAAGGTTCAGCATACGGTAGTATTCCACAAAATCCATAAAGTCACTTTTGTGCCATGTGGCTACCGTTCCACCTTGGGTGATTTCCTCATAGCGTTGATGTCCCTTACTCAGTATTTCCTGCTGCTTGCGAGTAAGAGCATCCAGTTTTTGTCGCAGTTGCTTGGTGTGCTGGTCTAGTTCCCTGCCCTCCTCCTGCCATTTGTTCAACTCATTTTTGTATATATCAATGAGGCGTTGATTGTCCGCGATTTTCGCTTGTGCTTGCGTCTGTTTGATATGGCTGCGAAGCCAATACACAACAAAGGAAAAGACACAGACTGTCAGAAACATTGCCAAAAACCAGATTCGTTGTTGTGCTTTTCGTTGAGTGACAGCAACATCATACTTAGCCTGTACTCTTGCAACAGCCTCTGTCTGCTGTGATTGATGAAGACTGTCGCCCAACTCGCACATCCATTTGGCAGTGCGCCATGCCGCCACCGTGTCCCCATGCTCTTCGTACCATGAACGTATGAAGCGCAGCGATTGCATCCGCATGATGGGGATGTCGGAATTTAAAGACTGAATCCATAGTTCAATAACACTTTTCTTTATTCCCCTTTTGTGATAGATGTCAGCTAACAGGGCGATACAAGAGGCATCCGTTTTAATTTTGTAGGCTCGTTCAGCAAGCTGCTGTGCTCTCTCAAGGCTGTCCATGTTATCATAGTATGTTGCAATCGACACGAGTGCCGGTTGAAGGAATTGCGGATCTTTTAGTTTTTCCACGATACGTAGGATTTTTTGCTGGTAAAAGGCAGTACTATCTTTTTTCCCTGCAACATTGAAAGCAGATTGAAGAAGATCTAAAGCGTCAGATTCTGAATTGATGTCATTGAGGATTTTAGCTTCTTTTAAGGCTTTCCTTCCATAGATGATGGCAGGTTCTGCCAGCCGACTGTAATTGTTTGTGATTGAGAGTGCCTGATAGACCATAAAAAGAATCTGGTGATTGTTTGCCTTCAGAGCATTATCTTCAGCTTTTTTCAGCCAATACATTCCCTTGTTCGCATCACCGCGTTCGTATGCGGGTAGTCCTTTATAATAATAGGAGTATGCCAATTTCTCGGAATCACCTCTCCTTTCATAAAAATCAACGAGTGCATTGACAATGGAGTCGGAAAACTTGGGAGAGTAAAGAATGTAATTCAACCGAGTCCGCAGCAATTGATAGAACATGTAATCGTCTTCATTGTCTTCCACTTTGTCTGCCAGTTCGTCAAGCAAAATAAGAGCTGTGTCTATTTTTTCGTCGAACAAGAGGTTGTTTATCTGTTCTAATTGAACATAAACGTCTCCCGTTCTTTTGCAACTGCAAAATGTGAAGAAAAGTAAGAAAATGGAAAGATAAAAAATATACTTTGTCATGATAATCTTAAAAGAAAGGAAAGCAACATTATTACAAATGAAAAATCAATCATAATTTTTCACAAAGTTATGATTTTTTTCGTAGATATGACATGAATTTTTTTTTGAAAATTTAATTCTTGTTACAAAAATCCACTCTTATTTACCTTAGTCTTTGAGCTAAGATGCAGAATCTTAGCACATTATGTTGATTTTAAAATGTAACAGTCCTAATTTGCCCATATTTAAAAACTGACATACCTTTGCCCCAAAAAAGAAAATCATGAAAGCAAAATTGTTTTTAGTTATCCCTCTTTTCCTGGTTTTTATGGGACTTAGAGGACAAGTTCCTCTGTGTTATACTTTTGACAACACTCCAAGAATTAAGCACAAGGCTCCAGTCTTGAATCCTACAGGCATTCATACATTCTTTTACGAGGATTCCCTGAAACTGTATGTGGAATTTTACAGAGATTTAGGCGCAATAGATGTTGTTTTGTATCGTAATGGCGTTGAGATTGAGTCAGACTCTTTCTACATCGAAGCTATGACTGGTTTGGAATATGACTTCACGAATGCGCAAACTGGTACCTATACAATTGTTATCGTGAAAGACGACGAGGAAATTTATCAAAATGAGTTCTGTATCTGACATGTAAAACATATATAAAATACGAATTTGGATGATAATTTCTATCGATGAATTCGAGGTCTTTCTAAAATAAGTTGTAAATTTTTATTGTTAAAGTAGAAGGTCTGTGTTAGATTTTTTCACAAAGAAGGGCAGCGTCCTGCTGCTCTTCCTTATTTGCATGTTAACTTCTTGCGTTTCAGAGGCTGATTTATCCAAGCCAACTTATCAAGTGGATGTTAACAAAATCAACTATAAGCAGAAGCCTATAGAAGATTGGTTTGTATGTGGCTCTTTCAATCCTAAGTTTGAGGAAATATCCGTTGAGTCGTTTTATGGTAATCTGTCGGAAGTGGAGGAAATGACTAATCCAGACCCATTGAACAACTATTGGTATAATGGCTATTACAAGCCAAAATATAATCAATTGGATCTTAAAGAAATCTTCAATATCAAACAGGGGCCATATGCACCTTCATTAAATGGAAAAGTTACTTACTTGGCATGTGACATTCAGTCTGATAAGGAAGCAGACTTGTTTCTGAAAGTAAAGAAGTCGATGAAATGTTATCAGTATATGAACGGGGAACTTCTTCATCGAAGGGAGATACAAGGGCTTAACCTGTATCCAGTTCACCTGAAGAAAGGGTTCAACAGATATGTGATAAAGTGTATAGCCCAGACAGATGACTACTCGATAGAAACGACCATTCTGGACGGAAAGTCGTTAGCTAAAACATACGTCAACGAACAGAGCAATAATATCATATTTCCTGAGATTTCTCCTGTTACAAGAACCATAAAACTCACAAACAGTCATCAGAATGTGTTTGATTCCAAGGTAAAATTACAATTGTCTGATGTATCAGGAAAGGAACTCTATGATGTCAATTTGATGAAAGATTCTCTATCCTACAAGGTCCCCTTGTTGAAGAGAAACACTTCTTACATGTGCATGATGACAATTGAGGGGCAAACAGTGCGACAGCCTGTTGTTTTTGGAAGTTTTGACGATACCTACAAAAGACTTGTTCAACTACGCAAAGGACTATCAGAAACCAATCCTCGTGTTAAGGAAATAGACCAAGTACTATACAGGCTTGAGTTTCTTCTACGACATGAAACCAGAAAAGACGATTGGTGGTGGCAATTTAAAATAGCCCCACTTACTTATCAGCTTGAGGTCATTTTTGCTAATTTGAATGGCCAGCATGGTAAAGACAAAAATGAATTCAATGTACAATTTGTTACTTATACATCTCTTCTTGACAATGGTTACCAACGCTATCTGCTCGTAACGCCAAACAAAATGGAAAAGAGCAAGAAATACCCATTGGTTGTCGTTGTCAGGCCACATGTTGAAAACCACCATCATTTCTTTACATCACCGCAATTTGCTCACCAATGGGCCATCAATATCATACAGAAATTGGCTAACACTCATGGATTTATCGTTATGATGCCTGAGGCAAGAATGTACCACAATGAAGATGTCACACCGTTCGTTGAAGCAGAAATGAAACTGGCTATTGAAGATGTGAAGAAGCACTATCGGGTGGATGAGAGCAGAATATATCTTCATGGTATATGCAGCGGAGGCTTTAGGGCTTTGAGAATGGCGACTATGAATCCTGGCATGTTCGCAGCCATTGGACTTTATGCACCATCATACCATCAGACGTGTCGCTCGGAGTATGCAAAAAAACATTCTCTTGAATCCATGATGCCCAATATCTCAGGTACACCGATTATGTTGTTTGCCGACCCATACGACAAACATACGCCTTACCTTGTTTATGCGGATTTAATTTCAGACTGCAAAAAACACAACATACCCTTGACATTATCACAGAAAATCAACACTGAGCTTCTGTACAATGCAGTTGTCGTTGGAGAAGAAGCCTTTGACTTCTTTGATGGGAAGAATGGTTTGGGCGTAAAAAGCAATGTGCCCAATAGAGAACAGGAACTCGTCGTGAACCAGTTATACTCCAGTCCTTTTGTATATGTTTATCACGCCAATGATAAAAGCAACTACTATCGTAATATGGTTTCCTTGATTCAAAAGGACTACCAAGACTATTTTTTCACGAAACTTCCTCTTGTTGCGGATACTGACGTAAATGAAGAGATGCTCAAAACGAAAAATCTGTTTCTAATAGGTACTAAATTCGACAATCCAATTTTGGCACAATACATCAAGGATATTGAGCAGCAAGAACTGGATTTCTTTGAATTTGGAGTGAACTCCATCTCCATTCATCGCAATCCTCAGTACGAGGGCAGGTGTTTCGTTGTTTACGATTCATATTCCAATGATCATAGTTATTTCAAGTATCCTTGGATTGACGGCATCAAGGAATGCTTCAGGTCAGATGAACCCATGAAATAGAAATCCAAAACATAGTAGATGCTTTATGAATGCATTTATGAGACATACAATCATCGCAATGTGGCTGCTCACATGCCTATTATACACAATTGACACAGATGCTTTTCTTTTTGCTTCTCTGTCACAGACGTTGTTGGGAGGAATGTGTGCATTAGTGATGTGTGTCTTTTCCTTAGCATACGGACTTCTAAATGGTGCTTCATGGCCTGCTGGAAAAGGAGTTGCATTCGTTTTCATCTGGATTGCATATCTGCTTTGTCATGCGAGTCTGGTTGCCGAAGCCGAACAATACAAACTGTTTTACTTGGTCATCCAACTGGTAGTAATGTTAATGCTATCCTTTCTGTTGCATAATAGATTTTTGTCTTTTCGACAGATTGAAAACGGATTGCTGCTAATGTTATTCTTGCAATTATCGTGTTTGTTGTTGCAGACTATGGGATTCATGGACTCATCCAATCCTTATTTCAGACTGACAGGCTTCGGGGAGAATCCCAATTCTGTAGCAATTCTGATTGCCATCAGTATTCCTTTTCTGTTTGACCGTTTGAAAGAGTCCGAACACACCAAACTGATTCTTCTTTCCATCATAGTTGCAATTATTTACTTGTTTGTACTGAAATGCAGAACGGCGTTCGTCGGTCTGGGAGTGATTTGTTTGACAAGGTTCGCTTTTTCGTCCCAAATCAAAAAACGTTATATGAGCTTAGGCAAGAACAAGATGACAGTAATCTGTTTTGTTGCTGTGATATTGCTGGCTGTGATATCATTAGCTCTATACCGAATGAAGCAAGATTCTGCCGACGGAAGACTGCTGGTGTGGAAAATATCAGCAAAAATGGTTGCGGACAAACCTCTGGGATGGGGTGTCGGCATGTTTGGCAAGAATTACAATCTATGCCAAGGCAAGTATTTTGAAACCGTCGGTGGCTCTGAAAAAGAAAGAGCCCTTGCCGACATCGTCAACATGGCATACAATGATTATCTCGAACAGGGAGTAGAATCTGGAATACTTGGAGCTTCCTTTTTGATTGCATTCTATATCACAATGATAGTCCTGGCGATTAAAAAGCATGAAACAAAGGCATTGTCCGTTATCTGCGCATTTGCCGTCATGTCATTGATAAGTTTTGTCTATGCCTCCATTCAAGCCTGGATAGTCATGATTTCCTTTGCTGCTCTCATGCTTTGTGACGATAGGCGGACGCAGCATCGTGGCTTGGGTATTTTGCAGTCGATGATTTGTATAGCCTTATGTGTGGTATTACTCCTGAAATGTGGGTACATGACAAAATCACAATGCAAACTGCAAAGTTACAAGACTCGATATGAGCAAAACGAGTCCTTGGATGTCAACGAAATCAAGAAACTTGAGAAACCAATCAGCACATCAAGTGAATACTATCTTTTTCTCGCTGATGTTTTAATGGCACAGAAAAGATATGGTGAAGCCTATAACTCCATAAAGTCAGCGTCATTGTATTCTACAGAGCCCAAGGTTTTCTTTCTCTCATTTATATGTCTCGAAAGAATGGGCAGGACAGCGGAAGGTGTCAAATATATCAGGACCTTCAGCGACATCGTTCCGCAGAACATGACCTCAAGGAACATTCTGCTGAAATGGTACGACAGCAGGGGAATGATACAAGAAGCACTGAACACGGCACTAGAAATGTCGCAGACAAAACTGAAGGTTAATAATCCCCATGCCAAACAGATTCAAGCTGGAGCCATGTATTACTTGGAAGTGCACAGAGATGAAATGCATGATTATCAAATTACAAAATAAAAAGAATCAGATGAAAGCACTATTATTACTGCCATTGCTGGCAATGAGTTTTTGCGATGCACTATCCCAGACAATTGACGTTGACAGGATGGTAACCATTGCAAGTGAGGACGCATTCGAGAATCTGAAAATGAAATACAGGTTCAATGACGCTGAAGCGGTGGATTTGCATCGTTTGCTTGTTGAGCGCGAATCAAAGAAAATGGATTGTAGTATGAATATCGACAATCCAAGGAAGAGGGTCATGGAGAAATCCCGGATTGACGGCCTCTTTCGTGATTCCATCAATGCTATCCTCATTCCCAAAAATCCAGGCATCAGCGGAATCAACATCAGCATGGCACTGAGATTATCTGAGCGTATCAGATTAACAGATAAAAAAAGAAAAAAACTGATGGGGTATGCTCTTGACTTTGCAAAAAGGCTGGAAGCGAATCCGCGTGTGAATTTTGCAAAGGAAGAAATGCAGGTACTTAGCAAGAATCTTTCAAAGAACCAATTGAATACTGTTCTCGACGAGAAAAACAGCATTCAAGCGGACTTGAAGGCAAAAAGGGCTTGGAACGCTCTCGACAAGGCTGGTGAAACGGTTGAGCTGGACAGCGTGCAGCAGATGATTAGGGCAAAGATGTTCTATTCGATTGAAATGCGTTATCAGGATTTATATGTAGGACAGGACGACGTTTTGAGAAGAAATTTAGATGACTTATACGGCAAAAAGCCAAAAATCATACGAATGTTCGAGGCATTGGCTGCAAACCAACAAATCAAAGAAAAGAAGAAAACCAAGGAGAAGAGTGTGAGCAACGCTTTCTCCTGGTAATATAATCATTACATAATTACAAAAATCAAATCAACAAGTTATGAAAAAAAGACTACTACAATTGGCGTGCTTTATCGCACTTTGGTCTTTTGGAAAATTGCCATCGTTAGCACAGGGCAATTTAACAGACATGCAGACAGCTCTGGATGTTCTGAAGGGCAAGGAGGTCTCAAACAGTAAGGAATGGGCAGTAGGTGTTCTGGAAACCTCATTAGAGGAGAAGCGGGATGCTTATACCCTGAATGTTCTGGCAATTGCCTATCTGCACGGAATCGGCACAGAAGCGGATACGCTAAAGGCAATCAAGTACTTCGAGGAGTCGGGAGCGGCAGGCTTCAATCTGGCTTACCACAATCTCGGCATGTATTATAAATATGCCGACAATGGCAAGCAGGACTTCAAAAAGGCATACGACACGTTTGCACAAGGTGCACAGGCAGGGTCAACCCCTTGCCATTACAACAAGGGATTCATGCTGTACAAGGGACTCGGTTGCCAACAGGACTATGCTGCAGCTGTTGAGGAATTCCAATTGGCAGCTGACCGAGAGCATCCATCATCCCTCTTTATGCTTGGACTATGCTATCGTAACGGCTATGGTGTGGAACCCGACACGGCACGAGCTAATTTTTATTTGAGGCGAGCTGCCATTCTCGGTAGTTCTGATGCAATGGAGGAACTACAAAAGGACACTCCAGAGAATTCATGGAAAAGGATTACGTTGGGGAAAAATGACCTGATAGATATTCCTGACGAAATGCCTACGATAGACCCGTATCTTCCCAACGAGAAAGAGACGATAGGAGGTGATTATGCTGGATACCTTGTTTCGTATGACTGGAGCGGGGAAAACGTGTTGTCGGAAATTCCGTTACGTGTCGTTGTTGGCAATGTGAAAGACAGTGTTGACTGCACATGGTACATAGCCAATGATACGATAGCTACCAAGGCGAAGCTGACGAATGGCGGTGAACTGCTGTTCAACAACGAGGAGGTAGTCAGATATGACCGCTATTCAGCGTCATACACATCCCGCTATAAGTTCGACAAGGCAGAAATCTGTTATATTGGCAACTCCATCACAGGGCAGCTACGCCTTTATTCTTTGGATGAACAGGAACCTGAAAAACCGATGTATGTATGCTTGCAAAAGAACGGAAGCGCACAGGAAATTTCCGAAAACGTCAACAACAGAGTCTATTCTTATCCTAATCCTTATACGGATGTGGTCACTCTGAAATTCGAGTTGGATGCAGCCGTCCATTCCGCCAACATTTGCCTATATACCCAAAGTGGTGTTTGCAAGCAGAACTACAAAGTGGGAGCTCTCGAATCCGGTGAGCACTCATTCAATATCTACCCAGACCCTTCTGAAAACTCCTATATTGTTCATGTGATAGCAGGGGGCAATGTTTACCAAACAATCATATTCAAAAAACGTTGATTTTCATGAAAAGATTATTGTTGTTTCTGCTATTTATGGTAAATTTGCAGATAGTAATACAAAAAGACGGGGTAGCTATGACATTGTTCTCCGAGACATACGCACAGCACATGGATTTGGAAGGCGGAAATTATGATTGCCTCGATGAGGAAATAGGATGGTACAGATCTCTTATTCCTTGTGATGGTCTAATTATCACGCCTGATGAAACCTATGCAGAATGCTCTTGGTGTCATGAGAGATTCAGCACAAGCGAGATTTGGGATCATGAGTATGTGTGCCCTGAAAGGGAGAGGCAAAGCCAAGATTCTTGGGGAAATGATGATGGAAGCAACTCAAGCGGCGGTGGTGGCGGTGCCCAAAGCGGTGGAGGAACTGGAGGTGGCTCTACTGGAGGCTCATCGTCAAGTGATATTCATAGTGGATCAAACGGAAAGCCCTTATCTGTCATCTTCCCTGTATCTAACACTACACCGATAAATAAATTAGCTGCTGCAATGGCAGGTCTTGTTTATAACGATGAAGACAGTGCAGTTTTCCTTAAATATTGCGAAAAACATCACTGGGAAATCAAAGATAGCCTTCAATATATTTCAGGCTTCAAAGTTATGCTATTAGAACGACGTGATTCTTCAAACAATTTTGTTGGATATGTTTGCTCATTTGCAGGCACAGACCCTGATTACCCTGATGTCTTACCTGATGCTTACGCTGATTTTCAGAATGCCATTGGAGTATTGACAGAACAATATATAGAGGCAATAATATGGGCTATTAATTTAAATAATAGTATTGGTGAGGGAGTGGAACTAACATTCGTTGGTCATTCGTTGGGGGGAGGCTTGGCTGCTATAGCAAGTATGTTGACAGGTAGGAATGCTATCACGTTTAACCCAGCTGCTGTTGGCGGGTTGGGTTACCAAATCGCAGAGAATCTCGGCATTCTCAACCTTGATACATCGCACATTTTTGGCTATATTATGGAAGGTGATCCTGTGAATATGATACAGAATAGTTTCGGAATCTATTCGGAGGGTAATTTTGTTAGAGTTCACAATGGTACAGGAGATGATTCCCATGGTATCAACAACATGTTCAACAATTTGCAACCATGATGAAAAAGTTCAGTTTATCATTACTCATTCTAATCACACTGATTTCTTGTGATTACAATTCCGTTCATCTTTTAGACGATGATGATCTGGCATGGATGGAAGCATACGAAAATGGTGACACGGTTTTGTTTGCTTCTACTGAAGGAATGGATACCATGTTTGTCTCAAGGACGATTCATAACAATAGCCATCCACCCTTTGGGATTTACTGCTTTACAGACCATTATGGAAATGCATTATTTGATAACACGATTATTCATCACCAAGAAAAAATATCACAGAGTTTCTTAATGGTGTGTACATATAATGATAAAACTCAAATAGCC
>JAEEGL012161443.1_pt1 | contig 10345 bp, 11 predicted proteins | sample 9134231 | NCBI WGS metagenome assembly JAEEGL01 (sample SAMN16246548, study PRJNA631951) | gut metagenome | biome: gut microbiome; feature: rumen; material: fiber-attached | host: Bos | place: Iran: Karaj | collected 2018-10
AGCCGACTGCGTCCGTATCCGCAAAAGCGGTCGAAATCACCCTCTGCTTGCTGGACAGCGCCTCAACGGCACGCAGCTGATTGCGCAGCTGTGCGGCGCGTTCAAAACGGAGTTCATCCGCAGCCTCCTCCATCTGCGTGCTGAGGATCTCCATGAGTTCTGCGCTCTTTCCTTCCAGGATCAACTCCGCCTGTCGCATACGGCGGCGATAATCCTCGGGATCACTGTCGGAAAGACACCAGCCGGCACAGGTACCCATGTGATAGTTGAGACACGGCCGTTCTTTCCCGATATCCCGAGGGAAGCTTCTGGAACAATCCGGCAGCAGGAGCGTTTTTTGAATCGTCTGGACGATCTCACGCGTCTGATATCGTCCGCCAAAGGGGCCGAAATACTTTGCTCCGTCTTTTCCGGAGCGGCTGGATAGACTCATGACCGGGTATTCGCTCCGAAAATCGACCCGAATAAACGGATATCCCTTATCATCCTTCAGCAGAATGTTATAGTGCGGCTTATGGCGCTTGATGAGCGAGTTCTCCAACACAAGCGCTTCAAACTCACTGGCGGAAACGATGACGTGAAAATCCCGGACTTTCTCGACCATAGCCGCCACCTTGGGAAGATGATCTCCGTGAAAATAACTGCTGACTCGGTTTTTCAGCTTCTTCGCTTTCCCGACATAGATGACCTCGTTTTGCTCGTCCAGCATGATATAGACGCCCGGAAGCTGCGGGAGATTATTCGCTTTTTCCTGAAGACTGTCAAGCATCCTGGATTTCCTTTTCCTTTCCGAATATACACCAGAGCGTTACGGCCGCCACAACGATCACTCCGCCTATCAGGGAGAACGGGCCGGGCTTCTCTCCATTGAACAGCAGCACCCAGATCGGGTTGAGCAGCGGTTCCAGGGCGGCAAGAAGCGCGCAGGCCAGCGGCGGGCAGAAGAGAGACGCCTTGGCAAAAAGGATATACGAGATTCCGAGCTGAAACACGCCGAGAATCAGAACATTCAGGATCGTTGCGGCGGTAAGGAGAGGGCGGCTCAGCACAACGGACGGCAGGCACACCAGGAACGTGAATATCTGCCCGACCAGGATCGCACTGAAACGCTCTTCATAGGGCAGTTTTCCGACGCTCATATACATGCACGCCATGAACAGGCCCGACAGAATGGCCACAGCGTTTCCGAGCAGATTGCCGGGTGTAAGCTGATCGAAGAAAAACAACGCGATCCCGAACAGCGTCACCAGAACCACGAGGACATCGGCACGCCGCGGCTTTTTATGCAGGAAGAGAGCCGAAAGGAGGACGATAAAAACCGGATCGGTAAACTGCAGAACGATCGCACTGGCCGCCGTTGTCAGTTTATTGGCGACGCTGAAACAAATATAGACGCTCCCTGTCAGAACGCCGGCGATCCATGTACGGCGGCTGAAAACAAAGCGTTTCTTTGTCAGGAGCATATAGCAGACGATGGTGATGCCTGCGATCAGGCTTCGCAGTCCGGCGACTGTGAAGCCGTTCCACGGCAGGAATTTCATAAAAATGCCGGCGATGCTCCAAAGCGCTGCGCAAAGCAGCATTTCCAGCATGGCAAGGTTTTCTTTTTTCATTCGGTATCCACAACCTTGATATGAAAGAAGGGTGTGCTGATTCGGCACACCCTTGTTGTCGTTCTATCTGAGATTACTCGGAGAAATCGGAGTCAATCAACTCCGACAGCGTTGCGATGGCTTCTTCCTCGTCGGCTCCGTCGGCGATGATCGTAACCGCCGTGCCCTTCACGATACCGAGGGAAAGAACACCAAGCAGGCTCTTGGCGTTAACACGTCTCTCTTCTTTCTCGACCCAGATGCTGCTCTTGAACTCATTCGCCTTCTGAATGAAGAAAGTCGCCGGTCTGGCGTGAAGACCAACCTGATTGTTGATAACGACCTCTTTGGTTATCATGGCTCGCCACTCCTTAAAAAAAACGAAATTACCATTGGAACTGTCAGTATTTTAGCAAATCCGGAGACAATCGTCAACTGCCCCGAAAGCGTTTCGTTATTTTCAACATGAAAGCTTATATTTAACTTGCTTTTTTATTTCAGTTCGACCACAGTCACCCCGGTCTCTCCTTCGCCGTATCGTCCGAGGCGGAAGGATTTGACGCTTTTGTTTCGGCGGAGCATATCCTGGATGGCGCTGCGCAGCGCACCCGTGCCCTTCCCGTGGATGATGGTAACCGTTTTGAGCTTCCCCATGACCGCGCTGTCCAGATAGCGCTCCGCTGCCAGCACCGCTTCGATCGCTTCCATACCGCGCAGGTCGATCTCCGGACGAACGGGAGCCGCTCTGAGCTGGGTCGATGCGGCTAAGCGGGCCGCCTCTTTTTTCGTTTTTGCTTCGATGCCCTCGAGAAGCAGGACCTCGTCCTCTCTGGCCGTCAGATTCAGAATACCCGCGCGCAGCGTCAGGATGCGGTCCGGCGAGATGGAGACGACCTCGGCCTTCATGCCCATGGATTTGACCTGAACGGTATCCCCCTCCTGCACGGGACGGGACGAGACGCGCTCCTCGCCAGCCGGCTCGTCGCTCTGCCGCAGTTTCTCCTCCGCCAGATTCAGGCGGCGCCGCAGCTCGCTTCGCGCCTCATTGATTCGCTGTGCGTCCTCTTCCTCGTTGGCGCGGTTTTTCATTTCGTCAAGCTCCCGGTACACCTCTTCGGCCGTACTGCGTGCTTCTTCCAGAACGCGCTCCGCTTCCCGCCGTGCCTTCAAATCTGCTTTTTCCAGCCGTACCTCAAGCTCTGCCCGGAGCTGAGCAGACTTCTTGCGTTCCTCCTCAGCCTGCCGCAGCTTTCTGGACGCTTCGTCCCGTTCTTTTTCGAGCAACACCCGCGTCTGCTCCAGCTTTTCAATCGTCGCTTCAAAGCTGGCGTTTTCTGTCCCGATACGCCCCTGCGCGTCGCGGATGATCTCCTCGTCAAGTCCCAGCCGCTTGGATATGGCAAACGCGTTGGATTTGCCGGGGATACCGACGAGCACACGGTAGGTCGGACGCAGAGTCTCCACGTCGAATTCACAGGAGGCGTTCTGCACGCCTTTTTCATTGGTGGCGTAGACCTTCAGCTCGGCGTAATGAGTCGTCGCAGCGATCATGGCACCGCAGCGGCGGGCGTATTCAATAATGGAGATCGCAAGCGCGGCGCCCTCTGTCGGATCCGTGCCGGCGCCGAGTTCGTCAAAGAGCAGCAGCGATCCTTCCCCGCACTCTTTCAGGATATGCACGATATTGGTCATATGTGCCGAGAACGTGGAGAGGCTCTGTTCGATACTCTGCTCGTCGCCGATATCGGCCAGAATATGCTCAAATACAGGCAGGTTGCTGCCGTCCGCGGCCGGGATATGCAGCCCGCACTGGTTCATCGCGGCAAGCAGGCCGATCGTCTTGAGCGAGACGGTCTTGCCGCCGGTGTTCGGCCCGGTGATCACCAGGGTGTCAAAGCTGTCCCCCAGCTCCAGGTCGATGGGAACCGCCTTGGCCGGATCGAGCAGCGGATGGCGCGCGTGACGGAGCACGATGCGCTTCTCCTCCAGCGTCGGCTCCTGACAGTCCAGCTTGTACGAGAGCTTCGCCTTCGCAAAAATCAGATCGAGCCGCGCCAGCAAGTCAAAGTCCGAATCGATGCTCTCACGATATTCGGCACAGTCCGCCGAGAGCTCGGCCAGGATCCGCTCGATCTCCAGCTTCTCGCGCGATGCGAGTTCGCGCAGCTCGTTGTTGGCCTTGACCGCCGCCATCGGTTCGATAAAAAGTGTCATGCCGGAAGCCGAAACGTCGTGCACCAGGCCCGGAATCGCGCCCTTGTGATCCGCCTTGACCGGTACGACATAGCGGTCCGAGCGCATGGTGATGATCGGTTCCTGCAGCGCTTTGGCGTAGGACGGCGAGGAGATGATCTTCTGCAGAGCGTCCCGTGCGCGTGCTGCGGCGGCGCGCATCTGCCGGCGGATCGTCGCGAGCTCCGGCGAGGCGCTGTCCGCGATCTCATCCTCTCCCACGATGGAGGTCGTGATCTTCTCTTCCAGGTATTTGTTCGCACGAAGGGCATAGAACAGCGAGTCGATGCAGGTCTTGCCCACGCTGTCCTCCGCGATGTATCCGCGCACAAGGCGGGCACACTGAAGGACGCGCGCGATATCCAGCAGTTCGCGCGTGTTGAGCGCGCCTCCCAGATCGGCACGTGCTAGTGAGGCGCGCACGTCCTTGACGCCGGAAAAGGAAGGACTTCCGCGCACCGTCATCATCATCTTGGCCGCGCTCGTCTCGTCAAGACGACGGCGAACCTCCGCCGGCTCCCGCGAGGGGAAAAGCGCGAGTGCGCGCTCCTTGGCCGCCTCGCCCACCGCCTGCTGTGCCAGCATGTTCAGGACCGCAGGAAGCTCCAGCGTATGAAGCGATTTTTCAAAAAAACTCATATCGTATCTCCGTATCGTTCAGGGTACTATCTTTTTCCAGTAGTCCAGCGTGGAGAAGCCCCGCTCGGCGTGTAAAAGCAGATACCGTTCCGACGCCGAGGCGAACAGGGCAAGGCTGCGCCCCTCCAGCCGAAAAGCGAGCAGCTGTTTCGGTGAAGCCTCCGTAACGAAGCGCAGCGCTGCCAGTGACCCGGGATCCAGCTCCGCTCCCGCTCCCATGGAGGCTTTTCGACAGCCGCGGCAGCAAACGCCTCCATCCTCCAGACAGAGAAGCGGCTCCTCGATCACCTCTTTTCCGCAAACGCAGCAGGCAGACAGATCCGGCTCGTAACCGGCGAGCACCATCAGGCGCATCTCAAACGCGGCCTTCACCTTGACGGGATCCTGCTTCCCCTGACTGAGCGCATACAGGCAGTTCAGCCCCAGCTGCAGCAGAGCCGTATCCGGCTGATCTTCCACCGAAAAAGCCTCGATACACTCGGCAAAATAGCTGCCCAGGGCAAAACGCTCGAAATCGGTGCGAAGTCCCGTAAAGGCCTCGATGAGGTTCGCCTCGTTTACGGTCCAGCGACCGCGGTTCCCGAACAGGGTCATCTCCGAATAGGTCAGCTGCTGCGTAGCAGCCGCCGTCCGGCTGCTTTTGCGAAGCGCTCCCCGCGCTTTTACCGTGATCTTCCCGTCCGAATCCGTAAACAGGGTCAGGATCCGATCGGCTTCCTTGTAGCGGACCTCGCGGAGAACCAGCGCATGTGTTGTGTGATACATCGTTATGTAAACCTCCACGTCACATCCCGCCGATCAGAAACTGACCGGGGCGGGATGTGAACCGGTTTGGCTTCTGCCCGAATCCGCCGCCTCCTGTTCCGTAACGGCACGGTACAGCAGGTAATACAGCGGATCGCCTGTCTGCGCGAACGCGCGCCAGATGGGATCCTGTTTCATGCCGCTCACCTCTGATCTTAGTATTCACAGACGACGGCGTTCCATGTTGGGAATATTTACTGCTCGGTGAAGCCGAAATTGCGAAGCTGTGTCATCGAGTCGCGCCAGTTCTCTTTGACCTTGACCCAGGTCTGCAGATAGACCTTCGTGCCCATGAAGTCCTCGATATCCTCACGGGCGAGTTCGCCGATCTTCTTGAGCATCGCGCCCTTTTTGCCGATGATGATGCCCTTGTGACTGTCTTTCTCGCAGTATATGGTCACCTCAAGGTCGAGGATACCGTTTTCCCGCTCGGAAAAGCGCGTGACCTCCACGGCCGTTCCGTGCGGGATCTCCTTATCCAGGCAGGCAAGCAGCTTTTCGCGTACAAGCTCGGCGCAGATCTGACGCTCGGGCTGATCGGTGATCATATCCTCCGGGAAGAGATGCGGTCCTTCCTCGGCATATTTCTCCAGCTCGTTCAGCAATTCCTCCAAGCCGTCGCCCGTGCGGGCGGAAACGGGCAGGATCGCGTCAAAATCGAACGCAGCCGCGTAGACGGCCATAACCTCGAGCAGCCGGGTCTTGTCCACCGTGTCGATCTTGTTGATGACCAGAAGAGCAGGCGCACCGGTCTGCTTCAAACGCTCGATAAGCGCTTCCTCCTGCGGTCCAAGTGAAGCGACCGGCTCGACCATCAGGATCACGCAGTCGACGTCGGCCACGCTCTCCCGGACCACGTTCACCATGTAATCGCCCAGGCGGGTACGGGGCTTGTGAAAGCCCGGAGTATCCATCAGGATAAGCTGTGTGTCTCCCCGGCTCACGATTGCCGTGATCCGGTTGCGGGTCGTCTGCGGCTTGTTGGAAACGATGGCGACCTTTTCTCCGACGAGAGCGTTCGTCAGCGTGGATTTGCCGACGTTGGGCCGGCCGCAGACCGTTACCATAGCTGTCTTAGTCATCGCTTTTCTCTCCCATTATCGCTTTTTCACGTGCACGCATCTGCGCTTTCATGACACCCTCATCCATATGGTCATAGCCGAGCAGATGAAGGACGGAATGAACCGTCAGATACTGGATCTCCCGTTCAAAGCCGTGTCCGAACTCCTCACCCTGCGCCTCGCAGCGCGGCAGTGAGATCATCATATCGCCGAGGAGCACCGCTCCGGTGTCGAGGTCCCGCTCGCATTCATCCGGGTCAAAGCTCCCCGGACGCAGCTCATTAAGCGGGAAAGACAGTACATCGGTCGCCTTGTCGACGTCCCGGAACTCCCGGTTTACCCGGCGGATCCCCTCGTCGTCCGTCAGCATCACGCTCACCAGACAGGGCATCTGAATGTTCTCCGCGTCGAGCGCACTCCGAACCGCTTTTCGGATCAAAGCGGCAGCATTGCGGTGGCCGAGGCCTGTCCTCTCACGGCTCACACAGATTTCATGTTCCATCTCTTATCCCCTCTTATACCGGCGCGGCGGCTGACGCCTCTCCGGCTCCGTCGGATTCTTCTTGTCGAATATCTCATAGGCCTCTATGATGCGCTGGACAAGCTGGTGGCGGACCACGTCGGCGCCCGTCAGCCTGCAGATCGCGATATCGTCGATCCCGTCCAGGACCTTCATCGCGACCTTCAGGCCGCTCACCTTGTCCTCGGGCAGATCGATCTGCGTGATATCGCCGGTGATGACCACCTTGGACCCGAAGCCGATGCGTGTCAGGAACATCTTCATCTGCTCGCGCGAGGTGTTCTGCGCCTCATCGAGGATGATAAAGCTGTCATCCAGCGTACGGCCACGCATATAGGCCAGCGGCGCGACCTCGATATTTCCCCGCTCCAGATATTTCTGGTAAGTGTCAGCCCCCAGCATATCAAACAAGGCGTCATACAGCGGGCGCAAATAGGGGTCCACCTTGCTCTGCAGATCGCCCGGCAGAAAGCCAAGCCGCTCGCCCGCCTCCACGGCGGGTCTGGTCAGGATGATACGGTTCACCTGCTCCGAGCGGAAGGCGGCCACGGCCGCCGCCACGGCGAGATATGTCTTGCCGGTACCGGCCGGGCCGATGCCGAGAGTCACGGTGTTCTCGTTGATCGCCTCGCAGTACGTCTTCTGGCCCAGAGTCTTCGGCTTGATCGGCTTGCCCTTGGCCGTGATGCAGACCACGTCGCCGCCGAGCTCCTGGATCTTGCTCTCCTTCCCCTCACTCACGAGCTTCAGGATATAGCGGACATTCTGGGCGTCGATCTGCTCGCCCTTGGCCGCGAGAGACAGGAGCGTGCCGATGGTTTTTTCGGCCAGCAGCACATCCTCGGCCTCGCCGCATATGTGGATCCTGTCGTCCCTGTCGAGCACCTTGACGCCGAGCTCCGTCTCGATGATCCGCAGATTCTGGTCAAACGAACCGAAGACGCTGATCACGTGCTCCATCCGTTCTACTTCTATCGTTTTCTCTATCATGCGTTTTCCTTTCACGGCGCGTCATATTCCGCCGTCTGTGCAATGTTCTCCAGACAGTGGGCCCGCATGGTCGTATAGCGGAAGCCGTCCCGCTGCGCAGACGAGAAATGCGCCTGCAGGATCTCGCCCTCGATCTGTTCGGCAAGAGAAACCCGCAGACGATCGGCCGCGGAAAGCTCCGTTGTCTCCTCGCTCCAGCCGCGTCGGTATTCCTCCCGGATCAGTGTGAGAGGCAAAGCAAAGAGCCCTTTTATCCCCACCGTATATTCTTTTATGATTTTATCATATCCGTCAAGCTCTTTTCTACTCCCTGTCAAAAGATTTACACGTTTTTTTCCAATTTGAAGAGCGAGGCAGCCGAATGCACGTTCATTTTTCTCTTCTTTTTTCACGCCGTCCGGATCGACCGCGATCCATTCATACCAGGTGTCGGCCATTGCCTGCGCCTCTGCCCGTACGCACCGCGTCGGATGGCTGAGGCTGTCCAGAGAACCGGTGACGAGCGTTTCGCCTTCGACGACCGCCTTTCCGCGCTGAACGAGCGGATGTCCGTTCAGGACCGTGAGTTCCCGCAGGATCCCGGTACGGGAGGCCCGTACATCCGCCGCGGCGCTCTCCAGATAGATTTCCGGTTTCTCTTTCCGCTCGACAACGCTGACAACAGCACGGGAACCGTTGATATTCACCGTCATCCAGGCCAGTTCCGGAAGCTGCAGCAGCATCCTGCCGCGCACCGCGTCGACGGAGATCGAAGGCCAATAGGATCCGACCCCTACGCCGCTGTCTTCCAGCGCGCGCAGTACCTGTCCGCAGCTGAGCTTCTCACAGCCCCGCACCTCGATCTGCCAGATATGAAGCTCAGACCAGAGCAGCAGCGCCCCGGCAAACAACAGCGAAAGAAAAAGCACAGCCCGTCGGCGCAGCCATGCCGGACCGCTTCGTCCTCCACTCCTCTCCAGTACCCTGCACTCCGCCTGCAGCATCTGCGCCGTGCGCTGAACTGCCTCCCAGTCGTTCTCGCAAAGCTCAAAGCGGAGCGTGCAGGCGTCCGTGCGCTCCACATTCCGGATCCGGATCCCCGCCCCGGCGCAGGCGTTCAGAAACGATTCCGGAAAAGCGGCGCAGAGCTCAGCGCGTACGACACCGCGCACGATATCCGATAGGCCCATTCCGTCACTCCCATTCTACATGCTGCAGATTACCGCCGATCAGCAGAGCATGCCGATCCATACCCTTCAGGGCGAGCGCGGACCCCGAAAGGACCAGTCGTCCGGTACCCGTTCCTACGACGATCCTTTCCGATCCGTACTCCAGGATCCCTTTATGATTCTCGATCAAAGCCCTTTTCCCGGCGGTCACCGTCAGCTTCGCTGCGGCGGCGACTGCCTCCTCCGGCAGTTCAAGGCTTTCCGACAGATCGTACAGGAGCTTTTGATGCTTTTTCAGGCAATCCACCTCCTCATCCGTATAAAGCTATGCGGGCGCACATAGCCTGATACATGGACAAGGGGGGGTGCGTATGAAAAAGAAATTCGCTTTGATTTCCGCTCTCTGTGCGCTGTTTGTGATGACCTTCGCCTCACGTCAGGTCATCGACTGCTGCCGATACGGTCTGAGTCTCTGTCTTGATTTGATCCTGCCGTCGCTGCTCCCCTTTTTTCTGATCTCGACCCTGCTGGGCAGGCTCGGACTCCCGTCGCTGCTCGGACAGTATCTCGCCCCGGCTGCCGCCAGGCTCTTTCGCGTCTCCGGTCAGGGCGCGACCGCGCTCTTTGTCGGTCTGACCGGCGGATACCCGATGGGTGCGGCGTACATTGCGGAGCTGATACGGGATGGGATCCTCCCGGAGTCGGAGGGCGAGCGTCTGCTCGGTTTCTGCAACAACTCCGGTCCCTCCTTCCTGGTCGGCGCGATCGGAGCCGGCGTATTCGGATCTGCCCGGATCGGGCTGCGTCTCTACGGTGTGCATATCCTGGCCGCCCTGTTGACAGGGCTTCTTTTGCGCGGACGGGGACCGGGCGGGATGGGCACGGTACCGGACCGCTTGCCCGCCGAATCGGCCACTGATCTCTCACGGCTCCTCCCCGACGCCGTACAGCAAACCGTATCCTCCCTTTTGAATGTCTGCGGTTTTGTCGTCTGCTTCAGCGTCTTTACCGGATTGCTGGAGGCGAGCGGACTGATCGGGTCCCTCACATGCCTCCTCGGCGCGGATTCCCCTGCGCACGCACAGATGCTTCGCGCGCTGCTTACAGGCTTCTGGGAGCTCGGGAGCGGGATCGGCGCGCTGCGCGGTCTCGCGCCGACGCCGCTGAACCTGGCCGCCGCAGCCGCTCTCGCGGGCTGGGGCGGGATCTCCGTCCATTTTCAGACCCTTGCCATGCTCTCCGACACCGGAATAAAAGGCGCCCTGCACACGGCAGGGCGCCTCCTCCACGCGATATTGAGCTTCTTCCTGATGTACGGTGTCTCTCTCCTCAGAATTTGAAGAGGATGCCCACTGCAGC
>JAEEGL012997876.1_pt1 | contig 10345 bp, 8 predicted proteins | sample 9134231 | NCBI WGS metagenome assembly JAEEGL01 (sample SAMN16246548, study PRJNA631951) | gut metagenome | biome: gut microbiome; feature: rumen; material: fiber-attached | host: Bos | place: Iran: Karaj | collected 2018-10
CCCGTTCGGGCGGATTTGCAATCCGCCCGCAGTGAGTATAAGCATTTGCAATGCGATAAGAGCTAACACGAAAAGGTTATGGCAGCAATAGCACTGACCAAGGAATTGTATTTCACGACAAGCACAGTCATTGACTGGGTGGATATATTCACCCGTCCTGTCTATAAGCATATCGTGGTTGAGTCCCTTGCATATTGTCAGGCGCAAAAGGGTCTTGATATCTACTCGTGGGTATTGATGACCAATCATTTGCACATGATAGTAGGTACTAACAAGGCCGACATCAGCTTGTCGGACATTCTTCGTGACTTCAAGAAATATACCAATAAAAAGATTCTGGCTGCTATAGAGGGTAATCAGCAAGAGAGTCGGAAGGAATGGGTTCTCGATCGATGCCATTTTGCCGGCAAAAATGACAAGAAGATCAAGAATGACCGTTTTTGGCAGGAGGGGAACCATGTGGAACAGCTATACACTTATGACTTCTACAAACAGAAGTTGGATTATATCCACATGAATCCAGTAAGGCAGGAAATCGTGGAACGACCCGAGGAATATCTGTACAGCTCAGCTCGCAATTATGCAGGAATAAAAGGATTGCTCAATGTAATAGTAGCACCATGAAGAATTGTATGAGTAATTTGTCGGATTACAAATCCTTATACTCACTGCGGTCGGATTGCAAATCCGACCGAACGAGGTGGGATTGGACGCCGGCCCGCGCCAATTATCACGAGGCGCGTGGACTTCCATACTCAAGCGTCTATAAGCTAAAGATAATTATGATAGAATCAAAAACCTGTCCCCATGATCCATACCTCCCTAAATTGCTGGAAGCGCCTTGTACACAGGAGGTTAGGGAAGGGAGGTGTTGACGCGACACCTCCCTTAGACCTCCCTTAGACCTCCCTTAGACCTCCCCTACGCACTCTTTTCCAATGGGATGACCTTATAGTGGAGCACACGGCCTCGTGGAAGAAATAGATACAATAAAGTTGCACTTTCCCTCTTGAAATGCAAGGGGGGAGAAGGGAGGTTCAAGGGAGGTGTAAGGGAGGTTCAAGGGAGGTGTTCAAGGCATACCTCCCTTGTCATAGTCCCTTTATACAAGGGGTTTCCTGAAATTTAGGGAGGTTAGGGCTCCTAATGAGACATGGCTATGCAACCGTCTGACGAGATGCGTAAAAAAGGCCCTCGCAAAGTGCCACTTTCAGACACGCGAAGTGCCATTTCTCGACACGAAAAGTGCCGGATTGCGACACGCTAACCGGCACTTCGTGACTTCCGAGTCGAGCCCCAGTCTCCTCCGAGCAGACTCCCAGTCTTCTCCGAGCAGTCTCCCAGACTTCTCCGAGCAGACTCCCAGCCTTCTCCGAGCAAACTCCCAGACTTCTCCGAGCAGTCTCCCAGACTTCTCCGAGCAGACTCCCAGACTTCTCCACCCCTCACGGGTTAGCTGGAGTCTTTCACGAACCTGTCAGGGAGCGGAAAATGATCACAGGAAACGTCCCCTTTGATCCTTCTAAAGTACATGTAAAAATGAAGTTAGGGTTCGTAGGCCTACGAACCTATGTTCATCGCCCTACGAACCTATGTCCGTAGCGCTAAGAACATAACTTCATTTTCAATACCACTTTAGAGCAACGAGAAAACCATCAAAATAGGTCTCGTAAGTATGGCACTTAGATGTTGTAAGTATGATAGTTAGCAAGTGAAAAGATAATGGTTTTATGAATCTGTTGTTTCCCTAAAAATGCAAAAAACAGTGGGCAATGTTTGTCAGTTTCGTTTTTTTGTTGTACCTTTGCGCCCAAATTGCCAAATGGCAACTCAGAAAGGTACCAAATGGTTAAATAGTAAATCGTTAAATAGTAAAATTGAAAGATGTTTGAGAACCTAAGCGAACGGCTGGAACGGTCGTTCAAGATATTGAAGGGTGAAGGAAAAATCACCGAGATCAACGTTGCGGAAACCCTGAAAGACGTGCGCCGCGCACTGCTCGACGCCGATGTCAACTATAAGGTGGCGAAGCAGTTCACCGACACGGTGAAGCAGAAGGCTATGGGCATGAACGTGCTGACGGCCATCAAGCCCAGCCAGCTGATGGTGAAGATTGTACACGACGAGCTAACAGCGCTGATGGGCGGCACGGCCGTTGAGATGAAGCTTGAGAACCGTCCGGCCATCATCCTGATGTCGGGTCTGCAAGGCTCGGGTAAGACGACGTTCAGTGGCAAGCTGGCCAACATGCTGAAGACGCGCCAGCACAAGCAGCCACTGCTGGTGGCCTGCGACGTGTACCGCCCTGCCGCCATCGAGCAGCTGAAGGTTGTCGGCCAGACGGTGGGCGTTGATGTCTATACGGAGGAAGGTAATAAGAATGTCGTTGAGATAGCCCAGAATGCCATTCGCAAGGCTAAGCAGGAGTCGTACAACGTGGTCATCATCGACACGGCCGGCCGCCTGGCCGTCGACGAGGAGATGATGGACGAGATCAGCCGCCTGAAGGAGGCTGTGCAGCCCGACGAGACGCTCTTCGTGGTCGATGCGATGACGGGTCAGGACGCCGTGAACACCGCCAAGGAGTTCAACGACCGCCTGGATTACGATGGTGTGGTGCTGACGAAACTCGACGGTGATACCCGCGGCGGTGCGGCCCTCTCGATTCGCACGGTGGTGACGAAGCCCATCAAGTTTGTCGGTACGGGCGAGAAGATGGAGGCTATCGATGTGTTCCACCCCCAGCGTATGGCCGACCGTATCCTCGGCATGGGTGACGTCGTCTCGCTGGTGGAGCGCGCACAGATGCAGTTCGACGAGGAGGAGGCAAAGAAGCTGGAGAAGAAGATCCGTAAGAACAAGTTCGACTTCGACGACTTCATGGGCCAGATTCAGCAAATCAAGAAGATGGGTAACATCAAGGAGCTGGCATCGATGATCCCGGGCGTGGGCAAGGCCCTGAAGGACGTGGACATCGACGACAATGCCTTCAAGCAGATTGAGGCCATCATCCAGTCGATGACGCCTAAGGAGCGCGCCAACCCAGACATTATTAATATGAGCCGCAAACAGCGCATCGCCCGTGGCTCGGGCACGAAGCTCGAGGATGTGAACCGACTGATGAAGCAGTTCGACCAGACACGCAAGATGATGCGCATGGTCAGCGGCATGGACCGCGCCAAGATGGCTCAGATGGCTGCGCAGATGAAGGGGAAGATGAAGAGGAGTTGAGGAGTAAAGGAGGGAAGGAGTTAGGAGTTAGGAGGGAGGAGTTAGGAGTTGGGAGGTAAGTTGTAAAAGGAATAAATAGGAATATGAAGAGAAGATTTGTACAGGTTTTGATTTTTGCGGCTTCAGTCCTGACAGGATGGGCACAGAACGACAGCGAAAAGCTTTCAATCTCCACGCAGATGTTCCTTGATGAATTGGCAGGTAACATCTCGTTTGACCAAACAGACGAGCAGATAAGGACGCTTGCTAATGTGAAAGGTATAACTTTTGCAGAGGCTGTCAGGCAGGCAAAGTATGATCGCCCAATCGTGAAGGCCGTCGATATTAACGGCCAAAAATTTGTCTCTGCATTCATCCGTGTGAGCGACCGTTCGGCTGTGAGCGAGTTGGAGGCATTAGGCGTTGAGGTTCAGTGCGAATTTCGTAATGGGACACTTCTAACCACTATGATTCCTGTTGACAAACTGCAGGAAGTGGCAAAGATTGCAAAAGTCTCAAAAATCAGCGTTGCCATGAAGCGTCGTCCTCTGACAGAAAAGGCACGTCAGGCCACTAATGTTGATGATGTGCTGACACTCTCTAACGATGCTATTAACAAAGGACTATCTAAGAAATACGACGGCACGGGCGTGCTTCTTGGTGTAGTCGATACAGGCATTGACTTCCAGCACATCGCTTTCAAGGATAAGAATGGCAATACGCGCATCAAGCGGGCTTATGTGTATAATGGCTCAAGTGCTCGGGAATATGGTGACGGTGCCAGCTACGCAATCACCAGCTCCGCACCAACAACTGACGATACCAGCGAGGATCACGGAACCCACACATCAACGACGGCAGGCGGTTCGAGCGTGATTATCAGTGGTAGTTCTACAACCGTCACTGACAACCATGCTAATGCCACTTATGGCGGAATGGCACCTGGCGCCGATCTCTTCTTGGCTGGCTGCGACTTGAGCGACACCTATCTGGCTAACTCGTTCCAGAAGATCATCAACTATGCCGACAGCAAGGGCATGCCGGTGGTGGTAAGCAACAGCTGGGGCTCACAAATGGGTCCGCACGACGGCACTGGAGATTTTGCAGACATCTGTGAACAGTATTTCAGCGACAGTAATCCTAATCATATCTGTCTCTTTGCTGCGTCTAACGATGCAGGCACTAACGGTTTCCATGTGTCAGGCACTGCCAGCAGTAGCAGCCCTCTGGGAGCAGTTATCAACTGGAATACCGACTACGGACTTTCGTTCTACTATGGAATAATAGCTAATGCTTGGACACGTTCGTCAGGCAGAACTTTGGCCTGCAAGGTAATCGTTATCAATAGCAGCGGGACGAAACAAGCAGAAGTTACTGTGAACGCTTCGTCTAGTGGAACGACTGTCACTGGGCTCAGCAACTATATCAGCAGTGGATCGCTTGTTGCTTATAGAGATTATGTGAGTAGCAATAATAAGTCTCAAATCTTGCTCTATGCTTCTGGTACCTACGGTCTGACAATGAGAAGCGGCTATAAGCTAGCTGTGCAGTTCTATCCTACCAACGGCAGCGATGTTGTCGATGTCTGGAGTGGCTCGGCGTATACCTATTATACCAATACGCCGTCGACGAGCGGATATACATGGACCAAGGGCTCCGACGATATGTGCGTCAGCGACGAGGCAACAATCCCCACCGCCATCTCCATCGGTGCCTATTCTACCAAGAACAAAGTGACCGACTATAATGGCAGTTCGCATACACTCAGCTATACCGTTGGCGATATTGCCGACTTCTCGTCCTATGCCACTGCCGCTCAGAGTCCCACAGGTCTGGCCTATCCCTGGATTTGTGCTCCTGGTGCCACTATCGTGTCAGGTGTGAATGCATACGATACGAGTGGCGATTACAGCTACATCAACGGTAACTCGGCCGAATACGACATGTATCGTGTCAATAAAGACACCACTAATCCTTACGGCTCGATGGAAGGCACCTCGATGGCTACACCTTGTGCTGCCGGCATCGTAGCGCTGTGGCTGCAAGCTGCGAAAGAGGTTGGCAGAGATTTGACCACCTCTGACGTGAAGCAGATCATGAAGGAAACGGCAATTACTGACTCCTATACAAACGGCACTAACGCCTCGCACTTCGGCAACGGCAAGATTGATGCCCTGGCTGGCATCAAGTACATCCTGGGCGAAGCTAACACACCAGCCATCATTGCCACGCCCACCACCGTGACATTCTCGGAGAGAAAACTCGACACTTACACACAGACCGTCACGGTAAGGGGCAGGAACCTGGAGGGCAACATCACGGCAACCCTGACTGACGCTAACGGCATATACAGCATCGACAAGACAACCATCACGGCTGCCCAGGCACAAGCTACAGACGGGGTGACGCTGACCATCACCTATGCACCCGTTGCCTTTGGCCAGACGACGGCCACAGTGACGCTGTCGAGTGCCAATGCCACCGACGTCGTCATCACGCTGAGCGGTGTGGCTATCGACAGTGGCACCGCCAGCGACCCGTATTTGGACATCGCCAAATATGCCACGATTGATGCGGCAGGGTGGAATCACAGCTTGGTGAACAACCTCTATAAATACACGGAGCTGGCAAGCGACAGGGTAGCCTGGCTGACACTGCCGGTGTATGGCGCAATGGTGGGTGCCAAATATAGCATCAATGGCACAACCCTTGGTAGTGGCCAACCTCAAAAGTGGATTGAAGCTGGTGTGACCAATTCAAATCAGTGTGGATCGATAACATGGTCGGCTTCCGATGTGTATCAAGGCAGCAGCAGCTACTTCACGTCTGCTACAGCCAAGGCTGTCGGAACTAATAGCAGCAACAGTACTGCTGAAAAGTCAATGACTTTCTATGTGGCCAATACGACGGCTGTGAAGCTCTACGCTAATCAGAGGAACAATTCGACAACATATCCCACCATATTATATGTCTATGAATGCACCGTTAACGGCGATGGCTCACTAACTGCTGCCGCTACCGCCACAAAGAGTGTAAGCCGCACTGCAAGTGGAGAAGGGACGCTTTCAATCACGGGCTTGGACGCTTCAAAGGTCTATAAGGTCTATGTCAGTCAGGCGCGTGGCTACCTCTACGAAATAGGCTTCCAGACACCCCTTGAGGGAGAACCGGTGCCTGTGGTTGAGACGTCGCTTGAGGGAAGCATTGCTATGGAGCCGGCACCCATCGGCACTGGCGAGACCACCACACTGGAGGTGAGCGGCAGGAATCTGAAGGGTGACATCACCGCAACGCTGAACGACCAGAACGGCGTGTTCTCAATAACGAAGCAGACGACTGCAACGGCTCGCTCGCTTGCTCCTAAGAAGGCAGCAGGCAACAGCGTGCTGACCATCACTCCGGAAGAGGCAGCAGCAGGCGTCACCATCGCTGTCGGCTTTACACCGGTGGCAGCACAGGAGTATGCCGCCACGCTGACACTGAGCACCGAAGGTGCCGACGACCAGATGATTCAGTTGGCGGGCAGAGGCGTGCAGCCGGAGCTCATCGCTCTTAACGAGAGTGTGAACTTCGCCGACGGCACCGTGGGTGAAACGGCCCAGCGCTCGTTCGAAATCTTAGGCAGCGACCTGGCCGGCGCTGTCACTGCCACGCTCACCGACGAGGCTGGCGTGTTCAGCATCTCGCCGACCACCATCTCGGCTGCCGATGCCGAGGAGGGTGCCACCATCACCGTGACCTTCACACCCACCGAGGCTAAGAGTTACACGGGTACGGTCACGCTTACCAGCCCCAACGCCGAGCCTGTCACCGTCAGTCTCAGTGGCTCCGCAACGCCGGCCTATTTCGACGCCACGATTACCTCGGCACAGCTGTCAACCTTGTATCTCGACTTCGCTGTCACGATTCCATACGACGAGTACGACCCCGACCTGCTCGGAGTCTACTATGTCTATGACACATCGAATAAGTCCGATTTCCGTATGGCACGTCTGAATAGTACCATTCCGCCTTATACTGGCGTCATTTTGCATGGTAACTCAGGTACCTACCGTTTCTACAAAACCACGCAATATAGTGCATTGCCCCGTGAGAACAAACTCTCAGGTACGGTAGTGGCCATTACACCTGCCGAGGCATTAGTAGCCGCCAATGCCAGTGAAGCTGCTAGGGTGTATACGTTAGGTCATGGAGCTGATGGCTTCATCAATTTCTATCGTTATTCTGGCTCAAAACTTAACCCCCATAAGGCGTTCCTCATCTACGAGGACACCAGCAATGCAAGGTCGCTGTCCATTAGCTGGGGTGATGACACCACGACTGATATTGACCAGCACATGAAGGTAGACGACGATGACGAGTGGTACACGCTTCAGGGTGTGCGCCTTGCCAAACGTCCTACACACCGTGGCCTTTATATCCATCACGGCGAGACAGTTGTCGTGAAATAAATGAGATAATACAAAATACTAATAAGGAAAAAAGAGTATGCAAACAATGCAAGTGTATATCAGCCCCAAATGTGAAGTCATTGAAATGACCAGTATACATGGAATGATGGAGGGCATCGGCGAAGGCAGTACAGAAGAGCAGCTCTCCAGACGTGGCGATTCCTACGACGACGAATCCGACGCCGCCTCCCGTCATCAGCGTACCGTCTGGGACGAAGACGAAGAACAATAATATTTGTTACTTTGTTACTTTGTTACTGTGTCTTTAAAAACAACACAGCTACTGTGTCTATAAAACACACAGCTACTGTGTCTTTCCCCCCACACAGTTACTCTGTCATAAAAACGACAAAATCTCTTAACAGTGTTACTATGTATCAGTTAATCGACGGAAAAGCGACGGCGGCGGCCATCAAGGCCGAGATTGCCGAGGAAGTAAAGCGCATCGTGGCCGGTGGTGGCAAACAGCCCCATCTGGCTGCTGTACTCGTGGGTCACGACGGTGGCTCGGAGACCTATGTAAAGAATAAGGTACTCGCGTGCGAGGCTTGTGGCTTCAAGTCGACGCTCATTCGCTACGAGGACGACATCACCGAAGCTGAGCTGCTGGCCTGCGTCGACCGTCTGAACCGTAACGGCGATGTCGACGGATTCATCATCCAGCTGCCGCTGCCTCGTCATATCGACGAGCAGAAAATCATCGAGGCTATCGACCCCGCGAAGGACGTCGACGGCTTCCACCCGGTGAACGTGGGGCGCATGGCCATTGGCCTCGACTGCTTCATCTCAGCCACGCCACTCGGCATCATGACGCTGCTGAAGCGCTACGGCATTCAGACCAGTGGCAAGAAGTGCGTCGTGCTGGGCCGCTCGAACATCGTCGGCAAGCCCATGGCACAGCTGATGATGCAGAAGCAGTGGGGCGATGCCACCGTCACCGTCTGCCACTCGCACTCGCCATCGTTGAAGGATGAGTGCCGTCAGGCCGACATCATCGTTGCTGCCATCGGACAGCCTGAGTTCGTCACCGCCGACATGGTGAAGGAGGGGGCCGTCGTCATCGATGTTGGCACCACCCGTGTGCCGGATGCCACACGCAAGAGTGGCTTCCGCCTCACGGGCGACGTGAAGTTCGACGAGGTCGCCCCGAAGTGCTCATTCATCACGCCCGTCCCTGGCGGGGTGGGGCCAATGACCATCTGCTCACTGATGCTTAACACGCTGCGCGCTGCGAAGACGAAGTGAAAAGTGAAACCCCTCCCGACCTCCCCGAAGGGGAGGAGATGGAAAAGTGAAGAGTGAAGAATGATGATTGAGAATCAGCAAACGGCACAGCAGTGGTACGAACAGGGGAACGCCCTGCGTCGGCAGAGCCGCTGGGGCGAGGCCATCAACTGTTATACTGAGGCCATCGCCCTCGACCCCGACAGCCCCGCCGTCGAGGCCAAGCGCATGCTTGAAGACATCATGAACTACTATTGCAAGGACCTCTACAATCCCTGATGAGGTCATGATTGTGAGTGAAAAGTACGCAGAGGCACACGTCTCTGCGTACGCGTTTTTTGGTCGTTCCACAAAAACTTTTAAAAAAACGAACTTTTTCTTTGTCAGTTCGAAAATAATTACTATCTTTGCGCCTTGAAGATTGTAATACTCAATGGTAGGTATCTATAACCCATCCCGTAAGGGAACTTAAACAACAATACTATGGCAAAATTAGAAGGAGCAATTGTGATTGACACTGCCCGGTGCAAGGGATGCTCACTCTGCGTGATAGCCTGTCCGCAGAAAGTGATCGCTTTGTCGGGTAAGGTCAACGTGCATGGCTATCCGTATGTGGAGGCTGTGCAGATGGAGGCATGCGTGGGCTGCGCGTCGTGTGGCATCGTGTGCCCAGACGGATGTATCACTGTTTACCGTAAACGAATGGAGGACTGATCGCTATGGCTGAAGAAAGAGAAGTTGTATTGATGAAAGGCAACGAGGCTATTGCCCGTGCTGCCATCCGTTGCGGCGTGGACGGCTATTTCGGCTATCCCATCACCCCGCAGAGTGAAGTAATCGAGACGCTGGCCGAGCTGAAGCCCTGGGAGACCACTGGTATGCAGGTGGTTCAGGCTGAGAGCGAGGTGGCAAGTATCTATATGGTCTACGGTGCTGCCGGTGCCGGTAAGAAGGCAATGACGTCGTCGTCGTCGCCCGGCGTGGCCCTGATGCAGGAAGGCATCACCTATCTGGCCGGTGCTGAGCTGCCGGCACTGATCGTTAACGTGCAGCGAGGCGGCCCTGGCCTGGGCACCATCCAGCCCTCACAGGGCGACTATTTCCAGGCTACCCGTGGCGGTGGCAATGGCGACTACCAGACCATCGTGCTGGCGCCTGCCTCCGTGCAGGAGATGGCCGACTTCGTCGACCTGGCCTTCGAGCTGGCTTTCAAGTATCGCAACCCCGCTATGATCCTCAGCGATGGTGTCATCGGTCAGATGATGGAGAAGGTGGTGCTGCCACCGTTCAAGCCCCGTCGCACCGACGAGGAAGTCATTGCACAGTGCCCCTGGGCCTCGACTGGCAAGAAGAAGGGCACCGAGCGCCGCGTCATCACCTCGCTTGAGCTGAAGCCTGAGATCATGGAGCTGCGTAAGCTGCACCTGCAGGCCAAGTATGCCGAGGTTCGCGAGAAAGAG
>JAEEGL013037245.1_pt1 | contig 10345 bp, 5 predicted proteins | sample 9134231 | NCBI WGS metagenome assembly JAEEGL01 (sample SAMN16246548, study PRJNA631951) | gut metagenome | biome: gut microbiome; feature: rumen; material: fiber-attached | host: Bos | place: Iran: Karaj | collected 2018-10
ACGATCCTTTACCGGCTTGGCTACGCCGCCAATCCGCAGGATCATAAGTTCGATTCTCTGGATGTCATCAATAAAGAAAAAGCCCATCAGATGCTTGCCGCGTTTGAGACGGAGGCGCAGTTTGACGCCGCGATGCTTGAACTGAGAGCGTACTGGACGAAACTTCTTTCCCGCTATACGGTGAAGAGCTCCGAGCCGGAACTTGACCGGATGGTCAATATCTGGAACCAGTATCAGTGCATGGTCACGTTCAATATGTCCCGCAGCGCTTCCTATTATGAAAGCGGAACGGGAAGAGGAATGGGCTTCCGCGACAGCTGCCAGGATCTTCTGGGCTTTGTCCATCTGATCCCGGAACGGGCAAGGGAGAGGATCATCGATATCGCGTCGATCCAGTTCGCAGACGGGAGCACGTACCATCAGTACCAGCCGCTGACCAAGCGCGGAAACGCGGACATCGGAAGCGGCTTCAACGACGATCCGCTCTGGCTGATCGCCTGCACCTGCGCATACATCAAAGAGACCGGGGACTTCACGATCCTCGACGAACCGACGCCGTTCAACAATGAAAAAGGAACGGAAGTTCCGCTGATGGAGCACCTGCGCCGCAGCCTGAACTATACGGTGACGCACCGCGGACCGCACGGCCTGCCGCTGATCGGCCGGGCGGATTGGAACGACTGCCTGAACCTGAACTGCTTCAGCCTGACGCCGGGCGAGAGCTTCCAGACCTGTTCGAACTTCGAAAGCGGGAAAGCCGAGAGCGTCTTTATCGCCGGCATGTTTGTCAAGTACGGCAGAGAATACGCCGAACTCTGCAGCCGGATCGGAAAGAAAGACGAGGCGGAAACGGTCCTTGCTTCGGTAAAGGAAATCGAAAACGCCGCGATCGAGTACGGCTGGGACGGAGAATGGTTCCGCCGGGCGTATGACGCGTTCGAGCGTCCGGTCGGAAGCAAAGAAAATGAAGAGGGAAAGATCTTCATCGAGCCGCAGGGCTTCTGCGTCATGGCCGGCATCGGCGGTGAGAAATACGGAAAACTCGCGCTGCAGTCCACAGAGAAATATCTCGGAAACGAATTCGGCATTGAGGTTCTGCATCCCTGCTATACCGAATATCATGACTATCTCGGCGAGATTTCGTCCTATCCTCCGGGATACAAGGAGAACGGATCGGTGTTCTGCCACAACAATCCCTGGGTCACGCTTGCTTACTGCACGCTGAAAGACGGAAACCACGCGTTTGATCTGTATAAGAGAAATGCTCCTGCCTATATCGAGGACAAGAGCGAAATTCACAGGACGGAACCCTATTGCTACAGCCAGACGATCGCAGGCCGCAGGGCACAGAACTACGGCGAAGCGAAGAACTCGTGGCTGACGGGAACTGCGGCATGGTCGTTCGTAGCGGTCAGCCAGGGAATCCTCGGCATCCGTCCGGACTATGACGGACTGACTGTCGATCCGTGCCTGCCGGATTCTATGGACGGCTGCCGTCTTGAGAGAGTCTTCCGAGGGGTCCGTTACTGCATCACGGTGCAAAGGGGAGAGGACAAAGGAATTTGCGTCAACGGCGCGAAGATCAGCGGCAATACCGTTCCGCTGTCCGATTCCTCCTGTGAGGTCACCGTTACCATCTGATTGTTCCGACTTCTTACTGTCTCCTTCATTAAAAAGAGGATATCAAGAGCGTTTGCTTTTGATATCCTCGTTTTTTTGGAGCGGAATCTGAAAACTGATTGAGAACTTGCCTAAGGAATTAGGTAAGTTCTCAATGGCGAATCTGCTTTCAGTCTGCAATCCGGTATTGTATTATCTTTGGGACGCAGTGAAAAACACCTGTTAAGTTCTCAATATCCGTGTCAGTCCAGATAGATCGGGTTTGTATAGGCGGACCGTCCTGCCGCGTCCATGCATTCGGCGCGCACCAGCTTCTCATTTCCGCGGAGCTTTGTGACGAGCTCGGTGACGTGGCGTCCGACTTTCCGCTGGAAAGACCGGAAATGACCGGACAGCCAGATCCGTTCGCAGGGCGAGCAGACGATATGGACCTCGTCACCGTCCACATAGAAATCATAGATCGAAGGACCGGTCGAAGTATAGAAACTTCCGTTAAAGAGCGCTTCCATGATGGCTTTGGAAGACCGGTCGCGCGCCTTGACGACGGTAAAGCCGCCGAAGGAATCGCTGTCCATGTCGTCGAGGGGAGCCTTGTTGTGGTTATCATCGGTTCCGGTGCCCCACATCTTTACGCCCCGGTAAAGCATCTCGGACCAGAAAATGCTGCCGTCACCGGTATTTTCCTGCCATTCGGAAGCGTAGTTGATGATCTCCACCGCGTGGTACGGGTTCTCATCCTCGATTTCAGAACTCCATAGCATGGACCAGTGCGGATGATTCAGCTGTACAAAGCAGCCTTTTTCTCTCATTTCATACGCAAATTTGCTGGACGCGGCTCCGGTTCTTTCCGGAAGGTGGATCGTGGTGTTCGGTTTGACAGGCTCCAGGGAATCCTCCCAGAGGTAATGGATATGGATATCCTTCCCGTCCGTCGCATTCGAATAGAGCTCGAACCCCTGGATCATGGTGAAATCCTTGTCCGTCAGAGCACGGGTGTCGGTATAGAAGTCATGATCGGAAACACAGAGAAAATCAAAGCCATGTTCTTTATAGGCTTGCTTCATCTGTTCCGCAGTGAGATGCCCGTCCGAGTTGACCGTGTGGCTGTGCAGATTTCCTTTCAGCCATACCGCGTTCTCACCCTGCAAGAATGTGGTGCGTTTCATTTTGATTCCTCCCGGTGATCTTAAAAAACGGAATTGCGGATTCCAATATCTTCCGCACCTAAAACGATACGACTTCTAAAAGCGTCTGTCAATTCGAAAAAGAGGAAAACAGAATCATTCCACAAATTTTATTGATTTTTGTTTTTTTAAGTTGATTTTAGGGTAGCGGGTTATTCTTTCAATATCACAGAAAGAAAGAAGGGATTTCCTTGAAAAAGATCATTGGCATTATCCTTACTGCTCTCCTTGCCCTGACAACTGCCATCGGCTGCGCGGGAACAGCCGGTTCCGTAACGGAAGGAACAACGTCAGAAGCAGATACAGAAGAGATCACAATCATTGCGGATAACGAAAACAGCGATGTTTCCGAAAAACAGGCCGAAGCGGCGGAACTGTCTGCAGAGTCCACTTCCGATGAGAACACACCGCCTGAACCTCCGGACGGAATGGGCGAACCTCCTTCCGGAAATCCGCCTGAACCTCCGGACGGAATGGGCGAGCCTCCCTCCGGGAATCCGCCCGAAAAGCCGGACGGAATGGGTGAACCTCCTTCCGGGGGCTTTGGAGGAACAGCCGGACCCGGAGGAAATACATCCTCTTTTGAATATGCGGCAGCGACTGAAATCAGCTCGGCGGATGCGCAGGATAATCAGTTTTATACGAGTACAGCCGAAGATGAAAGCGCGCTGATCATTTCCGCGGCGGACGCGGTTACCATTACAAACCCGACGGTCACGAAGACCGGAGATTCCGACGGTGGGGATAACTGCAACTTTTACGGACTGAACGCGGCGGTACTCGTCAAAGACGGAAGTACGGTCACGATCACCGGAGGAACGATCACATCCTCGGCATCCGGAGCGAACGGCGTGTTCTGCTATGGCGGAAACGGCGGCAGGAACGGGGCGGACGGAGACGGTACGACCGTGTATATCTCCGATACGGTTATCAACACATCCGGATCCGGCTCCGGCGGCATCATGACGACAGGCGGCGGAGTGACCTATGCCGACAACCTGACCGTGACAACCTCGGGACAGTCTTCCGCGCCGATCCGCACCGACCGCGGCGGCGGGCTGGTGTATGTGGACGGAGGTACGTATACTTCCAACGGACTGGGGTCTCCCGACATCTATTCCACAGCGGAGATCCATGTGAGCAGCGCAACGCTTGTCTCGAATCTTTCCGAGGGCGTCTGTATCGAAGGAAAGAACAGCATCGAGCTGACGGACTGCGATCTTGTCGCAAACAACACCAAATGCAACGGAAACGCGACATTCTACGATACGATCATGATCTATCAGTCCATGTCAGGCGACGCCGATTCCGGCACGAGCAGTTTTGTCATGACCGGAGGGTCTCTGACTTCCAAGAACGGACATGTATTCCATGTAACCAATACGAACGCGGTGATTACGCTGTCGAATGTTACGATCCTCAATGAGGATGAGGAGAACATTCTGCTCTCGGTCTGCGCGGACGGATGGAGCGGCGCAGGCAATGTCGCGACACTGAATGCATCCAACCAGATCCTTTCCGGAACGGTTCTGGTCGGCAACGATTCCGAACTTTCTCTGAACCTTTCCGATGGTTCCTCCTTTACGGGAACGGTCTCCGGATCCATCACCAACGCTAAGGGAACGACCGTTTCCACAGAAGTCGGAACAGTCAGCGTAACACTCGACAGCACATCCACGTGGACGCTCACCGGAGATACCTATATCACGTCGTTCAGCGGCGATGCATCCAATGTGATCGCAAACGGCTATACGCTGTATGTGAACGGCGTTGCACTGACAGGGACCAGGTGAGATTGAGGAATCTACGGTCTGGCATTGCTAAATACGGATTACAAAAGGAAGAACGGAAACCGGACACACTGATAAGGGCAAAGGATTTCGGAGAGAGTGAAAGCTCTCTCCGCTTTTTATGTTTTGCAAATCTGTCTTTCGTGATAGTCATTGTGATGCTGCCCGCAGAAAACACAGGAAGGTGCGGAAAATGAAATACTGTCAATAATGACGGGGACAAAGCACCGGGGATCATGTATAATAGAAGCAGAAAAGGGAAAGGAGCGCCGCAGATGATCGTTGCGAAGGTCACAAAGCGATACATCGTGCTGTTTACGGCGGCGTTCCTGATATGTGGTGTACTTCGTGTCGTTCTGTACGAAACGGATTTCACACTGTGCTTTGCACAGTTGTATTGCGGAGCGCTGACAATAGCCTGGGCAAGCACCGTGCAGCGACGTGTGACGAATCGCAAGATTCGAAGTCTTATGCTGTGGGTCGCGGTCACGCTCCTGATGCAATTTGTGCTTCAGATTGCCCGCTATGAACTCTTCGACGGACAGTTAAGGCAGCAGCGCTATCTTTGGTACGGTATGTATCTTCCCATGACAGCACTGCCAATCCTGTGCTTTTATATTGCCGCTTTGATCTACCACCCGGAGAATAAGCCTCTTCCTCGTTTCCATTGGCTGCTGATCGTGCTTGGTGTGCTGCTTGTGCTCGGTGTGCTGACAAACGATCTGCATTTTTGGGCGAAAGCATTTCCAAACGGCGTTTTGGATGATAACGGGCAGGAAAAGAACGGCTGGCTGTTTTATGTCGTCAGTGTGTTTCAATACGGTCTTTACGCCGTTGCATTTCTCATCATCCTCCGCAAAAACCGTCGCTTCGTCCTGCGCAGATACCGTTGGGTTCCTTTTGTTCCGTTCCTAATCGGCGTCGTCTATTTTGCGACATATCCCTTGGACATCGGACATAAGCTCTTTTCGACGCGTCTGTACCAGATGGGCGAGATGTTTGCCTTCTGCATCGTCGTCACGCTCGAGACTTGTATTCAGCTCGGCATGATTCCGGTCAATCGCGGGTATGAAAAGCTCTTTTCTGCAGCGCCGCTTAGAGCGGTTATTCTGGACGGAAACGGCAAATTAGTGTACCGTACCGCGGACGTCGTATATCCGTTCCCGCCGAGCAAGGACGACAGGGTCGTTTCGCATATGATCCGGGGCGGGAGCGTTGCCTACCTTGTGGACATTGCGCAGGCGCGCGAGCTGAACGAAAAGCTCGAAGAAGTCACGGAGCAGATAGAGGCGCGAAATGCCTATATTGCCGAGGAGAACCGCATCAAAGCGGAGCGCGCCGAGCTGGAAACGCGAAACCGCCTCTATGAGCGCATCTCCGTTCTTGTCACACCGCAGATCGACAAGATCGAGCGACTGCTGAACGCGCCGGAGGGTTGCGACCGGGATGCCCTATGCAAGATCGCAGTGCTGAAAGCGTATGTCAAGCGGCGCAGTAATCTGGAGTTGCTCGCCGCTGTCGATGCGCTGACAGCAGAAGAGCTTGCTTCCGCAGTGAACGAATCCCTGTCCTATTTGCGGCTTGGCGGCGTGAATACGGCTGTTTATGCTTTCGGTACGGGCGCTTACCCGAACGAGTTGATTATCACGGCTTACGAGAGTTTCGAAACGGTTGTCGAGGAGAGCATGGACACCCTTTCGGATATGATCGTTTCTATCCGGGCGCAGGGCGCAAGCCTGGTCCTGCGCATCATGATGAAAGCGGAAAGCTTTGCGCTTGCGCCTAACGACCCGCAGCCGCGCAGCGCGGCGTTTACGCGCACGGTCTCGATCGCAAAGGAGGAGCAGGACACGATCCTTGTGTTCACTTTCACGGCGGGAGGTGAGAGCGCATGAGATGGTTCGATCCCGCAGGAGAAAGGACGTTGTGGGCGGGCATGTGCATTTATGCGCTTCTGTTGTTTTACGGCATGGTGTTGATCCTTGCGCTGCTGCTGCGCCAAAGACGGCATAAAATGCTGGCCGTCGCGATTCCCCTGACGGCAGTGCTCTATTGCCTTGAGCAATGTATCGACATTTTTACGTCCGGTTCCACTTTCAGCGATACGGCGAGGAAAATCATTGACGCCTTCGGTTCGCTGTCCGACGGTGCGATCTTACTGCTGCTGACAGCGGCGACCGTCATAGAGGCGCTTTTCATTTACGATATTAACCGTCGTGAAAGGATGACCATCACGCCCATGTCAGTCAAGGAAGCCATGGACACCATGCCGATGGGCATCCTGTTCGACGCGCCCGGTGCGCCTGCACTGCTCACGAACTACGCCATGCACGACATCTATGCCAAGGCGACTGACCGGGTTCTGACCGCCGGCGTTGAGTTTCGGGAACGGCTTGAAACAGGCGATCTGCTGCCGGACTGTCGGGTCGTGCCACTCGGCGAGGGCCGTTTGCTTGTTCTGCCAGACAACACGGCATACCTGCTGACCGAATGCGACGTGCCGTATGAAAAATACACCGTTCATATGATGACCGCTGCGGACGTATCCGAACTCTATGCCAAGACGCGCGAGCTTGAGCAGATGCAGAAGCATGTCAAAGCGCTCAGCGAAAAACTTGCGAAGGTCAATCAGGAGATCGTTGCCACCACCGCCGAACGAGAGATATTGGACGCCAGGGTCAAGATCCACGATACCTTTGGAAACAATCTGCTTGCCATTACACGTTATCTCACATGCGGGGGGACGGAGGCACAAAAGGCGGAGCTGATGGCGTCCCTTCGCACGGACATTTCGTTCTTGAAAAACGATCGCGAAATGAAGCCGCAGGATGAATATACGCTGCTGTTCGACACAGCGCGCCGTCTCGGGCTTACGATCCATATCCGCGGCACACTGCCCGGGGAGGATCCGCAAAAGCACATCGTCGCAACCGCGATGCATGAAAGCATGACCAACACCCTGCGCCATGCACACGGTGACACGCTGACCGTCGATGTGACCGAAAACGATGACGTGTATCAAATAACGATCACCAACAACGGCGAGCAGCCCACGGCGGAGATTACCGAAAAGGGCGGGCTCGTATCGCTGCGCGAGCTTTGTGAACGCGCGGGCGGACGCATGACGATCCGTTCCGTGCCGGAGCTTGTTCTGCAGCTTACACTCAAAAAGGAGGCAGACGATGGCTTATAACGTATTGATTGTGGACGATCAGACCATTTCGCGGCAGCTCTTTGAAACCTTTGTCGCATCCTCCGACCGCTATACTTTGGCGGCGTCGGTCGAAACGGCAAAGTATGCGGACGCCTACTGCGCGGGCGGCAAGGTCGATCTGGTGCTGATGGATATCGTGATGAACGACGGCTCAAACGGGCTTGATGCCGCCGCACGCATCAAGACGGCATACCCCTCGGTGAAGATCATTGCGGTCACGTCCATGCCGGACAGCGTGTTTCTAAAGCGCGCCCGCGAGATCGGCGTTGATTCCTTCTGGTATAAGGAAGCACAGTCCGCGCCGATGCTGGAGATCATGGACCGCACCATGGCGGGCGAGCATATCTTCCCGGACAGTCCGCCGGTCACGAGGTTCGGACTTGCCGAAAACACCGAGCTGACCGAGCGCGAGCTGGATGTGCTGCGGCTGCTGGCCCAGGGACTGACCGACCGCGAGATCTGCGAAACACTGCATATGAGTTCCGGCACCGTTCGCTATCACCTCTCCAACCTGCTCGATAAGACAGGGTATTCCTCCCGTACCGAGCTTGCGGTCAACGCCGTCCGCAGCGGGATCGCCCTCCCGGGAGGAAGATAGGACAACAGCCTGCAGCCCCCTTCAGGGGCTTTTTCTGTTTCCTCCAAAAACTGTCAATAATGACGGGGACAAGCCGTGTTCCGGCTTGGTATAATAAGATTGTAGAGTTATTTCCCTATCATCCGGCTCGATACCGATCTATAAGGAGGTACACCATGAAAAGAATTGGCAAGATCCTTTCACTGCTTCTGATTGCCGTGATGCTGCTGACAATGCTTCCTGTCGCAGCGTCCGCCGACCCGCCCGTCGGCGACACTCACCGGCACAACTGGGTCGTTACATCCTACAAAAAAGCGACCTGCACGGAAAAAGGCAAACGGACCTGGAAGTGCACCCTTTGCGGTCAGACCTATTCGGAGACCTACAGGGCGCTCGGCCACAAGTGGGATGAGGGTACGGTCACGACCGAACCTCACGGTTTTACCCCGGGTGTCAGAACCTACACCTGCAAAAACGATCCCAGCCATACCTATACGGAGGAGATCGGGGCGCTGGAGTATCTCTTCCCCTGGCTGAACGGAGAATCCTTCTCTACCATGACTCCCTACGGTCCCGCTCCGCTGGTGATCGCGGAGCAGCCCCAGGGCGGTTCCATCACGCGCGGCAAGAACGAGGGGCTCACGATGCATGTTAAAGCGGCCGGCGGCGCAGGCGGGTACACCTATGAATGGCGTTCGCACGGGCAGGACGTCGGGAAGGACGAGAAATACAACGAATTATTGAAATGGTTCGTGGGGCTGTTCGGCATGACGCCGGAGCAGGTGGACGCAGCGCTTGAAGCGCCTCTATCGACGGAGGACACGCTGACTGTTTACAACGCGGGTGATTCTTACTACTGCATTGTCACTGATGCCGCGAAAAACAGCGTGACATCCGACATGGCAAAGGTGTTTTATAAGGTCCGTATCGCAGTGCAACCCAAAAATACAAATATGCAGTCCACAGACAAAGTTGTTCTCACCTGCGAGGCGGCGGACGGCTCCGGAGACTACACCTACCGCTGGATCGACGTTCAGGACCACGAGCTCGGCTTCGGTACCTCCCTCCCGGTGGACGAAATCGGTGACTATATGTGCATTGTCACTGACAACGTCACCGGCGATGAAGTGCATTCCGATGGCGTGCAAGTTTATTCTTCAGAACCGTTACAAATCTATTCCCAAACGCCAAACACGGAGGTCTGGGATGATGAGAAATGGACGGTAAAAGCGTCTTTGTGGCACGGTGCCGAGCCGTACAAGAAGGTATGGTGGACGTATAACGGAGAAGTGCTGGACACCTATGAGGGCGGCGAGATCAATGGCCATCGTGAATATTGCGCCGATACGTATAAGTCAGGCGTTTATTACTTCCATGCCGAAGATGACATGGGTGCGATTGCCGAAACCAAAGTCTACCGTATGGAAAAACATCTGGAGGTCCTTCGTCAGCCTGTAGGAGGCGAGCTGCCTTTGAATCAATACGTTGAGATCAGTGCAGAGTTTTCGGAAGGAGAGGCGCCGTATACCTATTACCTTTACTGCAACGGCAAAGCGCAGCAGGTCAGCCACGTTGCGCCATCATTCAAGGTGTGGTATCCGTGCACCTGCTCGATCCTTGCGGTGGACGCCAAGAACCGATCGGTCATGACCAACACGGTAACGGTCAGCGAAGCCACGTTCCGGATCAAGGAACAGACCGAGTCGACGTCAATCCATGTGCCTTACGGAAAGGCGCGCATTCATGTGACGCCGGAGAACGGCATAACGCCGTATACCTACGAATGGTCATACGGGGAATGGTCTTACAAGGAGGGACGGTATATCTGGTACAAGCTCGACGGCACGGAATCTTACTATGATGCGGACCGGATCGGGCGATACCGCTGCCTTGTCAGGGATGCCGAGAAGAATTTCGTATGGAGCAAGGAAATCCCGGTGGAATATGCCGGGAGCGCGCC
>JAEEGL013340033.1_pt1 | contig 10345 bp, 14 predicted proteins | sample 9134231 | NCBI WGS metagenome assembly JAEEGL01 (sample SAMN16246548, study PRJNA631951) | gut metagenome | biome: gut microbiome; feature: rumen; material: fiber-attached | host: Bos | place: Iran: Karaj | collected 2018-10
AAACTGCGTTCTCAATGTCAATCACTACTGAACACCTCCCTTGCAATATCTACTATCTGATTACGCATTTCTTTGGCTGAGTCGTACATAGCACGAGCGGGAGGATTGCCCTGCGTAAGAACAAGCGTTCCTTTCGCATTTTCCTTGATTACCTTCCCGTTCGTTCCCGGAGACCCGTAATATCCCCAAGTATCGCGAGAGCCTTTTCCTTGACCGTATGCTCCCCGGATAAATCCAAGAGCATTGGCTTTCGGGTGCTGCTCTGCGTAATGAACGCCTGTACCGAACTCAATGAATGTTATGGAATGACCCGTTGCCGTGATAAACAGTTTGTTGTCCCCGACCCATTCGGGAACACCGTTCACAACGACATCGTTTTCGCCGTCATACTGTGCCGATTGAAACCGAGCATCTGCGACATCAATTCCGATCTTGGCAAGTTCCTCCAATAAGCGGTGCTGCTTATCTTCGAGAGACTTCCGATAGGCTTTCAGTTTGCCGATAAGACTGTCGATACCTTTTACTCTGATCTCCATTACGACACCTCTACCTTGGCGATAGCGATTGATACGCTATTGAGAGACCGGGCGACCTTCTTCACTATGTAGTCGAAGAGAGGGGTTTCGTCCGTGTCAAACGCCGGAGATTTGTCGATGAACAAGACAGAGTGTTCGTCTATCGGGCAGGTCACATCGTCAAGCACGATTACCTTGTCATACTGCAAGTCGTTGCCGAACTGCTCAACCGAGATATTTCCTCGTGCCGGGGAGATGTTCGCTTGACATTCGACAGGATCAGAATAGACGATAACTCGTTCGCCCGTTTCGTACCCTTCGCCGTCCGTAGCGTACTGCTCCCCTTCATAAAGGCAGTAGTAGAAGGTGGACTTATTTCGTTCTAAGCACCTCATACCACCACCTCAACTTTCCTTCCAAGGAAATACCGAGGCAAAAGGGACGATGCCTTTCAGCATAGAGTCGGGAACGCTTGCGTTTTCGTAAGAGCGGTTGATACCGTTCTCGTTATGGGCGGTCTCGCCCTCAGCACCCCGCTTGTTCATCAAATACACGGCTATCTCTAACTGCGTATTGTGATACCGGGCGGGAACATCCCTTTTGTCGTGTCGGTATGGATAGCACTTTTCCAAGATTTTGCTTGCCGCAATGTCGATGAAGGTGAGCAGAATGTTATCGTCAGTCTCACCCGTCAGAGCGGAAAGCCTTGCTTTCATAACTTCCTTAGTCATTGCTGCTCACCTCTCTTTCGATCTCAATTAACTCGCTGCGTTAACAGTACACTCCTCGGTGTAAACCGTGCCGGTTGCGCTGCCCGAAGCGGTCACTTTGCAGCGATAGTGCTTCTCAGCATCGGCAGCCTTGATAGTCAAGGTAGAAGTGTTGTAGCCGGTGTAGGAACTCGTAAGGTCAGTCCAAGTCGTTCCGTTCTTCGCTCTGATCTGCCACAGATAAGCGACAGTAGGAGCAGTACCCGGAAGGACATTGTAGGACACATCCGTTACGGAAACCGTGCCGGAGTCAGACGGAGCGATAGTGGTCTTGTTGATCGTTGCGCCGTTGATAGTAGCATCGACTTCGATAGTCTGTACCGGGTTGGCGATAACGACCTTACGACCTTCGGGAGCGGTGAAGCCGGTGGAAATGCCGGTGAACTTACCGTGATACCATTCGGGACCGTAATCGAGACCCAACTGACCGAAGATCTGATACTTCGTACCTGCGCCGACCTTGGCGAGTTCTTCGAGGAAGAAGTTGCCCTTGCCGGGAGTGGGCTGATTGACAGGAGCGATCACATCGAGGTTGAGCAGAAGCGCAGTCCCCGAAGGAAGGAACTCGCCGAGATAGAGGTAAACCACGCCGAGAGGAGTGACTACGCTCGACAGAGCGATTCCGTTGATTTCACGGGAAGCCGGAACGACAGTCAAGCCGTTCTGAGCGGCATCCGCATTGATCTGAAACATTGTGATAGCATCGCACCACAGACAGAGACCCGAAGTGGGAGCATTGCTCTCATAAACGGACTTCATCATATCGGCGATGTCCCACAGACCGAGGGGCTTGCCGTTCATAGCCTTGGTGTTGGTGCTGATAGCCGCCACAAGACCACGAGTTTTGTTCACCTCGTTATCGGCGGTAGCCTTGTTATAGACACCGTTGATAAAGGTGTACTCGATGTCACGAGCGATCTTCTGCATCTTGGCGGCAACTTGGAAGTCAAGTTCGTTCATCGGGTTGGCTTTCTGATTGGCGATATTCACGCCGGAAAGCGTACCCATATTGGACTGCTTGGCGTAGGAGATGCCGACAGACTCTTGGAAAATCTGCGTGACATTGGACTGCTGCGAACGAGTCACAACAGAAGCATCGGGGGCGGTGAGGGAAGCATCCTCGGAAATGGCGGGCTGAGAGCCGCCGCCTGTCTGATAACTCTGACCAACAACGAACTCTACGCTATTGGTGTTTTTGGCTTTGCCACCAATGAGGGTGGAAAGCGGGGTACGAGTATTACCCTTGTTGAAAAGCATCCCGGAGTAGTTCAGAACTCCGAAACTCGTAGCAAGAACATCACTCATTGTAAATATCTCCTTTACTGATTATTGTTTTGTTTTTCCTGCTCGGACAAACGGGTGTAATATGCGACTGCCGCAAAGTCACCCTTGCCCTGTGCATCCTCGATAAGTTTCGAGTAATCGGTTTTGCCTGTGCCGCCGTTACCCGCAGGGGGAGTCGAGGTGTCTCCCATCAACTTTGCCTTGTAAGCCTTGTCGTGACTTTCGAGGAACTTCTTGTGATTGGCAAAAACCTTGGCAGTTTCGCCGTCAGCCATTGCCTGTGCGGTCTCCGTTGCGAGAGCTTCATCATATCCGAGGGCGAGGAACTGCGCCTTGTGACCGGCAACGAGTTTTTCCTTTTCCATCTCCTCAACCTTTTTGCGAAGAGAGGTCAACTCTTCCTCGTTCGCCTGTTTCTTCTGCTCCTCCTCGGAGAGAAGGGCGTTATGCTTCTTCTTCCACTCGGCGGCTTCGCTATTCGCCTTGGATGCCGCATTTTTGTAGCGTTCGACTTCGGCAGCATTGTCCTCAAACTCGACTGCTTCGAGAGCGGCGATTTTCTGTTCGGGGGTCATCGTTGCATAACCCTCAATTTTACTTGTGTCGATCTTTGCCATAAAATTACCTCCTGCGTTTAACAAGGCTGTTCACTCAGCACTATTTTTCTGTTTTTGGAAGGGTTGTCTCCCTTTTGCGTTTTTAGGTGTTCACTCACCTATATCGAGCCTTGCGGCTTATATACAAGAAAAGGGACTACAAGCGTACTGCTCATAGTCCCTGTTGACTGTCTCCCTCTACCCGGTTATAGAGGTCTTATTCCTCACTCGCCGTTCGACTTCTACGATGACGAGTTTATTATTCTCTTTTTTAACCTCTGCGGAGTTACCTCGCTTGATAATCCGCAGGATCAGTTCGATCACTTCCGGGGTGAAGATTGCTTTTTCTGCTTCTCCCATAAACTCACCCTTTCCCGTCTGCACCGACAATTCGGATGCGGGTCACACGGAACGGAGTTGATTTCGTAAATCTTACCGTCTCTGCCGTGGCATACCGAGCAGGTCTTTTCGTCCTTCTCGGCAACCCATTTGACCCATTCCTCTTCATCGTCTATATACGCTTGCATTACGGCTTCGTCCGTTACCCTGTCGGCATATACCCGACACATAAAGGACATCGACCGTAGTGCGGCATCAACTTCCTTCGCTTTGGTGTCACTCGCTATAATGGCTTCAATCAGCCGAGCGCACTTCCTGTCCTCCTCGTGAGAGAACACATACTTGCTGACAGGATCGTAGGAGTTGAGAAGATTATCAACCCATTGTTCTTCAAGACTGCGATACGCTCTCTTTCGGAGAGTTTCGGCATAAACCTCATTGGCGAGTTTTAAGAACGCTCTGCGAACAATCACGCCGACTTCCCGGTATAGCGTGTTGACCTCTTGAAGAACATTCAGTTCATCGAAGGACACCAAACTTTTCAGACGAGAGTACCGTTCAATCAGTTGCTTGTCGATATAGGCAATAACCTTGTCCGTGTACTCGTAGTCCATCATTCATCCTCCGCTCCCGGCTTTTCGCCCTCTTCGTCCTCCTCAGCGTTTTCCTGTCCCTCGATAGTTTTCTTCTTGACAAACATTTCGAGTTCCTTCTGCGCTTCGGCTTTCCGCTCTTCGGCGTACTGCTGACTCTGCGTATATGCAAGGTCGGGATCAACGAAGAGACCGCAATGCTCGAACGCCAACCGAGGATGGATTTTATCGTTGTTGAGAAGCGTGGTAAGCACCTGCGACTTGGCTTGAATGTTCTCGTAGTTGCGGCGGGTGAAGCGAATTTCAATAGCAGAGAGCTTCAAATCCATATCCCGCATAGCGTTCGCAATACGAATGGCAATGCGAAGGAACTTCTTTTCGGACATTTTGAACATAAGTTCCGTGTCCTTGGCTCTCGCTTCGGCATCCGACCAACCATCACGCATAATGACCGCCGAGCCGGTGTCGCTTGTGGAACTGCCACCGTTTCTGTTCGGCATACCCACGATAACGAGAATCGTCTGATACATATAGTCCACAAGGGTCTGTGTCTGTGTCTGATTGAGTTCCTGCGTAAGATAGAACGCATCACCCTCGACCGGGACTTTCAGACCGCCGTTCTCTTTAAGAGCCTTATACTCCTCGGAGTCAATATCCACGCCCTTCAAGATCAGAAGGGACTGAATAAACTGCTCCACGCCGTCAAGTCTGTTCGAGTTGACATTGTTGAGCGCATCGAGGAGCGGCAGCACAATTTCAAATGCGCCGAGCCTTGCAGAGTTGGCAGGATATTCGATAATGGGAATATCGCCGAGAATATGACCCTCGACCTTGTTGATGACCTTTTCAGAGAAGGTTGCGCTATTGAGAGTACCCGGCTGCGTGATCTCGAAATAGAGTTTGTCGGTGTAAACGGAGAACACCACGCTTCCGTCCTCACGGGTGATATATTTGACACCCATAACGGGCTTATTCCCAAGACCGCTATAATAAACCACGAAGGAGTCACGAGGATCGAGCGTGTAAATCTCGAATGGGGATTCGTCCTCTTCCTTGGTCTTATCGGGAAGCACCATACGAAATGCCGTTCCGCAGATAGTAAACCAATCGGCGAGTTCCTTATCCTTCGCCGCCTTATCCTCGGCAAAGACAAACTCGTTAAGGGTGTTGATTGCTTCGGCAAAGTCGTTTTCACCGTCACCACGATTGACATACTGTACCGGCTCACCCATTAGATAACCGACCTTGAACGAGACAATCTCATTCGCCCGGTTTTCCACGATCTTATTGCAAATCTCCTGTCGGAACTCTTTTGTTCTTTCGAGGATCGGTTGCTTGCCCTTATAGTAATCGTAGAGGTACTGAATGTCCGCACGATTCATATTGTGAATAGTCATTGCGCGGTCGAGAACGGCAATGACATTTTTCCTGTCAATAGTGTCGAAGTCGGTGTAAATTACACGCCGTCCGTGCATTTCTCTACTCTCCAAATTCAGCACCTCCTTTTACACCCACTTATTCATACTCTATTATAGTCAATTCTCCTATGCTTGTCAAGAGGTTTTCTGTAAAATAACCATTGGAGAGCGAAAAATTTTCAAAAAGTTCGCTTGAACACCTCTGCTTTGGTCGAAGGACGGCGCACCATATCTATTGCCATAGCGAGACTGTCGGGCGCATCGTCATTTTTGTTCTTGGCGAACATCTTGTAGGAAAACACATTCTGCATAAACAGACTGTACGCCTTGCTCCTCTTGCCGGACTCCCGGAAGATCATCATTTCCCGAATATCCGGGGCTTTGTCAAATATCCTCTGATACTTCGCCTTGTCAGAGGGAGCGGCTTTCGTAGTGAGGTTGATCCTCCTGCCTTTTTTCTTCAACTCCTCCTGTACGCCCTCGGCGTAGGCTTCGGTGGACTTATTCGCTTCGATCTGCATTGCCGCCACATTGTGGGTTACGACCGCCTGTGCGAGAAGCGGTTGCGTGATCTTCTTATCTCCGTTGTCATACACAACATCGTGAACATAAAGATCGTCCCCGTATTGGAAGCAGACCGGCGAGGAAACGAAGTCGCCGCCACCAAAGGCAGGGTCAACCGCCATAAAGATTCTGTCCGGCTCTCCCTCCGGGAGAACGCCGTTATAATAGCGGAACTCGGCGGGAGAGAAGAGTGCGCCGTCACGCTCTATCGGCTCACCCATATACTGAGCGTTCCACGAAGCCATATCGTTATTACGCTCGAAGGAAGCTCGGCGCATACGGTAGTAGTCGGTGGAGAAGCCCACTTCGTAATCGTAGTCAAATTGGCTCTCGTCATTTTCGTCAAGTGCCGAAAGATTGATAATCTCATACCGCCTGTTCTTGAAACGCTCATCATTTTCGAGTAGTTCCATCCGCAGACCGGCAGGGTCAATCATACTCCACCGAGTACCGCACCACAGTATCTTCGCCTTTTCCTTGGCACGGGGCAGCAGGTTATTATCGACCTTGCTCCACGCCGAGATCAGACGATCCTTGTTCAACGCTTCCTCGATACCGCCGATAAGGTCATCGGAAATCTCAAAGCCGTTGCAGTCACAAGCACCGTTCAGAGTGCCGTACAGGGAGCGGCAGGTAAGGGACGGGTATCTCTTCTTACGGTCAATGTTGATTGTCTCGTCTTGGGAGTTCGTCTGCACGAGCTTCGCATTGGGGAATACATCGTGCCACAGGTAAGTCACCGGGTCATTGATAATCTCCAACACACCGTTGTAGAACGCCTTAGTTATCGTGTCAGAGTAGGCAGAGTAGAGATTTGACTTCTCGCTATCTCTGCCGATAAGCCAAGTGACGAAGAACATAAGGATCGTGGTCTTACCGACACGGGGCGGCATTGAGATAAAGAGTTCGTCCAACTCGTCATCGGTGAGTTTCTGCAAGGCATCCACTACCCGCTTCAAAACCTTGCGCCGGGGCTGATAGAAACGCTCACTCGGTCTGCGGTTGATTTCGAGGTAGAGGAGATAAGGGTCAAAGAAGTACGGCGCATCGAAGAGCAGGGTTTTCTTGTAGAGGTTGAAGAAGCCCTCGACATCGTACCTCTTCTTTATCGCCACCGAGACCCGCTCCCGGAGTTCCTTGTTCGTTTTATGGGCGAGGTCGAAATCCTCCGGCTCTATGTTCCGACAGAGCGCAAACAAGTCCTCGTAGGCGGTAATGTCCTTCGGGGTCTTTTTTATTTTCGCAATAATTTTTGAGATCAGAGTTTTTTCCATTTGTACCTCCAAAAAGAGAGGGACTACCCATTACGAGTAGTCCCTGTTGACTGTTCACGCACACCCGGTTGTGTACGCCGGTTATTCAGTTTGAGTAAAACCACCATTCCGGGTATTTGCGCCGGAACGCTTCGTCCTTTTCCTTCTGCTTCTTACGCCACTTCTTCATATCCTTCTTCGACTCGTAATGAGCCGAGATTACGAGAGCGGCAGGAGCGCAGAGCAACCATAGCCACGCACCCTTCTTGGTGAACATCGGGTTTTCTTCTTTGCCCTTCATATAAAGCCCTCCTCCAATATAACGCCTGTTTGAGCAGCCATCTTCTTTGCGGCGGGAGTAAAAGTCGAGGTCGTGATAACCATACCGTAGTCACACTTATAGTACCGGGTAGCCGCTATGACTTCCTGCACGGCACTTACACCTACGCTGCCTTGGTACTTCTTACATTGTACGCAGACCTTCCGACCGTGTTTATCCTTGCCGACAATATCTGCGCCGAAGTCTCCGCTGCCGGGAGTGACCTCTGCCTTTTTGAAGCCCCTTCGTAAAAGTCTGCTTGCAACATACTTCTCGTACTCGATCCCGGACATACCTTCGTCATACTTCCGACTGCACTCTTTTACACTATCGGCAACGGCTTTACCGATTGCAACCGGGGCAACAAGCGGCATACCTATCAAGGTAAGGACGGGATGCCGGTCGGCAAAAGACTGCTTCTTCTGCTTTTTCTTAGCCATTTACCGCACCCTCGTACTCTTTCACACGGCGGTAGAAGGTGTTGGGTTTCAGCCCAAGATGAGCCATTGCGGTTGTGGCGGTGATCTGCCCGCTCTTCCACAGTTTGTACTCCTGCTCGAACTGTGCCTTATCGACATCAATAGGAGTACGACCCTTGTACTCACCACGAGCCTTTTTCGCTTCAATGCCCTCTCTCTGACGGGCAAGAATGTACTCTCGTTCGAGTTGACTTACGGCAGCAAAGATCGTGAGCATAAACTGACCCGTGGGAGTGGTCGTATCAATCTTTTCCTTCTGCGACTCGAACTGAACGCCCCTCTTGGTAAGGTCATCTATCATCGTGAGGAGGTCTTTCGTGTTACGAGCAAAACGGCTGATCTCGCTTACAACCACGGTGTCACCCTCACGGACAAAGTTCAGCATCTCAATCAACTTCGGACGGTTGGCGTTCTTGCCGCTGCACTTATCAATGAAGATTTTTTCAACACCGAGTTCCTTCATTAAGATTTCCTGCCGAGCCGTGTTCTGTTCGGCGGTTGATACTCTGATATATCCGACTTTCATAGCGAATACCTCCTTGCTTGTTGAGGTCATTATAGCACAAGATTTTTGAAATGTCAATAGGTATTTTGAAATATTGCAAAAGTTTTTTCAAAGTCCTTTTTCTTTTCTCCGGGTGCTTACGGCACTCACCCCCGCCCCGCCCGGCTGCGCCCATCCCCCATGGGTACAGACCCCCGCCCCGGCAGGATCAGAGCCGGACACCGGGCGCACCTCTGACACGATCCCGGCGACCGTTGGCGGGTGTTTCGTTAGGGTATGCCCCAAAGACAGAAGAAAAAGCCCCTTGAAAGTGTTTCAAGCGACTTTGAAAAATATTTTTGAAATATTGCAAAAAGTTTTATAAACCCTATTGACAAATACAAAAAGGGGGTGTATAATGGGTAATGTAATAGAGAGGGCGCACCGCTCACCCCTACCAAGAGCAGAACGGAACGCCCACACAACCAACCCACGCCGGGCGGCTGCTCCTCTATTATAGCAGACCACCGGCAAAAAATCAATATTCTATAATGGAGGTACAAAACAATGTACGAAAACATCAAAAAGGCGATAGCCGCCCACGAAGCCGAAACCCTCGCAAAGTTCAACGCAGAGATCGAGACCAAGACCGCCGCCGAGCTTCTCGGCTCGTGGTATTACCGAGAGCAGACCACCCCGAAAACCTTTGAAGCACTCAAAGCCACCAACCCGGACGAGAAACCCGCCGCCGACATCCTCGACAGGATCAAGGCGAAGAAGGCAAGACAGGAAGCCAAGCGCACCGCCGAACGGCTCGCCAAGGTTGCCGCAGCAGAAGCCGCCGCCGTTGCTCCCTCTGTTGATGTCTCCGTAGAGTTTTACCGCTCTAAAACTTGGGGATGGAATCCACACGCCACGGTTAGAGCGTGGGCGACCGTCACCGAGGACGGCGCAAGCGGTTGCGGATATGATAAAGAATCCGCAGCCATAGCCGGAGCAATGAACGCAAACCCGGAAATAATGCGGATTTTATACGACCACGCCGAAACGGGCGAGCCGTTCCCGTATTCCGTTCACACCTTCGCCGGGCTTCCGTCCTTTGATGGCGGTTGCGGCGTGTCCTGCTTCCGTTCCGTTTTCGATGCTTGCGGCTACGAGTGGCGGCAGGTGGCAAGCGGTAAAACCTTCAACGCCTACACGATGACCCGCAGACAGTAAAAAGGAGGGGCAAACAATGACCGAATACCAACAGAACAAGAAAAACGCCGACATTTTCACCCAAGCAATAAAAGACCTTGCAAGCAAGCCCGAAAACCTCGAAAACCTCAATAATTATCTGTGTTACCACTTCCCGAAATGGCTTGAAATGTGGGCGAACACTCCCGAAGGGATCGCCGGAGAAATGAAAAACTTTGCCGAAATGAAATTATAAAAGTGCAGAGCCGCCGCCCTTGACGGCTCTACCTTTACCAAGGAAGGAGGGAAAGACACTTGAAACAATGGAACACCCCCGGAGGAATGGCGGCGGCTTCCTGTCTCGATATGCTCCGGCAACCTCATTTATTGATAGCGGGCAGCACCGGCAGCGGCAAAAGCGTTTTAATAAATAGCCTTGTATATACCGCACTATATAAGCCGCCCACGGTCGCCGCTCTGATCCTCATTGACCCGAAACGGGTTGAGCTTCACGACTTCGCCGGGCTTCCTCATTGCATCCGCTACGCATCAGAG
>JAEEGL014136670.1_pt1 | contig 10345 bp, 8 predicted proteins | sample 9134231 | NCBI WGS metagenome assembly JAEEGL01 (sample SAMN16246548, study PRJNA631951) | gut metagenome | biome: gut microbiome; feature: rumen; material: fiber-attached | host: Bos | place: Iran: Karaj | collected 2018-10
GAGGAGGCTCCATTGCCACCATCGCTTCCAGTTGGCGCAAGATACGCGACTGTCATCATCAAAGGACGAGATGGACATGAGTTGTCGAGCAGTGTCGATTACGCGAAAGGCGATCCAGAAAATCCAATGCGGCGAGACGAGTTTATTGAGAAAATCACATCGCTTCTGCAATATGCAGGACGAGACGATGTGCTTCTTGAACGCTGCCTCTCATTGCTCGACGGCAAGGCGGATGTCGCTCAATTGATCTCATTGTTATGATTTTGACGTAATCCGCTTGTTTACATTTTCGTTACAATCCAGATGACAAATAGCGAGCAGAGTATGCAGAATAATGATGTAACCATCCTTCCTCCACCCCAAAAGAAGCACAATTACTGCATTGACTTCATAAAGGGGATAGCCTGTTTTTTTGTCGTCTTCATGCATTGCGAGTTCCCTGGGCGCTTAGGTATGGCCGTTCAGACTGTCTCACGGTTCAGCGTGCCCTTTTTCTTCATGGTCTCAGGATATTTCTCATACACTGAAAAGAAGTATGATGGTTGGAGAAAAATCCGACACATAGGGCAAATAACGCTATTTGCCTCATTATTCTATATAATTGTTGCCATAGTGAAGTATTATGTTTATGGCATGTCATTGGCATTTTCTTTGCAGGACGTGGGTATATGGCTCTTATTTAACAAGCCAATCATAATACCCGGTCAATTATGGTTTTTATATGCTCTGCTGTATGATTATGTACTCTATGCAATTGTAGTGCGTTTGCGTTTACAAAAGGTTGCTTATTATATGATTCCACTGTTATTCATAGCGTATATCATTATGGCGCAGGGGGCTTATCTATGTGGGATTAAACTCCCGAATTTCTACAGGAACTTTCTGATTGAGGGTTTTTTGTTTTTCATGCTAGGGAATTGGCTGCATCGAAATGAAGAGAAAGCCACAAATTTGCTTAATGATAGAACTCTGTGTTATCTTGTCGCTGTATCGACAATTTTATGTCTTGTTGAACGCTACTTTATGGGAAGGGATTTTGGCGTGAACCTCTTTACGTTCCCGCAAGTTGTTTTTATTTTCATTTTAGGCATAAAGAATATCTCCAAATTTGCGACGAATCTGGTAACTAAAATTGGGGCAAAGTTGTCAATGTATGTCTATATTCTCCACATGTTTGTATGGAAAGAAGTCGTGGACAAGGCATATAAATTATTCCATACGTCTGATAATTGCGCTGCTATGTACTTTAAACCGATTTTTGTTTTGCTTCTGACTTTGTTGATTTCATACATTGTCGTTTTGGTCAACGAATGGTTCAGGAGGAAAAAATGTGCGTCTGATGGGCAGGCATTGTCAGCTCCATGAATTGAGAAATGGTTTGTTTTTCGACTTCTGGATTTGTGATAAGTACTTGATATATAATGGGAGAAACTGAATGAAAAAAGCGTTGGTACTGGCGGGTGGTATTGCACAAGTTGCCTTAATTGAGGAACTTAAAAGCAGAGGATATAAAACAATACTGGCTGATATGAACCCCAATTGTGTTGCTGCCGAGTATTGTGATGAATTCTGTCTATTGTCGGCAATGGATATCGAAGGTATCAAGAAATACGTCAAAGAACAGAATATCGATATGGTTCTTACGGCATGTGCCGATCAGATTCTTGTGGCAGAAGTAGAGGTATGTAACGCACTGAATTTGCCGACATATCTGGATCTTGAAACTGTACATCTTGTGTCTGACAAGCATTATATGAAAGATGTCTTTATAAAGAATGGAATACCAACATCCAGATATGCTGTTTTAGACAAATTTGATGAAGAAAAGTTTTCCAAACTAAATTATCCGCTTGTTGTTAAACCTGTGGATTCATATAGTTCAAGAGGGGTAAAAAAGTGTTATAATCGAGAAGATGTTAAATCATTCTTGGCAGATGCAATTCAAATAAGCAGAACGAAAACGGCCGTCATCGAAGAGTTTATCGAAGGTGATGAGTTGACTGTTGAAGCATTTGTAATTCATGGAAAAGCCGTTGTGCTTTGCATTGGGTGCAAGCATAAGCTTAAAGATGGGAAATTTGTGATATTTGGAAGTCTATATCCTGCTGATATTTCGCAGGAATTAGTTGATGAGGTTAGTCAAACAACGCAGAAAATCGCAGATGCTTTCCATTTAGATAATTCCCCTATTAATATGCAAATGATTACTGATGGAAAACATGCCTATGTGCTGGAATTTTGTGCAAGGACTGGAGGTTTTGTAAAATATGAAATTACAAAGATAATGTCAGGATTTGATCCGATAAAAGCAATTGTTGATATGCATGAGGGAAAGACGCCGGTAGTTGGTGAATTGAAATCAGAAAGAAAATATCTTATGACATGCTACTTGTATTGTAGTGATGGCATCTTGGACCACTACAGTGGTTTTGAGGAAATGCATGAAAAGGAAATCATCTCCAGATATTATCTTGTTAGAAAAAAAGGACATCAATTTACAGGAATCAACAGTAACGGTGACAGAGCCGCTGGTTTTTTTGTGCAAGATGATGATTATGAAAAGTTGCTGGCCAAATATGAGACTGCAATCAATAACCTAAAGGTTCTTGATAAAGACGGGAATAATCTTGTGAGATTTGATTTGATGTGACGCCTTGGAATTCCATTTGTGAAAAAGGATTATTATAATGAATCTGAATGGTTTTTTTAGAAGTGATGACGTTGCTGAACGTGTTGCTTTGGGTAGAGGGGTTGTTCGTGACAATCCACAGTTTTATTCAGAACACGTACGTCAAGAAATATACGAGGCAGTGAAAAGGAAATCACACCTTACAGATTTACAGGTACTTGAGGATTTGTTCTATTGTTCGATTTACTGTTATTGGGCCAACGGCGCAATTACAGATGAGTTTTTTTACTATTCGTTTATGGATAAATCGGACGAAGAGATTCGTAAATACATTACCACTCGAGAAAAACTCCTCTATGTAAAATACCTTGACAAAAAGGAAGATTTGATTCTTTTGAATGACAAATATGAAACATATAAGAAGCTACGCGAATATTATAAGCGGGACGTCATCTGTATTTACACAGAAGATGATTATCCCGTTTTTAGTGAGTTTGTTTTAAAGCATCCCGAGTTTGTTGTAAAACCGAAGAATCTTGGGAGAGCACGGGGTGTTCACTATGCTTCAGTAAAAGGTTTTTCTGAGGAAGAGAAAAAACTTTTTTTCAAAGAACTATTGGATGAGGGGAAGCAGAATGAGAAAAAATACAAGGAAAGCGTCGATGATTCTGTTGTGATAGAGGAACTCATAGAGGAAGATCCTGCTTTGGCAAAATTCCATCCAGGGTCCGTCAATGCGCTTAGGATTACAACTGTCAAAGTGGGAGACAAAGTCTATAACTGGCGGCCTTGGATTAAAACTGGTCGAGGCGATAACTTTGTAACCGCCGCGTTTGTGGGAAGTCCATGTGCAGGAATAGATTGCGAAACAGGGAAGATAGTTACAAATGGACGCACGGAAAACGGTGAGGATTTTGAGTCTCATCCTGATTCCGGAGTCCCCTTTATTGGCTATCAAATCCCTCAATGGGATAAGCTCTTATCTATGGTTAAAGAAATGGCGCTACTACTGCCAACGTTACGCTACATTGGATGGGATTTAGTTCTCAGTAAAAAAGGTTGGTGTGTCATGGAAGCAAATGATAAAGCTGAGTTTGTTCATCAGTTTATTTGGCAAATTCCCATGAAAAGAGAGTTTGAGCAATTGATTCAATGGAAATTACCAGATGGTTTTTGGTGGGAAAATTGAAAACAATAAAGCATGGCATCTCAGTTTCGAACAATAATTGATCAAATAAAATTTGAGGAGGATGTTACAATGATTAAACTTAACATGTCCAGTTTTACTCTTGCTGAATCTGAAGAGGATAAAATCATCGTTGCAAAAGCTGTAGCAAAGGATAACCCTGCGAAATATACGGATTTATTTCTGAATTCAATCCGCGATGCAGTTACAGATAAGTTAACAGTAAAAGATAAAGAGGCTGTTGGAAAAATGCTCTGGCTGTCTATTTACTATTATTTTGCCTATGGGTGTTCAACTGAAGAATTCTTCATGTGGGACTTATTACATAAGACTCACGAACAGGCCAATAACTATGTTACAATTCACAAAAAGAAATTTTACAGAGATTATCTGAATGACCCGAAAGACTTTTATCTCCTTAATGATAAGTATTGCGCATATGAACTATTCAAAGATGCGTATAAGAGAGAAGTTATATGTATCAAAGAGGAAACAGATTATCCAGTCTTTTATGACTTTGTACATAAGCATCAAGCTTTTGTTGTAAAGCCGCGTAGTTTGATGCAGGGGCATGGCGTTTTTGCAACAAAAGTGGATTCTTTGGACGATTCGTCACTCAGAGATTATTTCAAGAAACTTTTGGATAAGGGGATCAAGTATACACAAATATTTAATGGATACCATGATTCTGCTTTAGTTCTTGAAGAATTAATTAATCAGGATGCATCAATGGCAAAATTCCATCCGGCATCGGTAAATGGTGTTCGTATAACAACGGTACGAGTCGACGATAAAGTGTATGCTTATAAACCATGGTTCAAGATTGGACGTGGCGGGCAGTTTATTACTAGTGCAACGTATAATACGTATGATGCTGGTATTGATTCAGAAACTGGAGTTGTTAATACTCCAGGTGTAACTGAAGGTCGTGAGTTCTCTGAAGTGCATCCAGATACTGGTGAGAGAATTCTGGGGTTCCAAATTCCGCGATGGGATGAGGCGATTGCTTTGGTTACGGAGCTAGCTAAGAAGTTGGATTCTATTCGATTTGTAGGTTGGGACATTGTTCTCACACCTGATGGCTGGTGTGTGATGGAAGGCAATCCAAATGGAGCTTACATGTGGCAATTATATGAGGATAAAGGTGATCAAGCTGAATTTGAAGCTCTCATTGGTTGGAGGTTACAAAAAGATTTCTGGTGGCAAGAATAAACCAAATTGGAAAATATAAGAGGTGATACTGAAATGATTAAAGATTTTTTGAAAATCACGGATGATCCAAATGAAATTAGAATAATTGCAGAGAAACTCATCAAAAACATCACTATAGATGTAGGGGGGCAGAAACAGTTCTATACTCCACTGATGCTGGGGAAAATGGATGAAGAGATCCACCATTATGCTCCGTTCGCTACTCCGAGCGAAAGGGAAGAATTGCGTTATAAGTTTATCTATGATTATTGGGTTTATGGATGCACAGTGGACGAAGAGTTTTATTTGCATTTGAAAGATAAAAATGACGCAGAGAAACGCGAATACATGATGCGACGCGTCCGTAGTATTTATGTTGGACACTTGAACAAAGATGCTGGTCCTGAACGCGTTGAGAAGCTTGAGGATAAATACCGTCTATACAAATTGCTGAAACCATATTATAAGCGTGAAGTTATCGAAATTCGTACATTGGATGATCTTGAGATATTTATAGAATTTGCAAAAAAACACAAAGTTTTTGTTGTTAAACCCGCAGATTTTTACTTTGGAGTCGGGGTTCATAAATTCTCAATGGACGGTTTTGGCGAGGATTATAAGGCAGCTTTGGAAAGCATTCTTAGTGAAGGTCAAGCTCTCCGTGACAAACATCCTTCTAAGACCGGTAAAATGGTGCTTGAGGAACTGATTGACCAGGATGACTCTTTGGCTGTCCTTCACCCAGAGTCTGTAAATGGCATTCGAGCTACAGCTGTACGTTCTAAGGAAGGAAAGATAACTATTTATCATCCATGGATTAAAGTGGGTGTTGGTGGAACCTTTGTTGCATCTGCTGCGCTGAATGGTTTTGATGCAGAAATTGATGAAAAGACAGGCATTATTATAACAGATGGCTATCAGGAAGATGGAAGTGTATATAAAGTTCATCCTGATTCCGGGATAACAATCAAGGGGTTTCAAATTCCTAAATGGAATGAACTGGTTGTTTTTGTAAATGAAATAATGAATGCTCTACCAGGATACGGTTATGTTGGATGGGACTTGGTTCTTACACCAAATGGATGGTGTGTGATGGAAGGAAATTACTCCGGAGAATTTATATTCCAGCTAATCAACGGGCGTGGGTATAAAAAAGAGTTCGAAGATTTGATTGGATGGAAATATGATAAAGAGTATTGGTGGGAGGAATATCCAAGATACTCTTGTTTGACCTAGAATTTGAAATAAACAAATTTGCAAAAAACTGTAGATAGATTTATCTGAGAAGAGATACGAAGCGTTCAATAACCATTACAGAAGAAAGCGAGATTAATTCTATGTCTGAGAAAAACAGATTCAATAAGGTAATGTCTGCCACTGACATTCTTGTTGTCGCATTTGGTGCAATGATAGGTTGGGGATGGGTTGTCTCCTCGGGAAGATGGATTCAAAACGCAGGTGTAATCGGAACAGTTTTAGGCTTCGTCATTGGCGGAGTCATGATTTATTTTGTCGGCATGACATACGCCGAGTTGACTCCCGCCATGCCAAAGGTCGGGGGTGAGCATGTGTTCAGTTACAAGGCGTTCGGTTCGACTGGGTCTTTCATCTGCACATGGGCATTGATATTGAGTTACATAGGTGTCGTTTGCTTTGAAGCGGTTTCTTTACCGACAATCGTTCAATACATATTTCCGTCTTTTGCTCATGGATATATGTATTCGATTGCTGGTTCGGATGTTTATGTCACTGGAGTTTTGATTGCCACTGTTTTCACTGTTGCAATCTTACTCATAAACATTCTTGGCATAAAGGTAGCTTCAATTTTCCAGACAATATTGACGTTGGTCATAGCTATCGTGGGCATTGTTCTTGTTGTGGCATCGGCAATAAATGGTTCTCCTTCGAATTTGGAAGGACAGGTGATTATAGGCCAAGGGATAGCTCATGTTAAGAATATCTTGTCAGTCGCGGTTGTGGCACCATTTTTCCTGTTTGGCTTCGACGTAATCCCGCAGGTCACAGAGGAGATAAACATTCCATTGAAAAAGGTATCAAGGGTTCTTCTTCTTTCGATAACTTGTGCGGTGGCGTTTTATGGCCTTGTGGTGTTTGCCGTTGGATATGCCATGAAATCCACAGAGATTTCTGAAGCTATGAACAGTTCAGGTTTGGTTACTGCTACGGCAATGGAAAAGGTGTTCAATAGTGCTGTAATGGCAAAAATACTGATTATTGGTGGGCTGTGTGGTGTTATCACAAGTTGGAACTCTTTCCTTATTGGTGGAAGCCGTGCCATCTTTTCTATGGCCGAATCATGCATGCTTCCTGTAAGATTTGCAAAATTAAGTGCCACACACAAGACTCCTGTCAATGCTATTTTATTAATTGGCGTTTTGTCATTGGCCTCTCCATTCTTTGGAAGAACTATGCTGATTTGGATATCAGACGCTGCTAGTTTTGCCTGCTGTCTTGCATATTGCATGGTTGCCATGTCGTTTATGATTCTAAGAACAAAAGCACCTGACATGAAAAGACCATATAAGGTGAAGCATTACAAGTTTGTCGGAATCACGGCTTCACTCCTTTCTGGCTTTATGGTTGTCATGTACTTAGTGCCTGGATCAGGCAGCAGCTTGACTGCTCAAGAATGGCTGATAGTCGGCGGTTGGGCAATTCTTGGACTTATATTCTATGTCATTTGCAGAAAAAAATATAAAGATAAATTTGGTCAGATGGATTTGATAGATTCAATAAACTAAGCATAATTATAATTGAATGTAAATCATCTTGCTTTGATAATGAACTTGTAACAAATCGGAGATTATGGGAATGAAAGGAATTATACTCGCTGGCGGCTCGGGCACAAGGTTGTATCCGCTTACCAAAGTTACAAGCAAGCAGCTATTGCCAATCTACGACAAACCGATGATTTATTATCCTCTTTCTACGCTGATGCTGGCGGGAATCAGGGATATCCTGCTAATTTCAACTCCTACGGACACTCCGCGTTTTGAAGAGTTGCTTGGCGACGGAAGTAATTTCGGCATTCATCTTTCATACGCAGTCCAGCAAAGTCCCGATGGTCTTGCGCAAGCATTTTTGATTGGTGAGGATTTCATCGGCAATGAACCATGCGCCATGGTGCTTGGCGACAACATTTTCTATGGTGCGTATTTCCGCAGGATTCTGGCTGACGCCGTAAAGAATGCCAAAAATGACGAGGCCACTATTTTCGGTTACTACGTGAATGATCCCGAGCGGTTCGGTATCGTGGAATTCGACAAAGAGAAAAAGGTCATCTCAGTCGAAGAAAAGCCGCAGCATCCGAAGAGCAACTACTGTATCACAGGTCTATACTTCTATCCGTCAGGTGTGGCTGAGAAGGCGAAGCTGGTGAAACCTTCTGCAAGAGGAGAACTTGAAATCACAGATTTGACACGCATGTATCTTGAAGAGGATAAACTGAAGGTTCAGATTCTTGGTCGTGGTTTCGCTTGGATGGATACAGGAACCATGGACAGTCTGATGTATGCGTCAACTTTCGTGCAAGCAGTTCAAACCAGGCAAGGAGTGATTATCTCTGCTCCTGAGGAAATTGCATTCTTTCAAAAGTGGATTACGCTGGAAGAACTCATTGAGGCGGCGAAGTGCTATGGAAAGAGTCCGTACGGCAAGCATCTGATGCGTGTGGCTGAAGACAAACTAGTGTATTGATGGAGGACAACATGACGATTATCGTTACTGGCGGCGCTGGATTTATAGGCTCCAATTTTATATTCCATATGTTTGAGGCGCACCCTGACTACAGAGTTGTCTGTCTCGACAAACTGACATACGCTGGCAATCTTAGCACGTTGAAAGGCGTGATGGACAAACCAAATTTTCGTTTCGTGAAGCTGGATATCTGTGACCGTGATAGCGTTTACAGACTCTTTGAGGAGGAGAAGCCTGACATCGTTGTCAACTTCGCGGCTGAAAGCCATGTTGACCGCAGCATCGAAGACCCGTCGATTTTCCTCCAGACCAACATCATCGGCACGAGCGTCCTTATGGACGCATGCCGAAAGTATGGGATAACACGCTACCATCAAGTAAGTACTGACGAAGTGTACGGCGACCTGCCTCTCGACAGACCAGATTTGTTCTTCACAGAGGAGACTCCCATCCATACAAGTTCGCCTTATAGCAGCTCTAAGGCAGGAGCAGACCTGCTGGTGATGGCTTACCATCGTACATTTAACCTGCCAGTGACTATCAGCCGTTGCTCCAACAACTATGGTCCGTATCATTTCCCAGAGAAGCTTATCCCGTTGATGATAGCCAACTGCCTTAATGACAAGCCGCTTCCTGTTTATGGCCAGGGGCTGAATGTCCGCGACTGGTTGTATGTGGAGGATCACTGCAAGGCCATTGACCTTGTCATCCACAAGGGGCGTGTCGGCGAGGTCTATAATATAGGCGGACATAATGAGATGCGCAATATCGACATTGTCAAACTTATCTGCAAGGAACTAGGCAAACCAGAGAGTCTTATAACATACGTGACGGACCGCAAAGGGCATGACATGCGTTATGCTATCGATCCCACCAAGATTCACAATGAACTCGGATGGCTTCCCGAAACCAAATTCGCAGATGGCATTAAGAAGACCATTAAATGGTATCTAGATAACCGTAGCTGGTGGGAGGATATCATCAGCGGCGAATACCAGAACTACTACCAGAAGATGTACGGGAACAGGTAGCACCAAAACCTTTGCATTGTTTAAAGAAGCAATTAATAATGGGAATAACGACACAACTAGCGAAGGACTTGGCTGCGATAACGTCGCTCAGCGGCAAGGATATGGAGCAACTCCATACACTCATCATCGACTTTTTTGCCGCCGCATACGCAGGTTACAAGCAGAACAGGGCTTTCAATGAAACAGTCGAATCGGTCGTCTATCCGCAAGGCGGCGCAGAGGAGAGTTGCGTCCTTTTCCAGAAGAGAAAGTATCCCGCGCGGCTTGCGGCATTCATGAATTCCGTTTATGGGCATGGCGCTGAGTTGGATGATGGAAACAAGAAGGCGGCTGGTCATGCTGGCGTCCATTTGATTCCTGCTGTGTTTGCATTGGCTGACAAGTTGGGGAGCAACAATAATGACATTCTGCTTGCCCTTGCGACAGGCTATGAGGCATACATTCGCATATCTTCTGCGGCGCAGCCTGGTCTTGTAAAACATGGTTTCCATTCCACTGGCATGGCGGGAACTTTGGCATGCGCCGCCGCCTGCTCGGGACTGGATCATCGTGATGCGCAGGGAATGGAGGACGCCAGGGCCTTGTCAACCA
>JAEEGL014261622.1_pt1 | contig 10345 bp, 4 predicted proteins | sample 9134231 | NCBI WGS metagenome assembly JAEEGL01 (sample SAMN16246548, study PRJNA631951) | gut metagenome | biome: gut microbiome; feature: rumen; material: fiber-attached | host: Bos | place: Iran: Karaj | collected 2018-10
CGATAGTCAATCCCGGCGGAGCTTCGAACGGCGGAGAGGACAGGTGGGACTGTCAGTTCCGTCACAGGGGCCTGACCATCGTCTCGGGACATACTTATCATGTCCATTACGAGATCAAAGCTTCCAATTCCGGAAAATTCTATACCAAGATCGGAAACCTTGCGGGTGACGTGGAGGTCTGGCACAATATGTCCAACGGCTATGACCTCGATGCCACATGGGATCCGATAAATATCAGTGCGAACAACCGGATGGTGGTCGACCTGACCTTTACCGCTTCACAGTCGATCGATGTTGCAGAGTGGGCATTCCACCTCGGAGGAGACGGACAGTATACAAACGGCGTCTGTTTTCCGGCTGGAACAGTGATCGAATTCGACAATATGTCTCTTGTTGACGAAACGTCAAACGAGCACGATTACCATGAACAGCGCGCATATGTAAGATCCTCCATACTCATCAATCAGATCGGTTATATTCCCGGCATGAAAAAGACGGCGGTGCTCCTAAGCGATTCGAAGGATCCGGTGGACTTTTACGTAACCGATGCATCCGGTGAAGTCGTATTTAACGGCAGATCGGAACCGTTCGGTTTCGATAAGGACTCCGGCGATAATGTGCATACCCTGGATTTCTCCGGGCTCGATACTCCGGGAACATACGAGATCCATTCCGGGGATGACAGTGCCTCGAGGGCTTTCGGGATCGGAGTATCGCGGATGTATTCATCCATGCTCTACGATTCGCTTAACTATTTCTATCAGAACAGATCCGCGATAAATATTGAGAGCGGTTATATATCGTCACTTCCCGTCGGCGGCGGATCACCCGAATCTCTGTCAAGACCTGCCGGTCATAATCCCGATAACGCCTCCGTTATCAATGCCTGGGGCAATTTCGGAATTTCGGGTTCTTATGATGTTACGGGAGGCTGGTACGATGCCGGTGACCACGGAAAGTATGTGGTGAACGGCGGAGTGAGTGTTTGGGTCCTCCAGAATATGTACGAGAACGCGCTTGCCACAGGAATGGAGTCGGCTTTTGCCGACGGCACGATGCTGATACCCGAGAATTCCAATTCATATCCCGATCTTCTCGATGAAGCAAGATGGGAAATGGAATGGATGTTGAAAATGCAGATCTCCGGCGGAGAATATGATGGAATGGTCTTCCATAAGGTGACCGATGAAAAGTGGACCGGTCTGGCGGTCGCTCCCGCGGACGATCCCCAGCCGAGAGTCCTGTACCCTCCCACAACCGCCGCGACTCTTAATCTGGCGGCCTGTGCGGCACAGAGCGCAAGGCTCTGGAGAGGGATAGATGACGCATTTGCCGATGAGTGCCTTGGAGCTGCTAAGAGAGCCTATGACGCCGCACTGTCCCATCCCGATGTTTTCGCTCCGATCGCGGATACTCCGGGAGGAGGCGCATACGGTGACGATAATGTAAGTGACGAATTCTACTGGGCTGCATGCGAGCTTTTTATCACAACGGGTGAAGACAGATATCTGAATGATGCATCAAAGTCTCTGTTTTACCTGAAGGTTGTTAATGACCTTTCGGGAGGAGAGAGTGTTGATACCTTCGGTGCGTTTGACTGGGGCCATACGGCATCGCTCGGAACATTATCACTCATCGTAACGGACAACGGTCTTTCCGCCAAGGAAAGGGAGACGGCAACAGATAACCTGCGCGCTGCAGCAGATGTCATGGTCGAGATGGAAGCGGGACAGGGGTACGGTATTCCCTACGGCTCAAGCACTCTTTCTTCTTCCGATCCATCGGTGGGATATCAGTGGGGTTCGAATTCGTTCATCCTTGATAATTCGATGGTGCTTGCTTACGCCTATATCGAGACCGGGGATATCGGATACATAAACGCCGCGATTTCTGCGATGGATTACATACTTGGCAAAAATGCCAATGATTATTCCTATGTAACGGGCTACGGAAGCCACTATGCTATGTATCCTCACCACAGATTCTGGGCAAATCTCATTGATGACAGCTTCCCCACAGCTCCCGCGGGCGTGCTTGTCGGCGGGCCGAACAGCGGCATGCAGGATCCCTGGGTGAGGGGCATGGGATGGAAGAAGGGAACGATTCCTCCGGCAAAGTGTTATCTTGACCATATCGAGGCATATTCCGCCAATGAATGCGCGATCAACTGGAATGCTCCCCTTGCATGGATGACAGCATTCATTGCGGGCAATACCGAAGGAATAGCGGTGGGAGCTCACGGGATTACAACGGGATATGTCACCCAGGACGGAATGTCTGCGGGCGGAACCGAGACGGGAGCATCCGTGCAGGGCACAGGCTCATACGTATGTCAGGGCAATACGGTCGCATCCTCCGCACCCGCCGGAACGGCACCGGCGGCAGCATCCGATGGTCAGGGCGGAAAGTCCGATGACATGGCCGGTGTTCTCAAGATTGCTATCATAGTATTCGGCATCATAGCGGTCGTAATACCTACCGAGATCTTTATCTACAAGCTTATAGAGCTTAAGAAGACCGGTAAAAAGGAAGATGAAAAGAAAGAATAAAGCAAATAATTGCTGAATTCAGTCCGATTATTGCTCAAATCCGCAAAAATATTGAAGAATACATGACGGAAATGTAATATTTTTGTAGGGAAGAAAGGGTATTTGTTTTGTCTAGGTCATTTTGGGGTATTTGTTATAAATGCAGAAAAAGAGCAGCCGGCTTTGGTATGCTCTTTTTTGCGTTGTATACGGTATTATCCCTCGCCGGCTGTTCAAACACTTCGGCGGATGAGGATCTGGTGATCCTCTATGGTGAAGAGGAGACTGCGGAAGTGGCCGGAGACCTTCCCGTTGAATATGCGGATGTTGTAAAGACACAGTCAATATCCGTCAGATACAGTGCGGCTGTTACCGTTGACCTTGCCTTCGATGTCGAAAGAGCCAAGATCGATTCCGTGCTTGTCACAAACGGTGAAGAGGTAAAGCGCGGACAGCTTCTGATTTCTCTTGTCAGCAATACCGATATCGAAGCGGAACGTGAGAATATCCTTTACACGATAGAACGGCTTGAACTCCAGAAGGCCAGGACCCTTGACCAGAAGGAGCACGATATCACACTCGCAAGATTCAACATCGCCATGGACGGCAAGCTGGGCGGCGATGAAAAGAAGCAGGCAGAAAAGGAAGCCCTCGAGGAGATAGACAAGAATTATTATTACACCCTCCAGGACTTCGATGATAAGATCGCGATCCAGTATCTCAGGCTGGAATATCTTGAGAAGGGCAATGTCGATCACAATATCTATGCGCCTATGGACGGCATAGTCGAATATCTGAGGGAGGGCCTTGAAGGCACTACGACCGTAATCGGAAAAACGGTCATCACGCTGAAGGATCCGGACGATATGTACTTTTTCGCATCAGATCCTCTTGCAGCCACTTATCTCGAAGGCATGGAGAGCGTGATCATCACCCCCAACGGATCGTCGGGAGTCCAGTATGAAGCGGTTCCCGAACCGCAGGGTGAAGGAAACGGATTAAAGTTTGTCCTTATCGGCGACAGTGCGACAGAATCCATCGCCGAAGGTACCAACGGATATATAGTCATTGAGCTCGGCAGAAGGGATAACGTCCTGAGCGTTCCCAAGGCAGCCGTTCACACTGCCGGGGAGAAGACGTATGTCTATGTTGTGGATGAGGACGGATACAGACGTTACAGGGAAATCGTCATCGGTCTTGAAGGTGATGACAGAACTGAGATCATTTCCGGGCTTGAAGCAGGTGAAAGGGTAGCGGTCAATTTCTGATGTTCATGGGTAAGAAGCGGATCAACAGTATAAAAAGAATGCTCGTAATAGGGCTTTCTTTTGTCATGCTTTTATCCGGATGCGGAAAAGCTTCGGATGCCGAGCCTGAGATTGAACTTATAGATCCGGTATCGTCGGCGAACATCACCGAGACGGCCGTCAGACGTACCATCCGTAAGTATGAAGTGCTTGACGGAGGAGTGTTTCCCATTATCTCGGAGTATTCTGCAGCTTCCGGAATGAAGGCTGCCGATATCGGCTTTTTCCCCGGACAGAGCGTATACCGCGGAAGCGTTCTCTTTTCCGGTGATATGCAGGATTACATCGATCAGGAGAAGGCTACGAGGGATGCACTTGACGATCTGATCATAAGCTATACCGAAAGCTGGCGCGTAAATGAGCTGAAGGTCAGGGAGCTGAATGAGTTCATACGTTCCAGAAGCGATAATCTCGAAGAAAACATGGAGATCGCCATCATCGTACAGAGGACCATGTTTGAAAGGGATCTTCTGAAACAGTTGATGGAGGATGATGAGGCGATATTCCTTCTCGATGCCAAGCATCTGAACGATACCATCTACAGGCTTACGCTCAATGAAGCCAAGAGAAAAGTTACATCGTATATGAACGGAACGGTTGTAGCCGTATCCAATGTATCTCCCGGAGCGCAGATCTCGGAGGGCGCGAATGTATCGGCGGTTACCGACGGTCACAGCATCAATATCCTTGCGGACTACAGATCCTCGAGGGAGATTAATTCCGCCATGGATGTATATGCCGTGGTAGACGGAAAAAGATACGAAGTCATCTATGTGCCTTATTCGACAAGTGAATACAATGCGCTTAAGACATCCGGAAGAGACGTGTATTCGGTCTTCCGTGTGGAGGATCCTGACGGGGAGATCAGAGCCGGACAGAAGGCATCCATAGTTGTTATTTACGACCGGAAGGACGATATACTTTCCGTTTCCAATGAAGCTATCCACAGGGACAGCAGCGGATTCTATGTATATCTCGTGTCCGGTGAGAAGTCGTATATAACCAAGGGTATCACCGACGGAATGTTCACCGAGATCCTGAGCGGCGTTAATGAAGGCGATGTCATACTTCTGGACAGCTACAACGAAGCTCCCGAGAATGTGGCGACCCTTTCCAGAGGAGATTATTATCTTTCCTACGAAGGCACAGGTTATCTGTATTACCCCGATATAACCAACATTACCAACAACGTTCAATACGGCACAGTCACCATGACCGAGAAAAAGGTCAAGGAGGGACAGAGGGTGAAAAAGGGAGAAGTGATCGCATACATCACCGTTACTCCCGATAATGTCAAACTCGAAGAGCTCTCACTGAAGCTTTTGAGACTTAATGAAAAAAGAGAGGATGCGAAGAAAGCTGCAGAAGATCCGAATAACGAATATCTCGGCAAGGACGTTCAGGAGAAACTGAACAACGCGGTTTCGTCACTCGACAGACAGATCGCGGATGTAAACGAAGAGATAGCAGAGATCCGGGCCGCATATTCCGTGACGGCATTTACTTCACCCGTTGACGGCGTCATAGGCTACATCACCGATCTTTCCGACGGATCCGTTCTTAAGGCGAATGAAAGGATCGCTACGGTTGCAGCCATCTCATCGGAATATCTTTATGCGATGAATGATGGAAAGTCCCTTCTTTACGGAATGGAGCTGACCGGTGAATACACTAACCCTTCGACGGGAGAAACTGTAAGCTTTCCTCTTGCGGTCTCAAGCGTTTCTTTCGGACCCATAAGCAAAGAGCTTTCATCCGACAGGGTATATGTGATGCCCGCTCCGGGAATAACACTTCCCGGAGGCGCATACGATCCCGATGCGGAGATATCTGCGGATATTCCTTCGGGTGTATCCTTCACCCCCTCCAATCCATGGGAGGAGTGGGTGGCACAGCAGGAAGCCGCAAATGCGCCCGCCAAGCAGTCATATAAGCTCACGGGATATCTTCAGTATGAATCGGATGTCATACTTGTTCCCGCGAAGGCTGTTACGGTGGTGGGAAAGCAGGCATACGTTACCGTCCTTGAGGACGGCAAATATGTCAGAAAAGGATTTATCGCCGGCGGCATCAATCCCATAAGAAGCGTGACAATAGACGGTAAGGCATATATCTGGGCCATCGACGGCCTGGAAGAAGGAATGGTGGTAGTTTACTGATGCTTTTCCTTGAACTTCAGAAGATCAGGAATAAAAAATGGATGTTCGCATGTCTCCTTCTCGGAGCCGTGCTGCTTTTCGCGTCTGCGGTAAGCTTCCCTATGTACAGGACTGCCGTTTTGGACCGCATGCTTGAAGACCAGCTTGAAGAGTACATCACCGGAACCGGCAAGTGGCCGATGCAGATGAACTTCACATTCCAGGTCGGCAAGAGCCCCAATATGGATGCATTCGACAAGAATCTGTCAGGAGCACTTTCGGCATATTCCGCTGTCGGAGTACCCGAGTACAGGACCATCTGCTATTATTCGACCCTGGGCTCTGCCTGCACACCGGAGCTGTCCAGAGGTGACGATACCGAGTTTTCCCTCAAGGTAGCGTCTCTTACGGAGCTTGAAGACCACATCAAACTGATAGACGGTAACCTCTGGGAAGATGAGGATCCTTCGGACGCTGCGATGGATGTTATAGTCAGCGAACAGACATATCTTGCATCGGGTATGGTCATCGGGGATGTGTTCTCTTTTTCCAATATTGCGCCAAAGGGTGTGGATTCCATAAAGCTGAGGGTTGTCGGAGTGTTTGATGCCGAGGATCCTTCGGATATCTACTGGCAAAAGGAGACCAGATTCTTTTCCAATGCTCTTTTTGTCAGATCGGATCTTTTTATGGATTATTTCATACATAATCCCGACAGATCCAAGTTCTCCATAAACTGTAACATCTACGATCAGTTTGATTATGAGACGCTGGATGCTTCCCGCGCGGCTCAGATACTGGAATCTACGGATAAATATCTGGACGGTTCATGGGGCGGTCTTACTTCGGTTCCCGATTATAAAGAGGTGCTTGAAAAGCACGAAAGCATGAGACGCAGGATCTCCGTATCTCTTCTTCTGCTGGAGATACCGCTTCTTCTGCTCCTTGCCGCGTTCATTCTTATGATCTCGGGACAGCTTTATTCCATGGAAGAGAATGAGATCTCTATGTATAAGAGCAGAGGTGCATCCTCGGGACAGATATTCCTTCTCTATCTGCTCCAGAGCTTTCTCATTGCCGCAGTCGCGGCATGCATAGGTGTGCCGCTGGGAATGCTTGCATGCAGGGGACTCGGAAGCGCAAGCTCCTTCCTTGAATTCGGAATAAGACGTGAACTCAATATCATATTTACAGGCGAGGCGCTTATCTACACGCTTGTCTCCGCCGCAGTATGTATCCTTATCATGACCATCCCTTCCATTCCCGCTTCAAGGCTTTCGATAGTCGGTGCAAAGAGGGGCGGAGCCAAAAACAAAAAGCCTGTCTGGGAGAAGTTCTATCTTGATGTTCTTTTCCTTCTGGTTTCTTTATACGGATATTATAATTTCTCGCATCATACCGATGATCTTCTGGAGAGTGCGCTTAAGGGTGAGGCTCTTGATCCTCTCCTGTATTTTTCGTCATCTCTTTTCATACTCGGCGCCGGAATGCTTCTCATCCGTCTGAGGCCTCTTCTGGTGAAATTCATATTCTTCCTGGGCAGGAAGCGTTTCTCGCCCGCTTCGTATGCGGCAATGCTCGAGAGCATAAGGAGTGCGAGGGCACAGCAGTACATATCGCTTTTCGTTATCCTTACCGTGGCCCTTGGAATGTTTGATGCGGTTTCCGCAAGGACCATTCTGGAGAACTCGCTCGCAAATACTTCATATATTGACGGAACCGATATCAGGTTCAAGGAAGTATGGCTTGATAACAGCGCGACCAAGCAGTTCGATCCCACGGTCGAGCTTACATATTATGAACCCGATTATTCCGATTACGCGGTATTTGCCAAGAACAGCGACGGATATACCAGGGTCTATCTTGAGGACGGCTATGTCAAAGGAGACTCGGGTGCCAGGGAAACTGTCAGCATCATGGGTATTCATACCAAGGAATTCGGAACCATTACCGGAGTGGATTCGTCCCTTCTGAACGCCCCTTACAGACAGCTTCTGAACGACCTTGCGATCGCACCGGCCGGTGTTCTTCTTTCCGCTGATTTCAGGGATGTCAAGGGATTCAAGATAGGGGACAAGATCTCATTTTACGACAGGAATTCATCCGGCGCCGATGCCGTTGTTGTGGGATTCTTCGAATACTGGCCGGGTTACAGACCGGTATCCAGGGAGCTCAATGCATCCGGCGATATCACGCAGACGGAAAATTATATGATAGTTGCGAATTATTCTTTCATCAGAAAGAAATTCGGACTTCAGCCTTACTATATCTGGGTCGGAGCTTCGGAAGACGGGGATACCTCATTCTTCTATGACTGGCTTGATGAATCAGGAACGACGCTCACTTATTTCTCCGACAGATCCAAGGATCTTGAAAAGACCGTTGAGGATCCTCTTCTTCAGGGAATGAACGGAATACTCACGATGAGCTTTATCGTAATGCTCATACTGTGTGCCGCGGGATATCTGATCTACTGGGTTCTTTCGATAAAGGCAAGGGAAATGATGCTGGGTGTATTAAGAGCTATGGGACTGCATTCTCTTGAGATGCTGAAGATGCTCTCGATAGAGCAGGCGATCTGCGGACTTTATTCCGTGGCGGCGGGAGCGGCTGCGGGTTTTGCAGCATACACTCTCTACGTTCCGATGCTGCAGACCGCATATTCATCCTCAGCACAGATACTTCCTCTTGTGATGATAAGAGAAAGCTCCGATATGACCAAACTGTTTGTTTCCATAGGACTGATGCTTGTTGTCAGCATTTTCGTTCTTGCACTGATAATCAGGAAGCAGAACATGATCAAGGCACTGAAGCTGGGGGAGGAGTGATATGGGTTCACTTATTGAAGTCAAAAATGTCACAAGAGATTTCCAGACTCCCGGCGGAAAGGTTTCGGTGCTCAAGGGTATTACCTGTACTATAGAGCCCGACACCATGTGCATCCTGAGGGGAAAATCCGGATCCGGCAAGACGACTCTGCTCAATATCATAGGAGCGCTTGACGATCCGACATCGGGACAGATCCTCATCGACGGAAAGAGTTCCCATTCGATGAGCGCCATCGCTAGGGAGAATATGAGAAGAAGGCAGATGGGATTCGTATTTCAGTCCGTAAGCCTCATACCTTCGATGAATGCCATACAGAATGTTGAATTTGCGATGCGTATGGCCGGGATCAGGGAAGATATGGATAAAAGAGCGGCGGATGTTCTTTCCATCGTGGGCCTTTCAAACAGAATGACTCATATGCCGCAGGAGATGTCCGGAGGTGAGCAGCAGAGAGTTGCCATTGCAAGAGCGATAGCCCATCATCCCAGGATAATACTTGCGGATGAGCCTACGGCGGAGCTGGATTCCGGAATGGCTACCGAGGTGACGAGGCTGTTCAAGCAGATATCCGAGGAAGAGCATGTCACCATCATCATGACCACACATGATGTTGGACTCATGGGAGCCGGTGATCAGCTGATAGAGCTTAAGAACGGACGTATAGAAGGGAGCGGTGAAGATGTCTGATGAAGTTAAAACTCCCGAATATATGATAGATGCCGAAGGACTGGTGAAGATCTACAAGACCAAGGAAACCGAGGTGCTCGCCCTTTCAGGACTTGATCTTAAGGTTGAAAAGGGCGAATTCACAGCGCTGATCGGCAATTCCGGTTCGGGTAAATCGACATTCCTCAATATGATCGGCGGACTCGATATCCCCAGCGCGGGAAAGCTCTTCGTCGGAGGAAGGAATCTCTTCCGCATGACAGAGAGCGAGAGGGTAAAGTACAAGCGTGAGACGGTCGGATTCGTCTGGCAGAATAACGCAAGGAACCTTTTCCCGTATCTGACGGCGATAGACAATGTCTGTATCCCGATGAGGTTCAGCGGACGGAAGAAAAAGAAGCAAAGGGCCGAAGAGCTTCTCGAAGCCGTAGGAATGATCGACCACCGCAATTCCAAGTTGCAGACCCTGTCCGGAGGAGAACAGCAGCGAATAGCGATAGCCATAGCGCTTGCCAACTCGCCGGGACTCCTTCTTGCGGACGAGCCTACGGGATCCGTGGATGAGAAGACGGGAGACCAGATCTTCGAGATATTTACGAAGCTCAATGAGGCGGGACAGACGATACTTGTCGTAACGCATGATCTGGCGCTTTCGAGGAAGGTACGAAGGGTTGTGGCGATCAGGGACGGCCGTATCAGTTCCGAGAGGATACTCAAGGAGAGCTTTGCCGACAGACTTAAGGAATCCGGGGTTGACTGGAGAAACGAGGAGACCCAGGAAGAGTACGTTGTCGTGGACAAGGCGGGACGCCTGCAGCTGCCTGCGGATGTGATCGAAAAAATGGGCGGAGAGACGGGCAGGCTGGTCGTTTCATAC
>JAEEGL014327498.1_pt1 | contig 10345 bp, 5 predicted proteins | sample 9134231 | NCBI WGS metagenome assembly JAEEGL01 (sample SAMN16246548, study PRJNA631951) | gut metagenome | biome: gut microbiome; feature: rumen; material: fiber-attached | host: Bos | place: Iran: Karaj | collected 2018-10
ATCGATAAGTCTTTTGTGAGTACGCATCTGAAATTGTTCACGTGAATCTTTGTATTTGTGAACTGCTCTAAGAATTGTAAACTTTTCCACTTCGGTTGGTAGTGGAACAGGTCCACTTACAACACCGCCAGTACGTTTAACAGTTTCAACGATTTTTGCAGCCGCTTTGTCTAACGTTCTGTGTTCGTAAGCTTTTAATTTAATTCTCACTTTTGTGCTTGACATACCAATATCCTCCCTTCGCCTATATCTAGTATAGACTTGCTCCGGAACAAATTACCTGATTACCAAGTTTTATTTTAACAACTCCACCTGGTGTATCAGCAACTTCGCCCATCTAAGCCAGTCACACATTTATTAATTATACAGGATAATATTATGAAATGCAAGCATTTTTTATACTTTTTTTAAGAAATTTTACACTTTTATTTTTTAGTTATTTAAAAACCATTTCTACGCTCTAGAAATGGTTTCCTCTTTTAGTCTAATTAATTGTTTTTTCAGATACAAAATATTCATCAAAAATAGCACTATCGTAGCCTTGAATCATAAATTTATATGTTGTACCTTCAGTATCTTTTAATTTCTCATTTTCTTCAGTATATTCACTCTCTTCAATCGCTACGACTAGATCATTGTCTACTTCACCAGCCGATACGCCAACGTTACCATTATCGATTTTTAACTCATAACTTTTATTATCTTTGGTATAAGCAACAATTAATTTATCATCACTGGCAAATGTCTTTTTATTACTGATAGTATTATTACTATAAACTTTTAAAAGTGTATAATTTGCTAATTTGGTAAAGATATTATTTAAATCATCTTCACTTAATCGTTGATTTTTAATGTCGCCACTTTCGTTTGTTCTTACTAGTGTAATATCAGTAATGTTTTGAGTTAGAACATAATTCATCCAATTTGAGTATGAAACTACTGTATCAGTTGTTTCTTCTTGAGTTGTATCTTCAGTTGGAGTATTATTTTCTTTTTTATCAAACGGTTTAACAAAGTAGATAATTTCAAAACCAACAATAGCCACCAAAGCAATTATTAATATTGCTACCAAAATTGGTGAATTTTTCTTTTTAGCAGGTTCAGCTGGAGTTTCAGTTGGTGCTGCTGATGTGGCATTGTTTACTGGCGCCTGATTCATATTTAAATTCGGATTATTTTCAATTGGTGGCATGACTGGTGCTTGAGCAGGCACTGGTTGTGGCTCTACTTGATTAATTACATTAGCAGTTTCATTTACCATTGGTGCGGTGTTTTGCATAGGTAATGGTTCTGGAGCAACAGCTGGAGTTGGATCAACATTATTAACTGGTGCTACTGGTGCCGCTACACTTTCACCATTGATTGGCCCAGTTATAATATTTGGTATTGGATTTGGTGTCGGATCATTAGGCATTGCTTGAGTAATTGCTTCAGGGACGCTCTGCATCGGTACAGGTTCACCACAGTTTTTACAAAAACTATCAGTTGGTTCTAACACACTTCCACATTTTTGACAATTCATATTTTTACTTCCCTTCTTATCATATGCCGATATGGCTATACTAAATACATTATATTAGTTTTTTTAGTGATAGTCAATTATTTTAAATAAAAAAAGAGATTTCTCTCTTTTATTAGCTATTATAGTATGGTGTCATATCGACAATTACTGTTTCGCCACCATGATGGGCTTCGGTTGAATGCATATCGTATTCTTTCATGACAACACCATATTTGCCACTGGCTTCGGCAACAGTATACGTACCTTTATTGACATCGGTAGCAACAATGATTTGAACATGGCCATTGGAAGCAATCAAATCACCTGGTTTTCCAACATAATCACTTTTTATACTGTAAGTTTTATCTGAGAATGCTGTCTTTGTTGATTTTGCGCTACCTTTTGTATTGATGTCATAGCCACCATTCTTTAAAGCCCATGTAACTAGTCCACTGCAGTCAAAACTTTTACCATTCGAACCGACATTTGAAGCAATACCATTCGATAGAAAGATTGTCGGTCTTTGATTAGCTAAATAATATGGTAATTTAGCATTATAATTGTCGTATAGATAGTCAACAGCTGAGACAGCTGCCGCTACAACACCCTCTCTGGTATGATAACCAGCAGCATTGACATTATCTGAAATATACTTATTATATTCTTCCAAACTAGAGCCTTTTGATTTCAAATATGAATCGATATCGCGATTGACGACGCTTCCAGCATTTGTTGTATCTTTGACTCTTGGATTGTTGATAACAACATTATTATTGCTAGTAGGCAAAGTTACAACATGTTGGCCATTTGCCGTAGTATTTTGAGTAGTATTATCAACGGAAGTGGCTAATTGAATTATACCACTACCCGCTGTCGCTGACCCAACTAAGGCACTTGTTTGATTATTGGAAGTTGTCCCCGGAAGTATAACTGCATTTGGCTTGGCAGAAGCAGAAAGCTTGTCTATACCAATTGCTGATGATGTACCAGTACCAGCAGTAAAATGTTGAAAGTTATAACCTGTTTTATAGGTACCAACTTTATCATAGTTTTCTGATTGACCCCAGATAGCACCTGGAATATAATTGTTGAAAGCTCTTCCAACAAGGTCTAGATGGTTACTACTTTCGGTTTGAATAAAGTATGTATCTAATCCTTGTTTGCTTAAGCCAGCTGCCTGTTTATACATCGATGTTTGGTGACCTCCGGTACTACTTGCAACGACATAAACTGGGGTATTGGTGTCGGTTAATGTTTTTATTGTTTCAGCACTAGCCTCTTGACCAAAATATGATCCATCATAAGATACGATTTGATAGTTATTGGCAGCTGTCTTATTAGTACTTACAAAATTAGCAAGAGCATCTAAGCCGCCATAACCACCAGCTGGTTTCTTTCCGGTTGAAACAGAATTATTACCGCTGGCACTGAAGACTGATAATTGAACATTAGCGATATGGATATTATCATTATTGACAACTCCACCAAAAGTATTAAATGAGCCTTTACTATGGGCATTGTATAACCAGTTATTTGATAACTTGTCACTTGTTATATTACTTGTCCAGCCATCATTTTCATGTCCATTATTTCCCGGCCATACTGCCACTATATTGACATTGCCGGTATAACTATTCTCGGGAACATATAAAGTATCTGAGCCAAATCTTACAGTATATAAACCATTTTTAGGTTGTGTAGAAACCTTGGCATTTGGAAACAATGTTGTTAAAGTATCATAATCAACCTTACTGCCAGATACTGCTTTATTATAATTATTATTATTTGTATTTGTAGAACTCAAATTAGTTGTATTAAAGGCATTCGTAACATCATTATTGACGGTGCTAGCCAATCTAATAACATGTCTATCAGGAGATGTCGTTTCAAAATTACCAGTAAGTTTATCATAATGTAGGTATGAATAATTACCAACACCATAATAGTTATTGGTTGGTAAATTAGTATTACCTAACATATAACCAAAGAAGTTATCATTGACCGCGATACGTTTCTTAGCTAAATGGTTACTATCGCTAACGCTCCAATCAGAACTTAAATTAACAACTGACATATCGATGCCACTATTATATAAATGATTATAATTTTTCTTCAAGTAATTATTGTTAAGTTGATGGAATAATGTACATTTAACATTATTTGCTCCCAAATATGATATCGTACTTGAAGAAACTTGATTGGTTTGATTACAATCGATCAAGAATAATTCAGGATTGCCTAAATTCTTATGATTTTTCAGTATTTCTTCGGTCGCAGTTAATGCTTTATTACCACCGGCACTAAATCCTGATACGACGGTATGTCCTGAATTGACACCAATCTTATCCATAACATTTAGCATTTCTTTAACATCACCATCGCTGGCCTTAAAATGAGAAACAGCTACGATGGTATTAGGATTTTGATTCATAATTGTATCGGCAATATCTTCTTGTTTAGCACAAGCTCCATCTTTATAATTATGGCTATTATATTTTGCGGCACCTAAAGTTGGTTGTTTATTTGTTTGATCCATATCAAAGAAGATAGCCGTATCCATCGTTTGACCACGATAATTAGCTGGAATACCGATTGTATAGACATCCGCTTTTTGAATAAATAAACCACCATTACGTCTTTCAAATGTAGTTACTTTTGCATAATCTTTTAATAATGTATTTACGATTGTCGATAATGAGCCAGACATACCAGCTAAGGTATTACTATTAACATTTTGGGTATTTAAAGCGGCATTGGCAACCGTTGAAATAATTTCCCCTTCGGTTTTGCTATCGACAGATATTTTATCTTTATTGGTTTCCAAAGTACTATTAACCCTATTTAATATTTCTTGTTGTTCAGCTAAAGAAGTATTGGCACCTAGGATTTTGAAATCGCCGCCATTTTCAGTCATATTATCAATATAACCTAAGGCCATAAACAAATCATAATTGCTATCCATCGCACGCAATTTTGATTCGACATTTTTTAAGATATTATATGATTCTTGTAAGGTTGAGTTCCCACCAACGATTGAATTAAGACTGTTAGATACTTTTGAAAGCCCTGCAGCAGCTCCGCCTAGATCTAGTCCCATCGTACTAAAAGCACCAATTTTTGATGTCAGTGGACCAACGGAAGAACTAATTAGATTGTTCATTTTATTAATAACATAATCTAATTCTGCATATGTTGGTAAATCAATATCACCTGCTAATTGTGATGAACCACTAGCAAGTGAGGTAGCCGCTTGCGTACTACTTGAAGAAGTACTCGATGTTTTTTTAGACCCAGAAGAATATGACGAATAGCCACCGCCGGTACTATACGTGGTAGTACTTTCAGTATACTCTTCTTGAGTGTTTAATTCGTTTATAAATTCGTTTTCAGTTTTACTAAAATCTTCATGACAAAAAGGACAAGTAATCGTAACGATATCGTCCTCTAATGTCATTTTTATATCATAGAAAAGAATTTCTTTCTTTTCTACTAATTCATTTAATTTTGTTTGATCAAAATATGTATTATTTAATAATTCTCTTCCACATTTTGGGCATTTCATTTAATATCACATCCCATTTTTATCATTTTGATTATGTATTTAGATATTCAAATTATCTTTTAAAGCATTTGGATCAATATGACTTACATAACCATTTGCAGAATTACCTTTGGCATCTGTTCCTTCATAGGTAATAGTTAGTTTACCATCAGTATATGATACTTCTTCAGCTCCAGGTGGTAAATCAACTGACCCCAAACAATCGACAGTTTTCGTACTATCGTTTAGTTTAGCAATATACAATTTAGAATTACCACTAGCGGTTGATGAAGTAAAGTAACAATATCCATCGTCACCTTTACAGCCACCTTGAAGGTTAGTCATTTGATCACCATTAATTGAATATACTGATTTTTGATTCCAAGAGCCATCACTGCCTTGACTATAAAAGGCAATATTAGATGATGAAATTCCATTGTTCTTATATGGTGAAGTGCCATTAGCTTTGGCATTTTGATATTGACCAGCCATTACTTCGCCATTGCCGGCATTACCGATCCATGAAACACGACCGCTTTGATTGTTACCAACTTTTAAATCACCTGGGGTACTTTGTGCAACAACTTTTGGTGTCGTACTACTATCTTTTTTGTCATAGTTGATAAGATCATCAACTTTATATGTTGTAATGTTATCGCCTGTAGCAAAAGAGATCTCCATTTCACCACTCTTATTTTTATTAACTGCAAGACCACCTAAATGATAATCGCCAACATAATAACTACAATTTTGCTGTTTACCATTATTATCGGTATATTTGATATAAACGGTACCAGATGAAGAATCGGTTGAAAATTCATAACCATCTACGGCCATATATCCTTGCTGCTTACCATGTGTTGAATCAAGTTTGGTAGCGCCAAGATAATAGTCAGTACCATTTAATGTTTTAAAGGCTGCTGGATTTTTAGATAAATAAGTAACATTATTAGTTGATATAGTTTGTTTTGTTAATGTTGGACTTGCTAAATTATCAGGATTAACCGTATCCAAATTTTGATTATTTAGATTTTCAACATTCAAATTTTGGTTGTTTAAATTATTATCAGTTAGAATAGAAGCTTCCGGAACGTTATTTACGCCACTTGCAAGGCGAATGACACTTCCATTTGATTGTGGGGTATATGCTTCAAGGGAACTAGTCGTTGGATTGTAGTGTGCATATTGATATCCGGAGCCATAACTCTGACTAGTTGTTGGTGCATTGTTGTTGCCAAGTAAATATCCATAAATATTGTCGTTGAAAGCCATAAATTTATGGTCGGTATGCCATGAGACATTTATTTGATCTTTAGTTCTATCAGTGTGAATTACTGATAAGTCAATGCCTTTATCGGTAAGATAATGATATTGACGTTTGACATACTTTTCTTCCAAACTGTTTAAGGTAGTTACTTTAACATTATTGTCTGCCAAATATTGAATTGTTTTGCCACTTACTTGATCAAGATTATTACTATCAAGTAGTAACAATTCAACATTTTTTAAATTAGTATGATTTTTTAAAATGTTTTCAGCGCCATATACGGCAGCATTACCACCAGCACTGAATCCAGATACGATGGTATGGTTAGAATTAATTCCTACAGTATCCATAACATTTAGCATTTCATCAATATCTTTTGAACCAAATTTTGATGCTGCAACAACAGTATTTGGATTTGAGGCCATAAGTGTATCTACCTGACCCGTACTAGTTCTAAAGTTAGTTCTATCTAGTTTACCTGAGGTACACTGATCATAACGACTTCCAGAAACGCCACCTGAACCACCACCATCATCAAAGAAGACAATGGTATCCATCGCTTGGCCATAGTAATTAGCAGGTATACCAATTGCATAACTACCATCTTTTTCAATAAATAAGCCGCCACCCGCTTTTCTTTCAAATGTTTTTACACCAGCATAATCTTTTACCAATGTATTTAACATATTATTTAGCGAAGTATTCTTTGCCTGAAGCGTAGTTGGATCTTTAACTGTTGCTGTAGCCATATTATTATCTGTCGTCAAAGTAGCACCGGCAGCTAACCCAACAATTGTATTTCCGGTACTAGCATCGACCGTCAATTTATCTTTATTGTTTTCTAATGTTTGTGTTAAACGACTAAATATTTCTTGTTGATCAGCGTCGGCGACATCTGCTCCGAGTAGGCTTATGTTACCACCGTTAGCATTGATATTTTCAAGATAATCAATAGCGACATATAAGTCATAATTATTATCCATTTCACGTAATTTATTTTCGACATTTTTTAGAATGCTATATGCTTCATCCAATGTTGAACCACGACCAACAACTGAATTAAAACTTTTGGTTAGTGATGACAATCTTCTGCCAGCACTACCTAGATCTAATCCCATTGTACTAAAACCACTAATTTGAGCTGATAGTGCACTACCAAGGGTATCTTTAACACTCGCTATTTTATTAATTACATAATCGAGTTCAGCTGGGGTTGGTAAATCGATGTCACCGGCACCACCGCCTGAATAACCAGAACTATAGCTAGCTGAAGCAAGACTGCTATTATCGCTAGCAACTGTTTGAATATTTGTACTAATCTGTTCATTTGTACTACTAAGTTGTGTTACTGTTGCCGCATCCTCTGTTTTAGGAAGATCTAAAGTAATGGTTTTTTTCTTTTGAGTCGTACCACTACCGAAACGAACAGAGGTCATACTGCCTTCAGTCCAATTACCATTATCGTAATTGTGCATTGTATAATTAGGTTTTGATCCTATTTCATCGGTATTACCAAAGCAATAATCAAGGAAATTACTCTTCCAAAAATCAGCGTTGGTTGCCAAGTGTGATTTTGTAGACGAAGTTATAAAGCTGCAATTGACACCTTGACTATTTAAATATTCGGCAGATGCTTTATACGATTCCGATAGATTGTTTCTACCACTTATATAATGCACGGGCACATCGTATTCAGCTATAGCATCTAAATTGCTAGAACTACAACGCTTTGAGTCAACCCATGCTCCTTCAACTTCAAAAAGTTCAAAACGTGATGCTTGATCAGCATCTCCCCTGACACTTTCATTAAATTGCTTTAACATCGTATTACCGCTATCGCTAAATGCTATACCAGCACCTTTATCAACGCTAATACCGCAATTATTTAAAGAATCGGTAACTCTCGTAAAAATATTGCCATTTGTTCCACCAGTATTTCCAGAAAATGAAGAAACAGCAACGATGTAATTAGGTGGATTGCTACCATTACATAATTTTTTTATTTCTGTAGCATCTTTTCCTTCTCCGCCACCACCTGGATACCATATGGCAACATCGGACAAATTAGTAGTATCAGCTGGAATCCACATTTGGACTCTTTCTTTTCCTACTTTATACATGCCATTAGGTAAGACTTCAACTTTTCCATATTCAGCTTTCAGAATATCATAAAGACTTGAACCAGTTTCCTGTGTTTGCATTGAACTATCATTTGCCATAATTTCACACATCCTTTATATTCATTTTTTACCAGTATTGCGTTCTCAAATAAGCAATTTTCTTGTCTAATTCACTGATTTTTTCATTACAAGCAGTTATGATATTACCAAAGACGCCCTTTATTCCTTCTAAGGCACTGCAATCTTTGGAAATATCACCTTTACCAACTGGTTCGCCACTGATAACTACTTTTTCTAAAAGCGTATTAATTTCTCTTAGAGACTCTATAAATGAATCTATTGAAGACATTATTGAACTAGCATTACTACTTACCGTTTGATATTTTCCTTTTAATTCATTACAAGCATTTATCTGTGCAGTAATCTGATAATTATGGGCGGCAATATTTATTCTTCTTTGTTCTTGTTCATCTATACTTGTACCACTATTCTTAGCCATCTTTTCACATCCATTCATTACTGAAAAAGAGATTTAATCTCTTTTTGCTTTTTTATAATTCGTAATTCTTTACTGCTGTAGCAATACTGCCTGAAACATCGGCAAGTACTTGTTTATAATTACTTTCTTTATTCATAAAGTCTTCAAAAGCTGCTTTAGCATTATCTCTGCCAGCTCCAGCTTGCCAGTTTTCCATAATTTCATCATATTTTGTACGTACTTCATTGGCAAAGCTATCAAATCTATCTCTAACAGATTCCAATTTATTTTTACCATTAACTGCTTCTGGTGTAATATCAACAGTGTCTCTTTCATCTGAATGTAATTCAATTTTTGTTTTATCCTCAGTTGAAATGTTATTTAATTCACCAAGTAGCGCTTTGTTAGAAATTTGAATGTCACGGTAACCTACAGCTACTTTAACAGAATCTCTAGCTAAACCTGATAAGGCATTTCTTAATTCAACCATTGCATTGTATATTTCAATTACATTGTTGATTTGTACACAAGCGTCTTTTCCTCCCCAACTGTTTTTTAAAGTGGTAATTGCATCTCCTAAATCGGCAATTATACCATCAGCGCCAACTGATACAGTTTTGCTGTATAAAGTAGTAGCGTCTTCGTGTAGTTTTCCTACATTGTTTACTTTGTGATTCATAATTCTCTCCTTCTTAAAGAATGTGCTATTCTTTATACTTAAATATTAACATAATTTGCTTTATTATTCAAGAAATATGCCTAAATTAGCATTTCCTTTTTTTATTGATTTACACTTTTTTTACAAAAAAGCAAAAGACTAATCTTTTGCTAATTTTCGTTACATGTTTTTCCTTGCCATTTATTAGGTTCATAAACAGTACCAAAGAAGACAATTTCATTTGTTTTAGAATCTCTAATCAAATATAAGAATGGCTTATCAAAGGTTAGTGCAACGCTTTCTTTTTCCATTACTATACCGCTTGTATACATACCAAAATACGTAATAGCTGCTGCTTTAGTACCTTTTTCATTCAAATCAATATGGGTTTTGTGAATTGCTTCACCAACATACAAATTGCCAAGATCACTAGTATTATCCATAATGTTAGTAAAATTAGCATTAGTTGGATCAAAAGCATCCTTTATTCCTAAAGACATCAAAATATCTTTGAAATTATTTAATTGATAATCATATTTGAATCTAGGAAGAGCTAATTTAATTTCAAAATCAGCATCAACTTCTCTGGCTGTCGATAGTAGTTTATCTAACTCATTCGTAGTTAAACTATTGATATAATCATTTAAATCATTTTGTGGTAAAATGGCGATAAATTCTAGATTTCTTCCTTCTTCAAATGATTCTTCACCAGTATTTACATTATATTTCTTATAGGGAATGATAACCCCTGTGGCTAAACTATTTACTAAGTATTTATAG